>JAEEGG010013570.1_pt1 | contig 17410 bp, 15 predicted proteins | sample 9134161 | NCBI WGS metagenome assembly JAEEGG01 (sample SAMN16246543, study PRJNA631951) | gut metagenome | biome: gut microbiome; feature: rumen; material: CR-attached | host: Bos | place: Iran: Karaj | collected 2018-10 | reverse complement strand
CCACCTGGTAGTAGTGCAGCTGGCTAATCGTATTCGCGAGGTAGGCAATCTGGGCGACGCGCTTCAATATCTCGTCGTCGGTAAGATTCGTGTCGAACAGGCGGTCGAGCGAACAGCCCTTGATGAACTCCATCTTCAGGTAGGGGTGCCTTCCGGCGATGCCCCCGCCAAAGCTCTGCACCACGCCCTCGATGTTTGTCGCGCGTATCAGGTTGTTGATGCGGATTTCGTCCTGGAATGCGCTCAGGAGCATGTTCAGGCGGTGAAGCCTGTTCTTGCCCGGCGTGGCCCAGAACTTGCATATCTTCACCACGATTTCGCGCTCGCCGTAACGGCGCTCGTCGTTCGGGTGCTGTATCCAGAAGTTCGCGCGGTACAGGTTGTTCGTGCCCTCGAGCGTTACGGGTTCGATAAGTTCGATCCGTTCCATCGCGCCACTATGCAAAAACTCCGGATTCTGGTCGAACCACCTCTGGTATTCCTCCATCGTGTACTGCGGGCGCAGTGCGAGGTTGCGGGAAATACGGTCGAGCGATTCAGCAAGAATGTTCCGGAGCATCATAGTCAAGCCTCATTTAAGCGGCCCAAATATAGGTTATTTCGTCTTGATTTCGCGGTTCCAGGTAAGGAGCGTCCATTCCTCTTCCTGCTTGTCGAGTACGCTTGTAATGTAATCGTAAGCTTCGTCCACGGTGTCGCAGAACTTGAAGAGTTTCAGGTCTTCCGGGTTGATCATTCCGGTCTCGGCGAAGAACTCCCAGTTCACCGCCTTCTTCCAGAACTTGGAATCGAAAATCACTACCGGCAGCTGCTGTGCGTACTTGTCGGTCTGGATAAGCGTGAGCATCTCGAACATCTCGTCGAGCGTGCCGAAGCCGCCGGGGAACACCACGAGTGCGCGCGCCTTCTTCAGGAACCAGTACTTGCGGATAAAGAAGTAGCGGAACTGCAGGTTGAGCGCGTCGTCGAGGTAGGGGTTCGGGTGCTGCTCGAACGGGAGCTTGATGTTGAGGCCGATGGAGGGCGTGCCCACGTCGGTTGCACCGCGGTTGCCTGCTTCCATGATGCCCGGACCGCCGCCCGTCATGATGGCGTAGCCCTGGTGGCGCTTGTTGGCCCACTTGCCGAGTTTCTGCCCGAGTTCACGGGCGGCGTTGTACGATTCCGCCACCTTCTCGAGCTTGGCGAGGCGGGCGAGTTCCTTCTTGTCCTTGCAGCCCTTGCGGCGCTTCTTGATTTCGTCAGGCGGGAGTGTGCGTGCCGAGCCAAAGAAGACGATGGAGTTCTTGATTTCTTCCTGTTCAAAGACTTGCTGGGGCTCGTAAAATTCCGAAAGGATGCGGAGCGGGCGGCCTGCGTCGCTCTCCATGAATTCCTTGTTCAAATATGCCATCTGCCCCGGAGCGGGGTGGAGTACCTTTTTCTTCGCCATAAACGGTTCCTTTTTTGCGGTTTTCTATAATATATGTTGCAAAATACGAAATTGAACTAAATTTTTTTAGAAATTTCACATATTTCCCGAAAAAACTTTATATTTAGGCTATGCTAGTTAAGATTTGGACAGACAGCTTTATTATCACGGGCGAGATCGACACGCTCCGTGACGAACGCCTTACCGACTATATCCGCGAGAACAAGGACTTTATCGCGGTGACCCAGGTGAAGGTCAGCGACAGGAACGACAAGGACCTGTTCCGTACGCACTTCCTCAACGTGAGCACCCGCCACATCGAGATTATCCTACCCGCAGAGTAACGTCATCCTGGACACAACGTGTCCGGGCGGACAGCACTTAGCAACTTGTTGCTTAGTGCGCATGGCCACCAAGGTGGGACCCATACATTTTATACAAGCGCTTGTATATAACCGTATGGATCATCCTATCGGATGATGACAACCGCATACAAAAGAAGCCGCCCCGATTGGAGCGGCTTGAATTTTTGCTTTCTCGCTAGAGATTACATGAAGAACCAATGGAGGAGGACTGCAGTCTTGAAGCCCACATCGATGCGGGAATCTTCCTGGTTTGCAGTTTCGACATCATAGTAGTCGAACCCGAGGCCGACCTTGCCCGTGAGGTAGAGGTTGGCGACCAGGTTGGCACGGAAACCGAGGAGGAGGTTGATGGACAACTGCATGTTGTCTTCACCCCAGTGTGTGTAGATGAGTTCGCCGCCGGCTGTGACAGGCAGGAGCATCTGGGCGACAACCATGTCGAAGCCCACGCCGAGGGTGAGTTGAGTGTAATCATCGCCCTGATCGGCTTCGCCACCGTTAGCCTTGTTCTCCCTGGTAGTTTCACCATGGTGGTAAAGGCCGAGTATGATGGAGAGTTCCATGTTCGGGGCAACCTTGATGGTCGCGTAGAACCTTTCGAGACCGCCATCGGTAATGGCGTCTGCCAGGTCAATGCCGAGGCCGAGGAAGCCTGCGCCGGACTGGGCAGGGGCTGCTGCCGGAGCGCTGCTTTGCGATGCCGCGGGTGCCGGAGCGGGGGCTGCTACCGCCGGGGCTTCGTCTTCGTATTCATCATCTTCATCGTCCTGAGCGTAGCCGTAGCTGCAGAGGGCCATGGCGGTAAGGGCTGCAAGGAAAATCTTTTTCATTTACCATACTCCTTTGTGGGTTTAACTTGTTACTTGAAATATAAACTATATCGATGTATATGTTTGTTAATAATCACCATTCCATGCTGATTTTCGCGATAAGGAACCGCCTGGATACCTCGTCGAGCTTGGCGGGGTCGATTTCGAACCCGAGGAGGCCCGCGTAGATTACGAACGGGCTCGCCGTGCAGCCCTGGTCGTTGCACTTTACCTTCACGAATAGGGCGCCATCTACATTTTCGATGCCGAGAACGTGCTCGTTCAGGTCGATTTCCTGCCCGCGGTGGTTCTTCACGACGGGGAGCGTCTTGGCGTTGAACTGCTCCATCAGGTCGGCGGGAATGCTTTCGGGCGTGTGACGGTACACCATCGCCTTCGGGAAGTGCTTGCTGAGCTTTTCCCTGAGGGGTTCGATGTTCACGATTTCCATGCCCCGCGGGAACGGTGCACTCAGCTGTGCCATGAGTGCGGGCAGGTTCTCGGGTGAAATGTCAAGCTTTTGCAGCAGGTCCACGCTGATGATTTCGCAGTACGTCTCGAGCCCGAGGGGGAGGGCGCCCATGTTCGAAATGCGCGGCTTGGGGCTGAAACCCTCGCTGAACTTCACCGGGATGCCTGCGCACAGGAACGTACGCTCAAAGAAACTGAGCATGTTCTGGTGGGGCAGGAATCGGCTGAGGCCGGTCTTCTTGAAGGTAATCTTGTAGCTGAAACTTTCCGTCTTCTTGGGGCGGCGTTCCGCGACAAGCTTCTTGATTTCTTCGGGAGTACGGCTCGGCGCCTTGTGGCGCACCGGGTCGTCGGCGAGCTTGATTTCGGCGCCGAACCCGGGGATGCCGCACTTCTGGCAGTCGCCCCACTTGCAGTTGGGCACGGGCTCGCTGTTCGGGTCAAACGCCTTCTCCCACTCGCGGCGCAGGTACTGCTTGGTGGTGCCCGCATGGATGAAGTCCCACGGGAACACCTCGTCCTTCTCGCGTTCGCGGTACACCCAGGATGTGTCGTAGCCTGTCTTCTGCCACACGGCTTCCCACTTGGCGAAGTCGAACCGGTAGCTATCGCTTTCGAAGATGATGCCCTGCTTGTAGGCTTCGTAGATTACGGGCCCGAGGCTGCGGTCGCCGCGGCTGTAGATGGCCTCGAGGAAGCTCGTTTCCCAGCTGGCCCAGTTGATCTTCACGTTCGGGTGCTTGAAGAACTTCTCGCGCACGTAGCGGATGTGCTTGAGGGCAGTCTCCTTGTCCATGAACGGCGCCCACTGGAGGCCCGTGAACGATTTCGGAATCAGGATGCCGATGCTGACTGCAATCTGGATGCCGCGGTTGTACTTGCGCCCGATTTTCACGAGGTTGAAGATGAGGTCGCAGAATGCCTGCATGTCGGCCTCGTTCTCGGTCGGGAATCCAATCATTGTGTACAACTTAATCTTGTTGAACCCGCTGCTGAACGCATGTTCGGCGGCATCGTACATGTCCTGGTCGCTGATGGTCTTGTTGATCATCTTGCGGATGCGCTCGGAGCCTGTCTCGGGGGCGAACGTGGCGCTACGGCCGCCCTTGAGTGCGGCAATCTTGCCGGCGAGCGTTTGCCCGAAACTGTTCACGCGAATGCTCGGGAGGCTCACGTCGACGGTATCGAAGAACGGGTCGTCGATGATACTGTCGGTGAGAGCCTCGACCGGCTTGTAGTCGGCGGTAGAAAGCGAAAGTAACCCGAGTTCGCGTTCGCCGGTGGCGCGGATGCCCGCTTTCGCGATGTCGAGGACATCGTCCGGGTTGAGTTCGCGGCACGGGCGGTACCAGATGCCTGCCTGGCAAAAGCGGCAACCCTGCGCACAGCCGCGCATGACTTCTACGCTGAAGCGGTTGTGCACCAGCTGCATATTTGCGATGAGATTCTTGACCGGGTAGTCCCTGGGGTCCATGACCGGGATGAACAGGCGGCGAACCCCGTTCGTGGTGGCGTAGGCGCCGGTGGCGGGTTCCGCCGGCACAATCGCGCCGAATTCGTTCTTGACTACCGGGCGCAGGCTCGGTACGTACACGCCGTCAATCTTGGATAAATTCTCGAGTATTTCGGCGCGACTCCGGCCCGCCTTGCGGCCTTCGCCTACGCACCGCAGAAAGTCAATCATGACTTTCTCCCCGTCGCCAATCATGAACGCGTCGAAGAAGTCGGCAACGGGCTCGGGGTTCGCCATCGAGGGCCCGCCGGCAACGACGATGGGGTCACTTTCCTGCCTATCCTTCTGCCATACGGGAACGCGGGCCATGTCCAGCACGTAGGGCACGTTAGTAAAGTTGAGCTCCGTCTGGAGCGTCATGCCCACCACCTCGAAATCGCGTACCGGCGTGTAGGTCGCGTAGCTGTACAGCGGGATGTCGTACTTCTTCATCTCCGCGGCCATGTCGTCCCACGGTGCGAACGAGACTTCGCACAGCAGGTCCGGCTCGCGGTTAATCACGTGGTACAAAATACGGATGCCGTTGTTGCTCATGCCGATTTCGTAGGTGTCCGGGAACACGAACGCCATGCGGGCGAGCATCTTGCTATGGTCCTTCACCACGCTGTTCGCCTCGCCGCCCATGTAGCGGGCAGGGCTTTCAACGGCAGGCAGCGCAAGGGCAATCTTTTCGAGGATAGTCATTGTTACAAATCTAGAAAAATGGGCCCCACGGTCCCTCCCGCAAACAGTTCTTACATGAATGTTAGGATGGAGAAATAAGGACCAATGTGGCCTTTTTCTAAAGAAAAAGCCCTTCATTGCTAAAAATTTTCTTTTATTCGTGAAATATTCCGTTTACTTTTTGATAAATTTAAGGCATGAGCTTCTTTTCCTATTTCCTTTGCCTGGTCTTTTTTATCGGCGGTGTCGTTGGCGCCTATTTCATTCCTGAAAAGACCCTGGCCCTGCACCTGAAATTCGTCATGATTGGTGCCTGGGGTGCGGTCCTCGGCCTCCTGTACTACAGCCACTGCAAGCGCAAGTTCACCGAAGCCGAAGCGAACTTTACCGAAGCCCTTAACGAGAGCCGCAACGCCTCCCCGAAAACCGAGTATGTGCCTGTTGTCCCGTCGCTGAGTGACGAACCGCAACCGTTCGAGAATAATGTCGCCGCGAAGAAGAAGCCCTTCGACAGCATCCTCCCTCCCGAGGCAATCCCGGCGGCCGAGGCCCTCAAGCAGCAGGTGAACGTGGTACAGCATGCGTTCCCACTCGATGCCTGGAACACATTCTGCAAGCAGATCCTCAAGAACAGGCCTTTCCCCGACGTGGTGGAGGCCCTCGAAAAGTCGCTCCCCGAACTTTTCCCGAACGGTGCCGGCATCCTCTATATGTATGGCGGCGTCCAGACCGAACTCCACAAGATTCTTTCGTTCGGCGATTACGTTATCAGTGATGACGTGATTATGCCGGGTGAATGCGCGAGCTACAACGTGGGCGATGTCGTGGTGAGCGACTACACTTCCGGTGAATTTACGGGCGGTTGCACCCACCTGCACCATCACCCGCAGGGTGTTTCCTTCTGCGCTCCGATCGAAGGCCTCGAAGAACACTTCGGCATCCTCTCGGTCCAGGTGGACAAGTTCCCCGAGGGCGATTCGCTCGAGTTCTGGAAGGCGAAGGTGAGCATTGTCGCCGCGACCTTCGGGCTCTACGTGGCAAACCAGAATCTTAACCTGCGGTTCCAGCAGCACAGCATCCGCGATGGCCTTACCGGGCTGTTCAACAGACGCTACATGGAAGAATCCCTGCGCCGCGAGGTGGCTGCCGCAAACCGCCATGCGACCCCCATAGGGATCATCATGATTTACCCCGATTCGGCAGAAACTATCAAGGCAGAAAAGGGCAACCACGCTCTCGAGCAGTTGCTCTGGGAACTGGGCCAGCGCCTGCCCGGGTTCATCCGTACCGAGGATATCCCCTGCAGGTTCGATGGCAACGTGCTGTGCGTGATTCTGCCCGGTGCCGATAGCAAGATTACGCTTGAACGTGCCGAACGCATCCGTAACGAGATTTCGCAGTTGCAGATTTCTTATGGCGATGGAATCCTTGCGACCAAGTTGAGTCTTGGCGTAGCCGTGATGCCCGACCATGCGATTGACGAGGGTACCCTCATCTATAACGCGCAGGTGGCGCTCAAGGCGGCACTCGAGAACGGTGGCGACAGGGCAGTTTCGTTCGGCGCCCTCCGCATGTAAAACCCTAAAAATCGAGACTATAAAACCAAAACACCCCGACCGAGGCCGGGGTGTTCTTTGGGGTTAGGAGGAGAACAAAGAGTTCTTGACCATAAAATAGTAAAAAAATGGGGGTATGAACACCGTTTTTGCGTTTTTTGCGAAAAAAGTGTAGAGAACTTCACATCACGCCGGAAAACCGGGGCGATGTTTCCCAATTTTCAAAATACGGCTTTTTTCGGCAATTTGCCTGGGAAAAATGTGCCGCCTTTTTCTAAATTATACGGCGTATGAAGAAGTTTATTGCTCCAGTTGTCTTGTTTATTGTGGCAGCAGGGCTTGGCGCCTATTTGCTCCTGGATTTTTCCGCGGTTAAGTCGTCTTTTGATGCGGAAGCCTACCTGGAAGCCCGCAGCAGGATTGATTCCCTGCAGGTTGCGCTGTTCGAGGCGCAGGGGAACCCCGATCTGCAACTTTCTATCCGTACCGAACTGGAACAGTCTTGGGAATCTCTCGGTGATCTGAGGACGGCACCCGTGCCCGTTGCGGCAGAGAACCCGCTGGGCGTTTCGAGCGAGACCATGCTCTGGATTGCGGGTGGCGCTGCTGCGATTATCCTTTGCGTTATTTTGCTGTTTGCCGTGCTCGCCCACAGGAAGAAGGTCCTGACCATGAAGATGGAGGCCATCAAGGCGGCAGAGGAACAGCGCTTCAAGGAGCCCAAGGGCGGTCTTGATGACGAGACAATTGCACGCCCGCGCCCGCAGAAGCGTTCGATCATCGATGAAGTTTCGGAATATGCCGAGCGTGAAAAGCAGCAGGAACTGCCCAAGATGGCGTTCGAAGACGAGAACGGCGTGCCCGAGAACAAGATCATGACGACCGACCTCGATGCACCGCGCCCGCAGCTCAGGCCTACGGCGAAGGAACGCATTACCTCGGCCATGCAGTCGCTTTCCGATGTGCTCCGCTCCCCGCGCGGCGTGACCCGCGACCGCACCATGAAGATTCGTGCGCAGAGCCACAACATGACGGGCGACCCGAGCCTGCAGGCGAAATCGCCCCTCAAGACCAGCAGGTTCGACCGCGAACTCACCGAAAAGACAAAGATTATGCAGATGTCCCGCCGCGGGTTCCCTGCATCCGCAATCGCCTCGCAGTTGAAGATCCCGCAGGATCAGGTCGAGGCTGTTATCAAGGAATCCCTAGAATCGGGGAACTAGATGCGTTACCGCTTCCGCTGTGAATACCTGGGAAGCGCCTTCTACGGCTGGCAAGAACAGAACTGTGCGGGCGAGACCCGCTTTGTTACGGTACAGTCTACGCTTGAAGAAGCCCTGACTACGGTCTTGCGTGCGCCTATCCGCGTGGTGGGCTCCGGCCGTACGGATACGGGTGTGCATGCCCGCGGGCAGTGCGTCCACTTTGATTTCGACGGCGAACTTGAACCATCAAAGGTTGTGCGTTCGGTGAACGGCCTTACCAAGAGGCTTATCCGTATCCGTGACCTTGAGGCGTGCTCGAGCGAGTTCCATTCCCGCTACGACGCGCTTTCGCGCTACTACCAGTACACCATCTTCACCAGGCCCGTCGCCCTGATGCGCGACTTTGGCTGGGAGTGCGGTAGCCTGAATCTTAATTTGGATGTAATGGAGCGCGAGGCGCAATCATTCTTGGGTGAACACGACTTTATCGACTTCTGCATTCCCCGTAACGACGGCAAGTCCACGCTGTGCACGCTGACGGAGTTTCGTCTGGAACGCCTGAATGACTGGAGTTGCATGTTCCATATCAAGGGGAACCGATTCCTGCACCGCCAGGTGCGCGCGATGGTCGGCACGCTGTTCGACATCGGCCGCGGGCGTTACCCCGAGGGCACCATCAAGAGTATCTTTGAAAAGACGTTCAAGGGAGAACGCACCTGGGCACCGCCGCAGGGGCTTGTTCTTCAGGATGTCGAGTACAAGGATTACTAGAATCCGGCTTCTGTTTTTTACGAAACGCGGCGGATAATCTCGAGCATTTCCTTCACGGCACGTTCAAGGCCCACGAGTGCGGCCCTGGCCACGATGCTGTGCCCGATATTGAGTTCCTCGATGCCTTCGATGGCGGCGATCGCTTCCACGTTCCTGTAGTTGAGCCCGTGACCAGCGAGCACGCGGAGGCCGTACTTCTTTGCAAGGACGGTCATGTCCTGGATGGCAGAGATTTCGCGGTTCACTTCCTGGATGCTGCCGAGGTCGCATGCCGAGGCATACCTTGCGGTGCTGAACTCCACGAAGTCTGCACCGACCTTCTTCGAAGCCTTCACCTGTTCGGTTTCGGGGTCGATGAAGATGCAGGTGGCAATGTCGTTGTTCTTGAGGGTCATCACGATTTTTGCAATCTCGTCAATCTTTGCGGCAACGTTCATGCCCGCTTCGGTCGTGATTTCCTGGCTGTTTTCCGGCACGAGCGTCACCATGTCGGGCTGCACGTTGATGGCGAACTGCACCATCTCGGGGTTGGTCGAAATCTGAAGGTCGAGTTTCGTGGAAACCGTGCCGCGGAGGAGTTTCAAGTCGCGGTCCTGGATGTGACGCTTGTCTTCGCGCAGGTGGGCAACAATGCCGTTGCATCCGGCGAGTTCGGCAATAATCGCTGCGGCAACCGGATCCGGTTCGCGGATCTTGCGTGCTTCACGGATAGTGGCGATATGGTCTACGTTGACACCCAGTTTTACGGTCATGGAAACTACTCCTTGTTGGTGTTCATAAAGGTAGATAAATTTATGAGCGTGGTGCCCTGAGCGGCAGTTTTTTCTTTCATTGTCTTGACTTTCTGTACGCTTTCTAGGGTTAGCGGTAGTATAATGGCGCTCATGCCGCTCCTTGCCGCTCCGCGGAGTTTCTTGTGCACGTAGTCGTCGATGCTGCTGTTGTCGGGGTTGTATGACGTGAGAATCTTGCAGTTCATGCCGATTTCGGAACAGATTTCCATAACCTTCGACTTCTTGTTGAACGAAAGGTCAGCGAACCACAGGTTGTTCGCTTTTGATGCGTTGAGTACCGCCTGCAATAGGGGCTTGTGCTCGACGGCCTTTTCGGCGAATCGCGTGGCAATTCCGCTTGCCGAGGGTACGAGAGTCTTTGCGTTCGCGATAATCTCTGAAATCTGGTCTTCCGTGAGGTAGCTACGGATGGGGCGCATGTCCTTGTGCCGGCTGTCGAGGCTGCTGGATTCCATGAGGAGCCAGAGGACGAGTTCCTTGTTCTTTATCCTATCTAGGTCGGGGTAGAATCCCTCCGGCATGTCAAATGGCGTAATGAGTAGGTCATAGGGGTAGTCGAGCGAGTTGAGGGCTGTAATGAGTTCGGGCATGAGCCTTTTTTGCTGGAAGGCGGCTCCGGTAACCTGGAACGAGACGGAAAGGTACGAAGCGTTGTCACGGAAAACGTTACGCGATATCTGCAGGTTTATGCGGAGCGTATCGCCATCGGGGGAGAGCGCGTCCAGGTTTGCAGACTGGAACGCGTCGTTGTCGTTGAAAAGTTCCTCCATGTAGAGGACTTTCCCGTTGTTCTTGTCGATGAACCGTTTAGCCTGCAACAGGTAGCGGATAATCGTGGTACCGTTCCCGAGCGTCCACACGTCGCGCTTTTTACGGCGGGAATACTGGGCCTGGATAACGCCGATGTCCGCCTTCATGCGGTCAATAAACGGTGTGGTATCCTGTACGGCGGTCGTCGTGTCTGCAACTTCTTCTGCTGGGGTTCCGTTACTTGCCCACAAGCTCTCGATATCGCTCTTGGGGAGCAGGTATGCCGCTGTGGCAAGTATCCCGAGAACAATAAAGATGGCGATTATGTGCTTTGCGTTTTTCATCCCCTCCAAATATAATTATATTGCGGGCATGCCAATCCTCTTTGCTATCGTCGGAGCCACGGGAATAGGGAAGTCGCGCCTTTCGCTCGACCTTGCCAGGCATTACAATGCCGAGATTATCGGTGTCGATTCCCGCCAGATATACAGGGGCTTTGCGATAGGGACGGCGCAGCCTTCGCGTGCAGAAATGGAGCAGGTGAATCACCACATGGTTGACTTCCTTGACCCGGAAAAAATTTTTTCGGCGGGAGAGTTCTGCAGGAATGTGCGCGAACTGCTGGATGGCAATCCCGGCAAGAACTACATTGCGGTGGGCGGTACCGGACTGTATTTGCAGTCGCTGATGCTCGGACTGCCTAGAATCCCGCAGATAGAGCCGGGTGTGCGTGCGAGCCTCGAGGCGAAATCCGCTAGCGAAGGCCTCGATAGTTTGTTCAAAATGGCGCAGCAGGTGGACCCGGAAGCGATGGAAGGTGTTGAACCTGAGAATGCCCGGCGCATCATCCGCATACTGGAAGTGTGGCAGGCTACGGGCCGCAAGCTTTCGGACTGGCAGAAGGAACGCGAGGGCGGTATCGGGCAGATTCCCGTATTCTGGCTGCAGCGCTCCCGCGAGAACCTGTATGAGCGCATCAACAGGCGTGTGGACAAGATGATGGCGGACGGCTGGCTCGAAGAGGTGCACCATCTCGCAAAAAGTGTGCCGCTTGACGCTCCCGCATGGCAGAGCCTCGGGTACCGCGAACTCCTGCATGCGGGCTCTCCCGAGCAGGTCGCACAGGTAGTCGACGAAGTCAAGCGCAAGACCCGCAACTACGCAAAACGGCAAATTACGTGGTTCCGCTGGCAGATTCCCTCTGTCGCCGTGGATTTGGAAACCCTCGCGAACTCGTACGAGTATATTGTAGGCCAGATTTAATCTATATTTGCTCCAAATAACTGGAGATTCTATGAAGAATATCGTCATTACCGGCGGTGCTGGCTTTATTGGTAGCCATGTCGTGCGCCTGTTCGTGAACAAGTATCCGGAATACAAGATTATCAACTTGGACAAGTTGACCTACGCGGGCAACCTCGCGAACTTGAAGGACATTGAGGGCAAGCCGAACTACAAGTTCGTGAAGATGGACATCTGCGATTTTGACGCCTTCTACAAGCTCATGCAGGACGAGAAGATTGACGGCATTATCCACCTGGCCGCCGAAAGCCACGTGGACCGCTCCATCAAGGACCCGTTCACCTTCGCGAAGACGAACGTGATGGGAACTCTTTCGCTTTTGCAGGCCGCGAAGCTCTACTGGGAAAGCCTCCCTGAAAAGTACGAAGGCAAGCGTTTCTACCACATTTCGACCGACGAAGTTTACGGCGCCCTCAAGATGAACCACCCGGAAGGCATCACGCCCCCGTTCACCACGACGGCATCGAGTTCTGAGCATCACCTGGCCTACGGCGACGACTTCTTCTACGAGACCACCAAGTATACGCCGCATTCTCCGTATTCTGCGTCGAAGGCTGGTTCCGACCATTTTGTGCGCGCGTTCCACGACACCTATGGCATGCCGACCATCGTGACGAACTGCAGCAACAACTACGGTCCGTACCAGTTCCCCGAAAAGCTCATCCCGCTCTTCATCAACAACATCCGCCACAAGAAGCCGCTGCCGGTCTACGGCAAGGGCGAGAACGTGCGTGACTGGCTCTTCGTGGAAGACCACGCTCGCGCCATCGACGTGATTTTCCATAACGGGAAGATTGCCGAGACGTACAACATCGGCGGTTTCAACGAATGGAAGAACATCGACATCATCAAGGTCGTCATCAAGACGGTGGATAAGCTGCTCGGTCGTGCGGAAGGCGAAGACCTGAACCTCATCACCTACGTGACCGACCGCCTGGGTCATGACGCCCGCTACGCCATCGACTCCACCAAGCTCCAGAAGGAACTGGGCTGGGAACCGAGCCTGCAGTTCGAGGAAGGCATCGAGAAGACGGTGCGCTGGTACCTCGACAACCAGGAATGGCTCGACAACATCACGAGCGGCGACTACGAGAAGTATTACGAGACGATGTACAAGAACAGGTAATTGAAAAATGGGTAAGTTCAATTTTATCAAGACGTCCATAGAGGGCGTAACCATCGTGGAGCCGACGGTCTTTGGCGACCAGCGCGGCTACTTTATGGAGACCTACAACAAGGGCGAGTTCGATGCTGCCGGCCTTAACGTGACCTTCGTGCAGGATAATGAATCTAGGAGTAAGAAGGGCGTACTCCGTGGACTGCACTTCCAGAAAAAGAACCCGCAGGGCAAGCTTGTTCGCGTGATTGAGGGTGAAGTCTTTGACGTGGCGGTGGACCTCCGCAAGGGTAGCCCGACGTTTGGCAAGTGGGAAGGCGTCGTGCTTTCTGCAGAAAAGAAAAACCAGCTCTACATTCCCGAAGGCTTTGCCCATGGTTTTGTGGTGCTCAGTGAGACGGCGACATTTGTTTACAAGTGCACCCGCCTGTACGACCCGAAGGACGAGGGCGGCCTCATGTGGAACGACCCGGCGATTGGCATCAAGTGGCCTGTGGGCAACGGATTCGAACCGCTCCTTTCCGAAAAGGACACGAAGAACCCGCTCCTGAAGGACCTCGGCTTCGCATTTGAACTAGACTGATGACCATTGACTAGGGCTCAATTTTCTATTTTAAGTAGCAATGAAGAATATTCTTGTCGTTTGTACAGGTAACATTTGCCGCAGTCCCACGGGAGAGTATCTCCTGAAGAAGGAACTGGGCGAGGGCTTTAACGTGATGAGTGCCGGGCTTGGAGCCCTGGTGGACCATCCTGCCCACGAAATCAGCCAGAAAATTGCCATGCAGCACGGGATTGACATGAGTGCTCACCGTGCCCGCCAGATAAATTTGGACATTCTCAAGTGGGCCGACCTGGTCCTCGTGATGGAAAATGGCCACAAGGCGGAACTCCTGCGCCGTTATCCGGAACTCGGGGACAAGGTGCATCGTTATGGCGAGGCGCAGCAGGTCGATATTCCCGACCCGTACCGCCGTCCCGAAAACGCGTTTGTTCTGGCATGGAATTTTATTTCGAAACTTACGCCCTATTGGGTTGAAAAAATCAAACAGAGCGAGGCTCAATAATGAAAAAGTTGAATCTTGTGCTTGCCGGTGTGGCTCTCGTCTTGGGAGGCTGTTCGCTTGGCCCTCACATGCGGATGACCGTCCCGGAAGGTGATGCGGAAGGTTCCGCGGAGTACAATGGCATCAAGGTGGTTGTTCACTCCATTGAGAAGGGAGATTTTGGCACAGGTACTAGCGCTGCTGGCGATTCCGCAAAGTCGGACTTCGGTGACTTGGCCGAACTGATTGTCGATTCCTTGCCGAGTCTTGAATACCGCATCGGTCCTCTGGACATGGTCCAGGTGGTCGTTTGGGAACACCCCGAACTTACCTCCCCGATGGGTCAGTACCAGCCTGCTGGCCAGCGTGTGACGACAGACGGTACCTTGTTCTACCCCTATGCGGGCGTGATTCAGGCTGCAGGCCTTACCGCACAGGAACTCCGTACCGAAATCACGAAGCGTCTCTCTGACAAGATCTTGAACGATCCGCAGGTCGACGTGCGCGTGACGGGCTACAACAGCCTCAAGGCTTTTGTTTCCGGCGCGGTGAACAGGCCTGGTTACATTGCGTTCAACGAACTGCCGATGACCATTCCTTCGGCGATTGCGAACGTGGGTGGCTTTACCGAAGAGGCGGACCTCTCCGGAATGCAGTTGCGCCGTGGAGACAAGGTCTACAACATCAATTACTTGGATGCCTTCAAGGCAAACCTCCCGCTGGATAAGATCCTCCTCAAGCCCGATGACCAGATTTTCATTCCGGCGCTCTCCGAAACGCAGAAGGAAAACCGCGTGTACGTGATGGGTGAAGTGGCAAGGACCGGTGCCGTGAACGTGAACCAGGGCAAGCTTTCTCTTGTCGAGGCCTTGGCTGCTGCCGGCGGTCTGAACACGGGTAGTGCTTCGTCTCGCTTAATCTATGTCATCCGCAATACTTCGGACAAGCAGATTGACGTGTACCACCTCAATGCGAAGAACGCGATGGCTCTTGCGATGGCGGAACGCTTTAACCTGAACTCGCGCGACGTTGTCTACGTGGACGCTTCCGACCTCGCAACGTGGAACCGCATCATGAACCTGATCGTGCCGAGCTCCGCATTCATCAACAATGGGTCTAGCGCAGTACGTAACATCGAGTTGATTGAACTTCAGGGATGGTAATAGATTATGATTAACCTTATCCTCTGTGGTGGTTCGGGCACGCGCCTTTGGCCCGTGAGCCGTTCCCTGATGCCCAAGCAGTTTGCCCCGCTCTTTGACGGGCAGTCCCTGTTCCGCAAGACGGTCGTCACGAACGCTGCCGTTTGCGAGTCGCAGTTTATCGTTTCGAATGCAGACCAATTCTTCCTCGCGAAGGACCAGCTCGAGATGGAAGGCATGAACGGCAGCAAGTTCCTGCTGGAACCCGTGGGCCGCAACACCGCACCCGCGATTGCGCTTGCCTGCCTTACCATGAACCCGGAAACCATCGTGCTTGTTTCGCCCTCGGACCACGTGATCCGCAAGAAGGACGAGTACAAGAAGGTTCTCCTCCGCGCGCAGGAACTCGCCGAGGCGGGTAACCTCGTGACATTCGGCATCACGCCGACCAGTCCCGAGACCGGCTACGGCTACATCGAGGCCGATGGCGAGAACGTGAAGCGCTTCGTGGAAAAGCCCGACTTGGCGACCGCCGAGAAGTATCTGCTCGCAGGCAACTTCTACTGGAACAGCGGCATCTTCTGCTTCAAGGCGAAGACCTTCCTCGCGGAACTTGGCAAGTACTCCCCGGAGATGCTCGCCGCCGCACAGAAGGCACTCACCAACGCGACCATCGAGGATGGCGAACCCATCCGCATCGATCGCGACGACATGCTCGCTATCCCGAGCAACTCCATCGACTACGCCGTGATGGAGAAGTCCAAGAAGGTGAAGGTCGTGCCGAGCGATATCGGCTGGAGCGACCTCGGAAGCTTTGATAGTTTGTACGGAGAATACCCGCACGACGAGAACGGCAACAATGTGAACCCGCGCCACATCGCGGTGGGCTCGAAGAACTCCCTCGTGATGGGTAGCCAGCGCGCTATCGCCACGATCGACCTCGACAAGATGCTCATCGTCGATACTCCGGACGCACTCCTGGTCGCCCCGCTTAGCAGCAGCCAGAAGGTGAAGAAGGTAGTGGAAGAGCTCAAGCAGCGCGGTTCCGACCTCATCAACGTGCCGCAGACGGTGAGCCGCCCGTGGGGTACGTATTCCGTGCTGGAATCCACCGAACGCTACAAGATGAAGCGCATTGTGGTCAAGCCGGGCAAGCGCCTCTCCCTGCAGAAGCACCTACACCGCTCCGAACACTGGGTCGTGGTGAGCGGTACTGCCACCGTGACTGTCGGCGACAAGGTGTTCCTGGTCCGTCCGAACGAGTCGACCTACATTCCGATGGGCGAGGTTCACCGCCTGCAGAACGAAGGCCGCCTCCCGCTCGTGATCGTGGAAGTCCAGGTGGGCGAGTACACCGGCGAAGATGACATCATCCGCGTGGAAGATGACTTCCACCGCTGCAAGTAAAAGACTTCTGTCACCCTGGAGCAGGCGAAGCCTGCGATAGGGTCCATAAAAAGAAAAGCGGACCAATGGTCCGCTTTCTTTATATGCAATTGTGTCGCGCGTTCGGCATGTTCGCCGGGTTCGCTTAGAACTGACTCAGGAATCTCTGGTCGTTGCTGGTCAGGAGGCCAATTTCCGGAATCGCGTGGCGCAGCATGGCGATACGGTCGAGACCGAAGCCGAAAGCAAAGCCCGTGTACTTCTCGGAATCGATGCCGCAGTTCTTGAACACGTTCGGGTCCACAGAACCGCAACCGCCGATTTCCATCCAGCCAGTTCCCTTGCAGCGACGGCAACCCTTGCCACCGCAGAACACGCAACTCACGTCCATTTCGGCAGACGGCTCCGTGAACGGGAAGAAGCTCGGGCGGAAACGCGTCTTGACGCCTTCGCCGAACAGCTTGTTCATGAACACCTGGAGCACACCCTTGAGGTCTGCAAAGCTGATGTTTTCGTCGACCACGAGGCCTTCGCACTGCTGGAACATCGGGGCGTGGGTCGCATCGTTGTCGACGCGGAACACGTGGCCCGGAGCAATCATGCGGAACGGCGGCTTGTGCGTTTCCATGTAGTGGATCTGCGTGCCAGAGGTGTGCGTACGGAGCATCACCTTGTCGTCTACATAGAAGGTATCCTGCATGTCGCGGCTCGGGTGGTCAGGAGGCGTATTGAGCGCCTCGAAGTTGTACCAGTCCGTCTCGATGTCGCGACCGAAGTCCACTTCGAAACCCATCTGGCTGAAGAAGTCGATAATCTCTTCGCGCACGTCGTAAAGCGGATGCGTGCTGCCCGCCGGAATGCCAGCACCCGGGAGCGTCGTATCTACAAAGCCGCTTTCCAGCTTCTTCTGGAGGGCAGCCTGGTTCGCGGTCTCGATAGCCTTGTCGATGGCCTCAGAGACGGCGACCTTAAGTTCGTTCACGAGCTTGCCGTAAGCCGGACGTTCCTCGGCGCTCAAGCTCCCCATCTGCTTCATGAGGTCGGTGACGGCACCCTTCTTGCCCAGGTACTTCACGCGGAGGTTGTTGACGGCTTCTTGGTTCGTAAGG
>JAEEGG010013564.1_pt1 | contig 17415 bp, 11 predicted proteins | sample 9134161 | NCBI WGS metagenome assembly JAEEGG01 (sample SAMN16246543, study PRJNA631951) | gut metagenome | biome: gut microbiome; feature: rumen; material: CR-attached | host: Bos | place: Iran: Karaj | collected 2018-10 | reverse complement strand
AGCCTTGCCAATCTCCTCACTCGTGTAGATTTGCTGACTCATGGAGTACGTGTTGTTCGGATAACAGGGCAGATAGCTGCTTGCTCTGCCGCCGCTGCCGACTGTTACGACCTCACTTTGTGCCCATACCCCTACGGAGCAGAGCACAGCAAGCAGCAGCGTCATAGTTGCTCTCACCAATAAGTTAGTTTTCTTTTTCATGTGACATTTAGTTTTAATTATTAGTAAATAAGAAGTATATATTGGCATTATTAGTGTTATGGTATATTCCGCACTTACCCCGCTTCCGATGCTTGCCCGTCCTTCTGCGACGGGATTTGTTGCGAGAACAGGCGGCGCAGGCCTTCCTCGTAGGCTCGCAGGGCTTCGCGGCCACGGGTGGTGATGCTGCAGGTGGTGCGCGAGAAGCGGCCAATGCCCGACTTCGACACATCGATGTAGCCAGCCTCCTTTAGCGTCGTAATCTGTGTGCTCAGATTGCCGCGCGTAGAGTCGGTAATCTGGCACAGATACATGAAGTCGGCACTCTCCAGCGAGTCGAGGGCAACCATGATTTTCAATCGCAGCTCGCTGTGGAGCAGGGGATTGATGACTGCAAACTTAAATGTGCTCATAATAGTTCTTTACGTATTTCTTAAATAGGTGTCCTGGGATGATGAGGGCAATGGTGACAATGACAGCTGCGACGAGCAACTGCCAGGGCCAGAGGTCGCCCTGAAAGAAGAGTGGTACGGCAGACAGCAGGGAGGCGATGATGCCGCAGATGGTCTTGGGGCGGAAGTGCAGGATAATGCCCGTCATAAAGCAGCCCATGCCACAGAGCAGGCCCAGATAGGCGAAGAAGGCCTGCTGGAAAACATCGGCAACGCCCATCGCAAAGCCACCCACACAGCATGCGAAACCTATGAATATCCACATCATCAGGATGACGTTCTCGTCGAGTGTGCGACGACGCGTGCGCTCGTAGTCCTCGTTCAGGAAGTATATCATCAGCGGCACGCCAATCAGCGGTATGCCCGCCCAAAGCCACGCGCACCAATCCTCGTTCCAAATCATGAGGGCAGCAAACTCCAGCAGCAAGACAATAGCTGTCGGATAGCCCCACGCCAGAAACAGGTTCTCGCCAGTGAGGTCCTTGCGGCTCATGACCTCGCTCCGCACGCGTGTGATGATGTCCAGTTCGTCAGTAGTAGTCATTCTGTTTTTTGTTTAGGTTTTAAACATTCTGTTGCAAAGATAATGTTTGTTTTTCAAACAGAGAAGAAAACGACCAGTTTTTTTATGAGATCATTCGCTTTTTAACATTTCTAAAGATTTCAGCCATCGCTGTCAACGACCGATCCTACAAAACAAATCCTGTTACGATTCAGTTACGTAACAGAATTGTAACATTTCTTATAACTACAAGCTCACACTGGGACTGTCCCGGTGTGGTTTTTTAATATTTTTCTCTATGCTTGTTGCTTAAAATTCATAGGTCAGTCCTGCGCGCAGTTCAAAGGTCTTCATGCTCACGTTATCGTGGTCAAAATAGATGGAACGGCGGTAGAAATAACTGCCATACAGGTCTACCAGCAGCTGTCGCGTGATGTTCACTTGCAGTCGCGGGTTCAGCACCACCAGTGTGTTGTTGCCCGCGTCGCCCTGCGCATTCACGAAGTCCAAGTTGTCCATCTTGCTCACCGCTTCCTCGTCGAATCCCTTCCACGTAAACAGCTTATATACATCGGCATAGAGCGACAGCCTGCCCCAGTTGCCTAATTCTACGATGGAGTGCAGCTTGGCGGAAAATCCGCTGCCCAGGCTGTAGTCGCGCTCCTTCACGTGGTAGTGGTCGCTGAGCGAACCTCCCAGAATGATGCCGTTCACAAACAGGCGCTGTTCCAGTGATACCCCTCTCGTCAGGTGCGGCAATCGGTACACCAGTCCGGCACCCACCGATGCTGCCTCGCCGATGCGGTAGGGAATGATGTTCTTCTCTGCTCTTATCGCTTCCGAGTTGTAGAAGTTGAAGTGCTGGTAGAATCCGAACTTCATCAGCAATTTCTCATTCGTGCAAACGGGTGTGTTCCACAGCTGTCCTATCAGGTGGATGGCATTCACCAAGGGCTGACGATTCGAGAATCCCAATGTCACCTCGGCATTGAAGAAATCGTACGGCTTCCGTTCGTCGCTCAGCGGGTCGCCATAGTGGAACAGCAGGTTTACGTAGGGATTGTACGCCCCGTGTTCGAACGAGCCTTTCTCCGCCAGATAGCGCATGCCTGCCGATGCCTCGAATCCCAGTGGTATCGCATCGTGGTCGTGGTATTTGTGCTTCGTCGGGCGTACCAGCCATGCTTTGCCCGTCATCAGTCGGTTCACCAGTCGCACGGGGTTCACCAGTCCTGCCACCACCTCGCGCCACACGCGGCTCCACCCGCGCTTGCTGTCGTCCAGCACGATGGACGATATGCGGTATGTCGTCTCTCCGATGGCTGTGCCGCCGATGCTTGTCGCCAACAGGTCGTTGATGCTGGGCGGCGTGTTCTCGCCAAGGAATTCCCACATCAGCGAACCGCCCAGTGTAAACGGGTAGGATTGCCAGAAATTCATGCCGTTCGTGCGTGCCGCGTTGAAGTACAGGTTGCCGTGATAGGGGTGTGCAAACAGGTTCGTATTGAAGTTGTCGTTGTCCCACACGAAGCCCCGTTGGAAGTTATCGCGAATGCTGTTCAGCGTGGTCTTCGCAAAGTCCTCGCGCAACACGAAACGGTCGAAGCAGTGTACGATGCCGTTGATGCCTGCCACTTCCGCTGCTGCTCGCCACGGGTGCGGCTTCGGATACCTCGCTGGCTGTGGTGTCAAAGGGGACTGCTGTTGCGTCAGGCTGGGCTGCAACACCCCTGTGGTGTCCGCCCCGTTGCTTGTCTGCAACCTGGGTTCGAGCATCGCCTGACCACTCGCCGTCATGCTCAGCCCTACGGCAATCATCACCAACCACATCTTCTTCATCTCTGCATTTCAGCTATTTTTAACCGCAAAGATATGAAATAAAAATGAATTGACCATACATCACACCGATTTTCTTGTGTGATTCGGTTTTGAAATCCCCATGATATTCAAAAAAAACAAGTTTTCCCGTCGGAAGTTTGGAACTTTCATTTTCTTTTCGTATCTTTGTACCCGAAAGCGTGCGAGATTTCTATATAACTAAACTAAAACAGTATGAAACAGCTTTACACTCTAATGATGGCAGTCATGATATCCATGACATCTTTTGCCCAAACCCAGGTGGATGTGACCATCTCACCCGCCTCTGGTGATATCTCTGCAGCATTGAATGCGGAATTAAAACAAGGACAAACACCCAAGAATATCACGATTAATCTGGTGGAAAATGGCAGTTACACGCTAAGTCCCCCCATTTCTCCGGCAGCCAGTGTGATTATCAATGGTGCACAAGGTGCCGTGATTGATGCCTCTAACCTGACAAGCCTACCCTCTGGTAAGAAGAGTGATGAGGAAAAAGGCACCAATTCGTTTATCGTGATGTCCAATAGTCCCGCCACCAGTCAGACCAATGGTTACTATCGTGTCAACGAGGTGACGATTAAGAATGTGACTATCAAGGGACTGAAGAACGCCCTGTTCTCCGACCATGAGGTAAAATACTGCATCGTGAACTTCACGATTGACAATGTGGTGTTGCAGGCAGAAGCCGGTTCCAAGCAGGACGGACTGATAGCATTCAAGAAGGGTGGATACAAGGATTTCACCATCAAGAACTCTACTGTCTATGGAAACAACTCGAAAAATGCAAAGTGTTTCACCGTCACAAAGGCAGATCTGAAATCCATGGGCTATGATGTGACGAAGACACGCCACAACGTCACGTATCTGAACAACACCTTTGTCAATGTGCTGCCGTTGACCAGTGCAGAGAAATGGGCGACAGAGGCTTTCAATGGCGTGGGTTACGTGACATACGATATCCAGAACAACATCTGGTATGGCTGTGGTACTGATATCGCAATCGGTGTGGTGGGTAAAGACATGGTCCCCGAGGCCAAGGCACTTTTCTCTCAAAACACTTACTTCAATCCTGACGAGAACTCTACTGAAATGAAGGATCAGGCTCCGTTGGAGAGTGTTACCGACAACAGCAATAATATCCTGACCACTAATCCCACCTTCACAAACATTGAAAAAGGTGACTTCCACCTGCATCCTGGTTCGCTGCAGGCCAGATATGGAACCGGCGATCCGCGATGGCTGGTGACATACGATGCCACGAAGGCACTGCCTGCCGATATCGTGATGAACCTGCACAAGGCAGAGAATATCTCTGACATGCTGAACGCTTCCATAAAGAGAGTGGACAAACTCGGCGATATCTTCATCACGCTGGCTCCGAATGCCAAGTACATCCTTACCAATACCATCAAGGCACCTGGGTCTGTGACCATCACAGGTGAAGGCACGTTGGTCAACTGTACGAGGCTTAACGGTCCGATGATTATTCTGGAGGGAACGAATAGTATGGCTGACGTCGTGGATAAAGACGGAAAAGTCGTTGGCAAAGACAAGAACTACCGTCACGTGGAGACTGTGAGCGTTACCGGTATCGAGGCTACGTTGAAGAACACCTCTACCTTCTTCCGTGAAACGCAGAAGACATTGGTGGACAATTTCATCATTAGCGACTGTGTGTTTGAACTGGACGGGAATGATTGTCTGCTCGACTTTGCCGGATATCCTGCCAATCTGGAGATTGCCAATACGACGCTCTGGTCGGAAAAGGGGCATACGGGCCATTTGCTGCATGCTAGTGGACGCGTAAAGAATTTGGATCCGACACAGAATACGCTGACGCAGTCCATGACGCTCGACCACTGTACGCTATATGGGATTGCCCAAGGTCAGGACATTAACCATCTGGCTGGACAGAGTAGTAGGTCGCTCGTCATGACGCTGACCAACTCGATCATCTACAATTGTGCAAAAGACGGAGAAGAGGTCAAAGGCTGGTTGGGTGGCGCCGCTACCGACGGTCCTACGGTGACCTATGATCATAATACCTATTGGAGCAACGGGAAATTGCAGAAGGGCTGGATAGACGCGGATATTGACGGAGCTGACCTTACAGGTACCGCTTATATGTTTGATCCCGGATTCTTCGATGTCGTAGGCGGTGATTTCGCCATTGCCACCATGTCACCACAGGCAAAGGATTCTGAGACCAGTATTCAGAATGGCGACCCCCGCTGGGCTACGTGGGCAGCAGGTGATTATTACATCACAACATCTTACAATCCTGCCCAAGGTGACGTTTTGGTGAACAGGTCATACGCCAACGCAGGAACGGAAATTACCATTTCTGCCCAACCGGCTGAGGGCTATGTACTGGAAGCCATCGTCGTAACTGATGACCAAGGCAATGAGGTGCCGCTGAATAATGTGATGCTTTCACGTCGGCGTGCTGCTGATGAGGGAGATGAGGAGACCGAAGAAATCGAGGACAATATCGAGTTGAAGGCCTTTAGCATGCCTGACAATTCAGTATCTATTGCCGTGACGTTCAGTGAGTCGACTACAGGCATCCAGAACGTGAAGACGACAGCCTCACAGCGTCAGGACGGTATATGGTATACGTTGAGTGGTGTTCCTGTCAAGACACCCACAAAGGGCATCTATATCCATCATAATAAAAAAGTCGTCATTAAGTAAGGATTCTTATGAAAAAGTTATTACTTTTACTGACAACAGTATGCCTGTATGGTATGCAGCTCTGTGCCGAGCCTGTCAGTAAACAGCAGCACTCTGCCCCACAGTCGGAAACCGTAGAGAACTTCAAGTTCATTTTCAAGGGTACGCCGTTTGTGAAGTACGCCGATGCGAATGGTATCATCTACATGGGACCGAACTTCTATAACCATAAGTTTGATAAACTGCGTGCTTTCGGTTATACCGTCAATTCCTATACGGGTAGCAATGGCAAGACATATCTGGTGGATAACTCACCCGATACCGTATTGATTGTAAAAGACACGCTGACCGCCGATGTGATAATGACGCCTAACTATGTGCTGAACGAGTCAGACTTTGGTGATGCCACCGTGATGCCGGTATGGGACTTCGACAAGCCTGACAGTGTCGCACTCTTCAAGAATTTCCAGGGAAAGTGCTGCTTCGTGAAGCCGACATGGTTTGACTCTAACTACATCGACTTGAATATGTCGTGTGATGCCACATACGGCTGGATAGACAATGAGCATAACCAGGATTTGGGCTATGCGAGTGTCGGTGCGGGAACCAAATTCACGCTGCCCGCCCGTTATGGTACGATCTATCGCATGACGACCAAGGAGGCTCTGGATAAGACCACCATTGCCGACAGCACCAGTACGCAGTACAAGACGACGCAAGATGCCAGTGGCAACTATGTCGCCACATTGCTTTATTACGAGTCGGACAATGACTCTGTCCATATCGTAGTCGGAGAGGATATCAGACTCGTATCCATCTCTGCTTCCTATCCTGGTGGTGACAATTACATGACATGGATGCCCGATACCGCAACAGTCAGGAATGAGCTGCTGACGATTCAGAAGCCTAATGGAGCAGGCTGTCTGCTCTATGACGTCTCCGACCTGACCATCAACGGCGGGCTGAATGTGGTGGCAGGCGAGCCTTTGGACAGCCTCTCGGCGCAGATCGAGGTACCCAGTGAGTTTGACGAGAACAAGTACCTGTCCGTGAGTTTCCAGATGGTAGAGGGCTTCTCCTATAAGCACGGAAAAGCCTTTGTCAGCATGCGGTTGTACGGCACCAAGACATCGACCAAGGTGAAACTGGTGATGTCTGATACAAAGGGGCATAAGATTGAGTCGAAACTCTACGAATACAACAACCTTGCCGACAGTGTATTGCTTGACACGTTGGCGAATCTGCCAAAGCCTAATGACATCTACTTGGAGGATAAGATAACCTTGAAGGTCTACGTCTATGGCGATGCCGACTACTACCGCCTGTGCATGGGTGTACAGTCGTCGGGAGAAGTCTGCGAGATACTCCGCTTCCCGGAAGGCTATCATTTTGTGCCTTATAAGGCAAAGAGTGAGATAGACCTTGACGGTATCGGTCTGTTGACAGTAGACTCGTATGAAGTCGTCGGCGTTGATGATGAGAACGGCCACGTCATCCTGAATGCGATAGAAGAGGTGCCGATGGGCGATGTCCTCATCATACACTCCGACGAGGCTGGTGCCACCCATCATATCCCACTGACGAGGGCAGACGATGCCTATGTGCGTGGTAACAACAAGTTATGGGTTTCAGACGGTACTGTCAATGGCGGCAAGGACATCTACCGCTTCGGCAAGGAAGGTGAACTCTATGTGTTCAGAAATTCTTCGCCTGATGTCGTACTGCCACGTGGCGAGATATATCTGAAGTACCACAGTGCCTATAAGAAAGAGGTGTACTACCTCAGTGAACAGGATGTCCCCGAGAAGATCGCCGAACTGGTGCTGAAGAGCACGGAAGACAATACGCCGACAATCAGCCAGTATAAGGGAAGAACCGTCAGGAAGGTGACGCTCGATGGCTTCACGTTCTTCAAGAACCACATGTGGAACACCCTGTGCCTGCCCTTCGACATCATCGGTGATGCGATAGAGACGACACCGATTCAGGGGGCAGAGATTTGGGAACTGGATGTCACCGACAAAGTTGACTATACTGCACCGACTGGTTTTGATGTGGAGACGGGTGTGGTAACCCTGAACTTCAAACCTGTACGTAGTATCGAGCCAGGTAAGCCTTACTTCCTGGAATGGAAGACCTCGACAGCCAGTCAGGTGGACAACCCGGTATTCGAGAACGTGACACTGAAGACTTCGGAAGATGTGGAGATGCGAATGACCAGCAGTGACGGCAAGCTGCAGATAGTGGGCACCTATGCTCCAGAACTGTTGGCTGGTGGAAGTGCAGCTAACCTCTATGTAGGTACGAACGACAAGATCCATATACCTGCGGAGAACTATCAGGTGGATGCCTTCAATGCCTATTTCCTTATTGACTTGGGTAATGGTCTTGGTAAGCCAGGAACAGATACGCTTCAAAGGATCGTTATGAATATTGCCGCAGACGACGCCCTGCGCGTCGTCACAATCACCGTTCCTGCCTCCCTCAAGGATGGCGTATGGTATGACCTGATGGGCAGACGGTATACCGAAACGCCTACTCAAAGCGGAATATACATCATGAATGGCAAGAAGATATTGATTAAGTAGTTTTATTGAAAGATGCTATAGACGTCTGGCACGCGATGGCTCGTCGGCGTTGTTGGGGTCGAAGTCGGTCTCAATGTTCCATGTTTTGCCTGATTACCCGGTCGACGAGCGTCATGCCACAGGTGCGCGTGGAATCGATGAAGAGCGACGACAAGGTACGCGCCCGACAGCGCTTCCGCATCTGCGTGACGACACAAAGAATGATGTGCTGCATCATGCTCTGCAAGGTGGCCGAACAGCTGATTTCGAAGCACGGATACAATGGTGCCGAGAAGGAGTTGAAACAGCACCCCGACACGTGGCTGGCGATGTTGCAGAAACAGCAGATGCTGAAGAACTGGAAAATCCAGGGGCTCATTGTACAGACAGAAAGAGGACGTTATCGGAAAGTGCAACTTGATGTGTCATAGGTGTCATACATGTCATTAGGTCATTAAGGAAAATAAAGGCGGTTGCGAGGCAACCTAAATAAAAAATAAGAAATAAAAAATAAAGAAAAGTCGGGCTGGCGGTTGGTCAGTCCGATTTTTTTGCTTATATTTGCAGCAGAATAACTAAAGATGACTGCTATGATAGAATTGAAGAACGACGAGCTGACCATTCGAGTCGCCGAGAAGGGAGCTGAGCTCCAGAGTGTGAAAGACAGCGAGGGTAGGGAGTATATGTGGCAGGCTGACGCGCAGTTCTGGCCGCGGCATTCGCCCATCCTGTTTCCGCTGGTGTGCAGTGTGAACGACGACACCTACGTGGTGGACGGGCGGGAGTACCACCTGCCGCGTCACGGCTTTGCCCGCGACAAGGACTTTACGCTGGTGAGCCAGACGCCGGAGAAGGTGACCTTTGCCCTGCACGACAGCGAGGAGACGCTGGCGGTGTATCCCTACCGGTTTAACCTGGCCATCACGTACCGCCTGGAGGGTAACCAGATTCACGTCTTCTGGCATGTGGAGAATACCGACACGCGCGAGATTCACTTCCAGATTGGCGGCCACCCGGCATTCAACATCCCCGGGGGAAAGACGGAGGGCATGATCAAGCTGGATAACGAGGAGCCGATGGACACGCTGAAGAGCTATGCCGACGGTTCGCACGACATGGTGGAGGTGCCGCTGGAGGCCGATATGGGCATCATCGACTTCGACGAGAACTTCTGGCGTAACGACAGCGTGAAGATCCACAAGAGTCAGACGCGCCGCGCCATGCTGATGGACACCAATGGCGAGCCTGCGGTGACGGTGGAATACAAGACGCCGGTGTGTGCCTTCTGGAGTCCCTTCGGCAAGCATGCGCCCTTTGTGTGCATCGAACCGTGGTATGGCATTGGTGACCCGCGTGGCTGGAAGGGCGAATTCAAAGACAAGCCCCTGATGAATCATCTGCAACCAGGGGCCAGCTTCATGGCGAAGTATACCATCACCATTGGGTGAGTGGTGAGTGGTGAGAGGTAAGAGGTGAGAGGTAAGAGGTAAGAGGTGAGAGGTAAGAGGTAAGAGGTAACTATTTTTTGTTGAAAAAGTCCCTTACTTGGTCCCAATCGACCTTGGTGACTTCTGCACGGGCGTCGTAGTCGGTGGCTACGACGCTCTGGTTTTTCAGGTCGAAGCGCACCATGATTCTGTCCTCGACGTTGACGCCGTGGGCGAAGTTGTCGATGGGTACGACGTCGAACCACTCAATGTCTCTTTCCGTGTCGGTACTGTCGCGGTCTTCGTCGTTTTCATCGCCGTGTCCCTGTCTCTTGCGTTCCATGATGCACTCTTCGTCTGACTTCACATACCAGTAGAGTGTGTCGACGCGGTCGCCTTTCTTCTCGAGGGTCTTGACGGTCACCATGGCATGCTCCTTCTGTTTTTTGTGACGGAAGTATTCGTAGGAGTAGATAGCCAGAGTGACGGCAAAGATGACGGCGATGCAGATGACAGGCTGCAGGAGGCAGCCTATGGTCAGTCCCTTCCATCTTTTTTTCTTGTATCCGTAATAGGGTATCGTTACCGATGCCACGAGGATGAGCAGGGTGATGAGTGATGTCCATATCAGGTAATTGCTGTTATAGCCGAAAAACATATCTTATGCGTTTTTGTTAGTTACTTTGATAGCCAGCATCGTCAGGTCGTCGCTCTGTTCAGCCGGTCCGACGAACTGTCGGACGGCCTCGGTCATGCTGTCGATGAGCTGCTGGGGGGTGTTCTCTGTCGCTTGGGCGGTCTGCACCACGCGCGTCATGCCAAACTGCTGGTGGCTGCTGTCCTCGGCCTCGTTCAGTCCGTCGGTATAGAGGAAGATGTTGCTGCCCGCCGTCATCTGTGTCTGCTGGCGGGTGAATTCCCATCCGCTCATGACGCCTGCGGGGATGTTTGAGTCGCAGGGCAGCATGGTGACTTCGCCGTCGGCAATCATCGCGGGGCTGTCGTGTCCGGCATTGCAGTAGTCGAGTGTGAAGGTCTGCAGGTCGAGCACGCCAACGAAGAGCGTGACGAACATGTTGGTGTCGTTCTGCTGGCTCAGCGACTCGTTGATGCCCTTTACCATCTGCTGGGGCTCGACGGTGTGGGCTGCGATGTTGCGGAACAGCGAGCGGCTGACGGCCATGACCAGTGAGGCGGGGACGCCTTTGCCGCTGACGTCGCCGATGCAGAAGAACAGCTTCTCGTCGCGGATGAAGAAGTCGTAGAGGTCGCCACCGACGGCCTTGGCGGGTTTCACCTGTCCGTAGATGTCGATGTCGTGGCGTTCGGGGAAGGCAGGGTACGTCTTCGGCAGCATGCTCATCTGGATGCTGTGGGCAATCTTCAGCTCGTTCTCTATCGACGCCTTGGCCATCGTCGTGCTCTTCAGCTCCTCGACGTAGTTCGTCAGCGACTGCTGCATGTTCTCGAACGAGTCGCGCAGCTGGCAGATTTCGTCGCGGTGCTTGATGACGGGCAGCGGGGTGTCGAAACGTCCCTGTGCCACGCTGTCGGCAGTCTGGGCCAGCAGTTTCAGCGGCTTCGTTGTCTGCCGGATGGCGATGTAGCAGACCAGATAGGTCACCATCAGTACGAAGAGGATGATAATGATGATGCCGATGCCGGTGATGACGCCTGAAGAGTCCAATGACGACTTGGGGGCAGGAACGGTCAAAATCCAGTCTGTTCCCGTCATGGGCGTATAGTACAGATAGGTCTCTTTACGGTTTACCAGCAGCGGGTGAGCTGTCTCTTCCCAGCTTCTCTCGCCTTTCCGCATGTTGGCGACCGTCTCTGCCGCTCTGCCGGGCTCGTCGGTATCCTTGATATGCACATAGAAGTTACCCTTCTGGATGCGTCGCTCGTCGGGATGTGTGATGTAGGTGCCGTCGTTAGACAGGACGTAGCTGAGGTATTTGTCATGAGACGACAGCAGCCACGCTTCATTGTTGATGATGCTGTCCTGCTCGAGCAGAATACGCGTCATGAAGTCCAGCGACAAGTCGGCGCCCACAATGGCTACCACGCGGCCCTTGCTGTCGTGCACGGGGTGCATGTAGGCCACCAGGGGCGTCGTTGCGTCCTCACCGTCGAAGAACGGCTTCGACCACGCTGCGGAATCCTTGGCCACCGCCTCCTGGAACCACTGGTTCGTCAGATAGTCGTTGTCGGTGCTGCCCAGCAGGCGCGCCTCGACCTGCATGCTGTCGTTGTGCAGGGCGTAGGGACAGAACCAGCGCCCTTTCTGCGGGTAATAGCTGTCGACGAAGCTGATGCCGCAGCTGCGGATGCGGGGGTTCTCGCTGACCATGCGGCGTACCACGTCCTGCATGTAGTCGGGCTGTGCAAGGTGGGACTCGATGTCGTGGATGTTGTTGCGTACGGCCACGCTGACATCCGACATCACGTCGCAGATGGCTCTGTCGGACGACCGCATGCTGCTGTGGAAGTTGTTGCCGGAAATTTCGACTATCGAAGTCTTCACGGTATCGAAGAGCAGGTAGGCGAGTCCGGCCATCATCACAAGCACCACCAGCATAACCCAGCGCGACAGGCGGGCTGCAAACGAACGGTTGTATTTCTTTTCTGTTTTCATCAGTTCACGAGGTTATTTCTCCAAGAGGATGCGGGCGTCGACGGCAACGACATCGTGCTCGTCGGCCAGCAGCGGATTGATGTCCATCTCCTTGATTTCCGTAGCGAAGCGCAGCAGGGTGGAGAGACGGACAATGATTTCGGCATACTTCTGTTCGTTGATGCCTGCCTGTCCGCGTGTACCCTTCAGAATCTTGTAGCCGCGCAGCGAACGGATCATGGAGTACGCCTCGCCGTACGACAGCGGGGCGAGACCAGAGCGCACGTCCTTCAGCACCTCGACGAAGATGCCGCCCAGTCCGCAGAGCACCACATGTCCGAAGCGCTCTTCGTATTTGGCGCCTATGAACAGTTCGGTGCCCTTGAGCATCTTCTGCACCATGACGCCTGTGGCCCCTTTGATTTTCATCATTCGCTCGAATTCCAGTGCGAGGTGTTCGGGTGTGCGGATGTTGAGCGTGACGCCGCCCACGTCACTCTTATGGACGGGACCGACGACCTTGGCCACGACGGGATAGCCCACGCGGGTGGCGAAGCTGACGAGTTCGTCCTTGTCGGAAGCCACCAGTTCGGGCACCATCGGAATGCCTGCACACTCCAGTATTTCGTGTACGACGTCGGGGGCCAGGTAGCTGCTCTTGACACCTTCAGTGTCCATGCGATTGATTTCGTGGAATATGATTTTGTTCAACCTGGGGATGTCGATGCCATACAGCTGTACCTCGGGGGGAGCGGGTGCCGGGGTGTTCATAATCTGCGAGAGGGCTGTGGCCAGCGTGACCTCGTCCGAGAAATTGACGTGACCCTTCTGCAGGAATTCGGCCACCTCGGGGCCTGCGGTATGCAGGCTGGGCAGGATGGGGAAGATAGGCTTGCGGCACTCCAGAATCTTCTGGTGCAGCGTCTCGTAGGCCTCGTAGAGCGTGGTGAGGCCCGGCGTGCCGTAGATGACGGCGATGGCGTCGATGTCGTCGAATTTCTGTTCGCAGTAGTCGATGGCCAGTCCCAGCTCCTTGGCTGTTCCTGTGGCCAGGATGTCGATGGGGTTGGCAACGGCAGAACCGGGAAGCAGCTGCTCTTTCAGTTCGTCGGCCAGAGGACCGTCAATCTTGGGAACGTTCAGTCCGCCCTTCGACAGTGCGTCGGTGAGCATGACGCCAGGACCGCCGGCATGGGTGACGATGGCGAAGTTGCGACCATTGAGCGGTGGCAGGGTGAAGATACAACCCACGGTGGTGAGTTCCTCGCGCGAGAAGCAGCGCACGATGCCCGCCTTGCGGAACAAGGCCTCAACGGCACTGTCGGACGACGCGATGGCTCCCGTATGGCTCGATGCGGCGCGTGAACCACTCTCGGACGATCCCGCCTTGATGGCTGCTATGCGACAGCCCTTGCGGATGAGCGAGCTGGCGTGGAACAACAGCTTGTCGGGGTTGGAGATGTTCTCGATATACAGCAGCTTGACGGGCGAGTCGGTCTCGGCATTGAAGGTCTCGTCCATGTATTGCAGCACGTCCTCGATACCTATCTGCTTGCCGTTGCCGATACTCCAGACGCTGTTGAACTGCAGGCCTTTGATGACGGCACTCTCGAGAATGAATACCGCTGTGGCTCCCGAGCCCGACACAAAGTCGACACCCTTGGGATTGAGCGTGGGAATGGGCTTGGTGAACACGCTGTGGTGGTGGCGGTTCAGCAGGCCGATGCAGTTGGGACCGATGAGTGAGGCACCATACTGCTGGCAGGTGTCGAGGATGCGTTGTTCGAGAACGGCACCGGCCTTGGTCTCTTCGCCAAAGCCTGCCGAGATGATGATGAAGGCCTTGGTGTCTTTCTCCTTGGCCAGCAGCTCGACGCTGTCGGGGCACAGCTTGGCGGGAATGACGAGAATGGCCATTTCGGTGGGAGGCAGCTCACGGGCATCGTGGAACACCTTGATGCCTTGGACTTCGTCCTCCTTGGGGTTGACGACGCGCAGCGTGCCTTGATAGCCACCCTGCAGAATGTTACGTACGACGGCGCCACCGGGCTTGTGCACGTTGTTGGAGCCACCGATGACGACAATGCTTTTGGGCTGTAATAGTTCGCGGTTAATCATACCGGTACATTGCTTTAGTTTAAAGTTTTGGGCAAAGATACAAAATAATTAAGAATTAGGAATTAATAATTAAGAATTATTTACTACTTTTGCAAAGAAAATGAATCAGAGAGACCAACAGATACTGAAAATCGCCCTTCCGGCCATCGTTACCAACATCACCGTTCCGCTGTTGGGGCTGGTCGATACGGCCATCGTGGGACATATGGGCGACGCCACCTATATCGGGGCCATTGCCGTAGGGTCGATGGTGTTCAACCTGGTGTACTGGGTGTTTGGATTCTTGCGCATGGGCACCAGTGGACTGACGGCACAGGCCCGAGGACGGCGCGACCTTCAGGAGATGCGCTCGATGCTGGTGCGTTCGCAGACGGTGGCAATGACCATTGCCTTGCTGATTCTGCTGTTGCAATGGCCTTTGCGCGAACTGATGCTGTGGCTGATAGGACCTACGGACGATGTGCGCCCGCTGGCCGTTACCTATTATAATATAGTGGTGTGGGGCGCCCCCGCCATGTTGGGACTGTACGGGCTGAGCGGATGGTTTATTGGCATGCAGAACACGCGGTTGCCGATGGTCATCAGCATCATGCAGAATGTGGTGAACATCGTGGCGTCGCTGCTACTGGTCTATGGGCTGGGCATGAAGGTGGAAGGTGTGGCGCTGGGCACTATTGTGGCACAGTATGCGGGTCTGCTGACGGCACTGGTGATGCTCGCACGGTATTATCGCCGGTATATCACCGTCAGACTATGCTCGCTGAAGGAATTCATCCCCTTTGCTCGTGTGAACAGCGACATCTTTTTACGGACGCTGTGTCTGGTGGCGGTGAACCTGTACTTCACATCGGCAGGAGCACGGCAGGGCGCTACCATCCTGGCTGTCAACGCGTTGCTGTTGCAGTTGTATCTGCTGTTCTCGTACATTATGGACGGTTTTGCCTATGCCGGAGAGGCGCTGGGCGGACGATTCTGGGGTGCCCGCGACAGCAAAGCCTTCCGCGAAGTGGTGGGCAGGCTGTTTGTGTGGGGAGCAGGGATGACGGTGCTGTTTACGCTGCTGTATGTGGTGGGCGGCATGCCGTTTTTACGTTTGCTGACCAACGAAGAAACGGTGGTGCAGGCCGCCAGGGAATACGTGTGGTGGGCCTATCTGATTCCTGTGGCTGGCGTGGCGGCTTTCGTGTGGGACGGCATCTTCATCGGCATTACCCAGACGCGTGGCATGCTGGTGTCGGCAGCATTGGCCAGCGTGGTGTTTCTGGCTGGTGTCACGTGGCTGATGCCGTTGATGGGAAACCACGGATTGTGGCTGTCGATGTTGCTGTATCTGGCCGTTCGCGGCATCGTGCAGAGCGTTATATATAGGAAAAGATGCTTAATAATTGATAATTGATAATTGATAATTGACAATTATTTTGTAACTTTGTCCCTACAAATAAATATACGCGAGTATGAAACAAAAACTGTTAATCATGATGGCAGCGATGCTGCTAGTACCCATGGGAATATTCAGTCAGACATATCAGGAGTTGTGGAAACAGGTGGAGCAAGCCCAGAAGAAGGACCTGCCCAAGGCCGCTATGGAATACCTGCAGCAGATAGAGACGAAGGCGCAGAAGGCTGGCGACTACGGACAGCTGCTGAAAGCCACGCTGCTGACGTCGAAGTTGCAGGCCGAGGTGGCGCCCGATTCGCTGCAGCCCGCCGTGAAGCGTCTGGAACGGGAAGCGGAAAGCACCAAGGACCTGGCGCTGAAGGCCGTCTACTGCACGGTGCTGTCGAAGGTATATGAGCATAATTCCTATCATTTAGGCGAGGATGCTGAAACGGTGTCGCAGCGCTGGCGCCAGCAGGCTTTGGAACATCCCGAGGCCCTGGCGCAAGCAAAGGGCGATACGTATCATCCCTTTGTCATCGACGGCAAGGACAGCAAGGTGTATTATGACGACGACCTACTGAATATTGTGGGCAGGGAATTAAGTGCCTGGCAGTGGCTGCATGAATACTATTCGAAGGCGGGGAATCGCAAGGCAGCCTGTCTGACAGGCGTGCAGGCTTTTGACGATATTGCCTCGATAGACTCGCTGATAGCCGTGTATGGCGATCTGCCCGAGGCCTGCGAACTGGCTATCAAGCGTTTCAATCTGATGGACAGTGAACACTACTCGGTGGACCAGCGCATCGGCTTCCTGCGCGAGTCGCTGAAGAAATGGGGCGACTGGCAGCGTGCCAACTGGCTGCGCAACATGGAGCGCGACATGACGCGTCCGACGTTTACCGCCCAGATTCCTGAACACATCGCCATGCCCCAGCAGCCGCAAACCGTCAAGCTGGAGTCGCTGCGTAACATCCAGTCGCTGACGATGAACGTCTACGAGACGACGCTGAAGGGCGATACGGAGCTGAATCCTGACCTGGAAAAGGACTACAAGAAGATCAAGTCGCACCTGAAGTTGCGGATGGACCTGACGAAGACGCTGCAGTTTACGGGCCATGCTGACTACGAGAGTTTCGAGGATTCCTTGCTGCTGGCTGGTTTGGAGCCCGGCGTCTACCTGATAGAATTCACGTCGCCGCAGACGGAGACGGCACGACGGCTGTACTTCGTGTCGGGTGTGAGGGTGATGGCGCAGGCTATGCCCAAGGATCGGATGCGCTATGTGGTGGTTGACGCCCGCACAGGACAACCCATTCCGCAGGCTACTCTGCGTGTCAAATACCGTGCAGGATGGAAACAGCCTGAGAAGACGGACGACCTGACGTGCAACCAGCAGGGCGAGGTGATGCTCGACAATAAGGAGCGCTCGCCGTGGAGAGTGTATGGCTACACGAAGAGCGACGTCTATAATCCCCCGATGAGTTCCTATGGCCGCTATACCTATTATGGTCGCGAATATCATTCGGAACATACCAGCGTGTTTACCGACCGCAGCATCTATCGCCCAGGGCAGACGGTGCATGTGACGGCCATCGTGTGTGAAGAGCAATCGGCGCTTGA
>JAEEGG010013562.1_pt1 | contig 17416 bp, 9 predicted proteins | sample 9134161 | NCBI WGS metagenome assembly JAEEGG01 (sample SAMN16246543, study PRJNA631951) | gut metagenome | biome: gut microbiome; feature: rumen; material: CR-attached | host: Bos | place: Iran: Karaj | collected 2018-10 | reverse complement strand
GGCATACAACTGATTGACAGGTAGCAATTAGCAGTTAGTATTTAGTATTTAAAATTTGTGATTTGTAAAGACAAGGGGGCGAGAGTTCCCTTGTTTTTTTGTGCGCGATTTTTCATACATTTGTGTCTGACAAAAGCATTTGCGCTATGGACACACCGACAATGACACGGATGATTGCCGAATACTTCAAGACGCAGCCTGTGCTGAAGGCCTGGCTGTTCGGCTCGTTTGCCCGCGGCGAGGAGCGCCCCGACAGCGATGTTGACATATTGTTTGTTCCCGACCGTTCGGGCAAACCGTTCACGCTCTTCACTATGGGCGGCATTTATATGGATTTGAAAGATTTGCTGGGCCGCAATGTTGACCTTGTTGAAGACGGCTCACTTCGTCCGTACGCCGAAAAAACTGCCAACCGCGATAAAATCCTGATTTATGAGAGAAAAGGCGCGTGACAAAAAGCCAACGACTCATTGACCTTTTAAGGAATGCTACAACAATTGTTTTTCTTTAATAGGACACATAATTTTGAATTGTACACATCAAATTAAACTATATTTGTGCATAACAATTAAAAACGGATAATGACGAAGTAGAAATATTAATTTAACATATTAAATAACAAGGCATTAACTATTATTCACATTCAAAACAAAAGCGTCGGAAACTCTTGATTTTGAATGAAGTTGAATAGCAGTATTTGCGGAAGAGTAAAGTTCCGTTGTCCTATGTAAGGTTGATGCTCACATCGATAAGGTGTGGGCTATTCTAATAGGACAACGGAGTTCACCGACGCTCTTCGTGAATGTGATAGAAAGGTCTACACCTTTCTTGTTGTCGATTTCAAGTGATTGATAGTGAATGCAAAACTATCAATCGATTATGGGTAATAAACTTAAACTCGTTTCTTTATTTTCAGGTTGCGGCGGACTCGATTTGGGATTTGAAAAAGCAGGTTATGAAATTGTTTGGGCAAACGAGTACGACAAAGATATTTGGGAGACATACCGCTACAACCATAAATCAACATTTTTAGATACACGGAGTATAACTGATATTGATGAATGCGAAATACCCGAATGTGATGGTATTATCGGTGGTCCGCCGTGCCAATCCTGGAGCGAAGGTGGTGCCAAACGCGGCATTAATGACAAGCGAGGTCAGTTATTCTACGATTATATCCGTGTGCTTAAAGCCAAACACCCTTTATTCTTTCTTGCTGAAAATGTTTCGGGAATGCTTCTTGAACGACATTCCGATGCTTTGAATGAAATCAAAGAATTGTTCAAAGAAGCAGGTTACACACTTTCGTTTCAAATGTTGAATGCTTGTGATTACAACGTTCCGCAAGACAGAAAACGCGTATTTTTTGTTGGAATAAGAAATGACTTGGGGTTAGAATTTCAATTCCCAGAACCATCAGACAAACACTTTAATCTGCGCGACGCTATTGGCGATTTGCCTTCTAATCCGACACCAGTTTCGAATGGTGTAAAAGTGGACAAAGAAAAACCACAAATTCTTAATCACGAATATATGACTGGTGGCTTTTCTTCAATTTATATGTCCCGTAACAGGGTTCGTAGTTGGAATGAACCATCGTTTACCATACAAGCGCAAGCGCGACAAGCCCCAATCCATCCGCAGGCCCCCAAAATGACTTTCATAAGCGACAACCTGCGGGAGTTTCAACAGGGAAAAGAACACTTGTATCGCCGATTAAGTGTTAGAGAGTGTGCTCGTATTCAAACCTTTCCTGACGATTTTCTTTTTGTATACAAGAATATTGCTGCTGGCTATAAAATGATAGGCAATGCTGTTCCTGTAAATTTGGCTTATGCGATGGCAGAATCTATTCGAAAACAATTGTCGTCTAATGTAAAATAGGTATGCCATCACAAGTTGAAAACGGAAAGGCTTTTGAGTTTGCGATAGCAAACGCATACTATCAACATTTGCTATCGAATGGTCAACACGTTCAACTTCAAAATGACAATAATCTTGTAAACGTGCAGAATTGTTATGCGGCACAAACGGAAAAAGACAAACTATGGTTTGATACAGCGGCTCAAAAAACAATAGAAACTTTAGTCGCAATAGAACCAGGGCTTACTTCAAACAGAAATCTGTTCGATATATTAAATATTAGAGTGGCATCTGATTTAGAAGGAATCAATGGCGACGTAAGAGATGTCATTTTTTCAAGGCAGAATTGGGAAATAGGAATTTCTGCCAAAAACAACCACGATGCAGTAAAGCATTCCAGACTATCACCATTAATTGATTTTGGTAGAGAATGGATGGGGATTCCTTGTTCCCAAAAATACTTCGAGGAGATAAATTGTGTTTTTGATTCGTTAGCGAATCTAAAACGCCAAAATCCAAAAATAAAATGGGAAGATTTGGGTAATGCAAAATCCACGAATGTTTATGTTCCATTATTAAAAGCATTTCGTGATGAAATGCTAAAGTTGGCGAAGTCAAATGTTTCCGCATCATCTAATTTGTTGAGTTACCTAATAGGAAGGAAACCATTTTACAAAATCATAAAAGAAGATGGCAGAAACATTGTAGTAGTAAAAGCATTCAATATTGGAGGAAAACTAAATCAAACCATAAATGGACACAAGCCAATCATAAAAACGGATTCCGTAAAATTGCCGACAAGAATTATTGAATTGGAATTTAAAGAAGGTTCCGATACAACATTGATGATGGTCTTAGACGAGGGTTGGCAAATTAGTTTCCGTATGCACAATGCAAGTACATTGGTGGAAAATTCACTGAAATTTGACATTCAACTTATTGGCAACCCACCAATATTATTTACACAACATTTGTTTTGAATATTTAGGAGTAGATAGCATAAATCTTTCCCCTAATCCAAAAAATCATACCAAATTTTTGGATTATAATCCGAAAAATCCCCCCGAAATTTTGGATTAGGCGCCATTTCCACCCCTTCAGCCCCCAGCCCAATTTCAATCCGTAACCAAACCCGCCTTTCAGCAATATCATTTTGATAGAACGTTCTAAAATCGCCGTCAATAATTATAAATCGTAAGTTATATACGAGAAATACGGATAGAACATAAGAAAATAACAATTTTTAGTTGCAAAATAAAAATCGGTTATATATTTGCCGCGTCGAAAATGACAACAAAAGGGCATTTCGATTTTAAAACAAAAAAATGACGATGAACAAGAATTTGAACAACGGTAATAATTTGAATCTCAATCCGAATCGAAATTCGGGGCGAAATTGCCGTAATAATAATCGGAATCGGAGTGCGGGCCTAACCAGTCGGGCGGACTAATGAGAGCAAGAAAATGAATTCATAAGGCTGGTTTCAATCGGGACCAGCCTTTTTTATAAACTAATAGAAGTCAAATATTTAAAACAATAAAAAGATGAAAAAACGTTACGTGATTTTTACAGCCATTATCGCAATCATTGCGATTTGCGGCTTGCTGGTTCCCGAACAGCAGGGAATCTGGACTTTGAGCGACAACATTAGTGCTGCCGACATTGCGTGGATGATTACCGCCACCATTTTTGTGCTGATGATGACACCTGGATTGTCGTTCTTCTACGGCGGTATGGTGCGCAAGAAAAACGTCATTTCCACTATCCTTCAGTCGATTATTGCAATGGGCATAATCAGCGTGCTGTGGGTGTTTGTGGGCTTCTCGCTCTGTTTTGGCGAAGATGTTGGCGGATGGGGAATCATTGGCAACCCCGCCACCTATTTTATGTTCCACAACGTTGGCGGAGCGGCCACCGACGACCTTTCAACCCGCCTTGGGCTGACCATTCCGCTGGCCCTGTATGCGCTTTTCCAGATGAAATTCGCAATCATAACCCCTTCACTTATAACGGGTTCGTTTGCCGAACGCGTGCGTTTTTCAGCCTATATGATTTTTATGGCGCTGTTCTGCATTTTCGTCTATTGCCCGCTTGCGCATATGACCTGGCACCCCGACGGCCTTTTCTGCCGTATGCACGTCAAGGATTTTGCGGGCGGCATTGTGGTTCACGCTTCGAGCGGTATCGCCGCCTTGGTTGGCGCAATCTTTTTGGGGCGCCGTCGCGATAAGAAATCGGAGCCTGCCAACGTGCCCTACGTTGTTCTGGGCGCCGTGCTGCTCTGGCTCGGCTGGTTCGGATTTAACGCTGGCAGTTCGCTTCACGCCGACGGAATGGCCGTCAAAGCCTTCCTGAACACCAACACGGCGGCCGCCACGGCAATGATGATGTGGGTTTTTATCGATTGTCTGACAGGCCGCAAGCCGTCGGCAATGGGCGCCGCAGTGGGCGGAGTGCTCGGTTTGGTGGCCATTACGCCTTCGGCAGGATGGGTGTCAGTGAGCGACAGCATAATAATCGCCATTATCACCACCATTATCTCGAACACGGCCTGCCACTGGAAGAACCACACCAGCGTCGACGATGCTTTGGATGTTTTCCCGACTCACGGCGTGGGTGGTATTGTGGGTACAATCCTTTCGGGAATATTTGTCTATCAGTATGAGGCAGAAAGCCTTATGGCAGAAGGCGTTACGCACTCGCAGTTCATTTTCAACCACGTGCTGGCCATTGTGATTGTCTTTGTGTTCACGTTTGCCGTCACCTATGCGCTCTATTACATTACAAATAAGATGGTTACGATGCGTGTGAGCCAGGCCGATGAGACCGTCGGCCTCGACATTTCGCAGCACGACGAACACTACGGCCGTCTTACAGACGAGAACCGCGAACTGGCAGAATACTTTAACAATTAAACGGTTAGAAGGTCAGAGTTTAGGAGTTTAGAAACTAACTTCTAAACAGCGAAGCGACTCAACCTTCTAAACAGCGAAGCGCTAAACTTTAAACTTTGAACTTAAAAACTTAAAACTTTATAAATTATGTGTGGATTTGTATCAATTTTCAACATTGCGCAGGGCCGTTCGGCCGAGATGCGCGAAAAGGCGCTGATTATGTCGTCGAAAATCCGTCACCGCGGGCCCGATTGGAGTGGCGTTTACAGCAGCGGCCGTTGCGTGCTGGCTCACGAGCGCCTGGCCATTGTGGACCCGCTCTCAGGCGGACAACCGCTCTATTCAACTGACCGCAAGCAAGTTCTGGCCGTCAACGGCGAGATTTACAACCACCAGCAGATTCGCCAGCAGATGGCCGACACCTACGCTTTCCAAACGGGGTCCGACTGCGAAGTCATTCTCGCCTTGTATAAAGAAAAGGGAATCAACTTTTTGGAAGATTTGAACGGCATTTTCGCCTTTGCCCTTTACGATGAAGAAAAAGACGAGTTTCTGATTGCCCGCGACCCAATCGGCGTCATTCCGCTCTACATTGGGTTCGATGCCGACGGAACCGTCTATGCGGCCAGCGAACTAAAGGCTCTCGAAGGCTTCTGCGACCGCTACGAGCCGTTCCTGCCTGGCCATTACTACAGCAGCCGCGAGGGCCGTATGCAGCGTTGGTGGACGCGCGACTGGTTTGAGTATGAAGCAGTTAAAGACCGCGGTGCCGATTCCGCCGCCCTTGGCGACGCACTGAAGGCCGCCGTCAAGCGCCAACTGATGAGTGATGTGCCCTACGGCGTGCTGCTCTCGGGCGGCTTGGACAGTTCGGTCATTTCGGCCATTGCCAATATGTATTCCGCAAAGCGAATCGAGACTGGCGACAAAGCCGATGCCTGGTGGCCGCGTCTGCACTCATTTGCCGTCGGCATAAAAGGCTCGCCCGATTTGGCGAAGGCCCGCGTGATGGCCGAGCACCTGGGCACCGTCCACCACGAGGTGAACTACACCGTTCAGGAAGGTCTGGATGCCATTCGCGATGTTATTTATCATATTGAGACATACGATGTTACAACCGTCCGCGCAAGCACACCAATGTACCTTTTGGCACGCGTCATAAAATCGATGGGCATTAAGATGGTGCTGAGCGGCGAGGGTGCCGACGAGATTTTCGGTGGTTATCTCTATTTCCATAAAGCCCCCGACGCCCGCGCCTTCCACGACGAGACCGTCCGCAAACTTGGCAAACTCTACCTTTACGACTGTCTGCGCGCCAACAAATCGCTTGCCGCGTGGGGTGTTGAGGGCCGCGTGCCGTTCCTTGACAAGGAGTTTCTGGATGTGGCTATGCGCGTCAATCCGCAGGCGAAGATGTGTCCTGGCAAGGAAATCGAGAAACGCATTGTGCGCGAGGCCTTTACCGATATGCTGCCCGAGAGCATTGCCTGGCGCCAGAAAGAGCAGTTCAGCGATGGCGTGGGCTACAGTTGGATTGACAGCCTGAAGGCGCTCACCGCCGCCGCCGTCACCGACGAGCAGATGGCGCACGCCGCCGAGCGTTTTCCAATCAACCCGCCGATGAACAAAGAGGAATACTACTACCGCTCGATTTTCAGCGAGTTGTTCCCGAGCGATTCGGCCGCCGCCAGCGTGCCGCACGAGGCTTCGGTGGCCTGTTCAACCGCCATTGCCCTTGAGTGGGACGCCGCCTGGAAAAAACTCAACGACCCCAGCGGCCGCGCCGTCAAGGATGTGCACGAATGCGGGTATAAATGATTTAGGATTTAGAAATTAGAATTTAGATAATTGGGATAATAAACAGATGTGCGAATTTGTAGGGACGTGGCGTGCCGCGTCCCTATTTATTGTTAGTATTATATTGATAATCAATACGATTATTCTTGCAAAATGATTGTATTTATTTCTATCAAACATACGTTATCGCATAATTGAGTAATCTTGACTAAATTTGCATATCACAAAAATGATTGGTATGAATAGTTATAATCTAGTAGTAGTTTGAATAATATTGTTACACGATTTAATTATGGATATATTTGAAAATATGGATAAAGTAGTCTGTCAGATAAGTTGGACTATACAAGACTTTGCAGACGCATTTGCAGAAAGAAAACATAGACAACCGACAAAAGAAGAATTAACAAAATGCATTGATAATTTTTCATATTCAAAACTGCAAGATTACAGCATAGAAAATGGCTGGGACTTTATATACGAGGCTATTGATAAATTATAATTTTTTGATAGAAGAAAATGTGCTCGCAACTTGCGACCACTTACAAAGCCCGGAACGGGCGGCATAATATAGGCAGGGGCGTAAGCCCCTGTTGTTTAATGTATTCCCCACAAATTGAGCCCCGAAGGGGCGACACAAAATAATAATTGGTTGTCGTGTCACCCTTTCAGGGTTCTGCTGTTTCCGCGCAATTTGTCCGTGGGTTTACACCCACGGCTATGCTATTCCACCCTTTCAGGGTTTCGGTTTGCGCAACACAATTTTGCGAGTTAGTTTTTGAGGTCGCAAAATGCGACCTTAAAAACAAGCGTGGAGGAAGTGGATGTCGCAATTTGTGACTTCAAAAACCAAATTAGTCACAATCCGTGACCACCACATTCAAGCAATAAAAAATCTGTGTAATCAGTGTAATCAGCGCGAGCCTAACAATATCATTTCGTAACCAAACGTCCAAAATCCGCGTCAAAACGCAATCAAAAACCGCAAATCTCTTCTGAAAACTCACAAACCCCGATTTTCGTCTGTTTTTGCTTGATTTCGATTTGTTAGCGGAAACGTTTTCTGACCAATCGGTTTTTAATAAAAATTCAAAAATCAGCCTTTCAAATTATAAATCGTAAGCAAAGTACGAGAATTACTAATAGAACTAAACAAATAATCGTTTTTCTGTTGCGATTTTAAAATCGGCTATATATTTGCAATGTCGAAAGACGAAAAAAGAGAGTGATTAGAAACTTAAAAAAACGAAACAATGAACAAGGGCTTGAAAGGCGGCAAAATCTTCGCTTTGAATTCCAAACAGAATTCGAAATGGAATAAGAATAATCGGAAAAACCGTGTGCCTGCCAATCCAGCCTGACAGGTGATAAGAGAAGATAAAAAAGGCTGGTTCTGATGAATCGGCCTTTTTTTGATTGAATCGGTGAATCGGAAGAAAACGGTTCGCTAAATAAAGAGAAACTTAAAACTTAATACTTTATAAACTTAAAACTTAAGAAAATGAGCAAGTTAAGATTTGATGTTGTTCAAGATGCTTTCCGTAAGAAAGCGGTTGACATTGAGGTTCCTGAGACTCGTCCGTCGGAGTATTTTGGCGAGTTGGTTTTTAACCGCGAGAAAATGCACAAATACCTTGACGTTAAGACATTTAACGCCCTGGTTGACTGCATTGACAACGGCAAACCGCTGAGCACGGCCGTAGCCGACAAGGTGGCCGCTGGCATTAAGGAGTGGGCAGTCGGGCACGGTGTGACGCACTGCACCCACTGGTTCCAACCGCTGACCGAGGGCACCGCCGAAAAACACGACTCGTTTATGGAGTACGACTGGAAGGGCGGTATGATTGAGGAGTTCGACGGCAAATCGCTCGTTCAGCAGGAGCCCGATGCTTCGTCGTTCCCGAGTGGCGGAATCCGCGCAACCTTCGAGGCTCGCGGCTACACGGCCTGGGACCCCACGTCGCCTGTCTTCATTCAGGACGACACACTTTGCATACCTACTGTATTTATCTCATACACAGGCGAATCGCTCGACTATAAGACACCTTTGAAAAAAGCCTTGAACGCCGTTTCGAACGCCGCAGTGCCAATCTGCCAAATGTTCGACCCGAAAGTTAAGAAGGTGTTCTCTTATTTGGGTTGGGAGCAGGAGTATTTCCTTGTCGATGAGGACCTTTACGCTGCCCGCCCCGACCTTATGCTCACTGGCCGCACACTGATGGGCCACGAGTCGTCGAAGAACCAACAGTTGGACGACCACTACTTTGGCGCCATTCCGTCGCGCGTGGCTGCCTTTATGCGCGACCTTGAGATTCAGGGCCACCGCCTGGGCATTCCTTTGAAAACCCGCCACAACGAGGTTGCGCCAAACCAATTTGAGTTGGCCCCGATTTTCGGCGAAACCAACCTTTCGAACGACCAAAACCAATTGATAATGAATCTTATGCACACAGTTGCAAAGAAACACGGTTTTGTGGTTCTGCTTCACGAGAAGCCATTTCAGGGAATCAACGGCTCGGGCAAGCACAACAACTGGAGCCTTGGCACCGACACTGGCACGCTGCTGCTGGCACCTGGCAAAGACGCCCGCGGCAACCTGCAGTTCGTCACCTTCTTTGTGAACGTTCTGGCCGCCGTGCAGCGCTACAACGGCCTGCTCAAGGCTTCAATCGCGACAGCGACCAACGCCCACCGCTTGGGCGCAAACGAGGCACCACCCGCAATCGTCTCGGCTTTCCTGGGCAAGACAATGACCGATGTTCTGCACAAACTGCTTGTGGTTCCGTCAGATACGCCGATTGAAATTGCCGGCAAGAAAGGTCAGTCGGTTGGTTTGGTTGAGATTCCCGAGATTTTCATTGACAACACCGACCGCAACCGCACGTCGCCGTTCGCCTTCACGGGCAACCGCTTCGAGTTCCGCGCCGTGGGTTCGAGCGCCAACTGCGCCAACGCGATGACCGTTCTGAACACCATTGTTGCCGACCAACTCGTTCAGTTTAAGGCAGATGTGGACAAGGCTATCGCCGCTGGAAAATCGAAGAACGTGGCCATTATGGACACCCTGAAACCAATTATTGCTTCGATTATCGACGTTGTCTGCTTCGACGGCAACGGCTACAGCGAGGAGTGGAACAAAGAGGCCGCCCGCCGCGGACTGAACACTGAAAAGTCTGTGCCTGAAATGTTTAAAGAGTTTACAAAACCCGAAACTGTGGCAATGTTCGAGCGTATGGGCGTCTACACCGAAAAAGAACTCGAGGCCCGCAACGAGGTTAAGTGGGAGATGTACACCAAAAAAGTTCAGATTGAGGCCCGCGTGACTGGCCGTATGGCTATCAACCATATTATTCCGGCCGCAATCGCCTATCAGACAAAACTTTTGGAGAATATCGAGAAACTGAAAAACATTTTCCCCGACAAGTTCCAAAAACTTGCAGCCGTTGATATTGCACTGGTTGAGGAGATTTCGGAGCGCATTGCCGAAATCCGCAGCAAGGTTGACGCGATGATTGAGGCCCGCAAAGTGGCCAACAAAATCGAGTGCGAGTATGAGAAGGCCAAAGCATACCACGAGATTGCTGAATCGCTCTTCGACATTCGCAAGCCGATTGACAAACTCGAGGAGGTTGTCGACAACGATATGTGGCCGCTGCCGAAATACCGCGAACTTCTGTTTATCAGTTAATTAAACGGATAATCGGTGAACTGGAAAATCGATGAATAGAATGATTGTATAAATCGTTGAATTGGAGCGAAATCGGTGAATCGTGGAACAGAAAACTGTTCGATAGCGCGATTCACCGATTCACCAATTCGACTAAAAGCGCCGGTTCACCTTAAATTTCAATTCACCAATTCAACGAAAAAGAAAATGCAAACCAAAGGATTATACACCCCTGAAAACGAGCACGATGCGTGTGGTGTCGGGCTGATGGTTGACCTGAAGGGGAACAAGAGCCACCAACTGGTGGAGGACGCGCTCACGGTGCTCGACAATATGAAGCACCGCGGTGCCGAGGCCGCCGACAAGAAGAGTGGCGACGGTGCGGGCATTCTGTTGCAGATTCCGCACGAGTTTATTCTGCTGCAGGGCATTGCGGTGCCCGAGCGTTTGAAATACGGCACAGGACTGGTCTTCCTGCCGAAAGATAAAACATTGGCCGACAAATATTTGTCAATCATTGAAACCGAAACCTGCAAGGCTGGTTTTGAGTTGCTGAAGGTGCGCGAGGTGCCCGTCAAATCCGACATTCTGGGCGACGCCGCCAAAGCCGCCGAGCCGCGCACGGTGCAGATTTTTGTTACTGGCGCCGACGATGTAAACGCCTTTGAAACAAAACTTTACCTTCTGCGCAAGAGCATTGAGCGTCAGATTGACGACGAGCAGTTCTACATTGTCTCGCTCTCGAACCGCGTGATTGTTTACAAGGGAATGCTCTCGGCCACGCAGTTGCGCGACTACTACGACGACTTGCGCAACCCCAACTTCACAAGCGGTCTGGCGCTTGTCCACTCGCGTTTCAGCACCAACACCTTCCCGACTTGGTCGCTGGCGCAGCCTTTCCGTATGGTGGCGCACAACGGCGAAATCAACACCATACGCGGCAACCGCAGTTGGATGGAGGCCCGCGAGAGCGTGCTGGCGTCGGAGGCGCTGGGCGATATGCGCAACTTCTCGCCCGTGGTGCAGCCTGGAATGAGCGACAGCGCGTCGTTCGACAATGCGCTTGAGTTCTTTGTGCGCTCGGGAATGACTCTGCCGCACGCAATGGCAATGATGGTGCCCGAATCGTTCAACGAGAAAAACCCCATAAGCAGCAGTCTGAAAGCATTTTACGAGTATCACTCGATTCTGATGGAGCCGTGGGACGGCCCGGCAGCACTTATCTTCACCGACGGCCGCTATGCCGGCGGTATGCTCGACCGCAACGGCCTGCGTCCTGCGCGCTACACCGTCACCACCGACGGCCGGCTCATTCTGGCTTCGGAGGCAGGCACAATTCATATCGACGCCGACAAAATCAAATATAACGGCAAACTTCAGCCGGGCAAGATTCTGATTGTGGACAGCGAAAACGGTCAGATTTTCAGCAACGACGAAATCAAAAAGCAGTTGGCCGACGGCTGCGACTACACCAAATGGCTCGAAACCAACCGTATAGAGTTGGCGAAACTGCACAGCGGCCGTCACGCCGAAAACACCGTGCCCGATTTTCAGCGCCGTCTGCGCTGCTTCGACTTCACGCGCGAGGACGTTGAGCGCACCATTGCGCCAATGTGCACCACCGCGCAGGAGCCGCTCTCGTCAATGGGCAACGACACGCAACTGGCCGTTCTGTCGCAGCGCAAACAGTTGCTTTTCAACTATTTCCGTCAGCAGTTCGCACAAGTCACCAACCCGCCAATCGACCCAATCCGCGAGGAGTTGGTAATGTCGCTCACCGAGTACATTGGCGCCGTGGGAATGAACATTCTGACGCCCAACGAGTCGCACTGCAAAATGGTGCGCCTGCCGCAGCCCGTGCTCACCAACACCGAACTCGACACGCTCTGCAATATCCGCTACAAAGGTTTCAACACCGAAAAACTTGATATTCTGTTCGATAAGTCGAAAGGCGTTGAGGGAATGAAGGCCGCTCTGGCCGCCCTTTGCCGCGAGGCCGAGCAGTCGGTTGACAAAGGTGTCAACTATATCATTCTGACTGACAGAAACATAGACGAACAGCACGCCGCCATTCCGTCGCTGCTGGCCGTGAGCGCAATCCACCACTATCTGGTGTCGATAAAGAAACGCGTGCAGACGGCGCTGATTGTTGAGAGCGGCGAGATTCGCGAGGTTATGCACGCCGCGCTGCTGCTGGGCTACGGCGCAAGCGCAATCAACCCGTATATGGCTTTCGCCGTGATTGACGACCTTGTCCGCCGCGACGAAATCCAACTCGACTACGAGACCGCGCAGCACAACTACATCAAGGCCATCGACAAAGGTTTGCTTAAGATTATGAGCAAAATGGGCATCAGCACCATCCGCTCGTACCGCGGCGCGAAGATTTTTGAGCCGATTGGATTGAGCAGTCAGTTGCTGGCCGACTATTTCGGCACAAGCCTTTCAACTGTGGGCGGCATCGGGCTCGACACCATCACCAACGACGCTCTGCGTATGCACGCGCAAGGTTTTGACGGTCAAGCCGAAAGCGATATTCTGCCGTTCGTCGGTCAGTATTCGTTCCGCAAGGACGGAATCCGCCACGCCTGGACGCCCGAGGCCATTGCCACGCTGCAACTGGCCACTCGCACAGGCAGTTACAAGAAATTCAAAGAGTTTACAAGCATTATCGATAACAAACCCGAGCCGCTCTTCCTGCGCGATTTCTTCAAGTTCAAACAGAACCCCATCGACATCAGCGAGGTGGAGCCCGCCGAAAACATTGTTCGCCGATTCATTGGCGCGGCAATGTCGTTTGGCGCCATCAGCAAGGAGGCTCACGAGGCCATCGCGCTGGCGCTGAACAAGTTGGGCGGCCGCAGCAACACTGGCGAGGGCGGCGAGGACAGCGAGCGTTTCTACACCGAAAAAGACGGCGTATCGCTCTCAAGTTCAATCAAACAGGTGGCGAGCGGACGCTTTGGCGTTACGGCTGAATATCTGGTGAACGCCACCGAAATTCAGATTAAAGTGGCGCAGGGCGCGAAACCTGGCGAGGGCGGTCAATTACCTGGCTATAAGGTAAATGAAGTGATTGCCCGCACGCGTAACTCGATTCCTGGAATCACCCTTATCTCGCCGCCGCCGCACCACGACATCTACTCAATTGAGGACCTTGCGCAACTCATCTACGACCTGCGCAGCGTGAACCCGAAGGCCAAAATCAGTGTGAAACTGGTGGCCGAAAGCGGCGTGGGCACCATTGCCGCGGGCGTGGCCAAGGCCAAGGCCGACCTGGTCATCATCTCGGGCGCCGAGGGTGGTACGGGCGCGTCGCCTGCGTCGTCAATCCGCTATGCGGGCATTTCGCCTGAAATCGGCTTGGCCGAAACGCAGCAAACGCTGGTAATGAACGGTTTGCGCGGCTCAATCGAGGTGCAGACCGACGGCCAACTCAAAACTGGCCGCGACGTGGTGGCAATGGCCCTGCTGGGCGCTGGCGAGTTCGCCTTTGGCACTGCCCAACTGATTGTTCTGGGCTGCGTTCTTATGCGCAAGTGCCACACCAACGCCTGCCCTGTGGGCGTGGCCACTCAAGACCCAAAACTGCGCGAGCGGTTCCTGGGACGAAGCGAGTATCTGGTTAATTACTATATGTTTATGGCCGAAGAGGTGCGAGAGTATCTGGCTCAAATGGGCTTCCGCAAGTTCGACGACATCATCGGCCGCACCGATTTGATTGAGGTTGACTCGACGAAGTTCACCGACAAGACACGCGGGCTCGATTTCAGCCGCATCCTGACTAAAATCGATAACGGCGCAGCCACTCGCAAAATGGCTGAAAACCAATACGATTTGTCGAAAACAATGGACGCGCGCCTGATTGCCGACGCCGCAGAGGCTCTCGACTCGCAAAGGCCTGTCCGCTTGAGTTACAACATTCTGAACACCGACCGCGCTGTGGGCGCTATGCTCTCGGGCGAGGTTGCAAAGCGTTACCGCGACGCCGGTCTGCCGGACAACACTATCAATGTGCAGTTTAGCGGTTCGGCCGGACAGAGTTTCGGCGCCTTCCTAATGAAGGGAATCAGTTTCAGTGTTGAGGGCGAGGTGAACGATTATGTGGCCAAAGGACTTTCGGGAGGCTGCATAAGTGTTTATCCGTCAAAGAAATCGAACTTCAATCCGCAGGAGAACATCATCGCCGGAAACACCATTCTGTATGGCGCCACAAGCGGCGAGGTTTACATCAGCGGACGCGTTGGCGAGCGTTTTGCAGTGCGAAACTCGGGCGCCACAGCCGTTGTCGAGGGCACCGGCGACCATTGCTGCGAGTATATGACCGGCGGCCGCGTGGTGGTTCTGGGTACAACGGGGCGCAACTTCGCAGCCGGTATGTCGGGTGGTCTGGCCTACGTCTGGGACAAGAATCACGACTTCGACTACTACTGCAATATGGATATGATTGAGTTGAGCCTGATTGAGGAGAAATCGCGCCGCGACGAACTCTTTGAACTCATCAGCCGTCACTATCGTCACACCGGCTCGCCGCTCGCAAAGCAAATGATTGAGCACTGGTCGGACTACATCGATGACTTTATTCAGGTGACACCGATTGAGTACAAGCGTGTGCTGCACGAAGAGGCTCTGCGCCAAATTGAGAAGAAAATGGAAACTGTTCAACAAGAAGAGAATTATTAGGAGGATAGAGATATGGGAAATCCAAAAGCATTTCTGACCGTACCGCGTCAGGAGGCGGGACACCGCCCCATCCACGAGCGCATTTCGGATTTTGGCGAGGTGGAGCAGACTCTGAACGAGAGCAACCGAATGCTGCAGGCGTCGCGCTGTATGGACTGTGGCGTGCCGTTCTGCCACTGGGCCTGCCCGCTGGGCAACAAGCAGCCCGAATGGCAGGACGCCGTGTACCGCGGCAAATGGGAGACCGCTTACAAAATACTGACCGCAACCAACGATTTTCCCGAGTTCACGGGCCGCATCTGCCCCGCGCTCTGCGAGAAAAGTTGCGTGCTGAACCACTGCATCGACGCGCCTGTGACCATCCGCGAGAACGAGTGCTCGATAATTGAAAAGGCTTTCCGTGAGGGATTTGTGCAGCCGAAGCACTACGAGCGCAACGGCCGCCGCGTGGCCATCATCGGCGCGGGTCCCGCTGGACTGTCGGCCGCCGTGCAACTCAACCGCCGCGGCTACGCTGTCACCGTTTTCGACAAGCACAGCGACGCTGGCGGACTTCTGCGCTACGGCATTCCAAACTTCAAACTCGATAAATATGTCGTTACCCGCCGCACCAATCTTATGCAGCAGGAAGGTGTTGAGTTTCAGTTCGATACCGAAATCGATTTGAACCATCTGCCCGAAGGATTCGACGCCTACGTGATTGCCAACGGAACGCCCACGGCGCGCGATTTGAAAATTGAAGGCCGCGATTTGAAGGGCGTCTATTTCGCCTTGCAGATTCTGTCGCAGCAGAACGAGCGTCTGGCTGGCAAGCATTTCGCCGAAAGCGAGACGATTACAGCCAAAGGCAAGCGCGTGCTGGTCATCGGTGGCGGCGACACGGGCTCTGACTGCATCGGCACCTGCCACCGTCAGGGCGCAGTGAGCGTGACGCAGATTGAGATTATGCCCAAACCGCCCGTCGGTAGCAACCCCGCCACGCCGTGGCCGCAATGGCCTGTGGTGCTGAAAACCACCACAAGCCACGAGGAAGGCTGCGAGCGCCGCTGGTGCCTGACTTCGAACCGCTTCATCGGCAACGCCAAAGGCGAGTTGACGGGTGTTGAGGTTGAGGAGGTGGAGTGGCTTCCCGCACCCGAAGGCGGCCGTCCGCAAATGAAACTCACTGGCCGTAAGGAAGTTATCGAATGCGATATGGTGCTTCTGGCAATGGGATTCCTGAAGCCCGAACACCCGCAGTACGCGCCGAACGTCTTTCTGGCAGGTGACGCCAAATCGGGCGCAAGCCTTGTGGTCCGCGCCATCGCAAGCGGCCGCGAGGTGGCTCAGCAGGTGGACGAGTACTTACGGAAATAATTCACCACGAATATGATTCAACCACGGAAAACACAGAAATCACGGAATTTGCACGCAAATTTCCGTGTGTTTCGTGTGTTCTGTGGTAAAAAACAATTTGCGTTTCAATATTTTTTTGTGGTATAAATTGTTAAAGGTATGAAAATTCCATTCACCAAAATGCACGGCCTGGGCAACGATTACATCTACGTTGACATTACCGACCGTGAATTGCAAAATCCTGAGCAACTGGCAGTTCTGTGGAGCGACCGCCACAAGGGCATCGGCAGCGACGGCTTGGTGCTCATCGGGCGCTCGGAGGTGGCCGATTTCAGTATGCGCATCTTCAATGCCGACGGCTCGGAGGCGCTAATGTGCGGAAACGCATCGCGCTGCATTGGCAAATATCTGCACGACAACCATTTGACCGACAAAACCGAAATCCGTCTTGAGACGCTTTCGGGCATCAAAATCATCCGCCTGAACCTTGCCGCCGACGGCTCGGTGGAGACCGTGACGGTGGATATGGGCGAGGGCTGCCCAATGGGCGTCATCGGGTTGGGCGGGCAGGAGCATCTGCTTGTGGGTGAGCGTATTGAGGCTTGCGGACACGTCTTCAACGTCACGGCCATCAATATGGGCAATCCGCACCTGGTGCTTTTTGTGCAGAACGCCGAACTTGCGCCCGTGGCCGAAGTGGGCGCCGAACTGGAGTACAGCCCAATGTTCCCGAACCGCACCAATGTTGAGTTTGCCGAGATTATCGACAGCCACAACATCCGTATGCGCGTGTGGGAGCGCGGCAGCGGCATCACGCAGGCCTGCGGAACGGGCGCGTGCGCAACCGCCGTGGCCGCCGCAATGGCCGAACTCACCAACCCCACCGACTGCCACGTTCAAATGGACGGCGGCACCCTGACCATCACCTGGAACCCCGCTACCCGCCACGTTCTAATGACTGGCACGGCCACGAAGGTGTTTGAGGGGGAGATTGAGATTGATTGAAGGATTGAAGGCGTGAAGGATTGAAGGCGTGAATGGTTGAAAATTAACAATTAACAATGAAGGGTTAAGAAGGTTTACGTTTAAGTTTTCTGTTTGCGTTCCAAACTCTAACCTTCTCAACTCTAAACTTTTACAACAATGGCTTACATCAACGAAAACTTCTTGAAACTA
>JAEEGG010013557.1_pt1 | contig 17418 bp, 13 predicted proteins | sample 9134161 | NCBI WGS metagenome assembly JAEEGG01 (sample SAMN16246543, study PRJNA631951) | gut metagenome | biome: gut microbiome; feature: rumen; material: CR-attached | host: Bos | place: Iran: Karaj | collected 2018-10 | reverse complement strand
ATGTTGGAGGTAAAATTATATCTTTGCAAATTATGGCATTAGCGCGCAAAAACGTGGACAATGACACACCCGCGCGCTCTTGACGTGCAAATATATGCAATTCTTTTCAGTAATGTAATGATGAGAAAACACCTCCTTTTACTATTGACAATAATATTCTGCGCCACATCGGCATTCGGACAATGTCTTGGCGAGGACTGCTCCATAAAGGGACGTAACAAGGCAGCCAAGAAGAAAGCGGTGCAGATGACCGGAAACAAGAAGCTTGGAAAAATCAGAAAGATAAAGCGCAACGGCGTGGCATTCGACCCATTCGCCAGCAGCGGAAAGAAGGGCAAAGGCATGGGCGGATTCGACCCGTTCGAAGCTGAAGCCAACAAGAAGAAGGCAGCGAAGAAAGGCAGAGCCTTCGACCCATTCACAGCAAGCAACAGCGGCAAGAAATTCAAGGGCAACAGAGGAGGATACGACCCATTCGAGGCTTCCTCAAGGAAGTCGTCGAAGAGCAAGAGCGGCGGTTTCGACCCATTCACAGCCTCATCCAGAAAGTCAGTCAAAATCAAAGGCGGCAACAACAGCTGGGTCAGCAACACGAGAAGCCTGAGCGTGGAGACAGGCGGATTCGCAGGATGGGACGGCGGACGTAACTCTAAGATAAAGAACAGAAGAGGCAAAGCCAACGACACTTGGGCAAGCAACGCAAGCCGCAAGGGAGTGTCGAAGGGCGGCGGCGTATGGGCCAACAGCACGTCGAAGCACGCGAGCCCGGCGAGCGGCAAGAAGAAAAAGGCTGGCTATCTGTCAAGCAACAACTGGGACCAAGTCATGATGGCGAGCGCGCCTTCCGACGCGAGCGACGCAACACGCTCATGGGACCAGTTCGGCGGCTCAAGAATCAGCGGCGACATATCATACAGCAAGCCTCATCAGTTCAAGTTCAGCGTCTTGGCCGGAAGCATTCTTAAGACCGGCTCAACGACAAAGCAGTATCTGAAGGCGATAGACCCATACCCTGCCGTGCTTGGAGGCGAGTTCGCCATCGAGTGGCCTACAACCGGCGGAAAGAATTACCACCACTACTTCAATATCCCTACAATCGGACTCGCCGCCTCGTACATGTATCTCGGCGACAACGACGACCTGGGACATGTGGCTGCCGTATATCCTTACGTCAACATTCCTTTCGTGAGGTCGGCTCCGGTTGACTTCTACTTCATCGGCGGCATAGGACTCGCCTATGTGAGCGACTGGGACCACAGCGACTGGAAGGACTATCAGAACGGCAAGGACAACTTCAGCAACCCTCTGACTGGCGCACCTGTCAACGCGTTCTTCAAGACTGGGCTCGGACTCGCATGGAGACCCGTGACCAAAGCGAGCGACTACAGAAGCGACAAACAGTCGCACTACACCATAACTGCCGAAGCCGGACTCATACACCTGTGCGACGCCGGATTCGCTCAGCCGGACAAGGGCATAAACGTGATAACCGGACAGATAGGACTGAAATACAATCCTGACGACAACGAAGTGGTGATACGCGGAAAGGCTGAGCATCTGGCGCACCGATTCACCATAGACATAAGCGCATCGGGAGGCGCAAGGGAGCTTACGCACCTCGACGACACGAAGTACGCCGTGGCTAACGCAAACCTTGGGCTCTACTTCCAAGCCGCCGACGTTTACAGAATCGGTGTGGGCGTGGACGGATTCTTCGACAACTCGTTCAGCGTCAACCACATCGACTGCAACCATAACAAATACTCAGGCAAGTATGACCACAAGGACTTCGCCGACCAGATAAGAGCCGGCGTCTGCCTGAGCAACGAGATTGTGTTCGGACGTGTGACCACAGCGTTGGACGGAGGTTACTACTTCGTCAACCCTATCGACGTGGACAACGAGAAGTTCTATTTCCGACTCGGACTGAAATACAGATTCACACGCAACTGGTTCGCCCTCATAAACATGAAGACACACGGATGGGCTGCCGATTGCGCTACGCTCGGACTTGGATACAGCATACAATTGTAAAGAATCAAGAATATAGAATATTATGAAATTGAGAAACATAATAGCTATAGCGGCATTGACATTGCCATTGTCTTCGGCTCTGGGACAGACTATCGACAAGCCGTTCATGATAGTTGACGGCGACACTGTCACCAAATCGTACTTCGACTATCTGTACAACAAAAGCCAGTCGGCTGCTGACAGCAAGATAACACGCGAGGAATACGCGTCGCTCTTCACCGACTTCCGCCTGAAAGTGGCAGAGGCGATGGCTCAAGGCATAGACACGACAAGAACATTCAAAAAAGACATAAGCAACTACCGGGACAAAATCATAGAGCCGTACCTTTTCGACACGACGGCGCTGAACGCCATGGCAAGACTGGAGTACGAACGCTCGCTTGAGGACATAAACGCAAGCCATATCCTGGTGAAGATAGCCGAGCCTATGTCGCCAAAAGACACTGCGCTGGCTTACAACAAAGCCGAGACTGCTAAACGACTGCTGAAACACGACGTCTTCGACAGTGTAGCTGTGTGGATGAGCGACGACCCTTCTGCCGGCAGAAACTTCGGACGACTGGGCTGGACCACAGCCATGCAGAACGTCATGGACTTCGAGAACGCCATCTACAGCGCAAAGAAGGGCGATATCGTAGGACCAGTGAGGTCGAACTTCGGCTATCATGTGATAAAGATAAATGACCGCAGAAAGACTCAAGGCGAGATTCAGATAGCGCACATAATGAAAGCCAAGAACGACAGCTTCCCTGCCATAAACGAGAACGCCAAGAAAAGCATCGAGGACATATACAAAAGACTGCAGAACGGCGAGAGGTTCGAGGACCTGCTGAAGGAAAGCGACGACAATATGAGCGCTGAAAACGGCGGACTGCTGCCTTGGTTCGGCATGGGCAAGATGATAGACCAGATAGAAAGCGCGGCGTTCGCCCTCAAGAACATAGGCGACTACTCAAAGCCTATAGAGACTCCGTTCGGATGGCACATCCTGAAGCTTGTGGACAAGAGAGCGCTGGGCGACTACAACAGCCGAAGCGACGAAATAAAGAGCTTCATCATGCGCTCGGACAGAGCCGCCATCGTGTTCCACGAAAACGCCATGAAACTCAAGAAAAACTACGGCTACAGCATAGACAGCAAGCTGATGCAGAAGCTGAACAAGACTGCCGAGAAAGTCGGATACAATGACTCGTTGTTCAAGGAAAAGACCAAGGCGCAGAGCAATCTCCCTGTGGCGACATTCTCGTTCAACGGCAAGAAAGAACAGTACACGCTGGCAAACCTGACATCATACATAGACAGGAAAAACTACACTTGCGCACAGCTTGAGGACGTGCTCGAAGCCGCGACCGACGACACCGTAATGCACATAAACAGGAGAAACATCGAGATGATGCATCCCGAAATATCGAACATGGTGAACGAATACAAGGACGGCATCCTGCTGTTCGAAATCTCCAACCGCGAGATATGGGCTAAGGCGTCGCAGGACACTGTGGGGCAGAAGCGTGTCTTCGAAGCCAACAGAGACAAGTACACATGGAAGGAACCTCGCTGGAGAGGCAGAATCGTGCTTTGCAAGGACGCGGCTACAGAGAAGAAGGTGAACAAGATACTCAGCACAGAAAGCGACGACGAGGTTATTGACAACAAGCTCCGCGAACTGAACAAAAATGGAACAGTCGTGAGGTCGGAGAGAGGACTTTTCGCCAAAGGCGCCAACAAGTATGTGGACGCTGTGATACAAGGCGAGACGTTGACTCTCCCTTACGGATTCAAGAAAGCGATAATCAAAGGAGAGTATGTGCAGAAGCCAGCTTCATACAAGGAAGCGCGCGGACAAGTGATACAAGACTATCAGGAGAAACTCGAGAAGGAATGGCTTGAGAAACTGAGAAACAAATACAAGGTGATACGCTTTGAATAAGACATCAGTGACATACGGCAAAATGGCGCTGCTCGCGGCAGTCGTGTCCTTGCTGTGCGCATTGACATCATGCGGCAAGACCGGCAGCAAGGACGACAAGGATGCTTATGCGAAAGTGGGAGATGAAGTGCTGCTGCGCGAGGATATAAAAGCACTGATACCAGAAGGAACCAGCCAGAACGACAGCATCGCCATAGCCGAGGCATTCGTCAAGAAATGGATAACCAACTCGCTCATATACGAAGAAGCGAAGAAGGAACTCGGCGAGAACGAGGAGATAAACGATATGGTGGAGGAATACCGCAAGGCGCTGATAATACACAAATACGAACAGAACCTGCTGGACAAGAAATTCTCGACACAGCCGTCGGAGGAGGAAATGCAGACATTCTACGAAAACAACCAGAAACTGCTCACCGTGTCCAACCCGATAGTCAAGGGCATGTCGATGAAGATACCGGCTTCGAGAAAAAACATAGACGCGGCACGCAAACTGATGAGAAACGCCAAGGAAGGCGACGAGGACGAGATAGACAAATGGAGCCTGAGAAACTCGTCGGTGTTCCTGTACTTCGGCAAAGAATGGACTTATCTTAGCGACGTGGCGAGGAGCATCCCAATACTGGCAGGATACAACCCGAGCACGATACTCGACAAGAACAAGTATCTGGAACTGAGAGACGACAGTTTCGTGTACATCGTCAGAATCTCGGACTACAGACTGAAGGGCAACACCGAGCCGTACGAGATGGCGAAACCGAGAATCGCCACGCTCATACTGAACCAGCGCAAAAAGGACTTCATCAAGCAACTTGAAAACGACATATACAACGAAGGTGTCAAGAATAAGAAAATAACAATCAGGAAATGAAAAGAATCTATATAATATCACTTGCATTATTAGCATCAATAACAGCCCTTGCGCAAGCGCCGGCCGACTCCACAAGCCTGACGGCAGCAGACACAACGGCACAGACAGCAGCCGACACGCTGAAGACAGACGCCGGCGTGCCTTTGGGTGACGTGATAGACGAAGTGATATGGATCGTGGGCGACGACGCCATACTGCGCTCGGATGTGGAGAAGAGCATTCTGCAAATGAAGTTCGAACGCTCCGAAGTGGAGGGCGACCCATACTGCGTGATACCTGAGCAACTCGCTGTTAGAAAACTGTTCATGCACCAGGCTGAACTCGACAGCGTGGAAGCCAACGAGAACAACATAAACATGCAGGTAGACCAGAGAATGAACGAGGTCATCGCACAGATAGGCAGCGAGGAGAAGGTGGCTGAATACTACGGCAAGTCGATAAAAGTGCTGAAGGAGGAACTCCGCGAGCAGGCGAGAGAGCAGATGAAAGTGCAGCAAGTGCAGCATAGCATAGTGAGCAGCAACAAGATAACGCCAAGCGACGTGCGCAAGTACTGGGAGAAGGAAGCCGCCGAAACAGAGCTGCCGATAGTTCCTACCAAAGTGGAGATAGAACTGCTCGCCATAGAGCCGCGCATGAGCATCAAGGAGGTCGAGGACCTAAAGAGCAAGCTGCGCGAGTATAAAAACAGAGTGGAGAACGAGGACGCGTCATTCTCGATGCTCGCCACACTGTACAGCGACGACATGGGCTCGGCACGAAACGGAGGCGAGCTGGGATTCATGGGCAAAGGACAGCTCGTGCCGGAGTTCGCCAACGAACTGTTCTCGATGAGCGACCCTAAAAGACTGTCGAGAATCGTGGAGTCGGAGTACGGATTCCATCTCATACAGTTCATCGAGCGCCGAGGCGACAAGATAAACTGCCGACACATACTGCTGAAGCCTAAAATCTCAATCGAGGCTAAACAGAAGACCAAAGAGAAGCTTGACAGCATAGTAACACTGCTGAGAACCAACAAGATGACGATGGAAGATGCTGTGGCTAAATACTCGACCGACAAGGACACACGCAACAATGCCGGACTGATGGAGAACATGAAGGACGGCTCGTCCAAGTTCGAGTACCAGGCACTGCCTGCCGACATATCCCGAGTGGCATATAACATGAACGTGGGCGAATTCTCAGAGCCATTCTTCATGGAGAACTCAAAGGGACACCAAGTATGCGCCGTGATACGCCTGAAGTCGAAGACCGAGCAGCACAGAGCCAGCCTCGAGCAGGACTACCAGATGATGAAAGCCATAGTGCAAGAGAAGAAAAACCAGACAACGCTAGAAAACTGGATAAAGAAAAAGCAGGGCGAGACCTACACACGCATAAGCAGCGACCTGAAAGGCTGCGACTGGAAGTACGGCAACTGGAACTTCTCGGACAAATAAACATGTGATATGACCTGGAAGAGCAAAATAGCATACACAACAGCCGCCGTTGCATTGGCGCTCTCGCAGAGTGTTCTCGGTGTCAATCACGTGAGACTCGAGCACGCGGAAAGACTGACATTCGACCAAGACAAGCTGCCTGACGCTCAAGTGCTGATGGACAACGTGAGATTCTCGCACGACGGAGCCATAATGACATGCGACAGCGCGCACTTCTTTCAAGGAGACGACAGCTTCGACGCCTTCGGACACATAAGAATGAACCAAGGCGACACGATAAGAGTGAGCGGAGAGATACTCCACTACGACGGCATAACCAGACACGCCAGACTGAAAGGTAACGTCGTGATGATAAACGGCAACACGACACTCAAGACTGACTCGCTGGACTATGACCGCAACGCCGACATCGGATACTACGACACAGGCGGAACGCTCTACGACGAGGACAACACGCTGACGTCGATGTGGGGTGAGTACTCGCCACGCACCAAGACAGCCAAGTTCAAAAACAACGTCAGACTCGTGGGCAAGACTGCCGCCATGCAGACCAACAACCTGGACTATAACACAGCGAGCAAGATAGCCGCCGTGCATGGCAACTCCATCATCATACACGACGAGGGAAGCACCGTGATATACACCGAGGAGGGATGGTTCGACACCAAGAACGAGAACGGCGAGATAACCAAAGCCAATAAAATCGACCGCAAGGACGGCAAACACCTGAGAGGCAACATAATAAGATATGACAGCCGAAGGGGCGAGTCGTGGGCGATGAAGGATGCCGTGCTGTGGGACGACGACAATAAAACGTCGCTCAACGGCAGCTACATCTACTACTTCGACGGAAAGGCGGGCGAGAACGACAGTCTGAAAACCGACAACAAGAAACTGAGGCTGCCGCCCGTAGGACCAGCCAAAGGACACGGCGACGGCGACTACGCCGAAGCTTACTTCAGAGCCGTAGTCAAGGAGTACAGCGGCAGCGACACCCTGTACCTGTCGGCCGACACCATAAGAATGATACAGAACGAGGTGGACACCGCGCAACGCACAGGATGGGCAATAGGCGATGTCAGAATGTACCGCGCCGACATACAAGGAAAATGCGACAGCATAATATACCACACACAGGACTCAATAGCCAAGATGATGGGCTCGCCAGTGATATAGAGCGACTCGACACAAATCACAGGAGAGTGGATGGAGGCGCAGATGGGCGAGAACAAGAAAATCAAGGAACTGAGAGTGCTGGGCTGGGCTGCCGGCACGATGGATGACGCCAAAGGCAAGTTCAACCAAGTGGAAGGAAAGAAACTTACAGGATACGTCAAAAACAATAAACTTGACTATGTGATAGTGGACGGCAACGCAGAGTCCATATACTGGGCAAGGGAGGAAGACGGCACGATGATAGGCATGAACAGAGGCGCGAGCAGCAAACTGTACGTTTACATAAAAGACGGGCAGATGGAGCGGCTCGTGATGACTCCGAACGGCAGCGGCACACTGTATCCCGAGGACCAGATACCCGAGGACGAGGACGTGCTGAAGCACTACAGCTGGCAGTCGGAACTCAGACCACGCACACCTGCCGACGTGAACGCAGGAGACGTGATGGCGGAGACGGAGATCAAGATGTCTGTCGAGCCTGCGGAGAAACAGCCTGCAAAGAAGGCAGTAAAGAAAAAGAGAAATGGAAAGAAGAAATAACGCCAGAGAGGACTTCAACGAAGACGTGAAGAACGCCGTCGAGGTGATGAACCGTGGCGGAATAATACTCTATCCGACCGACACGATATGGGGCATCGGATGCGACGCCACCAACGAGGAGGCTGTACAGAAGATATTCGACATAAAGCACAGACCGGAGAACAAGACGATGCTGGCGCTGCTGGACGCACCCGGCAAGCTGCAAGGCTACGTGGATGTACCGGAAATGGCTTGGGACTTCATGGAGTTCGCCACACGTCCGACGACTATCATATACCCGAACGCGAGAAACCTGGCTCCGTCGCTCATAGCCGAGGACGGCACCGTGGGCATCAGAGTCACATCGGACCCGTTCTGCATCAGACTGTGCCAAGCGCTGCACCGTCCTATAGTATCGACGTCGGCAAACATAAGCGGACAGCCGTCGGCGGCTTTCTTCAACGAGATAAGCCAGGAGATAATAGACAACGTGGACTACGTTGTGAAATACCGTCAGAAAGATATGACAAAGGCCTCTCCTTCAGTCATAATAAAGCTGACGATGAAAAACGAGATACAAATAATAAGAAAATAGACAGGTCTTGTGGCAACTGCAATCACAAAGGAAAACGAGGTCAGGCAGACTGTGAAATACATCATCGGCGACGTCATCGCTGCCGTGCTGTCATGGACCGTATATTACCTGTTCAAGATTTTCGTGCTGGAGATAAGTCAGTTCTCGTTCGACACCAAGTTCTTCGTGTCGCTGTCATTGTACACTGCCGGATGGTCGTTCCTTCACTACCTGTCGGGCTATTACAACTCCACATTCATCAAGTCGCGTCTCAACGAGCTGGTGACAACGATAATCACTACGCTGCTGGGGTGCATTTTCCTTTTCTTCATCACCGTATCCAACGACGAGATTGAATACAACGAGATAAACATCTCGATAACCGTGCTTTTCCTGCTGCAATTCAGCCTGACATACATCATCAGGCTGTGCCAGACGCAGAAGATAGCCCACATGATACATGACAGGAAAATCGGATTCAACACCATAATCATAGGCACTGGCAAGCATGCGAAACAGACGGCGCAGATACTGAACAACATGACGCTGTCGACCGGATACAACATCATAGGATTCATAATCTACGGCGACAATAATGCCGATGAGCTGCCGGTTCCTGTCTTTATGATGGACAAAGAAAACACGCTCGGCAAGATAGCGCGCGACAACAATGTGAGAAACATCATCATCGCCACAGAAAACCTGGACAACGACCTCATGACCTTGCTCATATCCGAGCTCAACGACACATACATCAACATAATGATCTCGCCTGCCGACTACGGCAAGCTCTTCGCCGCGCCATACCACACCAACGTGCTATACAGCTACCCTATGGTGTCGATACTGCGCTCGCCTATGCCGGATTGGCAGGAGAACGTCAAGAACGTGGCGGACAGAGTGGCGTCGTTCATCGCGCTGGTGCTGCTGATGCCGTTCTTCCTTGTCGTGGCGATTATGATAAAAGCCGGAAGCAAAGGACCTGTGATATACAAGCAGGAAAGACTCGGACTGCACGCCAAACCGTTCACCATGTACAAGTTCCGCTCGATGTACTGCGACGACAATCCGGAGCACAGCCACGTGCTGACAAGCAACAACGACCCGAGAATCACCAAAGTCGGACGACTGCTCAGAAAATACCGCATCGACGAGCTGCCGCAGCTCTTCAACGTGCTCATAGGGCAGATGTCCATCGTGGGCCCAAGACCAGAGCAGCCATACTTCGCCAACAAGCTCGTGCTCATGTCGCCCGACTATGCGCTGAGATACCAGGTGAAACCTGGACTCACCTCGTGGGGCATGGTGAAGTACGGATATGCCGAGAACGAGGAGAAGATGCTCGAGAGAGCCAAGATTGAGCACATCTACCTGCAGAACCGTTCTCTGGCTGTGGATATAAAAATCATATTGTACACAATAAGAACCATCGTCACTGGCAAAGGTGTGTAATATCGCTTTTTTTGTATAACTTCGTGATATTCGTTTTTACGACGCCGTTATGATAGACCAGCTTACCATAGACAAGATAATGTCAGCCGCCAAGATTGAGGAGGTTGTGGGTGAGTATGTGTCATTGCATAGGAGAGGCGTCAATCTGAAAGGCCTGTGCCCGTTCCACAGCGAGAAGACGCCGTCGTTCGTCGTGTCGCCGTCCAAAGGCATCTGCCACTGCTTCGGCTGCGGCAAGGGCGGCAATCCTGTCAACTTCATAATGGAGATAGAGCAGGTGAATTACTACGAGGCGCTCAAGATGCTCGCCAAGAAATACGGCATCGAGGTGGAGGAACGCGAGCTGACCGACGAGCAGAAAGCGCAACGCAGCGAGCGTGAGGCTCTTTTCGCCGCTAACGAGTTCGCGCGCGACTACTTCGCCGACATACTGACCAACAACGCCGAAGGACGAAGCGTCGGACTGACATACTTCCGTGAACGCGGCATAAACGACGCATCGATAAAGACCTTCCAGCTCGGATACAGCCTCAGCGAAAAAGACGCCTTCACAAAGGAAGCCCTGAAGAAAGGATTCAGTAAGGAATATCTCGTCAAGACCGGACTCACGCTCGACAACGAGTTCGGCGTTGTGGACCGTTTCCGCGGACGAGTAATCTACCCGGTGCAGACAATCTCCGGAAAGGTCGTGGCGTTCGGCGGACGAATCCTGAAGAAAAGCGACAAGTTAGCCAAATACGTCAATTCGCCCGAAAGCGAGATTTACCATAAAAGCGACCAGCTCTACGGCATCTACCAAGCCAAGCAGGACATCGTGCGCAACGACAGGTGCTACCTCGTCGAGGGCTACATGGACGTCATATCCATGCACCAGTCCGGCATCAAGAACGTTGTGGCATCATCCGGAACGTCGCTCACCACAGGACAGATACGACTGATACATCGTTTCACCAACAACGTCACTGTGCTATACGACGGCGACGCGGCCGGCATACACGCATCCATAAGAGGTATAGACATGCTGCTGGCCGAAGGCATGAACATAAAGGTGGTGTCGCTGCCCGACGGCGAGGACCCCGACTCATACTCACAGACGCACAACGCCGACGAGACTGTCGCATTCCTCGAGAACAACGCTGTCGATTTCCTGAAGTTCAAGACACAGCTGCTGATGGCTGACGCAGGCAACGACCCGATAAAGCGCGCCCAGCTGATACAGGACATCGTGAAGAGCATTTCCGTAATCCCAGACACCATCACACGCGCCGTCTATGTCAGAGAGTGCAGCCGCATGATGGAGATTGAGGAGGCGATGCTCTTTAACGAGATAGACAGAATAAGACTGAACCAAAGCACCCAGGAGCAGAAGGAAGCCGAACGGCAGAGACTGGTGGAACAGCTGAAAGAGCGTGAGCGCAAAGCCAGCGCGACGACCACGACGACCGCCGCTCCAGAGCCTAAGAAAGCGGCCAATCCGTATTTCCGCGAAGAAGCCGACCTAATAAAATTCATCATAAGATACGGAGCACTGTACCTGTTCACCGACGAAGACGGCAACTGGGTTTCCGCAGTGGACTTCATAAAACGCGACTTAGAGATAGACAATATAACATTCAAGAACACGGCTTTCCAAAAGCTCTTCGCGGCAGCCTACGAACACTGCCAGTCGCCCGAGAACTGCGTGCCTTACGAAAGCGTTTTCGCCGACGAAACTTCATTCGCCAAGCTTGAGGACAAGGCGGCATTCTACGCCAACGCGGAAGTGGAGCTGGAGAAGCTGTCGCGCTTCCTGTTCAACAACTCGGACTATGAGGTGTCGCAGACCGCCACTAACATAGGCATAGAGAAATACCACCTGAGCAAATCGCAGAAAGAGCAGTACGGACAGAACTACCACCGACTGCGCGACGACCTGCTGACACTCACAAGAGCACTCAAATACAAGGTTCTGCTGTCGGCTATAAGCGAGGTGAAGGCGGAAATCGAGATTGCCGACAAGGAGCATGACGAGCAGAAGAGGAAAGCGCTTTTCGAGAAGTACCAGCAACTGAACAAAGCCAAAGGCATCTTGTACAAGGAAAAAGTATATATACCTAAGAATAAATGAAAAGATTCGGTTTCGTAAGAGTAGCGGCCGCAGTGCCAAGCGTGAAAGTGGCGGACTGCATGACCAACGCCGCAAGCATAGTCGGACTCGCCAAGAAGGCGGAAAACGAGGGCGTGCAGATAGTCTGCTTCCCCGAACTGTCGGTGACCGCATACACATGCGCAGACCTTTTCGCGTCGCAACTGCTCATAAGCAAGGCTGAGGAGGCTCTGAGATTCATCCTGCGCGAGACGGAGAACCTGAACGTCAACATCATAGCCGGACTGCCTGTCGTGGCTGGCAACTCGCTCTACAACTGCGCCGTCATCATGCAGCACGGAGTGATTAACGCCATCGTGCCTAAGACGCACCTGCCTTCGTACAACGAATTCTACGAGACACGCTGGTTCGCATCCGCCATTGACGCCACAAGACAGAGCATCGACTACGCCGGACAGCGCAACATACCTTTCGGCACCGACATCATAATATCGTGCGGCGAATTCTGCTTCTCGACCGAGATTTGCGAGGACCTCTGGACTCCGATACCGCCAAGCAGCAGCCAAGCGCTCGCCGGCAGCGACATCATCTTCAACCTCTCGGCAAGCAACGAGCTCGTAGGCAAGCACGACTACCTGCTGTCGGTCATCCGCCAGCAGTCGGCACGCTGCATCGCCGGATACGTCTATGCCTCATCGGGATTCGGTGAGAGCTCGACCGACGTGCTTTTCGCCGGCAACGGCATCGTGGCAGAGAACGGAAACATCATAGCGCAATCGGAACGATTCTCGCTCGATGAACGAATCGTCATCGCCGACATCGACGTGGAGCGCATAAAATCGGAGCGACAGAAGAACACCTGCTTCATGCGCAACAACACCAACGAACAGAAGTTCCGCTTCGTGCAGACTGCCGTCAGCGAGCAGGATATAAAGACACTGCTGCACCCAGTGGAGAAGCACCCTTTCATCCCTGTCGGCGACTCGCTCGACAGCCGCTGCGAGGAGATTTTCAACATACAGGTGAACGCGCTCGCCACACGACTGCACCACACCGGCATCAAGAACATGGTCGTGGGCGTGTCGGGAGGACTGGACTCGACACTCGCGCTGCTCGTGTGCGCCAAGACTGCCGACAAACTCAAGCTTGACCGTTCGGCGGTCGTGGGCATAACTATGCCGGGATTCGGCACCACAGGACGAACATACAACAACGCCGTAAGCCTCATCAAGAACCTCGGAGCCACATTCCGCGAGATTTCCATCAAGGACGCATGCCTGCAGCACTTCAAGGACATAAGCCACGACCCTGCCGTGACCGACACCACATACGAGAACTCGCAGGCCCGCGAGCGCACACAGATACTGATGGACGTGTCGAACCAGATGAACGGACTCGTCATCGGCACAGGCGACCTCTCGGAACTCGCCCTCGGATGGGCAACGTACAACGGCGACCAGATGTCCATGTACGGCGTGAACGCAAGCATACCTAAGACTCTCGTCAGACACCTGGTGAAGTGGATTGCCGAGACCAAGATGGAACAGGCTGTGAGAGACACGCTGCTCGACATCGTGGACACGCCTGTCAGCCCGGAGCTGCTCCCTGCCGACTCGCAAGGAAACATCGCGCAGAAGACCGAGGACCTCGTCGGGCCATACGAGCTGCACGACTTCTTCCTCTACTACATGCTGCGCTTCGGTTTAGGACCTAAGAAGATTTTCTACCTCGCCAACATCGCATTCGCCGGACAGTACAAGAGCGACGTGATAAAGAAGTGGCTTAGGACATTCGTGCGCCGATTCTTCAATCAGCAGTTCAAGCGCTCAGCAATGCCTGACGGACCTAAGGTCGGCTCGGTGAACCTCTCGCCACGCGGCGACTGGCGCATGCCGTCCGATGCTTCTTCTGCCATTTGGCTGCAGGAAATTGACAATTTGTAAAATTTGGAGACGTAAAAAAGACTTGTATATACATCATGAAAAACAAGCACATCCTGACCTTTGTATGTTGTCTGACATTCTCGCTGCTTTGCGTGGCTCAGACAAGAGAGATTATCCCTGTAAACTGGAATGATATTAAAAAAGAGATAAAGACGAATCCCGAGCATGTAAGGGATTTGGTGAAGAGACTCTCTGCCGAGAAATCAGACACTACTATGACTTATCCCGAGAGAATTCTAGCATTCTATGGACAGTCTTTCTTGACCGACGACAGCGAGGAACTATATGCGAGGGAGGCAATAAAACTGTTGGGCGCACAGAAATTCAAGAAGTGCATAGAGAGTGCTGACAAGGCTTTAAGCATAAATCCGCTGAACTTGGATGCTCTTTTTGCTAAAGGCGTTGCCTTGAAAATGTTGACAAAAAATTCAAAATCGGGAGTGGCAGAAGACGATTGCATCCAATATTTCGACAGAATGACTCGCATCCTAAATACGATAGCAATGACGGGTTACGGCGACAAGGAGCATCCTTTCTATGTTACGAAAGTGAGTGATGAATATAATTTCATGCGGTCCTATCTCGAACTTTTCGACTATAAAGGTCAGGCGGCAATAGGCAATTTCGACATCATCTATCTGAATAAAGGCAGTCAGCATTACGACGCAAAGGAAATTTATTTCGAGATTACGCGAGTTTGGGAAGTCGAGGCAATAAAGTTCGGGACAAAGCAACCTGACTATAAGTAACAGAGCAACTGAATAAATACCAGTTACTCTATGCTGCGCTTCTTCTGCCATTTGGCTGCAGGAAATAGACAATTTATAAAATTTTGCTATATTCGCGGCATATTCTTACAAATTTTAAAAACTAAGCTTATGACATTCGAAGAAGTAAAAAACAACTGCATCGACGTTTTAAAGAACAAGTACACTCAGTTTGAGGGCAAGGCTGACAGAAAAGAGTTCTGGTATTTCGCGCTTGCTTTGTTCGTAGTTTCTTTCGTGTTAAACATCATTCCTGGCGTTGGACAGATTCTCTCTGCCATCTTGGCGCTTGCCACTCTCGTCCCAAGCCTCGCGCTCGGCGCAAGAAGAATGCACGACATCAACAAGAGCGGATGGTTCATGCTCGTATGCCTCATCCCTATCATCGGAGCTATCATCTTCTTGTATTTCGCAGCTCAACCTTCTGCTGACGCTCCTGCAAACAACGAGCAGGCATAATACATTTCCAGAAACGAATAAAAAATCCTCAAGCAATGCTTGGGGATTTTTTTGTTTAATGATAATGCTTGTGCTTTAAGACAGCAGCCAATATCATCCCACTAATCCGGTCCCTGAGCGGAGCCGAAGGGAAACTCTCACAAAAAATATATCAATTATGTAAAAAAGATTATTTAAAAAAATAATTTGTGTGGCTTGAGTTCTTGTATTTCGCAGCTCAGCCTTCTGCTGACGCTCCTGCAAACAACGAGAACAAGGAACAAGGCGTTATCCTTTATTATAAATGGAACCAACAGCCATAAGCAAATTGCATGGGACTGTTTTGTTCTTTGTTAAAAAAAACATTATATTTGACTTATAAAGAATTCAAATAATTTGCCTATGAGGAAATAACGTATTGTAAAATACGTACATCTTAAAATATAGAAAAAGCGTTTTAGCAGAAACTTGGAATTCCTGAACCTGAACAATTCAAAACTCCCAAGAGCAATGCGTAGAACGCTCACGTTTATGCGTGGGCTTTACTTCGCGTTTCTTTGAGGGAGTGGGTAGTTCAGGACCTAGGAATTCAAAAGAATCAACAAGAAGTCCCACGCTTTTTTGTGTACGTATATCTATTAGGGCTTCTGGAGGATGCAGAAAATCCATAAAATGAGTACGCTAAATAAAATCTAAGACTATGAATTTCACCGAAGAAGAATTGGCAGCCATATTAAAGGTTGCAAAAAAAGTAGCTTTGGCAGATCAAGTGTTTAAAAAAGAGGAAAAAGATTTGATCATTGCCGAACTAGGATGTTTTAATATTAACCCAGGGGTTCAATTGCAAATCATAGAGAGTTATGCAGATGGTATGACGCAGGAAAATGCATTTTCCATATTAAGAGATCTGTCTCCAGAACAAAAAAAGTATGTGCTAGGATTTTTGGTTACCATAGGGAAAATCGACAACAATCTTGATTCAAAAGAGGCTTTGGTTATTGAAGCAATTGCAATTTTGATAAATTATCCTGTAGCAATAAAAGATTTTATGGATTTATCAGGCTTTTACCTAAGTAGTAAAGATTTGAAATTTAATTCTAAAAATCATAAAAGGTTTGAGCATGGCGTTTTAGTATCAGATGATTATGTCACAAGAATAATAACTATAAATTTTCATGAATCAGGACGTAAAATGTCTGTGTCCATAGATCCTACATTAAGTTTAAAATATGCTAATCTTTCAGAATGCTCGAATAACATCATAACATATATAGGAGAGGACCCAGACTACAAATTTGTAATAGAACTTGAGGGAGAAGAGAAAAATATAGTAAGATTTTCAGTTTTTAGATTAGACAGAGATTTAGAAATTAGATATTTGTGAATCACTAAAAAAATAAGCATATGGACAGATTTAGTTCCTTACAAGAAGTTTCATTAGGAGACTTATTTATCCAAACAACTAGATATGAGGAATATCAAGCCGGGAAAATGATTTCTTCTGGTACTACGAATGCACTTATAAAATACACGACATTAGAAGATGGTCGGATAAAAGTTATTATAGGGAATAACGATTTAAACGACAAACTAATGAGTACAGTGTTTGACAAATGCATTACATCGCTAGATAGATTGTTGTTATTCTCAATTCCAACGAAATCAAATGCAGAAGTACGTTCCAATCAAATGCTAAGGATTGTTTTTGGTTTTACTTGTAATGAAAGGATATACAAGAACATAGAACCTGTAGTTGGCAGTCTTTTCTTTGAAAATGGAAAACTCGTTAAAGTCTCATTCACAATGGCAAATCCAGAGAGATTAATTGAGTTTTATTCTGACTAATTAAAGTGGCATAAATAGGAAATCCCGGCTCGTTAGAGTCGGGATTTTTTTGTATGTGCAAATATCAATTTACTTGTTGCAGTTTGGACACCAAGGCTTCAGCTGCTGGAAGAAATCGTTGCCCTTGTCATCTACCAAGATGAATGCAGGGAAATCCTCTACTGTAATCTTCCAGATAGCCTCCATACCGAGTTCTGGATACTCAACGCACTCGATGCTCTTGATGCTGCTCTGTGAAAGAACGGCAGCCACGCCTCCGATTGTGCCGCGATAGAATCCGCCATGCTTCTTGCAGGCATCTGTAACCACCTGTGAACGGTTGCCCTTTGCAGGCATGACGAGAG
>JAEEGG010013554.1_pt1 | contig 17420 bp, 10 predicted proteins | sample 9134161 | NCBI WGS metagenome assembly JAEEGG01 (sample SAMN16246543, study PRJNA631951) | gut metagenome | biome: gut microbiome; feature: rumen; material: CR-attached | host: Bos | place: Iran: Karaj | collected 2018-10 | reverse complement strand
GCACATTTTTTATTATTAAATATAATATAAGCACATTTAGATTAATGGAGTAATATATGACAAGAAATAAAACTAAAAAATGAATAAATAATGATGTAATCATCCCAATTATTATTTGATGTTACCTTCTATTTATATGATTACAAGACCCTCAGTGATTCTTTGCAATGATAATAGGATTAGTAATATCATGATTTTTTGCACAACGTATAATACACTTTGTTAATAAACATAATAAAAACATAAAAGAAGAATTAGAAAGATGAATTATATCAGATAAAAACACGCCACACAACTGAAAGCTATTTGATAAAAACATTATTGCAGAATATGATATTTCTAATTTATTATCCCCCGTCGAAGCATGATTTTTATACGACATGCAAATAGGAAAACCAGATATTGTTTGCATTATTTATAGACGAGCCTGAATGTGAATAATAAAATTAATACAACAAAACTGATCTTTACTCATTAAAAAAACATGAGATATCAAAAAAAGACAACTTCCTTCATATGAATATACTTTTCGAGAAATACTTTTTATGGAATGAAATACCGTACAATTATCCAATAAATGGATATATGAAAAACTAGATATCATTAGAAGATGAATAAAAGAATACTGCATAAAAAAATGACGAATTTATAACAAAAATGTTAGTTCAATCGTTGATATTTCAAAACGATGAAATTCTTCAAATGAAAAAAAATTTATACCGTTTGGTAGATTATTGTGATTATTACTATGAATTTTATTACTTTTGTTATGCCTATTAGTAATAAAAAACAATATATGGCTTGAGGGCCCAGCAGCGGTAAAATTAGGTATATGTATGGCATTTAGTATCCTATTTATTGTGGTATATATTTGATATTGCATAGTAAGCATATGACAAACCATGAATAAACACATCCTCAAATTAACAGATACATGAAAAGAATTAGTTACAAAAATATACTGATATAAAAAATTTTTAGAAAGTTGTGAAGAAAAACAATTAAAAGAATTTATGAAAGAGGATCCACTATATATAGATAAAATACTCCCTTACGCCGTAGCTCTAGGTTTAGAAAATATCATCTCAAATAAAATACCTCAAAAAATACTTGATGATAAAGCAAAGAATATTTTTCTTCTAGAAAAAATAATATAGCACTATTTGATTAACATTACCCCATCTCATGGCTCAGTATCAAAAATCTCGTAATTTATTTGCATTTTTTCAATAAATTGGTATAATCAAGTTAGTTTGTTTTGATATTTGATGACATCGTCAAGTAAAAGCGTATTTTCTGGTGCAAGATGTGATCGAATTTTCTGCAGGTAATCTCAATATTGACTCTTCTGAGCATCAATAAATGCTGCATCAAATTTCTGAGAAAAAAACTTTTCAAGTACAATTTCATTGATATCAAAAGGATAGAGAACAACATTATTGCAATTAGCATTTTCTATATTTTTCAACGCTTCAAGGTAAGCTGGATAGCTAATTTCAAATGATGCCAAAGCTCCTCATCGTTGCTGGATTGTCTTTGATATGACAATACTACTATATCATACAGCTGATCAGATTTCTAAAACTCTTTTAGGCTGGTTACGTTCAAGCCATGACACAAGAAAATCTTGAGTCTGAACAGAAATCAATGGTATATGTCTATCTTCACAAGACTTACGTAAATCTGATAGAAACTTCTGCAACATGTTGGAACAAAGAATAAATAAAGCACTCTATTTCAAACAAAAATTTATATATTTATACTAAAGTACAATTATGATTACAACACAAGGTGACAGAGAAATGCACTCAAACATTTCTATCGATTTAAGCAAGAAAAACAATTCTAAAAAGACGTATTCAAACACTCATTCTTACTGAACAAACACAAAGACTTACAGCACTAGAACCCCTTCAAGTCAAAGTCTCTATGCTCAAGCAGTAAATTGACAATTAAAGAACCCAGAGCCTACAAAAAGGACTATTCATTCAACTACAACTTCAACAAGTCGCACAAAAACCACTACATCAACAGAAGTCAGTCATACAACAAGATGAACAACTAGGACTAATTACACCCAATGAGCAGATAAAACATTATCATCTGCAAATTTCTTAAAACACAGAAATCAAGCCCCAACGCAATCAATAGCAGATTTGAGAAAATTAGTTAAAAAAGATGAAATTCCTGTAAAGGTATTCTGACTAGGATGATTAGAAGAGATCTGAATCAACATGACAGTAATCGAATATAAAGATGATATTATCATCGTTGATGCTTGATTAGAATTTGCTAGTTTTGATATGCACTGAGTTGACTATATTATCCCTGATATTTCATATCTACAACCTAAGAAAAAAAATATCAAATGAATCCTCATTACTCATGGACATCTAGACCACATTTGAGCAATTAAACATATTATTTCAGAATTAGATTACCCTATAGTTTACACTACCCCATTAGCACTAGGATTAATTAAAAGAAGTTTAAATGATAAAGATCAAAAAACTTTAAAATACAAAATAATCGATCCTGACATTGATATAATTAAACTTTGAGAATTCTTAGTTGAACCTTTCCGTGTAAACCACTCAATACCAGAATCAATGTGATACGCAATTCATACACCTAAATGAAATATCGTACATTCCTGAGACTTTAAAATAGATTTTGTGCCAGCAATCGACAAGCCAGCTGATTTAGGAAAAATTTCAAGAATATGACAAGAATGAGTTAAATTATATCTTTGAGAGTCTACAAACGCTAGGACTCCATGACATACTCCAAGTGAAAAATTAATTGGAGAAAACCTAGAACATGTCATTACTAAACATCCAACTCAAAGAATAATCATATCAACATTCGCTTCAAACATCTGAAGAATTATTCAGATTATCGAAAGTGCTGTAAAACATAACAGAGTTATTTTCCTTGCATGAAGATCTATGGTATGAAACGTTCAACTATGTCAGGAATTAGGATATATCAATGTACCAAAAGATATGATTAGAATGGTATCTTGAGAAATCGATAACATGCCTGATGAAAGAGTTATGATACTTTGTACAGGTTCCCAATGAGAAGAGTTTAGTGCTCTAGTAAGAATGGCCACAAATACTTACAAAGATTTCATGATTAGACCATGAGACTGTATCCTATTATCATCTCATACTATTCCAGGAAATGAAAAAGCTGTATGAACATTAATGAATAACTTAATTGATATGTGAATTGATTTAGTTGATGAGCCAACTTTAGCATTACACACATCTGGACACTCTTGCCAAGAGGATATGAAAGAAATGATGGCGTTATTAAAACCAGAATATTTCTGCCCTATCCACTGAGAAGCTTTAATGAGACATGCGCATAAAAAAATTGCGCTCGACATGAGAATTTCTGAAGAAAAGATCCTTTTACCTAAAAATGGTCAAATAGTAGAACTATACGACGAATGTGTATTATTGTCAGATAAAAAAATCAAGCTAGATACTGTTACTATCGATGGTAAATGACAATGACATTTAAGTTGAGAATACGTAACAAAAGCTCGTGGAATTATGTGACAAGATTGAGTTGTATCTCTAATCTTCAAAATTGATACTAAAACTAAAGAATTAGTTTGAAATCTACAAATTGAATCTAGAGGATTTGTTTATTCTAGTGAAGTAAAACCGATTCATACTCAAATCGTTGAATTTGCTAGAGCCAAATACAATGAAAATTTAAAGAAAAAAATGGAAATAAAAGAAAACTTAAGAACTATCAAAGATTTACTTGAACCAGAAATTGAAAAAATTATTGGAAGAGTCCCTATGATTATTCCTATGTACGTTTATATTAATAGAGAAGCTCTTACTACTACAGAGAAACCTAACGAAGATGAAGAAATTATATGAATGACTTTAGAAGAACAATGATGAGTTGAAGAATAATCGATCTACCAAAAGCAAGCCATCCATTTGGCTTGTTTTTTTTAACAGGAATAATAAACTAAACTAGTTTTATATATAATGATAATTTTATGATTCGAGCAATAATTGTATTAATAATTTGACTATATTTACTCGTATTTTCTGCAAACCACCTAATAAATACCAGTGTAAGAATTGCAAAACATTTTAATGTATCAGATTTACTAATTTGATTAACTATCTTAGCAATATGAACATCTGCTCCTGAATTATTTTTATCATGAATGGCTGCTATTCAATGAAGTGGATCTCTATCTATATGAAATATAATCTGATCTAATATATTTAATCTTTGAATAATTTTATGAGTTTCTGCTATTGCGGCCCCTGTATTAATACAAAAAAAACTAGTATATAGAGATTGAGCTTTTTTACTATGAGTAACTGCATTAATTTTTATAATGCTACGAGATCAACACGTTGCACTATGGGAATGAATTAGTTTACTCGCTTTATTAGTATGATATAACGCATATTTAATCATAAAAAAAGAATCTCCAACTGATGAATCTATTGACGTATCCGTTCCCAAAATCAAGAATTTTATCTACCTATTTCTATGAGTAGCATTATTAGCTTTCATCAATATCGATATCACTTCTTGAAAATTTATAGTACGTTTCGGTATGGATTGAATTAGTGAAATATTCGTAGCTATATTATTTGCTTTATTCGTAATTATTGCATTTAGAAGATCAATCCCCTGAGTAAAAGAAACTTCAAAATGAATGCTTTTGAATATTACAAAGCTTGTTGCTAGTATCTGACTATTAGTAATGGCATCTGATGTAATAGTAGATTCTGCCGTTTTCATCGCTCAAGTTTTATGAATGTCAGAATGGGCAATCGGAGCCACAATTATAGCAGCTGGAACTAGTCTGCCAGAACTAGCTACTACAATTACAGCAATCGTTAAGAAAAAATATGACATGTGAGTAGCAAATCTAGTATGATCAAACATATTCAACACATTATGAATCATCTGAGTAAGCGCTACTATACGCCCAATTGAACTTACTCCTGAATGTCTATTACCATGATGAAATTGTGAATGAATTTTACACTTCTTTCAAGATACATCATTTTCATTTATGTTATTGTTCCTAACTATGGGCTTAATAGTACTATTTATGAGAAAAGATTGGATGATATCTAAAAAAGAATGATGGATATTATTAACTGTATCTATATGTGTACTTGCATTTGAGACTAGTCCAAATTTCTTCTTTTGATTATTATGATAATAAGATTTAAAAGCTGACTTTTTGTCAGTTTTTTTATACACATAAAATTTGACTTTTAAAAGAAAATATTTATAATATAAGTATCTATATTATATAATACATAAAATGAGTAAGACAATTCTTCACGAAAAAGACGCCACAGAAACTACGCCTCGTCCATCAAATCGATCTAAAAATGCTAAAATTAGGTACGAAACCACCGTACAAATTAATGAGGCTATACATTCTGATCCATCAAAGAATAAAAAAAATTCTGATCTTTTTAAGATGTGAGTAGAAAATATTATCGACAGAGCATATCCATTAAGTGAGGAAAACTCGCAATCTCCAAAGGAATTATCAGAACTAGATTGCTACTATATACCAGACATAAATGATGAAACCATTCAAGACTTATTAACAAATACCGATAAAATATATGAAATGTTAAACGGATTAATATGCAGACCCCAACTTTTTTGAAGAGATAGAAAAACTGGCGAACGGACAATGGATAAAGAATGAAGATGACTAAAAAGATTAAACTATATATTAAATATGGCTGCAAAACACACTTTAAGACATATTGAAGAATCTAGCCTACGACATACAAATCCCAAAAGTAATAGCGATACACCAGGATTTTGGGATCCAGACTGCATTACAACAGAAGACGAAGAGCATAGAATTTGATACAATTATTTTAAACACAAATTAAAAGATTTCACCGAATCACAACGAAGTGATAAAGATAAGAAACAAAAAATTTACTTTAATATAAAATCAAAAGAACAATTTTGCCAATTAGTTAGAGCACTACTAGTAGATTATGTGCCTGTAATAGCTAAAGATGATCAGATTTATGCATCAACTTATAAGAATGATTATTGTGAATATCGTTTAGATGATAATCCAGATTTTAAAAAGAAGCATTTAGTTCCAGTTAGAGTCATACACAAGAAAGAAGACAATATATTAAAGCCGCTATCTACAAGAGTAAAAGATTGATTATTCCTAAAAAACATCTCGTGTTTTGCTGATATAGAAAGAAGTGATGGTTATGCTTGAAGACACACTCACTTTGAACAAATTAAAGGAGAAATTTTTAATCCACTATTTCAAGTATATAAACCCATCGATGTACAAAATACACAAAATACACAAAATTCAAAAAAATCAAAGAAACAGAGATATGCTAATCGACAATCAAAAAAACTTGACAACCACGAAATGGAAGACTCCATACATTTTGATATCGACTACAAAAGACGTAAAATTGAGTGAAACTTTATACTATGTACAAAATCTCAAGACTCGATACTAGACAAAACAAGAAGAGATATAGATTATTCAGCAGCTACAAGTCTTAAAGATATAATTAGATGATCTTTTATAATGAAAGATCACCATGACGTAATTTTTATGCTACATTATTTCATAAAATATTTTATAAAAAACCCCGAACACAACTTTGACCACGATTCTTCCTACAATGACTGATTTGATCCTACACATGGAATCTTACGATGATTACAATTAAAAGACAAATGAATATTAAATACTGAAATTGCACAATGGATTAAAAACATATGATGACTCCCCAAATGAACAATGCCACCACACGATAAACAGCCCAAAGATTTTACAAACGAAGAATTGAATTGGGCAGCAACAAAATTTATAACTTCATCCATAGAAAAATCATCTAGTAAAAAATCTTCAAATTCTACAGAATATATAGATGTAAAACTCATTGTCCCTACTCTAATGAGACCGAACCCATTGGATATGGAAATTAAATTCTTAACTGAAGACAACTATAAAAATAATGAATCCGGATTAGCTGATCATGATATCATGAGATGAAAACAAGTAAACAAACGTTTCTCTAGAGATGAACGTTTCATACTTGTAGACAAAATAAAACAAGATATAAAATTATTACTAGAAAGAGATCCTGAATTAAAATCCCAAATTGAAGCAAAATTAATTGCCCAAAATCGTTGAAAAGATAATCTAGATGCCGAAGAAGAAATATTCAAAGATATTATAGAAAAACTTCATCCTATTTACGGGAAAAATTGAAAAAACTGAGTATTAGAACAAACTCTATTCTGTGATAAAGAAATTTGGGATCATTTAACAAACGAATGATTTAATTTCAATGCTCAATGATTCCATTATTCCAGCGATGAAACAGAGTAAATAATCTTCTAAATCTCCTCCAACAATTCTGTAACAATACCATTATAACAATCCATTCATTCATCTGTTAAGATGAATCAATTGTCACGCACTCTTAAAAATCAACTCTCTTCATATAATTTAATCCTTTTTAAATAATCCTTAACTAGAACTGATTCAAATTTTTCCACATCATCAATTCACCTATCAGTACGCAATGCTAAGAAAAATGATTCAATTAAATAATCTTTTTCAAATAAAGGTTTAATTTCTGACTCTGCTAATTTCTCATCTCAAATATATTTTGGAAAATATGATGTATTAGTCCAACGTACTCAATAAACATTTTCTCTATTATTCTTTCATAATAATTTTTCCTTTACTGCTCAAAAATATGAACTTTTACTATTTATAAACGATGATGCCGAAAGTCATAGTCATAAATAATCTTCCATTTCTCGATAAACTCTATTATGAATACTAGATTTTCCTACTGCTGAAAAATTCGATATTTCATAACGCTTATATCATCACTCTTCTATTATATTTTTTAGAATATCAAACTCTTCATATATCTCATCTTCATTTCAAAATAAACCAGATTCTTGAGGTAATGATAAATTTCAATCAGGTTTCTTCCATTTTTGATGTTCAAACAATTCTAACATATAGAGAGAGAAGCTATCTGCGAATCATGAATTAACAAAATCCTGAAAAAATTCTAAAGCTGATGGAGTCCAGAGTTGCAAATCCCCCTTTTTAGTTTGATTAAAAACTCCAAATGCCATAAAATCAAAATTATAAACACTATTTTCAAATTTTAAATCACGCAATCAACGTAAAAATTCTACCATCCCTGGAAAAGTATATGGACGTCATGCATTTTCTAATACTCAATTATCTAGACTCTGAATTCCAAATGAAAAACGAACTCTTGGATATTTTTTAAACGACTTCTGTAAATCTAAGACAAATTCATAAACTTGATCCTGTGGAAATGGATTACACTCAAAACTAAATTCTCCAACATTTTCACAATCAAACACATTCTCACAATGATTTATTATTTTTTTTATCTCTTCTGATCATATCAAATTTGGTGTTCATCCTCCAAAATATATCGTTCTAATTTCTGCCTTTCAAAATACTTTTCACCATTCATCAATTTCATTATGTAAATGACCTAAATAAGTCTGAATCATTTCATTATCTGGATTTTGAACAACAGAAAAACTGCAATATGGACAATTTTTTACACAAAATGGAATGTGAATATACAGCGATAGCATTATTTCTTTTTAGATACAGATTTCTTTTCTACTTTTTCAGATTTCATCAAGCTTTCTTTTATCTCCTTCGTATTATTATTGATAGAAAACATTACTCCTAAAAATTCGAACCACAATCTAATAAACACAGAAACTACTGGTATAAAGATCAACATAACAAGTCCTTCTGCTACATTTCAGAATACAAAGCTCTTTAGGATGGCTATTAACATAATAGCAATAAAAAACACCTGCGTAATTACATGTAAAACTCACAATAATTTATTTGCAACCATTGTGTCAAATAAATTGAAACAATAATCTTTCAAATTGAAATTTTTCATGATTAATAAATGAAATAATAAAAATATATCATCTATTATGTTATTTATACTCAAAAAAGCAAGGAAATCTTTGTAAAAATCCGACTCAAAATTTGCATTTTTTTAGTTTTTGGACTATAATTAACCGTATTTAACTTTTTTAAACAAAAATAAATGAAAAAAGAATTACTATCCAAATTGCATTTACTAAAACCAAAAAAAGGCGCAACTACAAAACTTTTTACAGATGATGATAAATTTTTACCTCTAAAAGTTTTGCCACTTCCAGTGAAAGCATCTGAAACATTTACTGTTGCCTTAAACGAACAACAAGCCTTAGGATTCTGAGTTACTGCTGGAAATAAAGTTACGTTAATTAAGTGAAATGGTGAAAAATTTGTAACTGACGTAGTAGTATCCTCTCAAGTACCGGCCTGACAACTATGAGTATACGAAAACGTAATTGAAAGATTTCCATTAGAAAAATGAGAAGTAATTGCTATTGAGATAGCTGAATCTAGCTCAGTTGCCACTGAAGCTATTAGAAAAAAGATGAGATGAGAAACTATTACATATGATGAAATGTATGCTATTATTAAAGATGCATCTGAATGAAAACTTAGCGAAGTAATGATGACATATTACGTTGCATCTAGTTTCTTCTATCCAACCACTGATGAAGAAATGTATCAAACAGCTAAAGCAATGGCTGAATGTGGAGTAATGTTTAAATATCCAAAATGAGAAGTTGTAGCCGATAAACACTGCATTGGATGAGTACCAGGAAATGAAACTACAATGATTATGATTCCTACTCTCGCTAGTTTATGAATTAAAATGCCAAAGAACTTTTCCAAAGCAATTACTTCTCCTGCAGCAACTGGAGAATGTGTAAATGTATTAATGGATATTAATTTCGATAAGGCATGAATCGAAAAACTAATTAAAGAAAATAATTGTTGCCTGGTTTGGGGAGGCGGACTAGATCTTGCTCCTGCTGATGACAGATTAATTAAAGTACAATATCCTCTAGCAATGCAATCTAGAGCTAAAGTTGTATCAAGCATTATGGCAAAGAAATATGCCATGGGAGTTACTCATTCAGTTATCGATATCCCTGTTTGAGCAACAGCTAAAGTTACTACTATGGAGGAAGCTCTTGATTGGAAACAAAAATTCGAATATGTAGGTAAAAGACTCTGAATGAAAATGACTGTCCAAATTACTCCAGCAAACGAAGTTATCGGAAATTGAGTATGAGCAGTACTACAAGTAAGGGAAGTCCTAAGAGTGTTACAGCAACATGCCAAAAGGCCGTTAGATCTTGAAGCAAAAGCTATGTTCCTTGCCGGTAGAATTATTGAAATTGTTGGATTAGCGAAAGGTAAAGAAGCTGAAAAACTCGCCAGAAAACAACTCACTTCATGAGCTGCTCGGAAGAAAATGCAAGAAATCATCAAAGCTCAAAACTGAAATCCTAATGTAAATAGTGAAGATTTAAAGCTAGGAATTTTCACAAAAGAAGTTCTAGCCGATAAAGATGGTAAAATCACAAAAGTAGACTTACATAATGTAAATCATATCGCTAGAAGACTTGGATGTCCAGCTATCGATGAAGCATGAATCTATTTATCGAAAAGACTTTGAGACAAAGTGAAAAAATGAGATGTGTTATTTACTATGTATGCTACAGCTGAGAATAAAATTGAATTGGCATTGCAACAGAACGAAGAAAAACCCGCAATGATTATCGGATAAACTTTATATCATAATAAAACAAGATGCCTTGAATTATTGCCACAATATGACCGGCAACACAATCCCCAGAGAAACTAGAACAGTTATACAATAACTGAGTTAGAATCCTTAGATTCAACTGTTCACACGCTACACATGATTGGATGAAAGAAGTCATTCAAGCCGCAAGAGTCGTTGAACGTGCAGTATGAAATAGATTTGCGTTTCTCTTGGATACAAAATGACCAGGAATTAGGACTTGAGAGCTTGAGAACCCTGTAGATTATGTAAAATGAGAAGAAATAAAAATTGTTGCAGATACTTCTCTTGTAAAAAATGATAAAATCATGTACGTAGACTATCCTTATATCATAAAAGACGTAGAAATCTGAAGTCTCGTAAGGATAGAATCATGACTCTTAGATATAAGAATAACTAAAAAAGCTTCTAATTATATCATTTGAGTTGCAGAAAATGATGCAACTATCACATCTAGAAGACATGTTAATCTACCATGAATTCCAATTAGATTACCATGACTTACAGATAAAGATAAAGATGATATATTATTCTGAATCGAACAAAATATGTCATACGTTGCATTAAGCTTTACAAGGAAACAAGAAGATGTTCAAGAATTAAAAGAATTCTTATACAAGAATGGTTGATCTCATCTTAAAGTAATAGCTAAAATAGAAAATCAAGAATGAATAGACAACATCGCAGGTATCATAAGAAATGCTGATGCTATTATGGTAGCCAGATGAGACTTAGGGGCAGAAGTCCCTGTGGAAACTATTCCTTCTCATCAACTTAATCTAATTCAAAAGACAAAGAGAAAGTGAAAGAAAGTTATTGTAGCTACACAAATGCTTGAAAGTATGATAACAAACAATTTACCAACTAGAGCTGAAGTATCTGATATATTTTATGCTGTTTCACAATGAGCTGATTATCTCATGCTATCATGAGAAACATCAATGTGAAAACATCCAGTAGCTTGTATAAAAGTGATGAACAAAATCATCAATGAAGCTGAAAAATATATATAAACTTTAGCTCGAGACTAATAAAGTCCATATTTTATTCTTATTATTATAATACAAAATGAAAAAAGAAAACTGAAAGGAAAACAAATTTATCTTACGATTCGATGAAATCGGAATCGAAGACGTTCCTTATGTAGGAGGTAAAAATGCCTCACTTGGTGAAATGTATACAAATCTCGTTCCAAAAGGAGTAAATATTCCAAACGGATTTGCTATTACAGCCTACGCTTACCGTTATCTTCTAAAAGAAACAGGAGCTGACAAAAAGATTAAAGAAATCTTAGCAGACCTAGATACTACAAATATGGAAAATCTAGCTCAAAGAGGTTCTAGAGTTAGATCTTTGATTAAATCTCTAGAATTCCCTGAAGATTTAACATCTGCTATCATCGAAGCATATAAAAAGATGGAAAAAATCTATGGAAAAAATGTAGATGTTGCTGTTAGAAGTTCAGCAACTGCAGAAGATCTTCCTGATGCATCATTTGCATGACAACAAGATACATATTTGAACATCTTCGGATATGAAGCAATTATTGATGCATGTAAAAGATGTTTCGCATCACTATTTACAAACAGAGCTATTTCTTATAGACAAGATAAACACTTTGATCATTTCTCTATTGCATTATCAATTACTGTTCAAAAAATGGTAAGAAGTGATCTTGCATGTAGTGGAGTTATGTTCTCTATAGATACAGAATCAGGATTTAAAGATGCTGTACTTTTGACTGGTGCATACTGACTAGGAGAAAATGTAGTACAAGGTGCTGTAAACCCAGATGAATGGTATATCTTTAAGCCATCTCTTAGAAAAGGAAAGAAAGCTATCCTTTCTAAAAAAGTATGAGAAAAGGCTATCAAAATGATTTACTCAAATTCTGGAGTTGCTCCAACAAAGAATATCTCTGTACCTGAAGCAGACAGAAAAAAGATGACTCTTACTGATGATGAAGTTTTAAATCTTGCAAAACAAGTACTCATCATCGAAGACCACTATTCTCAGAAAAAATGAAAATTCTGTCCTATGGATACTGAATGGGCTAAAGATGGTAAAACTGGAGAATTATTTATCGTTCAAGCTAGGCCTGAAACAGTTCACTCAAATACAGATATGTCAGTTCTAAAGACATATGAATTAGAGAAAAAGTGAGAAGTTATTGTTCAAGGAAGATCTGTAGGTGAAAAAATTGGAGCTGGTAAAGCTAACGTAATTAAAGATGTAGCAGATATTAACAAATTCAAAAAAGGAGAAGTATTAGTTACTGATATGACTGATCCTGATTGGGAACCAATCATGAAAATCGCTTCAGCTATTGTAACAAATAGATGAGGAAGAACTTGTCATGCAGCCATCATTTCTCGTGAATTAGGAATTCCTTGTGTTGTAGGTACTAACAACTGAACAGAAGTTATTCCACAATGAAAAGATATTACAGTAGATTGTAGTGGAGGAAGTGCAGGTATCGTTTATAAAGGAAAGCTTCCTTTCAAAGTAAATGAAATTAACATTGCTAAACTTCCAGAAACCAAAACTCATATTACAATGAACGTATGATCTCCTGAACAAGCATTTGAAGAAAGCTTCATTCCTAATGACGGAGTTGGACTTGCTAGAGAAGAATTTATCATCAATTCTTATATTAAAGTTCATCCATTAGCTCTTCTACGTTTCAATGAGTTAAAAGATGCTAATGTTAAAAAACAAATTTCTGACTTAACAGTTGGATACAAAGAAAAAGCAGATTACTTTATTGATAAATTAGCTGAATGAGTAGCGACTATTGCTGCTGCATTCTATCCAAAAAGAGTAATCCTTAGACTTTCAGACTTCAAATCTAACGAATATGCTAACCTTATTGGAGGTGCTCAATTCGAACCAAAAGAAGATAATCCTATGATTGGATGGAGATGAGCTTCAAGATATTATTCAGAAAACTATAAGGAAGCCTTCGGTCTAGAGTGTAAAGCTGTTCTTAAAGTAAGAGAAGAAATGGGACTAGATAATCTAGATGTGATGATTCCATTCCCAAGAACTGTAGATGAAGCTAAGAAAGTAATTAAAACAATGGCTTCATTCGGATTAAAGCAAGGAAAGAATGGACTAAAAGTTATGTGAATGTGTGAAATCCCTTCAAATGTAATTCTTGCTGAAGAATTCCTAGAAGTATTTGATGGATTTAGTATTGGATCAAATGACCTTACTCAATTAATCTTATGAGTAGATAGAGATTCAGAATTAGTTTCAGATATTTATGATGAAAATAATGAAGCTATTAAAAAGATGATTAAGAGAGTAATCGAAGTAGCCACAGCTAAATGAAAGTATATTTGAATTTGTGGACAAGCTCCATCAGATTATCCAGAATTTGCTAAATTCTTAGTTGAATGTGGAATCGAATCTATGTCTCTTAATCCAGATACAATGATTAAAACTAGATTAGCAGTAGCTGAAATTGAAAAGAAATTAAACAAAAAAGGTAGAAAATAATAAAATTTGAAAAAGATTTTCTATAGCCCCTCCTTCTCTGGAAGGGCTTTTTAAATTTAATAAATAACAGAGTAAATAATTTATTTTAACAAATAAAGAAAAGACAACCTAAATTCTGAGACATCCCCTTGTAAAAGCACAATAAATTGATAATACAAAATTGCTATATACTTTAGTTTTGCCCAGAGTTTTTTTAAATCTTAGAAAGAAAATTCAAGCATCATGCTTGCGGTTATTCTTTCTGAGAGATGCAAAACTTTTAGATTTGAGTATATAGCACCCGCAGTATGGTGCTTTTTTAATAATTACACAATATTCTGTGGGAGACATCAAGTATTCTTCAATTTTATTTTTTAATGTAAAAATCATGAAGAAAAACTTTCTATCTAAGTGAATATCGGTGCTGGGAGCAGTGCTATTATTCACGACTAATGTAATGCCTGGATTGCAATATGCTTTTGCAGATTCAGAGAAAGTTGAAGCTGATTTAGAGTGGGATTACATATATGATGTAACCTCTTGGAAAAACGCATACGGTGCAGAAAACTCTGTACTTAAAATGTATTATGAAGATTATCCAGCAGAAGATCGTTCTTGTTGAGGTCAAGCTGCAACTTTTAATGATAGAGTGTATACTGCTAAAATTTGTAACGATTTAAACTGTGAAACTTCGGAAGATGTAACTTTAACTACTACTTGGGGAGATACTTATCAAATAATAAATGATGGGAATAAATCATATAAGTTAGTATTAAATGCTACAGTTTGAGAGGATGATATATATGAATTATATGAAGATGTAGCAGGACCTAATACTTGTACAATACCTGAAGGAGCACCTGAGGGAGCAGAATTTCCAAGTGGTTGGGATGATCCTGAGGTTTGCGAGTATCGTGTTCTGTTTCCATCAACTGATGGAAAATGTTTAGATAAAGTTCCAGAGTGAGCACCTGAAGGTGCTTATGTTCCAAATTGGGCACAAAATCTAGATTGAGAGTCTAACACAGATTGGCCTACGTGAGACGGTAAATGTTTATATAAGGCAGCAGCAGTTCCACCTTCATCAGAGCCAACTCCATCAGGTAAATATGTAAAACTTCTTAGTTATTCATATCCTGGATGTAGTGTATCTTGAGATATTTGGTATTCTAAAGCAACAGGAGCATGGGCAGCTGTGCATTTCCCATATGCTTATAATTGACGCGTAAGTGCTAGTTATGATGGAGTAGAGGGAAGTGTTTATGTTGATGATGGCCATGCACGAGATATTAAGGCATGAAAATATTTTATTTTCCGTATTCCTGCAGCTTTTGGTGCATGACTTGGTGTTTCTGATTTTGATACAACTAAACTTAAAATAGAATTATATTATGAATGTGAAGAATGACAACATCGAAATGGAACTGCATGTGTAGATAATGAAGCTCAAATTGATGATCATGGTTATGTGGAAGCAGATACAGCATCTACAGAAATAACAATTTGAGATTCTGAGAATTCAACACCTATAACAAACGTTACTCTTGAAACAACAGCACTTGCAAGTGCGGAAGAAGTCGGAACATTCCTTGAAAACACATCAATAGAAAATCAAGATTTAAGTAATGCAGGTATTGATAGAAATAATATAGTATGATGAATAGATTTAACTTTCAAAGAAAGTTGAACAGAAATAGAAAATTCAGTAAAATTCAATAAAGCTATCTTGGTAAAAATTCCAGTTTTCTGAAATAAAGCAGTTAAAATTTGGATTAGACACCATGGTGAAAATTTTTGAGTTTCTGGATTGTCTACAGTAGCTACTGATTGTGAGTGATGAGTAGCAGTTACAGCTAGTAATAGATATAAGTGATGACTTCTAACTCCTAATAATGGTTTTGTAGAAATATATACATGTGAAGCTTCTGAACTTCTTGCTACAGATGCAGATGCAGTAGCAGCAATTTGAAATGATTGATATGCAACAATTGCAGAAGCAATAGCTGCAGGCGATGAATGAGATACAGTAGAAATTTTAAAAGCATGAACGTATGGATTACCATCAATAAATAAGGCGATAACAATAAAGTGAAATGCTGATTGAGTAGTATTTAAACAAGCAGCTCCTGCGGCAAATTGATGGAGAAGTATTAGTGAAATTTCTGCAAATGTGACATTTGAAAATGTAACATTTGATTTATTAGAGTGACAAGAAGGTGGGCAGTATTTTAGGCATTATTTCACACAAACTGATTGAGCAGTGATTACAATGAGTGGTTGTAAAATAAATTGATTGTTGACAACTATGTGAGATATGAACTTTAATAATTGTAATTTTTATCAAAATACAAATTTATATAACATTCGAACGTCATTATGAAATATTAATTTTAGTGGATGAACAATAGAAAATTCGAATGGTTATGGTTATGTAACTGCTCATAATCAAGAATGAGGTTTGGAGAAATATACAGTAACATTTAATGGAACGCAATTCATTAATGGTTCACAGATAACTTGAAAATCAGCAATTAACGTAAAAGAAGTAAAACAGTGAGATAAAGTGAATGGAAATGTGTGATATGCAATATTAAAGTATAATGTTATAATTGATAACGTAACAACTGAATGAAATTTTCCTACAAATAAATTATGAGGTAGTAAAATATTTATGGTAGATGATATCATTGGATCATGATTGTATGAGGATGGAAGTGCAATAGAAGTTGTTCGTGCGAATGTTGATTCTCAAAGTTATGGAACGAAGAATGGATGAGAGATTACTATCACTCTTGATTGAGATGTAGTATATAGTACACCAAAATATGATTGTGCTGAAGATGGACATCATCACACAGCAAGTAATGGAGTATGTGTTGAAGATGAAGTAGAATATCAAGCACAGATATGAAGCCAATTATACGAAACGATTGCAGAAGCAATAGTTGCAGCACAAGAATGAGACATAGTAAAAGTATTAAAATCATGAACGTATAAATTACCAAATCTACCAGTAAATATAACAATAAAATGAGAAGTAGATGGAGTAGTGTTTGAGCATGATGCAAATGATAGTTATAATATAGCAAATATACCAAATTGAGCAACATTTGAAGGTGTTAAATTCTCATTAATAGAACCAACAACATCATGAAAGGATCCATATTATCATGGATTTGGATATTGAAA
>JAEEGG010013552.1_pt1 | contig 17421 bp, 12 predicted proteins | sample 9134161 | NCBI WGS metagenome assembly JAEEGG01 (sample SAMN16246543, study PRJNA631951) | gut metagenome | biome: gut microbiome; feature: rumen; material: CR-attached | host: Bos | place: Iran: Karaj | collected 2018-10 | reverse complement strand
CATCAAAGAAACACGGCCGCCGTACATCATTCTGGCCAGCACGTCCATGCCGTCGCCGTCTGTACCTGCCCAGTGTTCTTTTCCGGGACGCTCGAAAGTATTTATAAGGTATACGACCTGCTCAACCGTCAAAACATATGAACCGTTCTTGTCTGTTACCGTCACGGTCCTGTCTTCTTTTATGAGCTCGCCGTTTTCATCGTAAGTATAGGCACCGCTCTCATCAACCTGTGCGATGGGCCATGTGAACTGAGCGGTCTTTTTGCCCTCTGCGATCATAGAGTCAATGACTTCGGTGGCTTTTTCCTTAAAATCAAATCCGAGAGAATCTTCACCGTTATATCTTCTTATTACAAGTGTGGAGAAAGAAGCAACCGGCGTATCATTTTCGGATTTTTCGAATACGAGTTTCTCCCCTTCTTCCGTACGGATAACGTATTCCCTTCCGCCGGCGGAAAACGAAGTATTGTCTACGCTTGCGATAAGAGCGCCCAGCTTAAAGTCGTCGCTTATCGCAAACTCTTCATCGTATGCGTTGAATACGTAAGTCGTCAAAACGGCGATCCTTTCTTCTCCGGTTACTTTAAAGACATTGATCACATCGCCTTCTTTTGAAGCCGAATACTTTGTATTGTTGTATTCAAATGTTCCGGGTGCATTGCTTAACACCTGTTCTTCAAAAGCGGGATCGGACGAACCGGATACATACGAAAAGCCGTCGCTTTCCATATAAACATCGTAATTTTTCTTTACTTTTGTAAGAGAAAAGTTCTTTCCGCCGACTTTAAACGAGTCTGCCTTTGAATCGATTGCCTTCTTAAGCGCATTTTCAAATCCGTTCACTTCTTCCGCTCCGGCAGCCATTTCGAGTTTTGAACCGACTATGCTGAAAGTTGCATACTTAACGGCTCCTGATAAAGAAGCTACGGGTTCAACGGTACTCTTGTATAAAGAATAGATGTTGTCTTCATTTTTAAGAAGCTTGTAGGTGTTGCCCTCGTTGTCCGGTAAGAACATCTCGTTAAGACCCGAAGATTTCATCTGATTGATATCTGCGGTAAGCATGTTCTTGACGGTATAGTGTATTTCAGGTGCATTCTCGACATCGTACTCGATAAAGTCTGTTCTTGTCTTTACCTGAGCATAGTCGATAAGCGAATTATCGTATTTATAAAAGATCTGCGTCTGTCCGTAGGGATAAATGAACGGACAAAGGAAGGCAAAAGTAAACATGAATATCAGGATAAGCGAGCCCACGATGGCGAGCTTATTCGTGATAAAACGTTTAAATACCAGCTGTCCGGGACTGAGTACCTTGATACGTTCGGTACTGTCAAGGGACATTGAGTCATCCTTTTTGGTCTCGTTTAATTCTCTTTGTTTTAGTACTTCATTAAAGTCTTTACTCATAAAAGATCGCACCCCCTTTAATTAACCCTGACGCGGGGATCGACCACAGCGTAAAGAATATCCGTGATGAGGTTTCCGAGTAACGTAAGAATGGAAATGAACGCAAGATAGAACATCGTAAAAGGAATATCTCCCAGTTCCATTGCGTGATATGAATAGTATCCGATACCTCTGATACCGAATAGTGTTTCTGTGATAAGAGCTCCTCCGAAAAGACCCGGAAGACTTCCGCCAAGCATTGTTACAAGCGGAATGAGTGTATTTCTAAAGGCATGGTGGCTGATAACCTTACTTTCAGGAAGACCTTTCGCGCGGGCAGTTCTTACGTAGTCCGCATTTAAGACTTCCAGCATGTTGGTACGCGTATAACGCATAAGTGAACCTATGCCTACAATTGTCAAAGTTGCGATGGGAAGTACAAGGTGTGCCGCCATGTCCCAAAACTTACCGGCAGCATCAAGCGTAGCATAATTACGTCCCTGCATTCCTACAAGTTCAAACCAGCCGAGTTTGACTGAGAAAATAAGTTTAAGCACCGTCGCCACAAAGAAAGTCGGCATCGATATACCGATAAGTGAAACGACGGTTACCGTATAGTCGGTAACACTGTATTGTTTTCTGGCCGCGGTAACACCAAGCGGGATTGCGATAAATATTTGCAAAAACCACGCGATAAGTCCCATGAAGAAACTGTACCAGATGCATTTATGAAACAGTTCGGTAACAGGCATGGTCTGTGACCACGAATCACCGAAATTACCCCTTGCGGCATTTGACAGCCATGTAAAATATCCGGGCAATATTCCTTTATCCATACCGTATTGCGCATTAAGTTCGGCTATCCACTCCTGGGCACTTTTCGTGCTTCCGGGACGTGAAGACAGCTCAAGCGCGGTCTTCTCCACGTAACTTGTGGGAAGGGAATATTCAAGGATATAGACGATTAGTGTCGCAAAAAAGAAAATGATAAGACACAAACCGAGTCTCTTAGCAATAAATTTAGCCATAATCAACTCCAAAAAACCTTAACCGACATCGGAAAAGCATTCTTTTCCATAACAGGGTAAAACGAGGACCTGTATCCTACAGGTCCTCGTATAATTCAAGGTACCCTATTGCTTAAATTTGCAAATTACTTCATTTCAAGAAGTTCGATATCATTCATCCATTTCCAGAATGTGGTGATATCGGGTGTAACGGTATCCATGTTCACACGCTCGGGGCTGAAGAGGATAGCGTTCTGTCTCTGGTATGTGGGAACTTCTACTGCCCAGTCAAGTATCTCTTCAAGACACTGCTTGTAAGTTGCCTTACGATATGACTGGTCAACACTCTTTCTTGCAGCCAGGATAAGTTCATCGAGCTTATCGGAAGTGATCGAGTAGTGGTTTGACTTGGAACCTGCATTGTAGTTCGATGAATGGTAAACCTGATACATATCGGGATCAACCGATGCTCCCCATGCTGCAGCCCACATATCTGCGGTATCTGCGTCAAGTGCATCCCAAAGGATGTTTGAATCTGAAGGGTCGTTGATCTCAAGTGTGATACCAACGGTAGCAAGAGCTTCCTTGGTAGCGGTAAGGATACCGTATGCAGGGTGATCGCCCACACCGTCAGCAGGAATGATTACTTCATAAGTCATTTCAGCACCTGCGGGAGCTGCGGTGAACTTACCTGAAGCATCGTCCCATGTATATCCGGCCTTCTTAAGGAATGAGACAGCTGCCTGTAAAGCTGCGTCAGCCTTCTGCTCATCGTTCATGTCGGATGTGTAGATATCTTTTCCGTCCGCATCAACCGAGTAAGCAAGTCTGTATCCTTCATCGGCGGGCTTGGGAGCTGCCCATGAAGTGTTTGAAATAGGATACTGGATAACGGTAGCCATTTCTCCGTAGTAAGAATTGATGACCGTATCTCTGTAGCAGGCAAGTAATGTCGCAAATGCTTTTCTTAATGCCTTGGATTCTTCGCTGTCTTTAACATCGCCGACTTTCATGTTGTTTGCAGAAAGACCGATGTAACCGTAACCTAAGTTGTCAACAAGGCTTGTGTAAAGCTTGTCACCGATGATCTCGCCGTTTGAGTTGTAGCTCTTGATGTTTTTAAGAACTTCAAGGTTCATGGTGGGATCGGTGATATCAAATGTTCCTGAAACTACGCCGGTAAGCTTGTCTGTTCCGGGAGTCTCTTTGAAGTCCATATGCTTGATCTTGGGCTCGCCCTTGTAGTAATTTTCGTTGGCTTCGAAAGAAACAACACCGTTCTCGTAGCTTACGAACTTGTAAGGACCTGCGCCCAAAGGCTTTGTGGTCTTCTCTTTGATGGGAGTAAGGTCACCCTTGGTGAAACCGAACTTGTTGTTGTCATAATCATATTGAGCCTTATCACCGTAATAGTGAAGAGGAGCAACCGCAAGGTTAAGCTGATAGATTGCCGTAGCATCAAGTGTATCTGTGGTAATCTTAAGTGAATAGTCGCCGGTCTTAACGATACCTTCGATGTTTGCGGCAGATTCGCCTACGCTTATAGCTGAAGCCCACTTGTCAAAGTTGGGAAGGATATCTGCAAGTTCGCTTCCTGCGGACTCGGCGGAAACCATCTCATCGATATCATTTCCGTATTCTTCAAGCATAATGTAGAAGATATCTGTCTTTGTTGCGTCCTCGGGAGCGGTGAAGTTCCATGTTGCGATAGTGGTTGCGGGTGAATCATCTGCTGTGTTGTAACCTGCTGCCACACAGTAATCAATGATCTCCTGTACAAATGCATCGCCTGCTGTATCAAGATCTGCCCAGAATGCTGTCTGGTCAGCTTCTTCCCAGTTTGTGAAATCTGTGTTGTCACGTCCTGCTTCTATGAGGAACTTGTACATAGCACCGATGCCGTTCTTGTAATCAGCCATTCCCTTTATGGGAAGTGAGCCGAAAGAAGAAACTCCGTCATACATGGGGTCAGCCATAACATACATTGAGAAGATCACGTCATCGGCGGTAAGATTTTCGCCGTCCGAAAACTTAACATCATCTCTTAACTTGATATCATAATCTACCGTTCCGTCAGCATTTTCGGTAACGGTACAGTCAGCGATTCCCTTATAAGTGTAATCTGTTCCGTTATAAGGTCTTACTTCGCCTTCGATGCCCTTAAGAACTATGTTACCTTCACGGTCTATTCCGAGAAGGGGCACTGAAATAATATCAGCCACATCCTGATCATAAGCGCTGGTAGCGAAGAAAGGGCTGAACTTGCTTGAGAAGTAGTCATAACCTACTACAAGTACTTTTTCTTCTTCGTTTGTTTCAACTACGGGTTCGGCATCTGTCTTTTCAACTGAAACAGATGCTTCGGTGGAAGAAGAATCTACGGAAGCTGCGGGTTCTTTTCCACATGCGGTCAAAGAGCCGATCGTAAGTGCTGCACCGATCAAAAGTGCAAGGCCCTTTTTAAACCTGTTTTTCATTATTATTTCCTCCTTAATATAAACGACGTTATGTCCGACTTTGGAAACTGCCAAGACTATAACTAGTTTATTATACAACCGATAACGCTTGTTTTCAATGATTTTTTTCGATTTCTTTCGCTATTAACCCTCTTGTATACATTAAAAGGTACGCGAAAATCCCCGCAAGAATTGCGTCACAGCAAACGAATATAATATCGGAAACCCGAATGGTCACTATCAGTTTTATTAATATTGCGATCGCCGCAAAAGTTGAAAACAAAAAGAATATCGTACCGAAAAGACAGGCACTTTTTAACTTATCGATACACTTTTCTTTCTGCGCACGGGTAAGAGTTTCTTTTTCCTTGTAATACGTAACGGTGGCTTCGACAAGTTCCCAGATCGCATAAAGATTAAGTACATACGGAACGACAACGAGAAGTTTTTTTACCAATACGCATTTGATGAACAGAGGCGGTACAAAGAAAACGATCGCAAGAATTGAAAGCAAGACCATGCGTTTTCTTCGTACCGCATGCTCTTCTTTCGTTTCTTCGATCTTATAAAGGGGGCCGGTGTAAATAAAGACATCTTTAACGTTTCCGTTCTCGTCCGTTTCGGTGTCCCATTTGTAATCGCCTGCCAGTTTCATGTATTTCTTCATACATTATCCTCCGATATTTTCATCGACCTTTAAAACATGAACAGGCACCCGCTTGGGGTGCCCGCCATGTAGAAAACTTTTAAGACTTAGTCTTATTTCCATTCATTGTACTGCTTGGTGAACTCAGCAAGAACGTCCTGGTAACCTGCTTCATCAAGTGCTGCCTGATAAGCTGCGATCACGCTCTTAACATCTGCTGATGCGTATCCGCCGTTTTCAAGACCGAAGCCGTACTCTTCGAATACCTTCTGGCAAGCTGTGTACTGTGCTTCAACGTTTGACTTGTCGAAGTGGAATCCGTTTGCACAAGATACTTCTGCGCCGTTGTTGAAGTCGATGTACATCTGGGCTGTATAAGGGCTCTCTGCAGGTGCTGTAACAACCGTAGCACTTGCTGACTCCCACATTGAGTGGTTGTACTTCTCAGATGAAGGAACTACAAGTCCGTCTGCATCATAAGTGTAATCTTCGCCTTCGATACCGAATGTATACATATCGGCAAGCTTGGAATCGGTGTAAAGAAGACCCATGAAATCGATACAAGCTTTAGCCTTTTCAGGTGTTGTGGTAGCTGCTATACAGTAGCAAGAACCAAGCATTGAATCGGTGTGGAGATATCTCTTGGAAGCGGGAACCATTGTAACGTCCTGCTTGTAACGTCCGTCAGCTTCGTCGTTGTTGGGAACGTCTGTCCACCATGAGATTGCCCAATCCTGAGTCTGGGTAGTCTGGTCTGTGGTTGTCTTGGTAACTTCATCTTCAGATACGTAGCCTTCTTCTGCCCACTTGCACATAAGAGTACAGAACTCTTCGTAATCTGCGGTAAGAACGGTATCAACTACTTCGTTTGTAGCTCTGTCAACTGCTACGAAGTTAGATGTTGCATCGCCTGTGAAGAAATCATATTTGTCGATGTACCATCTGTAGAACATAGCGGTCTTCTGAGTAAGGAAGGGATACTTAAGTCCGTCTGCCTTAGCATCTGCGAGCATAGGCTCGAGATCCTGAAGCTTCTTAACCTTTGTAAGGTCCCAATTGTGCTGATCTACAAGATCCTGACGGAACATGAAGTTGTAGCCTTCTACGTTATCCTTGTAAACGGGGATGAAGTAGTTCTTTCCGCCGTACTTGGAAGCATCCCACTGCTTAGCATCCATAGAGGTGTAAACTGCGGAACCGGGAAGGAGATCGGTGATGTCATATACAGCGTTTGCTGCATAAAGATCCTTTGTTCCGATCGTGCTTTCCCAAGAAGCTGTCCAAAGAAGATCGATCTCTTTGTTAGCCAAAGCAAGGTTAGCCTTGTCTTCGTAATCGCTTCCGATATCGTTTAACTTGATCTGAACATTGATCTTGTCAGCGATGTAAGCGTTGATCGCATCTTCAACCTTCTTTACCTGAGCCTGATCGGGCTCTGCAAGGTTGAAACAACGTCTGTAAACGTTAATGGTTACTTTGTCACCGCTTGAAACTGCAGCGTCTTTGTCGGATGCACCCTTGTTGCCACCGCAGGCAAGAAGAGAAACACTCATAACGGCTGCAAGAACAACAGCAACGATTTTGTTGAGTTTTTTCATAAATAAAACCTCCCTAAAATGGTGTATATCGAAGGCACGCACCATGCTGTGCCAGGATATCGGATTTGATCAGCCCTTTACGGAACCTACCGTAAGACCCTTTACAAAGTATTTCTGGAAGAAAGGGTACGCTATCATGATGGGTCCGATTACTATGATAACCGTGGCCATCGTCGAAGAGTACTGAGGTATCGTGCCACCGAGCGCCGCTCTTGCGGAAGCGGGCACGTTACTGTTGCTAAGCAAAAACGAGATACTCTTCTGAATCTTTACAAGTAAAAGCTGTAACGGTTTCTTGTTGTTTGAATCGATGTAGAGCAAAGCGTTCTGCCAATCGTTCCAATATGCCGTTGCCATCATGAAACCTACAGCGGCGAGCGAAGGCTTAAGAAGCGGAAGCGTGATCTGGAAGAATGTTCTGAATTCATCGGCTCCGTCGATCTTGGCAGCTTCCATAAGCTCGTCCGGAATACTGTTCACTATGTATGTACGAAGAATGATAACGTTCATGGTACTTACACATAACGGAAGGATGAGCAAAAGAAGCGAATCCTTCAAATGATAGTAATTGGTAAACACTATGTATCCGGATAACTGACCGCCGTTAAACAGCATCGGTATCAGCAAAAATATCGATAAAAACTTTGAAAGTCTGAAATCCTTACGGCTTATCGCATAAGCAAACATACTCATGATGAGAAGTCCGAAGACGGTTCCCACAAGTGTGATAAAAATGGTCACTCCGTAAGAAGTTCCGAGCTGCTTACCGTATCGCAATACGGCATGCATACCGTTAAACGAAAACGCTTTGGGAAAGAACTTAAAACCGTTCTTTACAATATACATCTCATCAGTGAACGCCGATACGAACACAAGATATATCGGTGCTGCGGTGATGATCGTGATCGTCAAAAGAATAAGTGCAAGTACGTACTGACCGAACGTTTTCTTTTCGCGCCTGGAAGGAGCCATGTCCTGATTGCCTTTTTTAGCCATCTCTTCTCTCCTCCCTAGAACAATGCATTTTCCGGATGTATCTTACGTACAAGCCAGTTTGCAAACAACATTAACAGTAAACCGACAACGGACTGGAAGAACGATGTCGCCGCGGTAAATCCGAAATTCGAATTCTGGAATATCGCATGAAGTACATATGAATCGATAACCTGCGTTGTCGAATAAAGGATACCGCTGTCTCGCGTGATCTGATAAAAGAGACCCGTATCGGATCGCATTACGTTACCTACCGACAAAAGGAGCATTACCGTGATCATGGGGACCATGCTCGGAAGTGTGATGTGTAAAATTCTCTTCCATCTGCCCGCTCCGTCGATCTCCGCTGCCTCGTACAGCTCGGAATCGATTCCGGCAAGAACCGACATATAAAGCACCGAGCCGTAACCGGTATCTTTCCAGATCTTGGCGATCGTAAGGATGTACGGCCATAAACTTGCGGTTGAATAAAATCTTGTCGACATACCGAAAGTATTATTAAGAATACCGGTATCGGTGCTTATGAAGGCGTAAACTATGAACTGAACGGCTGCATATGATATAAACACCGGAACGATCATGATGGTCTGCATCACTTTCGCCATCTTTCTAAAGAACAGCTGATCGATCGCGATCGCAAGAACAACATTTAAAAACGTTCCGATAGAAGTAAATACAATGTAATAAAGCACCGTGTTTCTGGTGATCGTAATGAAAGTACTTTTGGAAGCAAGCAAGAACTTAAAGTTATCAAGTCCGCACCAGGGACTTCCCCATATTCCTTTCGAATAATCGAAAGTCTTGAATGCCATAACAAGGCCTGCCATAGGGACGTACATAATAAAAAACAACACTAAAAAAACAGGGAGCGCAAAAATAACATACGGCCAATGTTTTATAGTGTTTTTCCAAAAATCTTTCATTCGATACCTCTCAGCGGCATAACTACTTAATCGTTTTCGTAGGTCTAGAATACTTCATTTTTTGTTCTAACGCAATACTTTTTTTACATTGGCATGGATAATAATTACATTTTTGTGGAAAATTTATATTTTTTCTTGTGCATTTTTGTTAAAAATAACATATGGCGGTACGCAAGTTCCGAAAAGCCTAAAATAGCGCCACTTAAACGTTTTCAAGCTCTTTTCGTGTTTTTCCTTGTAGCGGGATAAAAATCTTGTTATAGTTAAATTATGAGGCGAAACGATCTATTCATTTTAAAGAAAATCGATAACGATATTTTCCTCATTCCAACGGGTCAGGCGGCCTCGGATATGAGAAAAGCTCTTATGATAAATGAGCGCGGAGAATTCATCTGGGAGACACTGGCTACGGATATGAAACGCGAGCATCTCATAAGACTCGTGCTGGAGCATTATATGCCCGAAAGAGACCGGGCAGAAGCCGTTTCTCAGGATGTTTTCGCTTTCACCTCAAAGCTCATGGCTCTCGGAATGATCATTTCGGACGATGTTCCCGTGGGCAAAGATGTTTTTATAAATACGGATATCGAGATAGCGGGTGTCAGACTTCGGATAAAGACCGAGGAAGATATTCTTTTTGAAAAGTTGGTCCCTTTCAAGGGTGAATTTGAAAAGCCCGATGTGATAGTACGTTTCAGGATAGGACTTCCCTCCTATACCGAAAACGGAAATGTGATACTTCGCAATAAAAACGTAACCGTTCTGGACGCTGACAAAGAATATATCCTGATCCACTCAAAAACCGAACGAATAAAGGAAATACACGTTCTTAAAGACGGCAGTGAAGCAAACATCTTTTCTCTTCCGCCCTACGACGATACGCTTAAAGAAGAGTTCATGCTTGCGCTTTTCGACCCGTTCCTCATTAATGCCCTTAATAACGGAATGCTCATGTTATCCGCTTCGTCCGTGCTTGAAGGCGACAGGCTCGTTCTTTTTACCGCAACTCCCGGAACAGGCAAATCAACTCAGGCGGAGATTTGGTCAAAGTCGTTTAATGCGCCTATGATAAGTGATGATTTCACGCTTTTAAAGCCCGCAGACGGCGAGGTCATCTCCCTGCCCACTCCCTGGAGCCGCATGCACGAAGAAACCGATACCGGCACCTATAAAGTCAGATCGATCATGTGTCTTAGAAGAAACACCTTTGACAAAGTCGAGACGATGGATAAGCCTACCGGAGTCCTTTCGCTCCTTTCGCTCTCCACCACTCCTTTATGGAACGAAGAAACAACTTCCAAAGCTTTATCGCTTTGCGAACGTATATATGAAAACACCGAAGTCAAGCGATTTTTCTGCACGCCCACACCCGATTCGGCGCAATGTGCAAGATTTTCGCTTAACTGAGAAATTTATCCCGGAGGATAACTGAAGAAATGGCCGCAATTCAATACATAATAGATGATTATTCATGGCTCCAGTACGGAGAATTTGCTTTAAGATTCCTTGTTGCATGCATATGCGGAGCAACGATCGGATTTGAACGCAGCATGCGTTTAAAAGAAGCGGGCGTAAGAACACACCTTATAGTTTGCTGCGCCGCAGCTCTCGTAGTGATCGTTTCGAAATACGGCTTCTCGGATCTCGGCAGTGAAACCGCAAGCGCGCTTGCAGGCGTCAGAACTGCCGATCCCGCACGTATAGCGGCTCAGGTAATAAGCGGTGTCAGCTTCTTAGGCGCCGGCGTTATATTCCACAACGGCAATGCGATCAAAGGTCTCACCACTGCCGCCGGTCTTTGGGCAACCGCAGGTATCGGTATCGCTCTTGGCTCCGGAATGTATGTGATGGGCATCTTTGCAACGATCGTCATCACGATCATGCAGCTTGTCATTCACAGATTCACTCACGTTGATACGATCTCTACCTACCACTTAAGATTCACCGCAAAGAATACGCCTGAATTCAAAGATAACCTTCACAAATACTTAAACGAGCAAAATGCGAAGGTTATTGAAAGTAAAGTTAAATTTGAAGAAGACGGCTTTGCAACCTATAACCTCACGGTTCGAATGAACCACGAGATCACTCTCGACGAGTTCGACACATTCCTTGAAAAGGGTGGCGAAGTAAAGAGTTTAAGTTGCACGTCGGTGAATAACTGATATGGCGATCAATCGCACATTTCATTAAGCATATTCTGCACCCGGCTTTGAATGATCTCTGCCGTCGCGGCTGCAGATTTGTCGGTCCGAAAATATGTGTCGGTTTCTTCCGTCATGATTCCAAGAATCCGCCTATATATGCCATTCAGGTCTTTCGCGTCTTCGATCAGGCTTTCCAGCAGTTCTCTGTCGGTTTTGGTTATTTCGTACTTTACGGCCCCATTAGGAGTGCCTATTTCAATCTCGCCCAAAGAATCAGAAAAAACACTTTCGCGTACGCTTGTAAGCGTATAACAAAGTCCCGACTTTGCACCCTGGTCGTACATAGTCCCCATAAACATACCGTTATTTCTTGAAGTCATCAGATATTCGATAAAAGCATATGCCCCCTCTTTACATTCTGCATTTGCATATATTCCCGCTGTCTCATACGGCATAAAGAAACAAGATGACTTTTTGTTATCATTACTTATAAGCCTGATCCTGCATAAACGATTACCGATCGAAGCCTCGCATTCGGCGAGATCTTTAAGTCCGCTCACTCTCTGCTTAACGAAAAAGACATTGTTGTAATCTCCTGAAGCAACACTCAGATCACTTATAAGTGCGGGCTCGGATGGTGCTATGTCGCATTCTTTCAATTCCGATAGCAGTTTCTCGAAAGATTCCGTCTTAAAGTCGGCGGTTTTTCTTTCTGCATCAACATAATTATCAATAATTTGCATGAATATGAGAAGCCTTAGGGAATATCTGTCCAACGGGGCTTCCGAATAAATCTCTCCATGGCTTTCCAGCCATTCGATAAATTCATGCGGTTCCATCTCCTTCTCGGGGACATCCAAATCGTTTGTCAGAATCACATTTAGATCAAATCGGTTAAACAACGCGTAAAGCTTCCCGTCGATCTCATATGAATCTGTCGCAAAAGTCGGAATGTCCTCTCTTGAAATGTTTTCCGATCTGTCAATGTACGGATACAGATCCTCCAAATATCCGCCGTCAGCATATTGTTCAATACATGTATTTAACTCATCGATCACCAGATCGGGATTGACTTGCGGGTCAAAAACAGGATCGATGTTTTCACGTGCCTCTACCACTTCGATTGAATAATCGGGATTTTCATAATTGAAGCAGTCAATTACCCCACCCAAAGAATCAAGCATTACCTCTCTGCCCAACGGAGAATACAGATACACTACCCGCTTGCCTTCATCGTCATACTTATAACCATCGAAGTGCGCCTCGACATCATTTCCCTCTTTTTCAGAAAATCTCAGAAGATTTAAAGAAACATCATCCACTCCGATACAACTTGCAATATTGAAACCGGTGTCGGAACCTTCAATCGCACGGACAGTATCGGATCTGATCTTTTTACTCGTCAGATCGCATATTTCACATAATGAATTGTCTTCGATAGCAAAAAGAAAAACCTTCATTCCGTTCGATATCAATATTCCATTGTTCGCTTCACACAGATAAAGCCCGGGAATATCTATTGAAACTTCTCTGTTTAGCTTGGCATTTCTTATATCCAATTGAGCAAGTCGGAATTGTCCGCCTTTATCCTCATAGGAAACATAGACATCCCCATTTTTCAGTTTAAGAGCCTTATCATACTTTTCTCCCGGACAAGGCAGTGCTTTGCTGCCGCCGTCTTTTGAGGTTAAAACCAGCGTGTCCGAAAACAGGATCAAAAACTTTGAATTTTCAATCGAAAGCATATCCTCAGGATATGCTTTCGTATATTCGTCCGGAATCTCTGTTTCTGACTTTTTTTGCCCGTTAGAATCGTATTCACCAATAGTATAGCCTGCTCCGTTATCTGTCAGGAACGAATAGTATTCGCCGTCCGAATAAACATAAACATCAAATGCGGAGACATTCCATCCTTCCTGAGCCGATACTTCTTGCGGTATAGTATCGGATTCAGACACTTTCATCAGTTTTGTCATCTCACTATCGGCATCATCCGACTGCTCGTCGGAATCTTTTACCAGATAATACAGGTTACCTTTACTTAATTTGACCGTATACGATGAAAACAGGCTCAATTTTATGTCCTGAACAACTACATTTTTAACATATTCTTTTTTTAGATCAGTATTCACGGTTTCTTTGGGCCCTTGTGAAGTGCAGCCGGCCAAGGCCAAAATAAAAACTGTAAACACTGAAACGATCTTATTCTTTATATTCATCCGTTTGTCCGGGGTTAATTAATTTCTTTATTCTTTCGGTTTCATCAAGGCAGAGTTCTCGTCTCCGGTGCTGCTGTCCTGTATTCCAAACGTGATTCACCGCAAACGCACTCATGCACATATATTTCAGTAACCGATCTGCTCTGATATATTTTAACAGGCTTCAATGTATATGGATCATATTCTACATAGACTGTATTCCACTCCGAATATTGTCTTCCCGAAAGAAAAACATGCGAATCATAATTATGTGGTCTTCCTTCATTCAAGTACAGACAACTTCCCGCATACATTTTATCTGATGCAATCATTATCATTGCAACCATTATACACATTATTACTCCCACTTTCATTATCTTCGATTTGACAATTCTTTCCATCATTTTTTCCTCCTGTTTGTTTGAACGATTATTATTCGATGCATCTACCACATCAACACCACCATACTTATTGTTAAATGCAAGTTTCAAGTACCTTTTGACAAACGACAGTGTTTTTTTGACAAACGACAGTAAAATATGAAAAACGGCACTTTATGTACCATTTTTGACCACCATTTTTGACCCCATTTTTGTTATATGGTAAAAAGTGTTCACGATGTCGTGATCATTTCTTTGCATATAATTGTAACATTGCGAAATTTTAAAAAAGCGGCACAAAATGTGCCGCTTTTATTAACGATTGAATTTATAAACTTCGCATCAGCTGTTTTGCCAAGCTGTCCATCTGAATGGGCTTCGGCAGAAATCCGTCCATTCCGGCCGCTTTGAATTCTTCTTCTATTCCTTTAAGAACGTTGGCCGTGCAGGCGACTATCTTCATGCTCTTACACCTTGGATCCGGAAGGCTTCGTATGCGCTTGGTGGCTTCAATTCCGTCCATCCCCGGCATCATATGATCCATCAGCACAAGATCGTAGTCTTTGTTCTCAACGGCTTCTATCGCCGCTTCACCCGAAAGAGCGGTGTCCGGATCTATATCGAAGCGCTTTAGGAACGCGCAAAGCACTTTGACGTTGACTTTATTGTCATCCACCACCAATACTTTGGCATCGGGATATTTCTTTTCGATAGCCTCTTTCTTTTCTTCCTCCCCTTTTTCAACAAGAGAATCGCGCTTTCCGTAAAGGTAAAAAGAAGCATATTTCGTAACCTTGACGGTTTCTCTCTTAACCCCGCTCGCAAGCGGCGCAAGCGCGATAACTTCCTCTTTAACTTCAAACGAGAAAGTACTTCCGACTCCGTAGGTGCTCTTAACGGAATAAGATCCCTGCATGAGGTCGATCAGACGTGCAGAAATGTTAAGACCGAGTCCCGTGCCGGTGATACCACGGTTTTTGGCGGCATCAACCTGTGAAAAAGGCTTGAAGAGCTTGTCCATATCCTCTTCCTTTATGCCTCGTCCGCTGTCTTCTACACTAACCTTAAGGTTCAGTGTCTGCCCGTCGGATTCACCGTCGACCGTAAGTTTTATAAAGCCCGAAGTCGTGTACTTTTCGGCATTGCCAAGAAAATTCATGAATATCTGGCGAAGACGCACATCATCACCGTAGAGTTTTCTTGGAATGGCAGGATCTATGTCGACGAAAAATTCGATCGGTCTGTCACCGATACGCATATTGGTGATATTGATAACGGAATTGAGAAATTCCCAAAGATCGTATTCTGTGGGATTAAGATCGAGTTTGCCCGATTCGGCCTTTGAGATATCCAATACATCGGTTACTATATCGACAAGCACTTTTCCGGCTGACTTGATCTGACCTATATAATCTCTTATAACTTCCTGTGACTCTTCCTTTTCGGAAAGCTCACTCATGCCGATTATGGCGTTAAGAGGGGTTCTTATCTCGTGGCTCATGTTGGCAAGGAAGCGGCTCTTTGCCTCATTGGCGATATCAGCTTCTTCTTTGAGCACTCTCATTTCTTCAACTCGTTCACGCATTTCGGTAACGTCGTTTGCAGATATGATGTAACCGATGTTTGAACCTCGTTCAAAAAGACGCATACAAGTGATAACATAGTAACTTCCGTCTTTTTCAAAATAGTGCTCTCCGACACCTTCAAAGAAAGGTGCTTTCAATTCACGAAGATCGGTCCCGACTTTCATTTCGTGAAGCTCAGGGAACGTCATCTTGGCAGCCAGGTTTGAGTCCAGATAATTGCCCAGACTGTCGGCGATTATGATCCCGGTTCCAAGGTTTCTGTAAAGGTTGGTATATGCCGTGGCGCGTACGTCCACGAGTTTTCCGTTCGTGATCGTTATCGTCATGAGAGTTGCCATGATCGTAACCATCGAAGAGGCCACCTCAAACCCCTTAAAAATGCCGGTAATGTTAAGAAGGGTACCTCCGATCGGAATAAGCGATTCAAAGAAAAGAAGGAACATGCGTCTTTTAACTCTTTTCTCGCGCGATACCGATATCCTCGATGCAAAAAGAAAAGCACATACAAAAAGAAATGTCGACTCAAAAAGAAGGAAGAGCCAATAAAGGGGAGCTTTCTTTGTAACGATATGCGGAAACAGCCCTTCGGTCGTATAATAATAATCTGCGTAGTAAAGATGATGATATGGCGCACTCATTACGAGCGTCAGTATAAAAATACCAAACAAAAACATCACCCACTTAACAGCAGAATTAACTCTTATATACAGATACTCACAGGTAAAAAGAAAATACCCCGTAGCCAGAAAAGCGAGTCCGACATACTCAAACGCAAAACTCGCCATAGCCATCTCTTTTGTGGTCGAAATCATTTCCTGAAGATAACCGAACGTATAAATGGCCGAACAGAGTACAGTCATGATAAGGTAGCGGGAACTTATCGAATTGCGCATCGATAACACCCTGCCTACCGACAAGGCTGCCATAGCGGCACATATAATCTGAAAGATCAACAGAATATTGAACATAGATCTCCTCTGATCGATTATACGATCATTCCATAGTGGTTAACGTTGCTTCCGGGAACCTTTCCCTGTTCTCTTACCTGAAAACCTGCCTGCTTCATGATGGCGATACCGATATCGTTGTTCACTTCCGAATAGCAGGCCTCACCACGCTTCCAGGCAAATTCGGTTATGGGTTTAAGCATTCTTTCTCCGTATCCGAGTCCTTTCGATATCGTGCGGACCGTGTATACAAAAAGATACCAGTCTTTTCCGCCGGTTTGACGTTTTCTGAGCCCGCCTGAATATATATTATAAATAAACAGTCTGAAAATAAGGCCTATACCGCCTTTCTTTAACAGATTGTAACCTCCGTTTTTAAAATAAACAGGGATGTTCACGCCGCCAAATCCGGGTGCGATCCAGATAGCCAATGCATTAAAATCCTCACTGTCGGCATATATGAAAGTATCTGGCATGGAATAGATAGCGGCACGTACTATGTTCATAAAGATTTCTCTTTTGAACTTGCCCCCGCATAGCCACGTAACAAGAGCATCTTCTTCATAATAGTCGGCCGCTACGTTTAATATTCTCTCATAGTCCGACTCTTTTACGATATAAAGTCCCGCTTCGCGAATGACTTTTTTTGCTTCATCAACACTCTTTAAATTCTTAACAGCCATTTTGCCCTCATTTTAGTGTATTAATGAGATGGTAAAACTAAAGGATTAACCGTGAGTTGAGTCCTCTTAGGTTAATCCTTTACACAGAGCGGATAACGGGAATCGAACCCGCCTCCTAAGCTTGGGAAGCTCATGTACTACCGATGTACTATATCCGCATAAGGACCGTTCGGTCCTTTAATCTTTATGATTGTATTTTGAAGTAAAATACTGCTTTTGCAGTATCATCTGCTCTTTTGCGAGCAGGCATTCTTTGATGACCCTGCTTATCGAAAGAAATTCTTCGACAAGATTGGGATCGAACTGAGTTCCGCTGCCTTCGGCGATAAGTCCCATGGCCTTCTCGTGCGAAAACGGCTCTTTGTAAGGACGCTCCGAGGTAAGCGCATCGTAAACGTCCACGATACTCATTATACGCGCTACGAGAGGTATCGATTCACCGGCCAGTCCTTCGGGATAGCCCGTTCC
>JAEEGG010013548.1_pt1 | contig 17423 bp, 14 predicted proteins | sample 9134161 | NCBI WGS metagenome assembly JAEEGG01 (sample SAMN16246543, study PRJNA631951) | gut metagenome | biome: gut microbiome; feature: rumen; material: CR-attached | host: Bos | place: Iran: Karaj | collected 2018-10 | reverse complement strand
TGGAGTGCATATTTATTTTTTGTAACTTTGCAATTGCAAACAAGAAGTTGCAATTGCGAGTGAAGGCTGCGGCTCAGCATTGGCCAAGCGAGCTTGCCACACTGCATTCGCCTTGCACTTCCCTTGCACCAAGCGGGAGGCGGTGACCCGATGTAGTTCGCCGCAAAGGAATCTAATACAATGAAAAAAGAAAGGAAAAGGAATTATGGCAAGAAGTGAAATTCCCATGGTGATTAACCTGCGTCAGAACAAGAACGACGACAGCACCGCATTCGGAAAGTATTTCCCTGAGGTGGACTCTAAGGAGCCCCTGAACCTGAAGGGTCTGGCAAAGCACATGACGGAGCACAACAAGGTGTCTACGTATGAGATGACCGTGCTCGTGCTGGGTGAGATGGTGAAGTGTATGGTCCACCTATTGAAGGAGGGTCAGCCCGTGAAGTTGGACGGTTTCGGTACGTTCTCGCCGAGCGTCGACGGACAGAAGAATGGCAAGAACAGCGTGGAGGACGCTGTGGCTGCCGGTGCCGAGGCGCTGATCAACGGGGTGCACATCAACTTCAACCCTGAGAATACGAAGGGTGAGAAGCTGACCAGCCGCGCCTTCAAGGACGAGTGTCTGTTCGAGTTCGGCTACGTGGTGGAGAGTGAGAAGCGCACCGTTGGTGGCAAGGAGCGTCGAATTCAGAAGAAGACGCCGATTTCGTACATCCTCGCGCCTACGGCGGACAACGCTGGTGGCGGCGGCGAAGGCGGGAACGGATAAGGTCGGATTTGGTGGAGCGAAGTGAAACGAAGCGACAATGAAGAAGCAGCGCATGATCGAGCTGGCGGTGAAGGTCTTAGTAGCCGCGCTCACGGCATTTCTGACGGCGATTGGTACCACGAGTTGTATGGGTCAAGGACCGATATGGCTCTGAAATGAAAGAAACGGGATCCGCAAGAGCGGGTCTCGTTTTCGTCTTTTTTATACCATTCTGGTACTGCAGAAAAGTCAGGCAGACACCTTTATATATTATTAAAAAGGACAAAAAATATAGATAAATATTTTGCTTTTTGCTCAGTTATTCGTACCTTTGCAAACAAGAACGGATCACGATATGAAGAAATTCCTTATCTATCTGCTGATAGCAGCCCTCGTTGTCGTGGGCGTGCTGATGTGTCAGGGCACCGTCGTGCAGGAGTCATCCGACGGCAGGGGCGAGACCTCTGACTATCGTAGTGTCGACACCCTGCCGATGCTCATCACGCAGATACAGAAATGCTCGAAGCTCTACACGGCGGAGTATCGCGTACACAAGATCGTCACCCACGACGACGTGCTGCGACTGAAGGGATCGGTGCTGCAGCGACAGTTTAACATCAAGCTGCCTCTGGGCGACCGTAAGATTGCCATCCCTATGGACGCGAAGCTGAAAGCCTGGATCGACTTCAGTCAGTTCTCTGAGCGTAACATCGAACGGCGTGGCGACCATATCACCATCATCCTGCCTGACCCTCAGGTGACGATGACGAGTTCGAAGATCGACCAGCAGCACGTGAAGCAATATGTCGCCCTGGCCCGTGCGCACTTCAGCGACGCAGAGATGTCGGCCTACGAGCAGCAGGGACGTGCCGCCATCATCAACGACATCCCCAACCTCGGCATCCTCGAGACCGCCCAGGCCAACGCCGCCAAGGTGCTTGTGCCCATGCTTACGGCGATGGGTTACGAGGAGCACCAGGTGACCGTCGCCTTCCGCAAGCACTATGATGCGGCAGACATTCAGAACCTAATCAGGATGGAGGACTAAGCCATGGGAAAATCATTCAGACTGGGCATCATCCTGCTCTGCGCCTCGCTGGTGATCATCGCCGCCTTCTGGCTGCGTAACTGCACGAAGAACGACTTTATCCAACTGGGTACCGACGACGCCATCGACCCCACGCCTACACAGATACAGAGCATCAAGGCCATCGGCGAGTGGGAATTCCTGAGCATCAGTCTTGAGGAACTCACAGACACCGTCCGCAAAGGCTTTCTCTCCGACGACGAGCTGTCGCGCATCTACTACGGCACCCTGCGTCTGGGCATCAACCTGCACCAGGTGGAGCCAGGATGGTTGGAGGCAGAAGGCGACAGCGTCAGTCTCGTGTTGCCTCGCGTGACTCTCCTCGACCGCGATTTCATCGACGAGGCTCGTACGAAACCATTCTTCGAGAGTGGCTCGTGGAAGCCAGAAGACCGTGAGGCGCTGTACCGTCAGGCTCGTGAGCGTATGCTCCAGCACGGTCTGACGAAGGAGAACCTCGCCGCAGCCGAGACCAATGCCCGTGAGCAGATCACCAGCCTCATGCGGGCCATGGGCTTCAAACACGTCAATATAACCTTTAAATAAATCATGAACGATATACTCTCTGCCGTCAGTGACTTCCTCTGGGGATGGCCGATGATCATCCTGCTGTTGGGGACTCACCTGTTCCTGACCATCCGTCTGCGATTCCCACAAAGACATATCTTCAAGGCTGTACGCCTCTCCTTTAAACGCGACCGCAACGCTGAGGGCGACGTGTCGCAGTTCGCCTCCTTGGCCACTGCCCTCGCTGCCACCATCGGCACGGGTAACATCATCGGTGTGGCGACGGCCATCGCCTTGGGAGGCCCTGGGGCTGTGCTGTGGTGCTGGCTCACGGGTGTCTTTGGCATCTCGACGAAATATGCGGAAGGTCTGTTGGCCATCAAATACCGTCAGAAGACTTCCAGCGGCAAGATGCTTGGCGGTCCGATGTACGCCCTCGAGAAGGGGTTGGGCTGGAAGTGGCTCGCCGTGCTCTTCGCCCTATTCACGGCCATCGCTGCCTTTGGCATCGGCAATACGGTGCAGGCCAACGCCATCGCGACCGTCGCCAACGAGTCGTACGGCATCTCCCCTTATATCTCTGGCACCTTCGTCTGTGTGATAACGGCAGCTGTCGTCTTGGGTGGCGTGAAGAGCATCGCCCGTGTCTGTTCGATGCTCGTGCCGTTCATGGCAGCGCTCTACGTGCTGGGGTGTCTCTATATCCTCGCCGTCAATGCGGCCTACCTCTGGCCAGCCCTTTGTCTCATCGTCAAGGCTGCCTTCAGTCCTGAGGCGGCAGGCGGTGGTTTCATCGGCTCTACGGTGATGATGGCTGCCCGCTTTGGTATTGCCCGAGGTCTGTTCTCCAACGAGAGTGGTATGGGTTCTGCGCCTATCGTGGCAGCGGCAGCACAGACGCGCAACCCTGTGCGTCAGGCACTGGTATCGTCGAGCGGCACATTCTGGGACACGGTCGTCATCTGCGCCCTCACTGGTCTGGTCATCGTCAGCAGCGTCCTTGCCTATCCTGACATCGATTTCTCCAACGGTGCCACGCTGACGAAGGATGCCTTCACGAAGATCCCCGTCATCGGACGTCCGCTGCTCACTTTCGGACTGCTCACTTTTGCCTTCTCCACCATCCTTGGATGGTGCTACTATGGCGAACGGGCCGTAGAATATCTGAAAGGGAAGCGTTGGGTGCTGGGCTATCGTGTGCTCTACATCGTTGCCGTCTTCATGGGCAGCGTGATGAACCTCGCCGTGGTGTGGAACCTCGCCGACTGCATGAATGCCCTGATGGCTATTCCTAATCTGATTTCACTGTTGTTCCTCAATGGTGTCATCGTCCGTGAGACGCGCTCCTACCTTTGGCGCGCTCGCACACTCCACCACCGTAAGGACACCGTCTGACACTCTGAAACGGATGTCCATATCGAGGAAGGGCATGCCGTAGACACGCTCAGGATCGTCGTGGAAGGCAGGACGCGGATCTTGTGCCAGCGTCGCCTTCAGTGCCTCCAGATGCTGAGAGGGAATCCTCACCGCCAGCTTATCAGGCATCTCCACGTGCAACGGCTCCCACGCCGTCTGGTCCACAAAGCCGCTTCTTGCTCCAGGGTGTGCATCGGCATAGGTCACGTAGGGTTTGATGTCGTAGATGGGCGTGCCGTCCATGAGGTCTGCCCCACGCACGTAGATGACAGGACCTAACTTCGCATCCTCCTCCACCCTATCGATCCTGACACAGGAGAGTCCCAACGAATTCGGACGGAAGGGCGATCTCGACGCAAACACGCCAATCCGCTTATTCCCCCCCAGCCTCGGCGGCCGCACAGTAAGATTTCTCTTTCCACTTTCTTGCGTCCCTTCGGTAGCAAGCGGCAAAGCCGAGTCCTCTTTCCTCTTTCCACTACCATTCGCAGAGAACTCCCAGATCAGCCACAGGTAGTCAAAATCCTCCAGACCACGCACGGCCTCCATCTGACGGAAGGCTCGCTCGAAGACGATGCGACCCGTCAGCTCCTCCACCAGTCCACTCTGTCGCGGAATGCCGAATTTCGACTTCAACGGCGACTCAAAATGTGCTATCGGCAGTATTTCCATGCGGCAAAGATACTATTTTTTTATATAAATGCCAATAATTTCCCTAAAAAAGTTTGCGATTTCAGATTCTTTTCGTATCTTTGCGCCAATAAAAAGATTGCAATCAATCGATCATGACAAGAGTTCTACTATTAACCCTGACGCTGTGTGTTTTTCTGAACACCTCAGCAGCAGCTCAAGACTATAAGAACGAGCCCGAATATCTGGCTCTACGAGATTCTATGCACCATGCTTTCAACGATGGCGACAGTGTGCGCTTCTTCCCTGCCCTGAAGGCCTTGCAGAACTACCTGCTGCGCAAGGGCGACACCCACGCCTACTACACCCAGCGCTGCAACGAGATCATCTTCGAGATGAACCGCCGCAAGATCTTCGAGGCCTATATGCTGGGACGACAGCTCTCGATGGAACTGCGCGAGAAGAACCTCGACAACGAGATGTACATGGCCTACAACATGCTGGGTCACATCAACAATATCTGCGGCAACAAAAAGGCCGCCAAGCGTAACTTCTACCAAGTCATCGACCTGATGGAGAAAGGCGGCTACTACGAGAGCATGCCACCCATCTACATGAATATCGTCAACGTGGAGATCGACGACGACCACGAGGAGGCTATGCGCCTGCTCGACAGAGCCAAGGAGATCGCTGAGAAATACTCACCAGAACGCGTGTTCGACATTGAGACGCGACGCGCCGTCAGTTACTATAACGCTGGCGACATCGACAAGTTCCTCGAAGGTTACAAGGCCTACAAGGAGGGCGTGAAGGAAGGCAAGAGCTCCGTTCACGGCAGAACGATGGAAGTCTACTACCTCGCCTCTCAGGGCGAATACGACAAGGCCATCCGAATGGCCCGCGAAGAGCTTGGCGACGATGCCGACGATATCATTACCAAGATCTACGAGAAGGCCGGTCGCTGGAAAGAGGCCTACGAATCCCTCAATAGGGCTTATCACGCCAACGACTCCGTGAACAATGTCGCCCTGTCGAACAGTATGACGGGCATCCGCGACCAGCTCGCCATCAACGACATGGAGAACGAGTCCACCCGCAACCGTCTCATCGCCCTCTCTATCGGAGTCTTCCTGCTCGCCCTGCTGGTCATGGCGCTGGTCTATATCGTGTTCACGCGCCGTCGCCACTTAAAACAGCTCAACGCTGCCTATAAGCACGCCCTCGAGTCGGACAAGATGAAGATGCGCTTCATCCAGAACGTCAGTCATGAGGTGCGCACGCCCCTGAACATCATCAGCGGCTTCTCGCAGGTCATCGCCGACCCTGACCTCACAGAGAGCGACGAGGAGCGCCAGCACATGGCCTCCGTGATGCAGAAGAGCGCCAACCAGATTACGAACCTCATCGACGAGATCCTCGGCCTCTCACTCATTGAGACCTCCTCAACTGCCGTCCGTAACGACATCGTCAAGGTGAACGAACTGCTCGAGAGCGTCGTTACCGACCACAAGGACATGGTTCCCAAGGGCGTCAACTTCCATATCGACAGCCAGCTCGAACCGGAGTTCGCCTTCGCCACCAATCGTAACATGCTCTACCGCATCGTCAGCGCCCTTGCCGACAATGCCCTCAAGAACACTGAGAAGGGCAGTGTCGCCCTGAAGGCAAGAACCGTCGCACAGACACTCATCCTCACCGTCGAGGATACAGGCTGCGGCATCCCCGCAGATCAGGCAGAGCACGTCTTTGAGCGCTTTGTCAAGCTCGACTCCTTCAAGGAGGGCATCGGCCTTGGTCTCCCCCTGAGCCGCAAACTCGCCGAACAGCTGGGCGGCATCGTCACCCTCGACACGAGCTACACCACTGGTGCCCGCTTCGTCGTCACACTTCCCGTAGAGGAAATTGAGAATTAAGATTTTAGAATTTTGAGATATTAAAATTTAGAGTATTTAAAGAATCATGAACACAACATCAACCCTGAGAATCCTGGCATTCTCTTTCCTCTTTCCACTTTCCACTTTCCTCTCCTCTGCAGCACAGAAGGTAGATGAGTTTACAACCCAGAGCGGCAAGAAGATCACTATCACCTGCATCAAGCACGCCAGTATCGAGATCAACTACAACGGTGTCGAGATCCAGGTAGACCCCGTGGGCCACTGGCTCAAGCCCGAGACCGACTACGCCACCTTCCCCAAGGCCAACATCATCCTCGTCACCCACGAGCACAAGGACCACTTCGACCGTGCCGCCATCCATGAGATCCGCACGCCGGCCACGAGCATCTACGTCAATCCGGCCGTCTACGGATACTTCAAGAACGGACTCGTCATGCGCAACGGCGAAAGCCGCAAATATGCCGCCGACATCCTCATCGAGGCCGTGCCAGCCTATAACACCACACCCGACCGTCAGCAGTACCATCCCCAGGGTCGCGACAACGGCTATGTGCTCACCCTCGACGGCTTCCGCATCTACATTGCAGGCGACACAGAGGACATCCCTGAGATGGCCAACCTGAAGGACATCGACGTCGCCTTCCTGCCCTGCAACCAGCCCTACACGATGACCGTCGAACAGTGTGTCAACGCAGCGAAGATCATCAAACCCAAGGTGCTCTTCCCCTACCACTACAACGAGACGCCCGTCCACAAGATCTCCATGCAGCTCGCCGGCAGCGGCATCGACGTCCGCATCCGCGACTACAAATAACATCGTTGTTCCCTTTCTGACCAGTCGTTATGGATAAGAATGTGAATTAACGACAAATTATGTCAACAAACGGCGAGGTTCTCAAAATAATTCGTAACTTTGCAGCGATTTCAACAATCAAATGATAAGAATTCACCTATTAAAATCGACAACAATGATGAAAAAGAACGTATTATTCATGGCTCTAGCCTTCGGTCTGCTGATGACCGGCTGCGCCAGCAAGAAGGATCTGGAGAACTGCCAGACGGAGAATAAGTCGCTCACTGAGAAGCTGCAGGATGCCCGTGAGGACCTGGCTGGAAAGAACGCCCGTATCTCTGCCCTCGAGGATCAGCAGCGTGGACTGCAGCAGGCGCTCGCAGCTGCTGAAGCCAAGTACGCCAAGCTGCAGGAGTCGCTCGACAAGAGTCTGACGAACGCCTCGCAGAACAATATCTCGATCGAGAAGTTGGTTGACCAGATCAATGAGTCGAACCAGTACATTCGTCACCTGGTGGAGGTGAAGTCGAAGAGCGACTCGCTGAACATGGTGCTGACGAACAACCTCACGCGCTCGCTCTCGAAAGAGGAGCTGAAGGAGGTGGACGTGCAGGTGCTGAAGGGTGTGGTCTACATCTCACTGGCTGACAACATGCTCTACAAGAGTGGCTCTTATGAGATCAACAGCCGTGCCGCTGAGACCCTGTCGAAGATCGCGAAGATCATCAAGGACTACAAGGACTACGACGTGCTCATCGAGGGTAACACAGACAATGTGCCCATCAAGAAGACGAACATCCGCAACAACTGGGACCTCTCTACCCTCCGTGCCTCTTCTGTGGTACAGGCTCTGCAGAACGACTATGGTGTGGATCCTAAGCGTCTGACGGCTGGCGGTCGTGGCGAATACAACCCTGTGGCTACCAACGACACGGAGGTGGGCAAGCAGCGTAACCGTCGTACGCAGATCATCATCACGCCGAAACTCGATGAGTTTATGGACCTGATCGGTCAGGCTCCTGAGAGTGAAAAGTAAAAAGGTAAAAAGTGAAATAAAAAAAGATTGGTGAGCAAAGCTCAAAGGTAAAAAGAAAGTTAAGGTTAACAAAAAAGGCTCGCAGTTTTTGCGAGCCTCTTTTTATGTTATCCCAGATATTTCATCAGGATGCGGGAGTGGCCGGATTCGTGGAGCTTGGTGATGCTCTTCTCACGAATCTGACGTACACGCTCACGCGTAAGTCCCATCTCAGCGCCAATCTCTTCGAGTCCGCGCTCCTGGCAGCCGATGCCGAAGCACTCGCGGACGATCTTCAGTTCACGGTCCTTCAACACATTGCGCAGCACGTTCTCCAGATCGCTGGTCAGCGACTCGTAGTCCACCTGCTTGTCGGTACGGCTGTCGTCGCCAGAGCTCAGCAGGTCGGCCATCGAGTTATCATCGTCCTCACCAAAGGGGGCGTCGATGCTCATGTGATGGCTGTCAGCCTTGGCCGTCTGTTCAATCTTTGCCTCGTCAATCTGAGTAAGTTCTGCCAGCTCTGACACAGAGGGGCGACGCTGGTGGATCTGCTCAAAACGGTTGATCTCCTGATTGATCTTGCTCAGGGCTCCACTCTGGTTCAGCGGCAGGCGCACGATGCGGCTCTGCTCTGCGATGGCCTGAAGGATGCTCTGACGAATCCACCATACGGCGTAGGAGATGAACTTGAATCCACGTGTCTCGTCGAACTTCTCAGCAGCCTTTACCAGTCCGATGTTTCCTTCGTCGATGAGGTCGGTGAGCGTCAGGCCCTGGTGCTGGTACTGCTTAGCCACGGAGACGACGAAGCGCAGGTTGGCCGTCACCAGACGCTCCTTGGCTTTCTCGCCTTCTGGACCGCCCTTACGGATTGCCTGTGCCAGCTCAATCTCCTCCTCGATAGTCACAAGGGGTTGACGACCAATCTCAACGAGGTACTTGTCAAGTGCTTCACTCGATCGGTTGGTAATGCTTTTTTGAATCTTTAATTGCCTCATAAATGTCTTGTTACTCTGAAAAAGTGTGCAAAGGTACAAAATACTTTTGTAAGTTGCACGCTTTGGAGCTCAAATTGCGCAATATTTATGAATATTTAACCAAAACAAGCCTTACTTCGAAGCTTTTTGATAGCAGAACTCGTCAATGTCGACAAAACCGCCTGCTTTCTTGGTGGCATAGCAGAAGAGGCCGAACTTGGTGCCCATGAAGAAGCGTCGCCAGTCGAATCCAAGGCGGTAGTTGTCTGTGCCGATCTTCGTCCACTGCTCACCGTCGAGGCTGTAGAAGAAGTTGGCGCAGTCGTTGCCACCCATGAACGGGCCATGCTTGGCTCCTGGACGGAAGTCTGCGTCGATGCGAAGATAGATCTTTGATAAATTAAGATTTGATAATTTAGAATTAAGAGGGATCTCTTCGATGACCTTCTCTTCGACCTTGGTCACCTCCTTGTCGCGATCGGAGAGCTGGCAGGTCATCTCCACCATCTGAAGGAAGAGTTTCTTGCCACGCTTCTTGATGACGAGCGCACCCGTGTCGCTGTTGAAGGCAGCCAGACCGGCACAGTCGCCATCCTTCATCTTCGCGCAGTCGATGGCGATAGAGCCACTGCACTGCGGACCCTCCATGCGCTGGGTGAGCGTGTTGGGGGCGAGGTAGATATCGTTGACCACACGACTGGTCTTCAGACGGAGGAAGCCAGGGCGCTCCGTGAGGCTCCACGCAGCGTCGACGGGATTGTGGTTCCACTGCCAGTGCAGGCCAAGTTTCGACTCAGAGAAGTCGTCGCTCTTGACAATGGCTGCTGTAGGCTCTCCACTCTTCAGCGGACGCACGGTGGCTGGCACCTTACCGTTCTCGTCGCCCAGCATCGGCCAGCCGTTGATCCAGCGGCAGGGCATGACGGTGAGCACACGGCCCACGCCACCACGATCCTGGAAGATGATGCCATACCAGTCGCCATCCTGCGTGTCGACGATGGTGCCTTGGGCCTCGTAGCTGAAGCCTCCAAACTCACTCTCAAGGATGACCTGCTTCTCCCAAGGGCCATGGATATCGTCAGCGCGATAGCACACCTCACGACGATGACGGCCAGGGGCGTAGACGTGGGAGATCATCAGCAGGTAATACTTGCCGTTGTGTTTGATCACGCGCGAGCCCTCCAAGAGACCTCTCTCGTCTTCCTCACGCTGGAAGATGTGCATATAGGTGCCTTCGATGACGTCGCTGAGGTCTGGCTTGAGTTCCATCAGCTCGCCTGTGCCATAGATGACATACACACGGCCGTCGTCGTCGAAGAACAGCGAACAGTCGTGGAAGTGGCGCATGCGTGAGACGATGGTCCAAGGGCCTTCTGCCTTCTCTGCGGAGAAGATATAGGTGTCGCCCATCGCACCCTGTTCGTTGGGGGCCAGAAGGGCATAGAACTTACCATTGTGGTATTTCAGCGAGGTGGCCCACTGGCCTCGTCCGTAGGCAGTCCCCTGCTGCAGGTCGTACTTCGGCGAGTCAGTCAGACGGTCGAAGATATAGCCTACGGTCTCCCAGTTCTTCAGGTCTTTCGACTTCATGACGGGTGCACCAGGCATGAGGTGCATGGTGGTACTCACGAGATAAAAGGTGTCGCCCACGCGGATGACATCAGGATCAGGCACATCGGCCCAGAGCATGGGGTTCTGGATGGGGTCGGTGTGGAGCGTCTCGTAGTCGTCAGCGAAAGCTGGCGAGAGGGAGAGTGGAAAGAGGAAAGAGAATGCCAAGATTCTCATCATTAATCTTTGGTTCATAGCGATCCGTTTTTTATTAAGAATTAGAATTGAATGGTCTGTTCTGAGCCGTTGTAGTCGACGGTCTGAGTCTGGCCGTCAGGGAGTACGATGGTGAACTGTCTCGACGTCAGCATGCCTGGGTATTCGCCCTGGCGCTGGCCGATGGTGAGGGTACGACTGCGATTGTTCCACTGGAACGTGATGGTGCTGTAGACACCACGCTCGTAGTTGTAGTTGTCGCCCTCGTCCTCATAGAGCGTGAACGAGCCGTCAGCACCAGGATAGACGCGCATTTCGAGGTTGTCCCACGCCTTCTCGCCCACATACTGCATCTCTGGTCCGAGGGGCAGGATGCTGCCAGCACGCACGAACATCGGCACACGGTCGAGGGTGGTCTCGAGGGTGACGGTCTGTCCGCCCTTATACGACTTGTTCGTCCAGAAGTCATACCACTGGGCGCCCTTTGGCAGATATTTCGTGGCAGTCTTCGTCGCCAGCCAATTGATATCTCCTTCCTCTTTCCTCTTTCCACTTTCCTCATTCTGTCTGTCCCAGCCTGTCATGGCATCGGTACGGATGATCTTCTCCTCCGTATACTGGGGGTCGAGGATGGGGGCAGCGAGGATGCTACGGCCAAACATGAACTCGTCGGCAATGTCCCACACCTTCCTGTCGCTGGCAAAGTCACTGAACAGCGGACGCATGTAACTCTCGTTGGCCGAGGTCACCTGCCAGGCTATACTATATAAATAAGGTATGAGGCGATAGCGCAGACGGATCTGCTTCTCGATGGCGTCGTAGACGGGTTCGCCCTTCTTGCCAAACTGCCAGATCTCGCGTGGAGCATCAGCACCATGACTGCGGAAGACAGGACAGAACAGACCGTACTGCATCCAGCGCACGTAGAGCTCCTGGAACTGCGGATTGCGAGGGGCAGAGGCAGGACCAAGGGTGTTGTAGGCGTTGCAGAAGAAACCACCGATGTCGGTATTGAAGTTAGGATTGCCCGTCAGCGAGAAGCTCAGACCTGCAGGCACCTGCTTGCGCAGCATGTCCCACGAGGAGTTCACGTCGCCACTCCACATGTTCGAACCGTAGTGCTGCTGACCAGCGAAGGCAGAACGCGTCATGATGAAAATACGCTTCTGCTCACCCACCTTACGCTGCGCCTGATAGACGCCACGGACGGTCTCCAGAGGGAACGCATTGCGCAGCTGGCGCCACGTGCCACCAGTCACCTGGTGTTCGTAATCGCTCTCCCTGGGGTTGAAAAAGTCAGGATCGGTAGAGTCCATCCACCACGCATCCGTGCCGTAGTCGTAGAGGCGCTTCAGGTGTTTCCAATAGATATCACGCGCCACAGGACTGAAGGCGTCGTAGACCTTCACGCCTGAGGGATAGTCCATGCGTGGAGGCCAGATGTGCGAGAGTCCGCTCTGCGGCCATGTCTCGATGGGCAGCAGCAGACCTTTCTCGTTGAGTTCACGGAACTGCTGTGTCTGTGGGCCAAAGCTCGCCCAGATGGAGATCATGAAGTGGGCATGCTTGGCGTGGACGTTCTGGATGAGCTGCTGACCTGTGGCGAAGTCCTCAGAGAGGAAGTCCATGGCGTTCCACAGGTAGTTGGGACCCCAATATTGCCAGTCCTGGATGATGCCATCGAGGGGCACCTGCAGGGCACGATGCTGGTCGACGATGCTCTCCGTCTCTTTGGCGGTCTTATAACGTTCCTTCGACTGCCAGAAACCATAGGTCCAGAGGGGGAACATGGGCACGTCGCCCGTCAGCCAGCGCATCTGGGCAATCACACCATCGGCTGAGCCACCATACATAAAGTAATAGTCGACACCACTGCCTGCCTCAGAGGTAAATGTCATACCGTTGGCATCGTCGTCGAACTGCGTGGGTGAATAGTTCTCCCAGTAGAGTCCCCACCCCTTCACAGAATGCAGCACATTCTGGAAGTCCTCGAGGTTTGACTGTTCCATGCGCTTGTGCTCCCCACGACGGTTCATCTTGCCGTTCTGGATGGTGCCTAAGCCGTAGATGGCCTCATCCTTGTCGAGTTTGAAGGTCTGGCTCACCTTGAATTCTTTCAGATTCTGACGGATGGTGCTCCATCCCTCTTCACGCAGAAGCAGACGGCCTTTGGCGGTATAGAATGTAAAACTCTTCATGGCAGGATCATACTTGACGATGAGCTCACTGCTTTTCCAAGTGTTACCCTGACGAGTGACCTCCACCTGCTCAGGCTTGGCAGTGACAACCAGCGTCTTCGTGGGCTGACCTTTCACGATGTGTACAATACCAGGTGCGAAGAACTCTATCTTCACGTCAGGCTGTGCCAGCACTGCGACAGTCGAGAGGCAGGCGGCAACAAAGAACAGAAATCTCTTCATAAGCGTTTAGTTATTTGAAATTGACTAAGATACGGAACACCTTACCAGGATTGTCGTTCCACCACTGCATAGTGGCAGGAGCCTCCTCTGGGGTGACTTCACGAGTGATGAGACGATCTACAGGACACGTGCCACGCTCCAGATAGTGGATGACGGCACGGAAGTCTGAGGGCTGGGCATTGCGCGAGCCACGGATGTCGAGTTCTTTCTGCACGAAATATTTCGTCTGGAACGACACCTCCGTCTTCGCATAGCCGATGCAGATGACACGACCCGTGAAGGCCACCTCGTCGACGGCCATCTGGTAGGTCATGGGACTGCCCACAGCCTCGATGACCACGTCAGGACCAAAGCCAGAGGTCATCTCCAACAGACGGGCATGCACATCTTCCGTCTTCGTGTTGATCGTATAGCTGGCACCCATTTCACGGGCGATGGCGAGTTTCTCGTCGTCGATATCAGCTGCCACGACAGTAGCACCACGCTGGGCAGCACGCACAACGGCTCCCATACCCACCATACCACAACCAATGACCATCACTACGTCGATGTCCGTCACCTGAGCACGGCTGACGGCGTGGAAACCCACACTCATCGGCTCAATCAGGGCACAGGTGCGAGGCGTGAGCAAACCAGCAGGGATCACTTTCTCCCAAGGCATGGCGATATACTCGCACATAGCACCCCAGCGCTGCACGCCCAGAGTTTCGTTGTGTTGACAGGCGTTCACACGACCATTACGGCAGGAAGCACACTTGCCACAGTTTGTGTAAGGGTTGAGGGTGACGGTCATGCCAGGCTTCAGACCTTCAGGCACGTTCTTGCCGATGCTTACAATCGTAGCGCCCACCTCATGGCCAGGCACTACTGGCATGCGCACCATCGGATTACCACCACGGAAGGTGCTCAGGTCACTACCACAAAATCCCACGTACTCCAACTTCAGGAGCACCTCATCGTCGCCCGCCTGGGGCGCTGCCAGGTCGATGACCTTCATCACCGACGGCTCTAAAATCTGAATTGCTTTCATATATCTTTTTACTTTTTTACCTTTTTACCTTTTCCTCATTCGCTCATATTCTTAATATAGGGCAGGGGCTGCAGATGGTCGAAGCCATAGAGGCGCTGGGCGTTTTGGCCTAAGAGCTGACGCTTCTCCTGCTCAGAGAACTCGCTCGACTTCACGAGGAAATCGTACGACATACGATAGGTGATGGCCGTGATGGTGCGAGGATAGTCGCTGCCCCACATCAGCTTCTCCATGCCCACAGTGTCTGCTGCCTCACGGATGGCGCGCACAGCAGAGGGGAAGGGATAGAACTCTGAGTTATAGAGCCACGTGATGCCACCCGTCTCGATGTAGACATTCTCATGACGCGCCAGCAGGATCTGACGACGCCAGCTGTCGTTCTCCCAACAAGGTGTCTGCGGAGGATTGGCCATGCCTAAGTGACCAATGGCGATCTTCAGCTTGGGACACAGGGTGATGACCTCCTGCAACTCCTCCACCTGACGGTCACCGTCGGCGAGGGTGATGGAGAGCAGGGCGCCACGCGACTCCATCAGACGGAACATACTCAGCATCTCTGGATCTGTCAGCGAACGACCCAGGAGCCTGTGGCCAGGAATGGCAAGGCCACGGAAACCCTGACCCAACAACGACTGCGCCTGAGTAAAGAAGTCGTCGTGCAGATAATCGGCCATGCCGAAGACGAAGAAACGGTCTGAATACTTTTGCATGACCTCTGCGAGGTAGTCGTTCTGAAGGCCGTCGATGAACTCCTGCACGACAACGGCAGCCGACACCTGGGCATAGTCCATGTTCGAAAGAAACACCTCAGCGGTATTCCGCCCGTCGATCATGAAAGGGGGCAGCATCTGCACCTCTTCGTCGAGGAAAAGAGAGCGTCCGTTGGTCAAGGTACGGATGACTTTTCCACCCCACTGGGTATCCTGACGAAGCCACAAATGACTGTGGGCATCTATGATAGGAAATAGGTCCATTTTTATTGAATGAATAGTTTGACGGGTGCAAATATACAAAAAAAGATTGTAATTTATACACACTTAGATAAATTTTTCGGATTTTATGACAGCATTTCCGTATATTTTTCGTATATTTGCCGCAGATATGGTCAAACTACCGAAGTTAATCACCAAGACCTTGTCTTTCAGACTCAGTCTGACAGTCATTGCAGCCCTGGCAACTCTCCTCATGGTAGCGCTGCTGATTATCTTCATTCTCTCACGTAAAGCCGTCAAGGAAGAAGCCCTGATGGATGCTGGTCAGACCTTAGAGGCCACCATGCAGCGCATCGACAATATCCTGCTGAAAGTGGAGCAGTCGTCTGGCAACATCTACTGGAAGATGCTGCCCCATATCCACCAGCCTGAGAAGATGGCACTCTACACCCGCAAACTCGTGGAGATCTCCCCCTACATCACCGACTGCACCATCACCTGGGATGCCGACAGCAGTGCGGCCAACTCTATCTTCACAGGATGGATCAACTCTGAGAACAAGACCAATGCCATCACCACCTTCCGCCTACCCCTCTTCGACGGACCGAGGAAAGTGGGCGACATGGATGTCGACGTGTCGCTGACGCTGGTGTCGAAGATCATGCTCGAGACCAAACCCTCACCCAATTCGTTCTGCACACTTCTGAAACCAGACGGAACGGTCATCGTGCATCCTGACAGTACGATCCTGGGCCGTCACATCTTCGAACTGACCAAAGACGACCATCCCTCGATGACGGAGGCGGCACAGGCGATGCTGAACGGTGAGACTGGCTATAAATACGTCAGACTGGACGGCAAGGACTTCTACGTGTTCTTCAAGCCCTTTGAACGCTCTGAAGTCATCGGCCGTGCCATGTCGAAACTCGGATGGAGCGCAGGCATCATCTACCCTGAGGAGGACATCTTCGGCGACTACAACCGCCTGCTCTATATCGTGCTCCTCATCGCCGCCATCGGACTGGTGCTGCTGTTCCTCACCTGCCGTCTCTACATCCATCATCAGTTCGTGCCGTTGAGGAGGTTAGAGAAGTCGGCCCAGCGCATTGCCGAGGGCGACTACGACAAGACGATCCAATACAGCAGGAGGCGCGACGAGGTGGGCCGTCTGCAAAACCACTTCAGCGAGATGCAGCAGTCGCTCTCCACCCGTATGGGCGAGATGAGACGGCTGACGGACGACCTCAAGGAACGAGGCGAGGCGCTGCAGGCGACCTACGAACAGGCCCAGACGGCAGAACGTATGAAGACGAACTTCCTCTACAACATGTCAGATCAGATGACATCGCCTGTGGGGGATATCCTCCAGCGTGTGCTGACCATCAGCGACCGCAGCGAGCAGCAGACGGAGGAGACCGTCGACCAGCTGGTGGACGGCATCCAAGAACGGGGTGAGACGGTGACAGCCCTGCTCAACCAGCTCATCACCGAGTCGGAGAAGATTAAGGAGAATAATGGATAATGAGAGATGCGTAACTTGATCAGACATATCAGCCAATCACTCTCCTGGAAGCTCAGTCTGGGCATCCTGCTCATGGCCATACCCATCTTCGTCGTGTCGATAGGCATCCTGTTCGTCCATTCAAGAGAGAAGGTGAAGAAGGAGGCGACGATGCACGCCGCCAGTGTCGTGAACACCACGATGCAGCACATCACGCGCTTCATGGATATCGTCGAGACGGCCACCGACGTCAACGACTGGCAGGTGATCGAGAACCTGCAGCCCGACTCGCTCCTGGCCTACTCACGTAACATCGTCGTGCTCAACGGCCACATCGACGGCTGCTCCATCAGTACTGAGCCCAACACCTTCCCACAATACGGCAGGTACTTCTCGGCCTATACCGTCCGCGAGGGTGACACCATCACCACCGTCGTAGAACAGCCCTACGAGTACTTCGAGAGAATCTGGTACAAGACGCCACACATGCAGGGGAAGCCCTGTTGGGTGGTCTATTACGACGATGCCGAACTGGACCTCACGCTCGACGGCATGGTTGCCTCTTACAGTAAACCGTTGTATAACGCCCAGCATCACTTCGTGGGCGTCATCTCCACCGACCTCTCGCTGATACGGCTCTCAAAGGTCATCACCTCAGAGACGCCCTACGAGGGCTCGTACTTCATGATGACAGGCAGCGAGGGG
>JAEEGG010013546.1_pt1 | contig 17424 bp, 12 predicted proteins | sample 9134161 | NCBI WGS metagenome assembly JAEEGG01 (sample SAMN16246543, study PRJNA631951) | gut metagenome | biome: gut microbiome; feature: rumen; material: CR-attached | host: Bos | place: Iran: Karaj | collected 2018-10 | reverse complement strand
TTCGTCCCTCTCGACAAGGATAAACGAGAGCTGAACCCTGCCATGCAACTTGCCCTGGCATTCCGCGTAAATGAGGCTCTGCTGGTCCAGGCGAGCCGGCAGCGTATTCAAGTCCAGAAATTCAAGCATCTGCTGCTTGTCCTCGGTCTCGACAAGAGCAAAGACCGCGCGTTCGATATTTGTCGCCAAGTTGTCCTCGTCACGAACGACATCCGAAACAAAGGGATCACGCTGCACCACCTCATAGCTCATGTTCTTGAGATTGACGACATACACACACTGGTACAGGCGAGTAATCGCGCGCGTGACACGGTCCTTATGTTCCTCGTCGCGATACTTCTGGTCAAGAACAATATTGCTAGTATAGATACTCCTGAAATGGTTCGAGATGCGGTTGCACAAGTAGTAACCCGCAACGCCTATCGCGATGGATTCAATGGTATAGCCGCCCATGACAGCAATGAACCAGTCCAGCGGCTCATGGAAATCGGTGCGTAGGGAGAACCGGATATCGCTCACCATCGCATTCGACACGAGAATCATCACATAGTTCATCGCCACGCTTACGAGATAGATGAACTTTTCGCAATAGAACAGGCTCACCATGGGCACGAGGGCATACGTGATATACACGCCGACATTCGCATTGCACATGAACGTCAACACCACCATAAAGCCGACAAGGCCCCAGAACACGGTCCACAGGCTCAGCGGGAAATAGCGGTTTAGAATCTTCTGACCCAGCGAAAGGAGCACCAGCGCGAGGCTCATCCATATGCACGACGTGTACGAAACATTGCAATAGCCCAGAAAGCGATCAACAGCGATAGCGGGGCCCGCAAAGGCACAGAAGAAAAGGATATTCGCCATAGACTCGTTCATCGAACGTCTATTCTTGAGAACAAAATCCTTGTACTGACCAACCCCGCTGCTTTGTCCTAGCATTTTTCCCCCATAATAGATGTATGATAAAATAATCTATTTACATCTAAAGGAACAAAATGCAATTATTTTGTAAGAAAAAATATTTATTTGAAAACGAGAAAAATATTTTTTCAGGTATAAAAAAAGAAAACCCCGCCCGGAGGCGGGGTTGACATCAATGGTTAGCGACCCTTGGCGCTGCTTCGCAGCGCAAGGCACTGTAGATTTGCCAATGCCGGAACGCAAGCGTTCCGTCGCTGTCAAATCTACCTGCCTTTTTTCATCTGCTTAAGAAGAGCGCTCATTTTCGGGGGCTGGGCGACCACGTTCTTCTTGGGAACAAAGCCCGGGCGGTCCTTGCCCGCAATCTTGTTCTTCAAGTCAGCGATGGTTGCGTGGCCCTGGATGCCGCCCTGCGGGCGTGCATTACCGCGACCATTGTCGCGGCCGCGGCCACCGAAGTTCCCGCGAGGTCCGCCGACACGCTGGCCGCGCGGGCCACTGGCACCAGCACCCGCCACACCGTCGGTAGATTCCTGCTTCATGGAGAGGCTAATGCGCTTCTGGTTCGCATCAACTGCAACAACGCGCACCTTCACGACGTCGCCCACAGTGAGGACTTCCTTCGCGTCGGTCACGTACTTGTCGCTGATTTCAGAAATGTGAACGAGGCCATCCTGGTGAACACCGATGTCCACGAAGGCACCGAAGTTCGCCACGTTCGTGACCACGCCTTCCATCCAACTGCCCGTAACAAGGTCGTTGATGGTCTTGATGCGGTCATCAAACTTCGCGTAACGGAATTCCTTACGCGGGTCGCGGCTCGGCTTCTGCAGTTCCTTCACGATGTCGTCGAGAGTAGCCTTACCCACTTCGTCGGAGAGGAACTCGTCAATCTTAATCGCCTTCACCGCTTCGGCATTGCCCACGATATCCTTCACGGGAACGCCGACCTTCTCGGCCATCTGTTCCACGAGGGCGTAGTTTTCGGGGTGAACCGCGGAATCGTCAAGCGGGTTCTCGGCACCCGGAATGCGCATGAAGCCCGCCGCCTGCTCGAAGGCCTTCGGACCGAAGCCCTTCACCTTCTTCAGGTCGTCACGGCTAGCAAACGCGCCGTTCTCTTCGCGGTACTTCACGATAGCCTCAGAGAGCGTATTGCTGAGGCCCGCCACATGAGAGAGGAGCGGAGCAGAAGCGCTGTTCACGTCCACACCGACCATGTTCACGCAACTTTCCACCACTTCGTCGAGGCGCTTCTTGAGTTCGCGCTGGTTCACGTCATGCTGGTACTGGCCAACACCGATGGACTGCGGGTCCACCTTCACGAGTTCGGCAAGCGGGTCCTGCAGGCGGCGGCCAATGGAAATTGCGCCGCGGGTCGTCACGTCTTCCTTCGGGAATTCCTGGATGGCAATCATGCTTGCACTGTAAACAGAAGCGCCGGCCTCGCTCACGATAACACGCGGCGGAACCTTGCCCTTGAACTTGAGGGCCATCTCGCCACAGAAGGCGTCGGTCTCGCGGCTTGCGGTACCGTTACCGATGGCGATGAGGTCAATCTTATACTTGTCGATGAGCTGCATCAGGTACACAGCGGCACCGGCCTTGTCGTTCCACGGTTCATGCGGCTTGATGATGCCGTGGTCGAGGAACTTGCCGTTCTCGTCGAGCACAGCCACCTTGCAACCGGTACGGAAACCCGGGTCGAGCGCAAGCACGGACTTGTGGCCCGCGGGGGCAGCGAGCAGAACATCCTGCAAGTTCTTGCTGAACACCTTGAACGCTTCCTCTTCGGCGGCATCCTTCAGCAGCAGGCGCACTTCGCTTTCCATGCTCGGCTGCAGCAGGCGTTCCCAGGCATCCTGGCACATGGCCTCCAGGTACGGAGTCCAGGTCGTCTCGCCCTTGATAATCTGGGTCTTGAGGTAGCCGACCATCTCTTCGTTCGGGACCTCGATGGTAAGGCGCAAAACCTTTTCCTTCTCGCCACGGCGGAGCGCAAGCATGCGGTGGCTCGGAATCTTGCTGACCGGCTCGCTGAAGTCGTAGTAGTCCTTGAACTTCGTTTCCTGCTTCTCAAAATCCTTCTTGACCTTGGAGACCATCACGCCGGTCTTTTCCATCTTGGCACGGAGGTACTGGCGGAATTCAGTATTGTCGGCAACCTCTTCGGCGAGGATGTCGGCAGCGCCCTTGAGGGCGGCCTTCGGGTCGGCAAGGCCCTTCTCCTCGGAGAGGTAGATACGGGCGATTTCTTCGGCGGTGTTGCCGGTGTTTTCCTGTGCCCACATCAGGCGGGCCAGCGGTTCAAGACCGAGTTCCTTCGCGATGGTCGCGCGGGTGCGCTTCTTGGGCTTGTACGGGGCGTAAATATCTTCGAGGAGCGTCTTGTCCTTGCAGGCCTCGATCTGGGCCTTGAGTTCGGGAGTGAGCTTGCCCTGTTCCTCGATGCTCTTGAGCACCGTTTCCTTGCGGTCGGCAAGTTCCTGCAAATAGTCGCGACGGTGGCTAATGTCGCGCAGTTCAATTTCGTTCAGCGTACCCGTCTGGTCCTTGCGGTAGCGGGCGATAAAGGGGACCGTGCCCCCCTGGTCCATGAGTTCAAGCGCCTTCGCGACGCGCCATGTTTCGAGCTTCAGTTCTTCAGCAATAATTGCGGAAAAATCCATGTTCTATTCCTATATGTAGATTCCGTTTCCGGTTTTTAGGGTCATAAATGCCCTGGGTTACAAAGCCGTACGGCCTGTGCCGCACGCACTCCCACAGGGGAGTAAGCGGAATATAGCAAATGAAAATGTCAATTTTATGACAGAAAAGGCCTTTTTACAAGACGCATTTTTTGACACGCATAGTCAAAATAGACTTATTTCGTTGAATATCAATGCTTTAACCATAGTGTGAAAAATTCCACACCCCCATTACCGCAAGCGGAAAATTTTTGGTATTTTAAATGAAGAGCCTAACAGGAGATCCAGATGAAAAGACTTATCGCCATCGCCATATGTGCAATTTTTGCGGGGTGCCTAGAGCCCCAGCAGGTCAAGGTAGAAATACCTGCCCAAGAGACGCAGGCCAAGGCGGAGTCCGTTTTCGACAGCGGCCTGGGCTGGACCCCGGTAAAGACGGTCAAGGTTTTCACGCTCGGCGAAAAGAAGGTCGAGGTGGAACAGATTACCGTGAGCAGCAAGCAGGATGTCGACAGGGCGCTTAAGGAAGGCGTCAAGCACTGGATTACCGACTCGATATTCATCCACGAAACGGCGGACTACATACTCATCCGCGAATACAGGCGCGACGCGCCCCGGTTCTACGAATACCCGCGCAACCAGTTCATCTTCGAGTTTCAGCCCAAGTAGATTTCCGGATTCCTGGAATAGAACCGACGATGAGTCCAGCCGTACCAAAGGGCTGGATTTTCTTTTATGCGGGCCTCAAGCCAGGCGTTGTAGGCAGGCATGATATCGCCGGTAGAAGAAACGCGGGGCAGTTCTATCGCGTGGAGCACATGAGCCTTTTTCGAGATGCCGGGAACGTCCGTTTTAAACTGTCCGCGGCAATCCTCCAGCCAGCAGATATACACGGGCGTCTCGGGGCGGTGCCGGAGCAGAAAGTCCGGAAGCGGGTTGTTGCGTACGGGCCTGTGCATGAACTCGCCATCGAGCGCACTCGGGATGCGGCTATCCTGATCGGCTAGCAGACAAACTAACTTCCCGTCACCCAGCAGGCGCAGGAACTCCCGCGGCGTGCGGGCATCTACACCGTAGGGGCGACCATCAACAGCGCGAATCCGCTTGTCCAGAATGCGGTTGAGCCACGCGGGCCTTACCGGAATGTAACTTGCTACCAGCGGTATGCCCAGGCGACAGAGCCACGGGCCTATCGCCTCGTAGTTCCCGAAATGGGCCGTAAGGAATATACCACCACCGCGCATCTTCTCGAGGACCGGTGCAGAACCTTCCGCAAGGGCAAAGTCCCAACCCTCGATGCGGCAGGGGTACGCCGATACTTCGCGGGGCAACTTCTTGAATGTCGGGAACCGGAAAAGGAGTTCACCCGCGTGGTGCGCAAGATTGCAGATGAGCGTGCCGTAAAACTTTGAGTAACTCGTACCATAGACATGCCGCAGGTTCGCGTACACCGTAGAGCGCTTCCACCCGCTGGAGCGGAGCGCGATACCGGCGGTTCGCGCGAACACTTTCGACATGATGGAACGGAGCATGGGCATATTCATACAAAATATACTTAAAATTTCATATGATACGCACCGTATCATTCCCATAAAAATTTTGAAGATTTTTACTCAAAAATTCAGTTTTAACTCAAATTTTCTCACTTTCGTATCATTCCAAGTATTGCTTTTTCAAATTTCAGAAGATAAATTTATAGACATGAAACCGATAACCGAATACAAGGACTACCGCAAGTTCATGCAGGACTTCTACGACGAGCGCAAGCGCACGGGCGCGTTCTCGTGGAGGGAATTCTCGAAACTTGCGGGGTTTGCATCCCCCACCTACCTCAAGCTGGTATGCGAAGGCAAGAGTGGCCTGAGCAAGGTCAAGATGTTGCAGGTTTCCAAGGCGATGGGGCTCACCGGTTACGAGGAGGAATACTTCTCGCTGCTCGTGACACTTGCCAAGGCAACCAAGGATGCCGACAAGAAGGCAACGCTGCTCAAACTGGAAAAGATTGCAGTCGAGCACAAGGTGCGCGTTGTCGATAGCGAAGCGTTCCAGTATTACGAATCCTGGAAGTACCCGGTAATCCGTGAACTCGCTCCGATGATGCCCGGAGCACAGCCGCGAAAGATTGCCGACGAGTGCAAGGAATATGTTTCCGCCGAAGAGGTCCGCGACATACTCGCCTTCCTGGTGAAAGCAGGGTTCCTGAAGAAGGACGGCGAGAAGGCCTATTCACAGACCGAGAAGGCCGTCATCGGCTCGGCAGAAGCGCAACCGATTGCCATCCGCGCCATGCACAAGGAAATGGGCAACATGGCCGTGCGTGCGGTAGACCGTTACAGCGCAAGCGAGCGGTACTTTACCGGAATGACCATCGGCGTCAACGAAAACAACTACGCGCGCATCGTCGCCGAGATTGATGCCTGCGCCAAGAAAATTGCCGCCATCGCAAACGAGGGCGGCAAACTGGACCAGGTCTATGGCCTGAACTTTCAACTTTTCCCGTTTACAAACAAGATAGGAGGAGAGAACCATGCTTAACCTCAAGAAGAATCTCTATATCGCAGGCGCGTTCGCCCTTTGCGCTCTGGCAGCCTGCTCTTCGGATAACCCCTCTTCGGCGGGCTCCACGACCATGCCGAACGCGACCGCAAACAAGATTGAATTCAAAACGGCGGCAACTTCGACCATCACGGTGGATGGCGGCGAACTGAAGACCTTTGAAGCCGAAAACGGAGCCTCGGTAGGTTGTTCCGCAAACGGGATAACTTATTCCTCCGAAATCCAAATTGACGCAAGCAAGATGGTCGTCACACACTTGAAGCTGGAAAATGCAGGAAAGCTGTGTAGCGGCATCTACACCCGATTCAGCGCCTCGTGCGGTTCGATTCCCAGCTGGTGGGAAGGATGTGACGAAAACGGAAACCTGGAATTGTTCTGCGGAGATCACCGAATGGAGACCTTCACCATATGCACCGCAAACAATCCGACTTCATGCTCAACGAGCGAGGCAGACACCACAGTTACCTTCAATGATGTCGTAAACGATTTCTCGAATACGGCAACAGACATCTGCAATAAAATCTTTGATGGGGCGGAAAGTTATTACGGCAGATACGAAACACCGGCATCGTCAAGCACGACATCGTCAAGCACGAGCAACGAATCTAGTTCCAGCGTTGAACCGCCGGATCAGGATCCGGATACATTGAACGTAATTGCCATACCTAGGGACACTACCCCCATCGACACAGCTGCATTCACACTAGACAAATATACGGCGCAATTTACAGATGATCCGAGCGAGCTTTCGTTTGACGAACATGTACTAGCCTACAACGGAGGTCTCCCCTCAACGGCATATTTAGACAAAGACATTGAACAGAATAGCACCGGCATCAATCCATTTTTGAAAGAAATCAACGTTTCTGATATCGGCAACTATTTCCCAATGACGGCTGCCATTGTCGGAAACAGAACTCCAAAGGAAAGCTGCAAAACATTCCTTGTTTTGAGTCACGATGGAGCGCAACCCACAGGACACGTGTTGAGCAAAATTTCCAAAGGGAGCATCGAAATATCATCTGTTAATCCGGGAGGACCATGCATGCAGACGGCAATGTTCATCCCGATTGCATTCCTTGTCGAAGACTGCGACGGCCTCCTTGACGAAAACACAGTATTTTCGTACAACCGATTTACAAGTAAAACTTGGGCCTGCGAAACATTGGGTAGTCCAACCAAGGAAGCGAGAGCATACGGTGAATGGTACCGTGCAGACTTGGCAAAATAAATCAAGTATCAAGCCGCTCTCTTTAAATTAATACTAGATTGTTCTCCGTACAGTACGGAGAACTTTTTTATGGCAATTTTCAACAGCATTCTCGAAACTATCGGCAACACGCCACTCGTGCGTATAAACAAGCTCAACAAGAGCGACGCCGAAGTCTACGTAAAACTCGAAAGTTTCAACCCGCTCGGAAGCGCGAAGGACCGCGTGGCGTTCAACATGATCGAACGCGCCGAAAAGGAGGGCAAGCTCAAGCCGGGCGCGCTCATCATCGAGCCGACCAGCGGCAATACGGGCGTGGGCCTTGCCTACGTGGGGGCCGTAAAGGGCTACAAGGTGGTGCTCACGATGCCCGATTCCATGAGCATGGAACGCAGGCTGCTATTGAAGGCGCTGGGGGCCGAAGTCGTGCTGACCGAAGGCGCGAAGGGCATGGCAGGCTGCATCGAGAAGGCAAACGAGATTGCGGCACAGAACCCGGGGAGTTTCATTCCGCAGCAGTTTGAGAATCCGGCAAATCCGGAAGCGCACTACCTCACGACGGGTCCCGAAATCTGGAACGATACCGAGGGCAAGGTGGACGTGTTTATCGCGACGGCGGGTACCGGCGGAACCGTAAGCGGAACCGCAAAGTTCCTTAAGGAAAAGAACCCGAACGTTTATGTAATCGCGATTGAACCCGATGATTCCCCGATGATTTCGAAGGGCGTGGCGGGTCCGCACAAGATACAGGGAATCGGCGCGAACTTTATCCCGAAAATCTACGACCCGAAGGTGGTCGACGAGGTGTACCTCACCAGCACGGAGAAGGCGGGGAACGCGGCCCGCGCGGCAGCAAGCGAAGAAGGCATCTTTGTCGGGATATCGTCCGGAGCGGCTCTGGAATGCGCGTTGACGGTCGCCAAGCGCCCCGAATTCAAGGGCAAGCGGATCGTGGCGCTCCTCCCCGACACCGGCGAGCGTTATCTGAGCACCTGGCTCTGGACGGAAAAGTAGCCCGTATAGTTATATTTCAATAAACAAGTTTTCGAAAATAGGAGATTCACCAAATGGTCATTACCGTATTTATCCTGTACCTGCTGATGATGCTCGGTATCGGATTCTACTTTTCCAAGAAGGCGAACAGCCTGAATGCTTACTACCTGGGCAACCGCGGCATGAACAAGTGGGTCGTGGCCATGTCCGCGCAGGCCTCCGACATGAGCGGCTGGCTCTTGATGGGCCTCCCGGGCGCCATCTTCGTGAGCGGTTTCTCCGAAGCGTGGATCGGCATCGGTCTCGTGATTGGCACATACCTCAACTGGAAAATCGTGGGCCGCAGGCTCCGCAAATACAGCCACTTCTGCGGCGACTCCATCACGCTCCCCGACTTCTTTGCAAACCGTTTCCGCGACAACAAGGGAATCATCCGCGTAATCGCCTCGATTTTCATTCTCGCATTCTTCCTGTTCTACACCGTGTCTGGCTTTGTCGCTAGTGCGAAACTCTTCGGCACCATCTTCAACATGAACTACACCACGGGCCTTATCATCGGTGCGGTCGTCGTGGTGAGTTACACCTTCATGGGCGGTTTCTTCGCCGTGTGCTGGACCGACTTTATCCAGGCGACCATGATGCTCATCGCCGTCATCGCCATTCCCTCGATTATCATGGCAGGTTCGGGCGGTTTTGCAGCCACCATGGATGCGGTGAACGCGCAGAACCCCTACCTGATGAGCCTGTTCACCAACGCCACCACCGGCAAGTCCATCGGGCTGATTGCGTTGATTTCTAGCCTCGCGTGGGGCCTCGGCTACTTCGGCATGCCGCACATCCTGGTGCGCTTCATGAGCATCAAGAACGCCGAAGACATCAAGTTCTCCCGCCGCGTTGCCATGACCTGGGTCACCATCTGCCTCGGTGCCGCCATCATGATTGCAATCCTCGGCCGCTACTACGTGGAAGCGAACGGCATTACCGTTGCCGACCCGGAACGCATCTTCATGATTCTCTGCCAGGCGCTCTGCCACCCGGCTGTCGCCGCCATTCTCATGGCCGCCATTCTCGCCGCCATCATGAGTACCGCCGACTCGCAGCTGCTGGTTTCGGCGTCTGCCTTCAGTAACGACCTCTACAAGCACCTGTTCCGCAAGAATGCGAGCAACAAGGAAGTCATGTGGGTGAGCCGCGGCGTGGTCGTACTCATTACGGTTATCGCGGTCATCGTCGCCATGCAGGGGGCGCCCAGCGCCGACGGCGCTAAACAGGGCAAGAGCTTCCTGGATGTCGTGATGAGCCTCGTGAGCTTCGCCTGGGGCGGTTTCGGCGCCACCTTCGGCCCGATTATGCTCCTTGCCCTGTTCTGGAAGCGTACCACGCTTCCGGGCGCCATCGCGGGCATGCTCGTGGGTGGCATCACCACCTTCGTGTGGAAGTTCTACCTCTCCGGATTCTCCGCCGAAATCTTCCAGATTTACGAACTCGTTCCCGGCTTCGTGCTTAGCTTTGCGACCATCGTGATCGTAAGCCTCTGCACCAAGGCCCCCAGCAAGGAAATTCAGGAAGAGTTTGACCAGGTGGAAAACACCCGCTTGAGCGATATGAAGCTGTAATCCACCGAAAAGGCTTTAGCATTTATTTCATTTGAAAAACACCCTGCGTAAAAGCAGGGTGTTTTGTTTTTACATTGAGGTAAATAAACTATTTCAGCGTCACGAACTTGTTCGCAAGTATCTTCCCGCGGGCATCGAGCAACTTCGCCACGTAGCGGCCGGCGGGGAGCGATTCAAGCGAAACGTGTGCGAGCCCTGCCACCTGCTTGGAAAGCACCGCCTTGCCCGTCACGGCGAATAGCGAGAGCGTACTGCCCGCAGGCGCGGTCACATGGAGCAAGCGTTTTTCCAGCTGCAGGGACGGCACGAAGTTCGCCACCTGGCGTGCTGCGCGGACCGTAAAGAATTCCGTGCCTTCGGGCGCTCCGACAATCGTCCCGCGGCCCACGGTGCTCATGTACACCACGCCGAAGTTGTTCATGTCGCCCTGCACAAAGTTCCCGTTACCCGGGCCGCCGAACTGGTGCTTGTCGTCGTTGATGCGTTCGAATGTCTTGCACTTGTCGGTACTGCGGTAGATTCCAATCGGGTCGCCTTCCTTCGCGGCACCCCAGATAAAGATAGTCTCGTAGTCGGCACCTTCCTTGGCCTTGCCGATACCCACCGCGATGGCCGTCTTCGCGCCCTCGCAGCGCGTCCAGTCCTTGCCGCCGTTCTCGCTGTAGGCAAGCCCGTTCTCGCTGAAGCCCTTCGGGAGCCACATCTGCGCTTGGTCCATCGGGACCCACACGTGGCCTTCCCTGCCCGGCACCGTGCGGATGAGGCCGCCGCCGTTGTAGTATTCGCCCGTGGCGTCGTTCTGCAGGCGCGCACCGTATTTCGCGAAGCTCTTGCCGCCGTCATCGGAGCGGTACAGGTTCGCCTGCGCATCCATCACGTAGAACACGTCCGGATTCACGGGGTCCGCGACAATGCGGGAATTCTGCGTCTGCCCGCCGTCGAGTTCCACCGCGGTCCAGGTCGCGCCGTTATCGGCGGAGCGGTACGTGGTCGAGCCCATCTCGGGCCGGTGCAGTATCACCTTGCCGTCGGCGGAGAGCACCACCATGCCCTTCGGGCCCTTGAGCGTAGTCTTCACGCTGTCCCATGTCTTGCCCATGTCGTCGCTGCGGTACATCACGTTGTAGTTGATGCTCTCGTACTGGCCGTACACGGTAATCACGCCCGTGCGCAGCAGGCTTCCGCTGAGCGGCGCGAACGCCATGCTCTCTGTAGAGCCGACCGTCGGCGTGTGCCTCTGGGCGCTCGCATTGATATCGGTATAGACAGCGCCGTCGTAGTCGCCAATCGCGGTCACCAGCGGGCCGCCCGGAATGCTCACGATATCGAGCGGGACAGTCTCCTCGATGCCGCGGGACATGAACTTCCACACCGGGACCTTCGCGGTGATGTCGTCGGTCATGAATATGCCGTTGCCGCTCGTGACCCACGCCTGCTTGTTGTCGAACGGGTTAATCTCGAGCGAACCCGCCCAGTGGATGGCGTTGCCCGGAATCCAGTCCGTGCCGTTCGCATCGATGTTGATGCCGTCGCCGTAGTGCTGCCCGTGAATCCACGTCTTGCCGCCATCCGTGGTCGTGTAGATGCGGTCGCCGTAGTTGTCGCGCTCCTCGCCCTTCGCGTTCTTCGCGAGGTGACGCCCCGTGTACTTGCCGAGCGTCGAGACCACGATGTGCTTCGGGTCCTTCGGGTCGATGGAAATGCCACCGTAAGAACTATAGTCCTTCTCGTAGGTGGTGGGGCTCTGCTCGTGCGTCACCGAATCGCTCGGGGTGATATCTTCCCACGTGCCGCCCGCGATGTTGTACTTGTAGACAGCACCGCTGCTGATATTGTGCGGGCCCGGACCGTCGGCGTAGGTAATGTACATGTCGCCACCCACAATCTTCGCGCGGTGGGGCATCAGGTTCGCGGGGCCACCCGATATGGCCTTCCAGGTGGCGCCGCCGTCGTTACTCACCTGCAGGTTGTCCTTCGTTTCGGAGATGCCGATGTAAATCGTCTTGGTCGAGCCGTCGGCGTTCGTGCCCTGCGCCTCGTCGAACATCACGAAACTGATACCGTTCACGTTGGTGAGGCTGTTCCCTTCGGCATTGGAAAGCGCGACCTTGTAGGCGCTCGTCCACGTCTTGCCGTAGTCGGTGCTCTTGTAGAGGCCCTTCGTGCGGCTCCCGCAGAAGATAATGTTCGGCTTGTTCGGGTCCACCGCGAGTTTTTCGCCGGTCTGGCGGCCCATGCCGTTGCCGTGGGCAAGCATTTCCACGTAACTCGTGTCCCAGGTGGCACCGTAATCCTCGCTCCGGAGCACGGCAGTCCGGCCCTGGCTAAAGTAGCCCGTCCCGCCGAGCACGTAGATGCGCTTCGGGTCGGTCGGGTCGAGCGCGAACGCCTCGGTGCCGTACAGGCCCTTGTCGTTCTCCGAGATCCAGTCCATCAGGGGGATCCACCTCTTGTTCTCGAAATCGAAGCGGTAGATGCCGCCCACGTCGGTTCGCGCATAGAGCACATTTTCGGCCTTCGGGTGGAAGATTACCGCCGACACGAAGCCGCCGCCATCGAAGCGGACATTGCCCCAGTTGTAGTTTTCGGCCTGCGAAAGGCCCGCACCCGCCGCGACCAGCGCGGCACCCAGCATCAATTTTTCGAACATATTCTTACCAAACATAAAGGTACAACACCCCCATACACCGGATATGAAAATATATTATTGGGCTCCGGTGCGCCACGAAATGCGGCAAGGGCGCCCCAAAAGCGTTTATGCAAACACAACAAGGCAAAAATCGCCCCAAATTTCCAGAATCCCTTTACAAAACGGCCTTTTTTATTAAATTTGGAACATTCGCGGGAGTAGCTCAGTTGGTAGAGCGCGACCTTCCCAAGGTCGATGTCGAGGGTTCGAGACCCTTTTCCCGCTCTAAAAACAAGGAAGACGCCACCAGGCGTCTTTTTTGTTTTTTAGAGTAGGGAGAAAAAGGTGGCGAGAACCCTCGAAGAGGGTTCGGCACAAAAGTGCCGTGGGCACGAAGTGACCATGAAATAGGCACTTTTTGAGCTTGATGCGAGCCCACGAGCATCGAGCCCGTAGGGTTGACAATCAGCCGCGTAGCGGTGTCTGATTGTCAACAAACCCTTTTCCCGCTCGAAACAGGACCGCCGACCGAGGCGGTTTCTTTTTTTGTTTTGACGGGGGAAGCCTCCCCCTCGCTCCTGCGGCTCGTCATCCCCGCGCAGGCGGGGATCTTTTCAAGCAGGTCCAGACCTGCTTTTCGTTAAAGAGTTTGCTTCGAGGGGCATTTCGCACGCTTTTAGAGACCGCTCGTTCGTCATCCTAGTTAAAAAAACTCCGGTTCCTCACTCGCTCTCGCCAACACGGCACGCTTGCGCAGTGCCGCTTTTGGCTCACAACAATCACTTCGTTCCATTGTTTGTTTTGCAAAACGCCCTCTCTCCGCAAAGAAACACGAGAGGGGCTCCGGAATAAGACCGTTTATTGCGGGAACATTCCGATGCGGGTACTGCGAAAGCCTTGTGATTGTCAATCACTGCGGCCTTCGCGAACCGCGGGTATCGTATTAAACTGCAGGAAGATGCTTTTTTGTAATTGTCACCCTGGAGGGCTGCTAGCCCGATAGGGTCCACTAGGCATGCTTTATTCGGATTGAGATTCAACCATCACACAACGGACAGAACTTCCTGAAATTTTCGATTGAAAACCAGAAGGATCTTTTCTAGTGTCAGAACTAGTCATTCCCACAGCGGATGCTCTATATTCTTTACCCTCTTGTTCTGTAGGATAAAACCACCCCGTATATTCATTCAGCATATCAAAACTGCCCTCACTATCACGCACTCCAGCACCGACTAGGCTGAAACCAGTTGTATTGTACCCGCCGAAACCGAATGTCGAGCGGGTTCCTTCTACACCATGCGTATTTCCATTGCTGTTTATGATAAATTTGAAATCGTCGTAAGTCAGCAAGCGCCAGCCATCCGGGCAGATTCCCTGATGGTTCGGCTTGATCTGGTCGGCACAACTTTTGGTATTGCATTCGCTAGGCAGTTGCATCATCTCGGCCCACTGGTACAGGGCTCCATAGCGGTCGCACTTCGTGGTATCGTCATCATAACAATAGCGCTCGATCTTAGAGTCATCTTTTTGGTCTTTAAAGCCCCAAACCATTTCTCCAACATTGAGGTTTTCGGCCATAACTTTTAGCGACTTGCCGTTTGCTTCCATTAGGATGTAATAGTACTCACGCCCATTTCTGGAATCTATAAACGTCGCGTACTTATCCTTTAAATCTCCATTCAATGGAAACCAATGTTGATACGCTTCACTACTTGATGATTCCAAGGAACTTGAACTCGACTTTGCAGAACTGCTACTCGATTTTGCAGAGCTACTTGAAGCAATGCTGCTACTTGACTTTACCGAGCTACTAGACACGCTTGTCTCGCTACTGCTCGACTTCGGTGTGACGCTAGAGGATGACGAACGCGCGGAGCTGCTGCTGGACACGCTTGTCTCGCTATCGCTCGACTTCGGTGTGACGTCCTCGACACTCGACGACGATTCATCGTCACGTGGGGCGAAACTGCTGTCGTCATCGCCGCAAGCCGCCAAAAGAGCAATCGCAAAACCCAGTAAAAATCGCTTCATGCAGATATTCCTCCTATTTCACCTTTCTTAATGTAGTAAAAACGTGTTACAAAACCGTACACTCAAACTTTTTTCTATCATTGTCGCATGCATTTCCGCAAAAACGTTTTCAGTATCTTCGCAGCGACCATCATGCTCACCGCTTTCTGCGCAAGCCAGAGCGCCGCAGAAGAGGAAAAATCCCTGTGGCAGCGTTTCGTCGACTGGTTCAAGCCCGCACCCTCGCTCGAAGGCGAAGGCCCGCTTTACGACGAGCTGCGCGAACTGGAAACCCAGATTGACCGCATCGAAGGACGCTACTCGCGCGAACGCAGGCCCGGCAACAAGACCCGCCTGAAAAAGGAAATGGAAGACCTGAAAACCAAGCGCGAAAAGCTTATCGACAGGATCCGCGAAGAGGAAAAGGCCAAGAAGAACGCGCAGGGCACCACGGCAAACAGTGCAGCCACTCCGGCAAGTTCCGTAAGCAACGCGCCGACAAACAGCACCCCTTTGACAGGCGCTTCGACAGGTGCTTCGGCAAGCTCAGCATACCACTCAGCGTCCTTATCGCAGGCAGTCTGCGCACACGACACCGTCTTCGTGCGCGACACGGTCATCGTTCACGATACGTTGTACGTAATAGTTTCAGGTAAGCCCGGCGAGCAGCAGGCACCCGCAGCGCAGTCCAATACTGCGCAGCCCACCGGAAATGCCTCCCCCGCAAATTCTGGCGCGGTTCAGCCCACGACAGCACCCGCGGATTCCGCTACGGTTCCAAGTAATAAGTAGGCCTCACGCCCAGCAGTTTCTCGTCGGCAGCAAGCTCTGCCGCCGGTTCATTGCGCCCGACAACAAGCGCGCTGTCAAAACCCGCGACATACGCGCCGTACACATCCGTCCCGAGCGTATCGCCAATCATAACCGCCTTCGCGCCCGCGGGCAAAGTCGCGCGGACCTTCTGCCATATTCCGGGGAATGGCTTGCCGAAATATTCCGCAGCGCAGCCCGTCTCCCGGCGCAGGCGTTCACAAAGTTCGCCCGAGACAGGCGCGCGAGTCCCGTCAATCCGCGGGGCCCACGCATCCGGGTTCAGCACCAGCAGCAGCGCTCCGGGCCGGCGCAAGATAGCTACCGCCTGCGCGTACATCTCGTCCGTCGCCGTCGAAGAAGAAACCGCCACCACGGGCGAAACCGGATTCTCCACGGCAGCAATCCCGCATTCGGCGAGCACGTTCACGCCCGTCGCACGCCCGATGTAATAGACCTCGCGACCCGCACCAAAAGGCGAGCCGCCCGCAGGCAGGCCCGACAGCCAGCCCTTCAGCAGGCTACCGGAAGAAATCGTTTCTGCGACGGTGAAATCGAACCCGCGGGCATCCGCCTCTTCGGCGAGGGCCTGGTCCAGATTCGATGCCGCATTCGTAACCAAGCGAATTTGCTTTCCTGCACGCCTCAGCGCGCCAAACCACTCCTTCGCACCCGGGTACACGAAATCGCCCCGGTTATAGAGCGTGCCGTAACCGTCAAAGCAGAATGCATCGTAGCGGTCGAGGATATCGGAGAGGCGCACGCGCGACGGTTCCCCATCGGGGCTAGTACGGCCCGAAAAAGCGCACGACTTTTCGACAAGCGCGCGGTACCGCCCGTATATTTCGAGTTCGAGTGATTCCATCGGCAGGCGAAATGCGCTAGGCGTCGCTTCTCAAAATGCCGTAGTCACGCCCTTCCACTGGAATTACCAACTGCATCTTGGAAAGCGTGCCGATATATTTCTTGAACACGGACTTGAAATCTTCGCCCAAAACCTCTTCGTCGTCGTTTTCGAGGTTGTAGGCGACGTAGCTTCCGTCCGCAAAAATCGAAATGCAGCAATCCCAAGTAATGTCGCCTTCCTGTTCTTCCTGGTCGTCGTCACGGTCCTGGCTTTCGAGCATGAGCATCGGGCGCGGAGCCGGAATAGCCTCCGCATGGCCGTTCTCGTAGACAAAGTAATTGCGGCTGATGAGTTCGTGTTCCAGCGCCATCGTGGAAGGCTCGCGTTCAAATTCCCCGCGCAGGCGACGGATATTGCCGAGGTCATCCTCGTAGGGGTCCTCGAAATCCTTCGGGAGCACAATCTGGTAGTAGTCGAACTGCTTGCCGCTCGCCGCATACGTGTCCTTCCACGCCTGCGGAGGTTCGGGGCGCAATGTCAAGAAGTCCTCGAAAGAATCAAGAATATCGTGAAGGCGCGATTCCCAGCCTTCACCCCTCTGGGCTTCAATCAACTGCATCAGGTTGCCCAGGCGCTCTTCGCCCGAGATGGAAGAAAGTTCCTCGCCCGGCACGCCACTCATGTCAAATTCAGCCATATTACCATTCCTCCACGCTTTTTACGGTCAGGCTCATCGCAATGTCCTTCTCGTAGTAGGCGGGTTCATTGATGAAGATGGGCCACACGCTCTCGCGCCCGTCGGCCTCGCCTTCGTACAAAATGTCCTTCCCGTCGAAGGTGCGGAACAGTTTGTCGCCCTTCTTAAGTTCGCGATAATCCGCCCCAAGCAAATCCGGGTGGATCATCGCCTCGATGGGGGCACCCGCCCATGCCTTCGGGTAACCGAGGTCGCGCAGCTGCGTGTAGACTTCCACCTGGATAGGGGCGCGCTTCTGCAGTTCCCCGCGGTTCCATTCGTCCGCAAGTTCCAGGTAACGCTTCACCAGCTTTTCCGCCTGTTCAAAGAGGCGGGCATCCAGCGTGCCGTGCTGCTGCGGGCCAATTTCAATGCACACGTCCGCCTTCGCGACCGTGCCAAA
>JAEEGG010013542.1_pt1 | contig 17429 bp, 13 predicted proteins | sample 9134161 | NCBI WGS metagenome assembly JAEEGG01 (sample SAMN16246543, study PRJNA631951) | gut metagenome | biome: gut microbiome; feature: rumen; material: CR-attached | host: Bos | place: Iran: Karaj | collected 2018-10 | reverse complement strand
TTTTTTCTGAACACAAAGTTCGGCCTAGACCGGTCGAGAGGATGCAACTGTCGCGGCAAAAGTAGTTGATGCAGTCGTTGATGACCCGTTCTACCGATTACCGGGTCACCGTGACATTCGGATGCCGGCGAGGAACATTCGCCCGCGGAGGACGGTGACGGAGGTGGTGGTGCGGTAGGTGGAGATGCTTTCCCGGCGGTATTCGGTCGCGTTCAGCAGATTGCGGCACTCGACGAAGAGCGTGGCGTTTTTCAGCGCCCAGCTGGCGGAGATTTTGATCAGCGGCGTGTTGGAGACCGTCACGCCGGGGATCTCATACCAGAGCCAATGGGTCGTGGCGTCCAGCGACAGCGCCTTGACAGGCTTCAGGCGCAGCGAGCCTTCGACTTGCGCCATCCGCGTCCGCCGCTGCGTGTCTCCGTTTACGTAGTTGATGTCGAATCGGCCGGAAACATCGGTCGAGAACCACCACACGGGATTGATCGTGAAATCCAGTTGCGTCTGCAGCTGGGAACTCCGGTAATCAAGCGGCACGCCCTGTAGATATTCCTGCATCCGGTTGTCCATCCAACTGCCCCGGAACTCCACCACGAAAGCTTTAAGGCCGAAGTACTTTTTCAGGGAGCCGCTGACACTCCAGCCCGAGGTGGTAGTGGCCATAGGCAGATAATACTGGTAGGAGAGCGTTTCCGTCCAGATGCTGGCGGAAGCCCGGTTGCCGCCGCCTGCCGAATAAGAGCCCGACAGGGTGGCGAAAAACATCGTCGGCATATCACTCCAGCGAAGGGTGGCTTGGGTGTTCCAGCGTGCGCTGCGACGCAGACTGTCCGCCGTGGATAGTGAACGCCACGACGTCATCACCGCCGCGTCCAATAAGGACTCCGGGTCTGAACGGGTCAGCGCGTAGGAAGTCGATGCCGACAACTCGGTTTGCTGCGAGAGCTTCCAGCGAAGAGCAAAAGAGGGATTGACCGTGGGATAGAGCACATTGTCCCTGCCTTGCAGGATCAGATAATGCAGGGTGGCGGGCAGGGAGAGGGTAAGGTCGGCTTTTCCGATCGTCATTCGATCGGAAATACGCGCTGAGGGCCGCAAGGCCCATGCGGAAAGAGGACCTTCCGTCTTGACGCCGGCGAGCGGTTCCGGCAGCGGCAGGTTCCTGGCCTGGGCTTCCCGGCCGGTATAAGCCAACGCCGCTGTTCCTGTCAGGCTGATGCGGTGGCGTCCCCGGCTCCAGTTCTGCGCGGTGCGGACATCGGCCGAAAAGTCCTGGAAGAGCAAATGCTGGCCGTATTCCCTTCCCTCCGTCGTATAAACCGCTTCATGCTGCCCGCTGCGGTACTGGCTGTCGCTGTTGATCTCCAGGGCCCGGCGCTCCGACGGCCTGCGCACCACCTTCAGGCTATTTTCCAGTTTGAGCGTCGGCAGATCAAAATGCTCTGTATAAGGATGGTTGTTGCCGAGCATCCGGGCGTTGTTGGCCCGCAACTGCCCCGCGACGGTCAGTTCGTCGCTGACATAGTGCTGCGGCGCGTTGTCTTCGTAGGCGAGGGTGCCGGAGAAGTAGCCGCGCCGGTCGTCCATCTGCCGCGCTTCCCGGATGGCGAGCGAGAATCCGTCTGCGAAACGTATTTCGTCGAGGCTCTCGGATGCCTCGTTGTACCGCTCGCCTGCCACTTGGGTTACGAGCCTGAGTTGTCGCGTCTCGCCCAGTTTCACCAGATGGTTGAAGGTGCCCAGTCCGGAGAGATTGTCGTACCAGTATTCCTTGGGCAACGGCAGGTAGCTGCGGCCGGGATTCAACCGGGAGCGCATGTCTGCATCCACTTCACCCGGCGTAATGAGATAGGCCCCGGGGCCGCGGCCCAGGATGGACTGGCGCTGCAACTCCTGGAGAATGTCGCCGCCGTCGTTGTTTCCTTTTATGAGGAACAGGCTTTGGCGCTTCCTGCCAAAATGGGTCAGCATGGCCCGCGCCTCGAAAAGCGGGAAGGGGGGCAAGCCGATCGCAGCATCCCCCGAAAACATCCAGGTGCTTCGGGCTCTCTCCTTCAGGATGAAGTTGATGGCGCTCCGGTCGGTTGGCGACAGGTCCTGCAAGGCCTGGATGGGCTGGTGGTTCTGATAGACTTCCACCCGGGCGATGGCATCGGCCGACAGATTCTTGGTCACGGTGCCGTATTGCGCCCCCATCAGGTCGAGCCCTTCCACATAAAGCTTTCCTATGAATTTGCCGTTGTGCTGGATGCCGCCTGAGGCTGTGACCGTAATTCCCGGGAGTTTTTCCAGCAGCTCGCCCATCGATCGTTCCGTGCCGTCCTTGAATGCCCCGGCCGTATAGGACAGCGTGTCGCCGCGTTCCTCCACGACACGGGCCGTCACTTGCGCCGCCCGCAGTTCGGCTCGTTTTTCCGTGAGCTCCACCACGATTCCATCCGTTTTTCCGGCCGTCAACGAAAGCGTTTCCGTAGCGAAACCCATCATCGACACCCGCAGTTGATCGAGCGTCACGCCCTCGGGCACTTTCAAGATGAAACGTCCCTCGCCGTTGCTGTAGCCATAGGACTTCTGCTGCTGGCCGGACAAGCCCAGGACAAAGGCACCCGCGACGGGTTCCTTCGTCTGTTTGTCGCGCACGATGCCCGTCACGGTGGTCTGGGCGAAGGCGGCAAACCAGCAGCCGGCAAGCAGAGCCGGCAACAGGCAAATGAAACGTTTCAACACGATTTATTTCCGGGTTTTCCAATATTCTGTCGGAATCATCGGAATATAGGGCGGTGCCTCGAGAGGAACCATTTTGCCCGTCTGGTCTTTGGTCATGATTTTCGCGCCCGGATTCGACATGTGGGCTGCAAAGGAAATGTCGCTGCGCATCTTCGTATGGACGGATTCCGCCTCAGGGAAATCGTATTCATAGACATTACGCGACCTGTTCGTGTGGCTTCTCAGCCAATTTGAGAGAAATACAGCCCGGTGGTTGTCGTTCAGCGGCTCAACGCCGGTCAGCTTGAAAAGGATATAATGGTCAGCATCCCGGGCTTCGACGATCAGCCCCGGCAGGCCCCAGAGCAGCCAGGGGCCTGCCTGTGAAGGGACATCTTCCGTAAACCAGGCCGTCCAGTCACGCCCGAGATAGTGCGCCGTCGCTTTCCGGCAGACATAGCCGGTGATCTCTTTCTCTTCGTCTGTCAGTTTCCAGGCGGGCATCTCCAGCACGCCGTTTCCGATAATGGTCTGAAAAAAACTGTAATACTGCGTGAAGGTTCCATCCGGATAATCCAGGGCTGTCATCCAGAGGAAAGCCTTGCTTGCGCGGGAAAGTTTCTCCGCGGCTTCGTTCTTCAGCATGGTCCCGTTCTCGTCGAAAGAGAGCGAGAACAAGGAATCGTACACGAATTCCCGCTCGTTATAGAATAGTGAACGCCCCTCACAGATGTCCAGAAGCATATCAGGATAGGTTTTATATCCTTTATCCGGATCGTCTTTTTTCTGGTGCGTGTAGGTGCAGCGGATGTTTTGTGCTCCGGCAGGTGTCGTACACAAAGGGAACGGCGCCAGCAGTGCCAGCGTAAGAATCAGGCAGAAAGGAAGATCATTTCTTATCATAGTGCATGGGGGTGATGTCAAAAAAACAAGTATAGATGATGGGCACCTTCTTCCCGTTGCGTTCCATCGGAATCCACTGCGGCGAAGCCTGCATGGCCCGCAGGATTTCAGTTTCCAGTCTTGGATGTGTCTTTCCCATCAGTTTTGGGTTTTGCAGATATCCGTTCTCGTCAACTTTGAAACTCAGGATGATTCGTCCTTCCAGACCCTTGTCGCGACACTCTTTCGGATACCGGACTTCCTGATGGAGCCACTGGGTGAATTCCACACCGCTATGAATCAGCAGGGGACGCGCGCGGTCGGCCAGCAACAGCGTTGTACCGCCCAGCAGCGGCAGGACCAGCAGGAGCAGGGCGCGCTGCCAGACCGGGGTCGCGGGCCTGCGCATCTGCCGGATGCGCAGTTTCAGCTGTGCGTGGTTGAAGCCATTGGCCTGCAGGAACTGCGACTCGCCGATGGCTTTGCGAATCAACAGTTTCTGATACTGTATGCCGTCGATGCCCTGCTGCAGCACGGAATGATCGGCTTCGTACTCGTGCAGCAGCTTGAGTTCCCCCTGGCAGATCCAGACCAGCGGATTGAACCATTGAAAGATATTGAGGAAGCTGAAAAACAGCAGGTCCCAGGAATGTCCGCAGCGGACGTGCGCCAATTCGTGCGTCAGAATGTCCGGCAGGTTTTCATAATCGCTGCGACTCATCAGGATGTTGTGCATCCAGCTGAACGACGGGATATCGCCGTCCAGCAGATAGAGCCGGCAGCCATCGTGCAACTCGTACGGAGTCCGGCGAAGCAGCCGGAACATCCGCAGATAAGACCTCGCTTCTGCGGCCAGTACCGAGACTGCTCCGGCGACATAGAGCAGAAGCACGACCCTTGTTCTGGAGGCTTTCGGTACGCCGGTACTGGCAATCGCTTCGCCGTTGCCGGTTCCGGCCGATGTCGACAGCCGGTCGGCCAGCTCGGAATAGAGTGTCGGCCCGTTTATCTCGATATGCAGGAGCGGAAGCAGCAGGCAGACGACCGTGCCGCCCAGCAAGACGAACCGGTTGAACCGGAATGCACCGCTGCGGCGCAACACCAACAGGAAAAAGGTTAGGAAGACGAGCAAGTAAAGCGCGCCACGCAGTAGGTATGTGAGGAATCCTGCCATTATCCTTCACGCTCGATTTCGGCAATCAATGCTTTGAGTTCCGCCAGGTCCATCTTTTCTTCCTTCACGAAGCGGGAGACCATCCTGGCATAAGAACTGTCATAGAACTTCTGAACCAACAGGTCGACGGCCTGGCCGGCAAAGTCGCTTTCCGGCACGAGCGCATGGTAGCGATAGGCATTTGCGAACTTCTCCCGTGCGACATAGCCTTTCTCTTCGAGAAAACCCAACTGCGTGGCCAGGGTATTGTGGTGCGGTTTGGGATCCGGGTAGTATTTCGCGATGTCCTGGATGAACAGGTCGCCATGCGCCCATAAGATGCGCATGATTTCTTCTTCTTTATTCGTCAGTTTCCTCATGCTGGATAGTGTGTTTCTGTTTCCGGGAATAAAATTACGGTTAATTTCTCATATCTCCTAATTTTTTAGTAGTTTTCCCGGATGCCAAGTAATCTGCAAAAAGCGGCCTGCCTTTCGTGGTCCTGTCCCCGGAACGGTTTTTGCTGTATTCGGAAAGGTTAATCGTTACTTCAATTAAAGAACAAAAGGATCGGTAATATGAAACAGTTCCTGCCCATATTCGTCTGCGCCCTTGTATTATGCGGGTGTGCCACTTCGAGATACTCTTCTGTCAATCGGGTTGCTTCCATCGAAGGTTACAGGTTTTTCTATGTGCTTGGAACGAATGAAGTGGTGTCCATAGACACAAGCGTCGGACTTGCGGATGAGTTCGGGAATGCGAGCGCAAGTACTTATATCAATGCATTCAATCCGTCTGATGTGATTGTCGGGTACCTGATGAAGAAAGGCTACATTCGTGCGCCCAAATTGGACAGAGAGCAAGCCCATAAAACACTTCTTGTCTCGTATGGGGAAAGCGGCCGCCACTGGGGGAATATTGCCGAAGTGACCATTCAGTTCATTGATGCCTCAACGCATGAATTGATCGCCAGCACGACTGCCGCCTCAGGAGGGATAAAAAGTGATTCCGACAAGCTACGAGATGCCATCTTGAAAAGTCTGCAGAACTTGTTTGAATGATGGTTAATCGAGCGCTTCTTCCGCTTTGCAGCCGCTTTGGGCGCCGGATGACAAGTCTTTGATTTACAGATCATTATCCCAAGTCGCCCTTCCCCGATCGGGTAGGGCGGCTTATTGCAACTTTCTGATTGTCAGGTAGGTGCCCTCCAGTAGCCCGTGCCTGCTGGCTTGAGACTTCTGCCGCGACAGGATTCCAGGGGCGTGTGGCAGTCCTGTCGTGGCAAAATTAGTTGATGGATAATCGGAAAAGAAAATCCTTATATTTTTCATTTTATTTGAAAATCAGTAAAACTCACATCCGATTTTTTTCTTGAGGATGGGGTGAGTTAAATTCGCGGAGAAAAGCAGTTGGATATATAGCAATTATATTATATATTTGTACTGTGATACGTGGTATATGAAGTGGAGTGAAGTAAGACGTATCGCCGAGGAATACGGATGGCGCAAGTGGCGCAGCGGAGCTAATCACGATATCTATCGTCATCCTGACAGAAAAGGAATTCTTCAGAAAAGCAGATAGGTTTTTGAGATGAAAACAGTAGCGCTTATTGAGAAAGGACGGGACGGGAAATATGGCATCTATACGCCCGACTTGGAGAGTACGATTATCGGAAGTGGGGCGACTGTTGCCGAAGCGATGGCAGATTTTGAACGGTCATTATCAGAAATACGATCTGCTTTTGCAGAAGTTGGAGATTCGCTGCCGGATGAACTTAAAGATGTAGAATTCGAGTTTAGATACGACATTGCTTCTGTTTTCGATTATTTCGATTATATCAATGTAACGCGTTTCGCCGCCCGGGCAGGCATCAATGCATCACTTCTGCGTCAGTATAAAACGGGAGGAACATATATTTCTGAAAAGCAGGCGCTTAAAATCGAAACAGCGCTGCACCGCTGTGGTGAGGAACTTCTTTCTCTAAGTTTGCTGGCACGGTAGTCTTAAGGTAGGTTGTGGGGTCCTTTGTCCTTTTGTGTCGGACGGAGAATGTTACGGAAAATAACGGCTGAAATCCGTCAATTGCTTGAAGCGACCTCCTGATGGGAGGTCTTTGCAAAGCGTAGAGATGTAATTCCTGCGATAAGTTGTTTTTTATAAGCGTTTTACACCAAACCGCAATCATGGAATACATGTGGCCGGAGTTCGGCAAGTTGTTCCTTAGTACTGTTTTACACCAAACCGCAATAATGAGCCCGGTTTTGTGATGGTTCTTCAGTTGTTCCTTAGTACTGTTTTACACCAAACCGCAATGTCGCGTGTACGCCCGACTACTTGACTAAGTTGTTCCTTAGTACTGTTTTACACCAAACCGCAATCCGGAGGCGATGTATAGGTCGACGGAGTTGGTTGTTCCTTAGTACTGTTTTACACCAAACCGCAATTCCTATTAAACTGCATTACCGCTGACGGAAGTTGTTCCTTAGTACTGTTTTACACCAAACCGCAATGGCGGCATCGACTACTACAAGCAAGACCGCGTTGTTCCTTAGTACTGTTTTACACCAAACCGCAATTCTTCCGAGTATCTTATTGATGACTTTACGGTTGTTCCTTAGTACTGTTTTACACCAAACCGCAATCAATGATTTGTGCAGCACTGTAGGACTGGCGTTGTTCCTTAGTACTGTTTTACACCAAACCGCAATCATCTCTAAGAGTTTCTTAAGCATAGCTATGTTGTTCCTTAGTACTGTTTTACACCAAACCGCAATACTGGTCTTGGTAACTACCTCCGGGCATACGTTGTTCCTTAGTACTGTTTTACACCAAACCGCAATCTTGCAAGTCCGGCCGTTTTGTCAAGGAGAGTTGTTCCTTAGTACTGTTTTACACCAAACCGCAATCTCGATCCACCAGATCCACCAGACAAACCGGTTGTTCCTTAGTACTGTTTTACACCAAACCGCAATCTTGTTGTCTGTAGTGGCTGATTATCAGTATTTTATGACAATTGTATCTGCAAAAAAAGCAGTTTGGTGACCGATATTTCAAAGAACAAAGTTGAAAAATTAAAAGAGTTCTAACTGAACCGGCCCTTTTATGGGCGAGGACGCTTTCTTCCCGATAAAGTTTCGGATGTTTCCATACTGTTTGTCCGTTACAGCCAGAATACTGACCTGTCCGGAAACAGGTATGAATGATTCAACTCTGTTGACATGCACTTCCAAATTCTCCTTCGATGGACAGTGTCTCACATAAACGGAAAACTGCATCATCACAAAACCATCCTTCTCCAACATTTTCCTAAAACAAGCGGCATCTTTTCTCTCTTTCTTAGTCATTGTTGGCAAATCAAAGAAAACGAACAGCCACATTATCCGATATGCATTAATCCGTATGAACATATCAGTTTCCCGGGAGCGACAACTGTTTTACCTCTCCTCTTAAGCACCGTACCAAAGAACCCGTCGTCAAGGATAACCCTATGCTTAAAGGCCTTTTCATATTACCAAATTGGCAATCGACCGTCAAACTCCCCAGCAATCGTTGCTTCGACTCGCGTTGCAGATCGGAAAAACCGTCTTCAATACATCCAACGACGATCCTATCAACATATGGCCGATAAGGCTCCATCAAATCATCAGCAAGAGGAAACGCGTTATAACGATTTTTGTGAAACAGCCCAACCAAAGGCAGTAGTCCGGATCCGACAATAGCCCGGCATGTCGCTGCCCGAAGGATCGAGTATCCATAATTCAAAAGAGAGTTGCAGTCTTCACCATGACGATTCCGCATAAAATCTTTTCCAAAGAGGATATCCCAATAGCGGTTAGCTGCAGTCCCCTCACGATTATCAACGTCACCACTTTTAACGTTTGACCAATAAGGCTTCAAGACATCCCCATCCAATCCCAATGAGGTCAGTAAGGCAGCCTGATTCCGTATTTTGGCTTCAACGATCTGCTTCCAGAGATTCTTTTTTAAGGGGATGCCCGCCTCGAGTTGATAACGGAACACCTCACTTTGAACATGATTGGAAGCCATGCTCAATAATAAAGAGGAGGGCATATGCCTCTCATCACAGAATGCCACCACAGCATTATTCTTTACCAAGGCGTTCATCAACGGGACAGACAGGGATATCCTGCTATTCTCAACGATTATATATCCTACGTCCTCTATCGGTACAGAACGCTCCTCCCCAGATTCTTTATTAACAAGAATGAGTTGGGAGTTGCGTAAAGAGCACTCGCAAGGGTTGACCAGGAAAAGCGTCCGTTTAATCATCGGTTTTGTTATAAAAAACCACTTTTCCGGTAGGTGTCAATTTGAAATCCAACCCTTCAACAAGGAAGAAGCACTGGTTATGGTTAAGCCCGATGATGGGGCGAATGTCCTCCCCTTGTTTCCACACTCCTTTCTTACCATTTAGATCTTTTGCCATCCTGGCCTCCTGGTGGTAACGAAGGGTAACGATTCCATAATGATATCTGCCTTGGACAGTCATCCTGGACAATCCGGTTACCTTGTATAGGCGTTTCACAAGATCACCTTGCGCCAGGTCATAGAGTTCCTCAGGAGTGTCTTCGTAAAACAAGACCATAGTTCCGATTTTCAGGAGACAACTCAAGCGGTTGCCATTCTCGTCAAACTCTGGAACCAGCGTCTTATCCCCGGTCTTCCCATTAAAGAACGCGGCGGCCTCTTTCAGGCTGACTAGTTTGAAAGTATTTTTCGGCCCGCGATAGATTCCCATGCAGTAGTTCTCTTCGTTGACGGAATAATAATCCTGCTTATACTCATTTTTCGACAAGATTCGATGTCGTTTCAGAGGTACGGGGGATAATGCTGGTGTAAGAAAGACCCGCACCTTCTTGATGGGTACGCCTTTCTCTTCGTTCATCCAAATAGTATCCGCGACCGCTTTGGCCAGGCTTCCCTTTTCAAGAACGGCATCCTGGACTCGCTTTCGGACGACGGGATCAACGATCATCGCCACCTCTTTCTCCCCCAGGCTTGACAGGTCTTTACGGACGACGAAGCGCTTTTGCTCCCCTGTGTTGATCTGCCCATAGAATGTCGCCTTGCTGATGCTTCCCCGAGCCACGTCGCCCTTTGCGTACATTACCTTGCCGTTGCTCGTTCTGCAGACCTTGCCACGCTTGCGAATCTTCCTTATAGCCGGCGCACCCACGTTATCCGGCGTGTGATGGACGACCAGAAGCTGCTCGGGAACGGAGATAACATCCTCCGTAAAGGATTTCCACGGTTTGGCAATATGCGGCTTTGCCCCTTTCCCCTGCTCACTCAGGTCCTCTTTCTCACGCAGGTGCTTCCATTCGTCATACTCTTCCTTGCCGATACTGGCGATGGTGATGGCATCCATGCAATGATGGGCATGATTGTCCCTGGACTTTTTCTCATAGGCATCCTGGATACCCCAGCATTTCCTGAAATCAGCCGTAGTCGCTCCTTTCACGACAAACGAATTCGGAAAGACCGTCTTCAAGTACTGCAGTCCGTACTTGCCGATAATCCCGATATCGACGCCCTGTCTCAGCGCGAAGCCCTCAGGTACTTCCGTCATCGTAAAGCGGTCGATTTTGCCTCTCCAATATGCCAGTTCCGACTCCAGCACATGCCTCCTCTGCATCAGCAAGTCTTTCGCTTCTTTAGTACCAACGCCCTTGATGCTGGCCTTGATGCCGTAAAGACGTTTTCTTAACGATTCGGCCTTGTCTTTCCACTCCGAGATACGTAAGAGAATATCCTGATGGTTCGCCAATTCGGACGGGAGCTTCGGCCCCTTGACGACACGGTTGAAGTCCAGACGGCAGATCGTCATATTCATCTGCGAGCTGTCGCCTCCGCGTGAAACAGGGATGGTGTGCTCAATGTCATACTTAGGAGAATTGCCCAGGAAGTCTGCAACGCCGATTTGATCGCCAGTATACAGGCACCGATGCCCCTGCTCCTCCCACAACTGATATTTTAGAATCTCTCTTTCAGTGGGCTCCCTCCTTAACAACTCCCGAAGACAATCCACATATTTCTGGCGCTCTTTCATCCGGGCTGACTGATAGCGGCGGATGGCAATCCGCTTGTTCCGGTCATTCAAATCGCGGGCGAACTCGATGTTTATCCTGGTCGAAGGATCGATGGCTCCTTCATCTAGCAATGCATTGACCACCTTGCGGAGACAGAATAAGGAACGGGTGACGACGGGATTCTTGAATGAAGGCGTCCGAGGAGGCTCTAGCCGGAGGCGTCCTTCCTTGTCAGGAACGGCGGCCCTGAATGACTCAACCATCGAATGATGGTACAGGCGGTCTTGATTGAACCCCGGGAAATTCTGGAGATAGCTCCGTACGGCAATATATCCTGCCATCGGGCTCTGCCTTCTACCGTCCAGACGCTCCAATCTATTATTCCTCATCTCAATCAAAGCGTTTTCCTCGATCTCCCGTATTCTTTCTTCGTCATTCCTGATTGAGGCGGGGAGCGATGCCTTGACGCCGGCAAGCATCACGGCCTCGTCGTAACGGTAGCCCTGCCACAAGAATGGAAGGATCCTCTTGATCGCTTTCAGGCTCAAAGAGGCATAGCCCTGCTGCATCTTGCATTTCGCCAGCGTGACGGAAGCCTCTTGTGTCAGCTGCAGGTTCTCGCCCAGCCATTCGGCCAGCTTGTCCGAATCATCGAATGAAAAGAGGGCATGCCAGACATCACTTACAGTCTCATTCAGAGACTTGCCCTCTCCCTTGAGGTACTGCGAGCCCAAGGCCTCTTTCCACCCTGTTACCGACGAGACGTCCACAGCTGCCATAAGGCTTGCCGTGACGGGGCTTCCCGAGACCGGGAAGTCGGAATCATAATTGAAGCGCCAGGCAAACGGCTCCCCGTCGTCCTTAGTCCCGAAAGGAGTCTTTCCCGCCAGTTTCCTGGCAATCTCCTTGAAGGTGAAATCGGTCTTGCGCCAGAATATCTTCTTGTCGGTGAGGATCGCCGTCCTCTCCTCGTCGGTCAGCGGTCTCCACTCTCCGCCCTGATACGAAACCCTGACATTGTTCAAGAGGGACAGGGCCCGGAATTCCTCGAAATAAGGATGAGAGATGGGACATCTAGGTTGCCCTTTCTCAAAAGGGCAGCGGCCGACCGCACCCTTCTGCGACTTTAGGGGACGCTGCCAGAAGATGGCGCGCCATAACTCATTCTTCAGGGCCTCGGGAAGGTCTTGCAGCCGGCAGATCACATCGAACTCTGCCTCATAGTGCTCCTTCCTTGCCGTATAGTGATTCCGAATGCGCTGTCCCGTTCCATACATCCGGTAAAAAAACTCGCCCAGATAACGGCATCCCGCCTCCTCCATCTGCTTCGACAAGTCAAGGATGGCACCCTTGACCTTGCCTTCTTCACCGGAGTCTTCGCTTTTCCTATTTGAGAGGAAGCCCCGACGCTGGCAGATATGATAAAGCGCATTGCCAAGGAGGTATCGATCTTCTTGACGCTGCAGGTCAAGCTTCCGCGACAGGCACTCATGACGGCTGAAGTAGGGGTTCTTCCCAGTCTTGTCATCCGTCGACATCCACCTCAGGAATTCCGGGGAGAGCGGAGCCTTCTTCTTGTAACGCCATAGGGAGAGGTCCTCCGCCGAAAGAGCGGGACAAAGGCCTTCCTTGCTCAAGATGGAAAGGAGTGCGATTTTCCTCAGCCTGCGTCGGTTGACCCTCCTTCTTGCAGCCCGCGACTCGGAGCGCACCTGGGAGGTCGGCTCATTTTGCCCTTCAATATCATTGACACCCGCAGGAAAGACAAAGACGCCACAGTCCTCAAGCCGCTTTCCGCCGGTGTCTTTTTCGACGATGGCCCATCCAAGGGAGTTCGTTCCCAAGTCGATACCTAGATACTTTTCCATTGCTATATTAAATAATATTGCTAATTTTGTCTTCGTAAGTTTTACACCTTACCGTAATAAGGCTATATGCCGAAGAGTTTTGGACTTTTGTCCAGCCTGATGCCCCGCGTACTCCGTGGGGCTTTTTTTATGATCAAAGATACATAAAAAAGGCATAAAATCATATATGATATGTAATATCACATCATTTGCCGGGCTTTTATCGAAGATTAGGATTATTCTATTTGAGATAGCCCTGTTTCTATTATTTTAAGGGATAGGTGGTGCCAAGCAGATGACTATGTTTATAATCCCTATTGATGGAAAGGAATCTGTCGTATTTACCATAAGCATAGACAGATGGAACGTTGTATCCGTCCAGTTTGATGTCGCGCTGTATGGCCGTATTGTATGGCACAAAAACTTCTAACAAAAATAAAGAGCCGTATAAATCTGTTCCAGATATACAGCCTTCAAAAAGTCATCGCGGGGGAGTTTTTCTTGACATCAAGAACCTCATAGGAATTGAAAATCCTGACGCCTGGAATCAAATCTGGATGACGGTTACAATCACTCCTTCTCGGAAATAAAGCAATAGTTATCAGGCACAAATCAGGGGCCGAGTGTGCCCCGGTTGACGGTTTTGGACTTCTGGGGCACATCTGGGGGCCCTGGCGTGTCCTAGCCGCTCAAAATCGGGCAGACGGACACAAATAGTCGGATTCTTGTGCCCAGACTTCATAGGATGATGGGGATTGTGCACGGCAGCAGGGCGGGCTGCGCATTCCCTGGCGGGATTGTGCTCGCCCGCGAGCGGGCTGCGCATTCCCTGGCTCCTCGCCGGAGGGGCCCTGGCAAAGCTTTGAATGGCATCCCGGGCCTACGGCCCTCTGGTGCTTTTTTGCCGAAAGGGTCTTACGAGAGCGAGCTCGAAGCCCCTTTCAACAAAAAAGCACCGCAGCTACGCTGCGATGCCATTCTGCTTTGCGGTGAGTGAGGGATTCGAACCCCCGGTACGGTCACCCGCACACCTGTTTTCGAGGCAGGCTCCTTCAACCACTCGGACAACTCACCAGTTAAATTCAAAAAAGCATGTCGGCGAAAGGGGCCGCCATGCTTGCTTGGTCTGGATGACTGGACTTGAACCAGCGACCTCCTGGTCCCTAACCAGGTGCGCTACCAACTGCGCCACATCCAGAAGTGGACCGCAAATGTAGAAATTTTTCCGTATGCGACCAAAAAAATATCACAGGTTTGTTTTTTAAACGGCGGAGGCTTTGCCGATGAAGCGGAAAAAGATTCCCGGGAACCACTTGTAGAGGAAGCAGGAGATCATTTCTTTTCCGCCCACGAGGACCTGGCGTTTGCCGCGGAGGATGCCGCGGACGCATTTGCGGGCGCAGGCATCGGCGTCCATTCCGCCGGCCTGGCCGGGATCCATCTTGCCGTGGGCCTGGCCGTTGCCTTCCAGGGCGCTCAAGCTGATGGGCGTGTTGATGCGGCCGGGGTAGATCAGCGTCACGGGCATGCCCGTCTCGAGCCGGAGGGCTTCGTAGAAGCCTTTGATGGCGTGCTTGGCGGCGCAGTAGGCCGAACGCTGCGGGAAGCCGAACAGGCCGGAGATGGAAGAGGTGGCGGCGATGTGGGTGGTCTTGTCCCATTTGCCGGCGGCATACAGCGCCTTGGTCAGATGGACGGGGGCGAAAAAGTCGACCTCCATGACCTTGCGGTCGACGTCTTCCGCCGTCTCGACGGCGAGGGCACGCTGGGAGATGCCGGCGTTGAGGACCAGATAGTCGACGTGCCCTTCCAGGGCCGCCGCGAAGGCGTCGATGGCGGCGTAGTCGGTGGTGTCGGCCTCGACGAGGCGAATCTGGCCGGCACCGAGCCGGATGCACTCGGCCCGGACGGCTTCCAGCCGCTCGCGGTTCCGGGCCAGCAGGATCAGATCGGCCCCGTAACGGGCGAATTCCCGGGCGATGGCGGCTCCGATGCCGGAGCTGGCCCCGGTGATCAGTACTTGTTTATCCTTGAGATTTTCCATAATTCGAGTTTATTGTTTGCCGGCGGTATCGCATCGGATGAGCAGCAGGGCGTCGGCGAGTTCCCCTTTCGCCGCTTTCCGGGTATAGCGGAAGCGGCCGTCGTGTTCCTGGACGACGGTTTCCTCATAGACCCAGCCGTGGACGCCCGGATCGATCCATTCGCCCGTCTCGCTGTCGCGCAGATCATATCCTTCCGGTTCGATGCAGTCGCCGGCGACGAAGCGGTAAAGCGCATACCGGCCGGCGGGCAGATTGTTATATTGATAGGTGACCCGGGCTCCGTCGCGGGTGGCGGTCCAGGCTTCCGTTCCGAGGAAGGAGCGATCGTCTCCCCGGTACGGTTCCCATCCGGCCTTCATCCGGGCCGGGGTTTCAACCAGGTAGCGGCCGGGAACGGACCGTCCGAGATACTCGGCTATGGCCTGGAGGGTCCGCTCGCCGAATGCGCGGATATTGTCGTTGTCGGCCCAGAGGCCGTCGCGGTCGAAGGAGTAGCAGTTATAGGTGGTTTCGATGGTCAGGGCGATGGTATTCTCGCCGAAGCGGTCCCAGATCCAGCCTTCGACATAGCGGGGCGCCATATCCGAAAAGTTCATGTCAAGCGGTCGCAGGCAGGGGTTGAGACTGCTTACCAGTCCGGTGTAGGCCCAGAGTTTGCGGAAGAACGACGGAGTGGTGGTGCTGCCCTTGTGCATCCAGAACGTGGCGGATTCGGACAACTGGGAATGGCTGTTGATTACGAAATCGAACGGTCGTTCGCGGGTCAGTTCCTCGAGTTTGCGTTTGATGGCGCGCACCTCTACGACGGTACTGTCGTCACAGCGTCCGAAATTGATTTCCTGGTTCACACCGATGGCGTTGCAGCGGGAGAGGCCGTTCGCCACGCCGTCGGGGTTGGCGAAGGGGAGCACATAGGTGTCGAACTGCTGGCGGAGCGAGCGGGCTTCGGGTGTATCGGCGGTCAGATAATCCACCAGGCCGTCCACCAGATAGGAAGAGGGTGATTCCGACGGATGCTGCCGTGCGTGGATCCACAGGCGGGCTTTTTCTCCGGCGGAAACCGACGGGTCGGTGATGTGCATCAGCTGCAGCGGACGTCCTTCGTGGCTGAATCCGATGGTGTCGAGCGTCACGTCGGGTCGGGCGGTCCAGGTCTTGATGCGTTCCTGCAGATAGCTGTAGGTGTAGGGGACATACAAGGCGATGTAGACCGTGTCGTGCGTGAAACGCTTGTCGAGCCGGCGCCGCTGCGATTCGGCCAGCGGAAGATGGCCCCAGACTTTTCCGTCATAGGAATAGGAAGTCCGGGCCACGCCGTTGTCTTTCTGGGTGAGATAGATTTGTTTGCCCTTGACGCCCGTCATCCGGAAACAGTACCAGTTCGCACTGGGCTCCAGCGTCGTGTCGATGGGGTTGTCGGGGTCGTATTTTCCGTTGACCAGGAAGGACAGGTGTTCCACTGTGTCGCCCGGGGCGACGACGATGCGCGCCGAATCGAGCAGTTCGGCGCTTCCGAAGGCGCTGCCTTCGAAATTGCCGTCAAACCGCACCTGCGCCGAAGTGAGGCAAGGCAGCAGGCAGGCAAGAAAAAGGAGGGTTTGACAGAATCGTTTCATCGTTCAGAAAGGGAAATCGCTGCGTTTTTTGAAAGAATCGGGGAGAGGCATTTCATAAATGCTGCTGCGCAGCAGGGCGCCGAGTTCTTCGACACTCCCGCAGGCGGCCTGCCGCTCGGGAGGGATGGCCTCGCCTATGCCGAGACGGACGGTCGCGCCGCGTTTGTTGAACACTTCGCTCAGGAGTTTCAGCAGCCGGACCTTCCAGTGGATCAGGCCGAGCCGGTAAAAGGTCTTCGAATTGCCGTCGAAAAAGCGGATGGGAATCACGGGAACCTTCGCTTTCTGGATTACCCGAAGCAGCGGCGTCTGCCATTCCCGGTCGCGGATGCCGTGGTCCTTCAGGCTCAGGTCGGAGACGGCGCCGGACGGGAAGAATCCGACCGGGTGACCCTCGCGCAGCTGGGCGAGCGTTTCGCGGATGCCGGCCAGGCTGGCGGCCTGGGGCCCCGTCTCCGCATCGCCTTTGGGCACGACGTTGATGAAATTGGGCGAAAGGGTCCGGATACGGGCAAGGAATTCGTTGACCATCAGTTTGTAGTCCGGCCGTATGTGTCCCATCAGGTCGATGAGCATCATCCCGTCGATATGGCCGTAGGGATGGTTGCTGACCGTGATGAAGGCGCCCTCCGGCAGGGATTCGAGCCGTTCCGCATAGCCGACCCGGTAATCGACGCCGATGTCGCGCATCATCGCGCCGGCGCAGTCGGCGCCGAGCAGATGGCAGGTCCGGTCGTACAGGTCGTTGACCTTGTCGGCCGAGAACCAATGCATCATTCGGGCGATGAGGCGTTCACCCTGCTTTCCCCGGAGTTTCGGAATCAGTTGCTGCAGTTCCCTGGCTGTTATGACGGGCATCTCTCCCTTTTTTGCGTTTGAAGATCACAGTTTCATTCAGGGCAAAGTTAATCAATCCCGAGAAACAAAGTGCAATCAGGTTGCAGATTACTACGTCGAAGGGGAGCAGAAGCACGACGATCTGGAGCAAGCCCAGCTTGAACAGGAAGGTTCCCGTGCAGGAAAGGTTGTAGGCACCGTAATGCCGGAAGAAGGATTGTGCGTTGTAGCGGGTGATGCGCTCCCGCCAGATCAGGAAATACGAGGTGCAGAAATGCACCAGCACGGCGCATTCG
>JAEEGG010013541.1_pt1 | contig 17430 bp, 9 predicted proteins | sample 9134161 | NCBI WGS metagenome assembly JAEEGG01 (sample SAMN16246543, study PRJNA631951) | gut metagenome | biome: gut microbiome; feature: rumen; material: CR-attached | host: Bos | place: Iran: Karaj | collected 2018-10 | reverse complement strand
GATAAGCGACCCTTTTTTTTGCGGAAGAAGCGGGATTCGACCCCCCGGACCCGTGAAGGTCAACGGTTTTCAAGACCGCCGCATTCGACCACTCTGCCATCCTTCCTTAAAGCGGTGCAAAGGTGGAGATTTTTTTTGGAAACAGCAAGCACTCTCCCACTTTTTTGATTACTTTGCAGAAAAAATAACCCAATATTTATAACATGGACAAGAATAAGGTTACGGAGTTCCTTAAACATCGGGTGCTGGAGAGATTTGCCTTGGGGGCCGATGCGGCATCGCAGGAGGAGGTTAATTCCAATATCCATAAGGGAATAATGATTCGGGGCACAAACCTTTGGGTCCTGATATTCGCTATATTCATCGCATCTCTGGGTCTTAACACCAACTCAACGGCCGTAATCATCGGCGCCATGCTCATATCCCCGCTTATGGGACCTATCATCGGCATGGGTTATTCCATGGGTGTGTATGATTTTAACCTGCTCAAGGAATCTCTGCGTAACTTCCTGTTTATGATTGTGGTAAGCCTTATCACATCGGCTGTATTCTTTACGCTTCCGCTCATCACTTCAACCCAGAGCGAGTTGCTGGCACGTACGCAGCCTACCACATACGACATACTGATTGCGCTCTTCGGCGGTCTGGCCGGCATGGTTGCACAGACACGTAAGGACCGCACCGGTACCGTTATTCCGGGTGTGGCCATTGCAACCGCCCTTATGCCACCGCTCTGCACCGTTGGTTACGGACTTGCCACACTGCAGTTCCGATTCATGCTCGGAGCACTCTATCTCTTCACGATAAACACCATTTTCATTGCCCTGGCATCATTCCTGGTAACCAGAGTCATGAAATTCAAGATGATCGGTGAGATTGAGGAGCATCAGCTCAAGAAACTCAAGAACCTGATGGTGGTCGTTATCATTCTGGTTACACTGCCCAGTATCATAATAGCCATCTCCATCATCCAGAGATCATCTTTCGAGGCCAATTACAACAAGTTTGTCGATGAGGCTTTCAAATATGACAACACCATCGTGGTTGATTCAAGATGCGAGTACAATCCGGGACTTAAGAAGCAGTCAGTCATTGAGGTACGTCTGTTCGGCGAGCCTCTGTCCGAGAACGTGATAGGTAATATACGCGGTCAGATGGCAACCGTTTATCACCTGCCCAAGACCGACCTGATAATCCGTCAGTCCAACCAGGAAGGCGGCGAAGTAGCCATATCGGCCCTCCAGAGCAACTATTCGGAGATGCTGGCCGAGAAGAACCGTCAGATTGCATATCTGCAGGATCAGCTCTCATCAATCCGTACGGCCGATACGCTGGCCGTGAGCAGCATGACACGTGAGCTTGGCATATTCGTACCCGAAATCAGTGATATGTCCATGCAGCGCCATATCTCATACAATATTGACGGTGCAGCAACCGATACTTCATACATCTGCATCATTAAGTTCGCAGAAAATATGGACAAGGAGCCCGATATGGACCTGATCCGTCACTGGCTCCGCAACCGCACAGGCGTTTCAAACATCAAGATTCTGGCAGAATGATCTATCCTGACAATTTCGAACATAAAACCGGTTTTGATGAGATAAGGCAGATGCTGGCTGACCGCTGCATTTGCCCTCTCGGCGTGCAACTCGTTGAAGAGATGCAGTTCCAGACCGATTTTGCACCCATTGAGAAAGCCCTCGACCAGACAATGGAGTTCGTCAGGATACTCACCGAGGGCAAATCATTCCCTGATCAGAACTACCATGACCTGCGCGAGGCCCTGGCCCGCATCAAAGTGGTAGGCACAATGCTTGACGAGGCCGAGCTTTTAAGCCTGTGGCGCTCTCTGGAGACCATCAGCGGCATAGTCGAGTTCCTCTCCAAGGAGGACAACCAGGGTCTCTACCCCAACCTTACCGAGCTGGCCCAGAGCGTAGCCGTATTCCCCACCATCACACAGGGAATTGCCCGCATACTCACCAAGTTCGGCAAGCTCAAGGACAACGCCAGCCCGGAGCTCTACCGCATCCGCATGGACCTTACCAACACATCGTACAGCATATCACGTATCCTGAACAGCATTCTTCGCCAGGCACAAAGTGACGGTCTGGTCGACAAGGATGCCGCTCCCACCATGCGTGACGGCCGATTGGTGCTCCCCGTAGCCCCCGGACTCAAACGCAAGATACGCGGTATTGTACATGACGAGTCTGCATCGGGCAAGACCGTATTCATCGAACCCGAGGAGGTGGTTGAGGCAAACAACCGCATTCGCGAACTCGAGGCCGATGAACGCCGCGAGGTAACCCGCATCCTGATAGCATTTACAGACAGCATACGCCCCGAGATACCCTCAATCCTTGAGTCGTACGCCTTTATGGCACAGATAGACTTTATCCGCGCCAAGGCCCGCCTGACACTGGATTTTGACGCCTGCAAGCCCATTATGGAGCACAAGACAGTAGTCGATTGGGTACAGGCCGTGCATCCGCTGCTCAAGCTGTCGCTGGCCAAGCACGACAAGAGCGTCGTTCCGCTGGACATCGACCTGGATTCCAAGAACAGCATTCTGTTGATATCGGGCCCCAATGCCGGCGGTAAGTCAGTCTGCCTCAAGACAGTAGGCCTGCTGCAGTATATGCTGCAGTGCGGAATTCCCGTGCCCATGCGCCCCAACAGCCATGCAGGCATATTCAAGAGCATCTTCATTGACATAGGTGACGAACAGAGTATTGATGACGACCTGTCAACCTACTCCAGCCACCTGCTCAACATGAAGAACATGATAAAGTATGCCGATAACCGCAGCCTGATACTCATAGATGAGTTCGGAAGCGGTACCGAGCCTAACATTGGCGGCGCCATTGCCGAATCCGTGCTGATGCGCTTTAACCGTAACCGCGTTTTCGGCATCATAACCACGCACTATCAGAACCTCAAGCATTATGCTGACGGCAATGAGGGCATCCGCAACGGCGCCATGCTCTATGACCGCCACCTGATGCAACCCCTTTATATTCTGCAGATTGGCAACCCCGGCAGCTCATTCGCCGTTGAGATAGCCCGTAAGATAGGTCTGCCCGAGGATGTCATTGAGGACGCCACACAGATTGTAGGCCGCGATTACGTCAACGCCGACAAATATCTGCAGGACATAGTCCGTGACAAGCGTTACTGGGAAAACAAGCGCCAGAACGTGCATCAGCTTGAAAAACAGTTGGATCAGCAGATTGAGCAGCACCGTCAGGAGCTGGAATCACTGCAGAAAGAGCGCAAATCAATCATACGCGAGGCCAAGGAGAAGGCTGATCAGCTTATCCAGGACTCCAACGCCATGATTGAGAACACCATACGTACCATCAAGGAGGCTCAGGCCGATAAGGAACTCACCCGTCTGGCACGCCAGGAACTCACCGAGTTCAAGGAGGCCATTGATGACCGCCAGGCAAACAGCGAGGACGAGCTCAAGATACAGCGCAAGATGGAGCGCATCCGTCAGAGCCAGGAGCGCCGCCAGCAGCGCAAACTTGACAAATTCAAGGAGCTCAGCCGCGAGCAGGCCCCCTCTACCCCCGCTGACAAACCTCTGAACATACCTGCGTCAACATCCAAGCGTACATTCAAGGTCGGTGACACAGTCCGCCTTAACGGTCAGACACAGGTCGGTGAGGTAATATCGGTCAACAAGAATGATATCACAGTCGCTTTCGGCCAGATAACCAGCATAGTAAAGGCTAACCGTCTGGAGCCTGCACAGCCCGTCAAGGTTCAGGAGGTCCGCACCGCCACATACGTGAGCAAGCAGACCCACGATGACATCTACAACCGCAAACTGGCCTTCAAGCCCGATATCGACGTACGCGGAATGCGCGGTGACGAGGCCATCCAGACTGTAATGCACTTCATTGATGACGCCACCCTCATAGGAATGAGCCGCGTGCGCATCCTCCACGGCACAGGCAACGGAATCCTCCGCAACCTGATCCGTCAATACCTCCACACCGTTCCCGCCGTCAAGGATTACCATGACGAGCACATCCAGTTCGGCGGCCACGGCATCACAGTTGTAGATATAGCTTAAAATGAAAAAAATCGGCCCGCACGTATCAGCATCTGGCGGCGTTTTCAACGCTCCCATCAACGCCATGGCAGTAGGCGCAACAGCCTTCGCCTTGTTCACAAAGAACCAGCGCCAGTGGTTTAGCACGCCTCTACAACAAACTGAAATAGAGAAATTTAAGGCCGAAGTATTAAAGTCCGGAATTGAAGCAAAATACATCCTTCCTCACGACAGTTACCTGATCAATCTGGGCAGTCCCGATGCCGAAGGACTGGAGAAATCACGTGCCTCATTCCTGGATGAAATGCAGCGTTGCGAGCAGCTTGGTCTGACCATGCTGAACTTCCATCCCGGCAGCCATTTGAAGCAGATCACTCCCGAGGAATGCATGGATCGTATAGCCGAAAGCATCAACATCACTCTGGAAAAGACCAAAGGTGTAACTGCAGTAATAGAAAACACCGCAGGACAAGGCTCAAACATAGGTTTCGCCTTCTGGCAGATAAAGCGCATCATCGACGGAGTAACCGATAAATCCCGCGTAGGAGTCTGCATAGACACCTGCCACACCTACACAGCCGGCTATGACCTCAAAAACGCCTACGAAAGCGTCTGGGAAGAGTTTGACAACGAAATAGGCTTCAACTACCTCCGTGCCATTCATCTGAACGACAGCAAAAAGGAACTCGCCACCCGAGTTGACCGCCACGACTCCATAGGAAAAGGCTTCCTAGGTCTGGATTTCTTCAAGAAAATCATGAAGGATCCCAACCTAAACGATATCCCCTTCATCCTCGAAACCCCCGACGAAACCCTCTGGGCCCAAGAAATCACACTCCTCCACTCCTTCGAGTGACAAAGGGGACGGTTCCGTTTGGCTCGCCCGTTTAAAGCAAAAATCCCATCTGAGCATACTGTAGCGCAGATGGGATTGTTTTTTAGCGTGCCAAACGGAACCGTCCCCTTTGTCACTTCTGCTCGTCTGCCTCCAACTGACGGATATATTCAGTGGGACTTACGCCGTAGTACTGCTTGAAGGTAGTTGAGAAGTGGGTTTGTGAGGCGAAACCTACGCTATAGGCAATCTGCGATACGTTTACGCGCTTCTCCTTGAGCAGTTTCATAGCCTGCTGCATACGGATATTCTGCATGAAACGTGCGGCCGAGAAGCCTGTCAGCTCCTTGAGCTTGCGATGCAGCTGAGTACGGCTCATACCTACCTCATCAACCATCTGGGTGATATTGAAGTCGCTGTTCGAGATATTGGCGTTCACAATCTCCATGACACGCTTCATGAACTGCTCATCACTTGACTCGAACTGAATCTCAGCCACATTCTCAGACTGCTCCTGCTGACCCGAATACTTACCCTTAACGATCAGACGGTTGCTGATAAGGTTAGACATAAGTGACTTAAGCTCACTCATATAGAACGGCTTGGGCAGGTAACTGTCGGCGCCGGTATCCAGGCCGAGCATACGGTCCTGAAGCTTGTTCTTACCCGAGAGCATGATAACCGGAATGTGACTTACCAGCGAGTTGCCCTTAAGAGCCTTAACCAGCTGAATACCATCCATTTCAGGCATCACGACATCGGTAATAATAAGGTCAGGCATCTGCGATACAGCATACTTGAGACCCTCCTTACCGTTACGCGCGGTAATAATGCGGTAGTTGTGCTTGAGGCTGCCAGACAGATAATCCAGCATTGAATCATCATCATCCACCAGCAGCACCTTGACGTTGCTCTTGATATGGTTCTTATCCTCCGGCTCATCATAATCCTGGCTCGCGCGGTTACGCTCCAACTGAGGACGTGCAATCTGATCAGTATCCACAATATCCTCAGGAGCAATATGGCTGTTGCCAAGCGGCAGGCGGAACGAGAAGACGCTACCCGTCTGACCGTCCTTGCGGTTATCGGCCTTGATGATACCATGGTGCATACGGACAAGCATCTGGCTGTAATTGAGGCCGATACCCATACCCATGGTAACCGATGTCATCTTGTTGTCAGCCCTGTAGAAACGCTGGAAAACACGCTCAATATCATCCTTGTCCAGGCCGATACCCGTATCAGAGATCGATATCTCCACATAGTTGTGAAGCGGTCCCTTCTGGCTGTCATCGGTCCCTACCTCAACACTCATCTCAATCTTTCCGCCGTCATTGGTGTATTTGAAGGCGTTTGAGAGCAGGTTCATCATCACCTTGTCAATGCTGTCACGGTCAATCCATACCGTCTGCTCAGCCATTGAATGTTCAAAGGTGAAGTCTATGTTGCGCTTCTCGGCCGTCTGAGTGTAGAGCTCGAACGGTCCCATAAGGAAGTTAATCAGGTCAGTTTCAGCAAAATGCAGCTGCATCTGACCCTCATCGAACTTACGCATATCCAGCAGCTGGTTGATCAGTGACAGGATTCTGGTAGAGCTCTTATGCATCTGACGCAGGTTTGACTGCACATCAGCCGGGATGGAATTGTTCTGCAGCATATCCTCAAGCGGCGAAATCACCATCGTCATAGGTGCGCAGATCTCATGAGCCACATTGATGAATGACTGGAACTTGGCCTCATCCATCTCTCTCCGACGTTTTCTGCGGCGCGTTCTGAATATAACCAGCAGGAATGCCAGCATCAGCAGGATATACACCATCATCGCAATCGATGAGGCGTACCACGGAGCTTCAATCTTTATAGTGTAAGTCCTTGGTACTGAGATAATATCGTTAAGTCGTGCCCTTACGGAGAGTGTGTATCGGCCATAACCCAGACGAGAGAAACTGAAACGGTTCACGCCGGCAGGGTTGCTCACCCACTCCGTTCCGCCGGGACTCATGGAGTATTCGTATATCAGACTCTGCTCGTCACCATAGTTCAACGAACTGAACTCCAGCGTGAATGAGTTGTCGCGGTAAGCCAGACGGAACTGGTCCGATACGGACAGCGGCTTCTCGGAAATAGGTTTGCCGCCCGACATAGACTCGGACGTAATCAACTCGCCGTTCAGATAGAAGCCAGTCATAACAACCTTATTCACAGTTGATTCGGTGAAAATCCGGTAGGGGTAGAAAGCGGTTATGCCGGTATTACTTGCAAAATATGCCCTGTCGTCTCTGCTTGAGAAGGCCGATACGCCATTGAACGCCCTCTCCTCGGTATAGAATCGGCTTACCTCAAAATCATCGGGATTGATGCGGTTCACGCCACCCGGAGTCGAAACCCAGATATAACCCTCACCATCCTTGACCATGCCACGTATATCATTGCTTGACAGGCCCTTGGAGGTATCCAGTATACTGGCCACGCCGTTTGTCATGTTATAGACGATGACGCCCTTGGTGGTACCGAACCAGATAATACCCTCCCTCTCCTCGAGGATGCATGTACAACCCGACGTACCCATGGCCGCCGACAGTTTGTCGTTGTCAATGAACTCACTTCGGTCAATGTCAAAGCAGTCAGCACCATTATCATGACCAATCCAGAGCCTGTTCCAACTGTCCACCATCATGATATGGATCCAGTCATTGTTCAGTGAACCGCCCTTTCGGCTTCTCTTGGCAAACTCCGTATAGAGCTCGGTCTTCATATCGGCCGGGTTGAAACGGCTGAAACCGGTACCCAGTTCAGAGTAGTAGATACGTCCCTTGGAGTCCTCGGCAATTGATGAAACATTTGAGAACTCATTGGCAATTACCATCTCTATGCCGCCGTTATGTGTATTCAGCAATGCCAGACCCAGGTTGGGACAACCAGCCCAGATCCTGTTGCGGCTGTCGCGGAACAGACAACTTATATAAGGAGTATTAGGATTGTTCCAACCGGACATGAGAACCCGACCGGTACTTGACATACAGGTCATACCGTTATTGTTGTAACCAATCCACAGACGGTTCTCGGAATCAAGAACCATAGCCGTAACGGTACCCGATATATCCTCCTGATAATCAGAGAATTTCCAGTACTCAAACTCATTACGGTCCTTAGTCACCAGAATAAGGTCCGACAGGAAACAGCCAATCCATCTGTTACCGGCACGGTCCATATACATGGCACTGACATCAAGCCTCTCCAGGCTGCGGTCCTGCGGTTTCAGTTCATACTGTTCCAGACGTCCGTCATCGGTCAGATACATCATACCCTTGCCTCGCAGGGATATCTTAAGGCCCTCACGGTCCATGAATGAATGGGTTATCTCCCATATTCCACTTTCAGGAGTGATACGTGTCAGACGGCGTCTGAAGGTACTCCACATGTACAGATGATTGTGGGTGGTTATGAATATATCACCGTTATCATTCTTGCATATGCCGGTGATATCACCCTTTATGACATCGGGACTGAACTCCGTAATCTTGTCATTATGAGGATCATACAGCAGTACACCTGTAGCGGTTCCTATCCAGATTGTTCCGTCGCTGTCCTCTACGAAACATCTGAAAATGGCCTGTGCCGGCGCATAGTTGTTCAGACTTACGATACCGTTAACCTGAACGGGATTTTGCGGATCAACCCAGTAAAGGCCGTCTCCCGGGGCGGCAATCCATATCCGGCCGTCACTCAACTTGGTGATTTGCTGAATGTAAGGCAACCTGTCACCCGGAAAAAGGACAGTATGGAAACTCTTTTCACTTGCTTTCAGATACTGGATACCGCGGTTTGTTCCTATCCATAATGTTCCATCGTCGTCAGTGTAAAGACTGCGGATGTAGTTACTCATCAGTGACAGCGAATCATTGTTGTCATGGAAGAATTTCTGGAAATGGTAACCGTCATATCGGTTCAGACCGTTCTCCGTACCTATCCAAATGAAACCGGAATTATCCTCACAGATAGCCTGGAAGCGGTTATTGGACAATTGACCCATCGAGTACCGGTACGTTCTCTGTGCGTTCACAGGAATAAAAAGCAATCCCGCAAGAAGAGCAATTATTGGTTTTCGCATTAGTAAAAAAGCAAGTAGTTTAGTAATTGTTCCAAAGATATCAATAATTAAGTAATGTTCCAAACCATAATTGGCACGCGGAACAATTCTTAACGTATATGATAAACTCACCTTCTTTAGAACACTCGTAAGGTATATTTAGTATCTTTACCAAGTCGTAATAAGTCAACATAAACTACTTAAATAACCAATTATGAAATTCAAATCAGTAATTCTGACCGCCGTCATGACGGCTTTCGTTCTCACGCCTGCCTCCGCCGGCAAGCACTGGGTAGCAACATGGGCCACAGCCGAGCAGGTTGTAGAACCTCACAACTGTCCCCCCGCCCCGGGTCTTCAGAACAACTCAATCCGTCAGATAGTCCAGACATCCATCAGCGGTAAGGAAGTCAGAGTAAAGTTCTCAAACGAGTTCAGCCAGGGTCCTGTAACCATCAATGCAGCTGAGATTGCCCATGCAGCCACTGCAGGCGCCACCAGCGACATTGTAGCAGGCACAGAGGTATCACTTACATTCAACGGAAGCAAGTCAGTAACCATCCAGCCGGGTGAACTGGTAACATCTGATCCCGTCAAGTTCCCCATGGCAACACGTCAGAATGTGGCCATCACAATGCATCTGGGCGAGGCTTCGTCAACCAGCGTAACAGGTCACCCAGGTTCACGTACCGACTCATATCTTATTGAGGGTCAGGGTTCTGACTTTACAAATGCAGTTAAGACCGCTCACTGGTACATCATCAACGCCATTGAGATAAAGGCCGAGAAGAAAGCCCGCGCAATCGTAGTTCTGGGTAACTCAATCACTGACGGACGCGGATCAACCACCAACGAGCAGAACCGTTGGACCGATAACCTGTCACGCCGTCTGCTTGCAAACAAGAAAACCAGCCGCGTATCAGTCCTGAACATGGGTCTGGGTGGCAACTGCATACTCCAGGGCGGCCTTGGACCAACCGGTAAGAGCCGTTACCCGCGTGACCTCTTCCAGCAGGAGGGTGTCAAGTACATCATCCTCTTTGAGGGTGTCAATGACCTTGGCGGACGCGGTGATGCCATCGCAAAGGCAAATCAGATTCAGGAGGTCTACAAGCAGATCATTGCCGAGGCTCACGAGCGCGGAATCAAGGTTTACGGCGCTCCTGTAATGCAGTTCAAGGGTAACAACTACTACAGCGAGAACCACGAGGCTGGCCGTCAGCAACTCAACCAGTGGATACGTACCAGCGGTTACTTTGACGGCGTCATCGACTTTGATGCCGCTATGGGCAACCCCGATGATCCCGCACAGCTCAATCCCAAGTACCTCTTTGAGAACGACTACCTGCACCCCAACGCTGAAGGTTACGTTCAGATGGGTGACTGCATCGACCTCAAGCTCTTCGAGAAATAAGCAGGAAAAAATTTAACTTTTTGCCTTTGTATCGCTATTTAAGTAAAACACTTGAATGACGGTATGAAGGCAAAATTTTTGTGCTCAATAGTATCTGCAGCCCTGTTCTCAGCGGTTGCTTTCGCACAGTTTCCGGGAGGCGGAGGTTTTCCCGGAGGCGGTGGATTCGGGGGCGGATTCCCCGGCGGAGGTTTCCCGGGTGGATTTGGCGGCAGATTCCCGTTTGATCCTCAGGAGCAGGAGGGCCAAATGCCCGGTTTTCCCGGCGGCGGTGGCGGATTCGGCGGCGGATTCGGCATGAACGGCAGTTACAACACATCGACTTTAACTGACAAGGTAGAGTTCACATCATCCAATCTGCCAATAGTGATAATCCAGACCGACAGCCCCACCCTGACCAACCGTGAAAAGACCGGTGGCACAATGAAAATCATTGACAACGGCTCCAAACGCAACAAGGTAACTGATGCGGCCAATGGATATAACGGCAACATCAGGATAAAACTGCGCGGAAACTCATCGCTGTTCTTTGACCAGAAGCGCTTTACGCTTGAGACCGTCACCCCCGAGGGCAAGGCCAACAACGTTGAACTGCTTGGCATGCCGGCCGATAACGACTGGGTGCTGCTGGCTCCCTTCAACGACATATCCATGATGCGTGACCCCTTTGCATTCGACCTCTGGAACGAAATGGGCCACTGGGCACCGCGCAACCGCTATTGCGAGGTGGTCATGAACGGCCATTACATAGGCGTCTACATACTCTGCGAGAAGATAAAACGGGCCGATAACCGCATCAACATAGCCAAACTCAAAAAGACCGATACCGAAGGCCTGGATCTGACAGGCGGCTACATAGTACGCATCGACCCGCCCGATGAAGGCGAGAAATCCTTCCAGTCCGAAGTTCCCGGCCTTATGTCAAACGGCGGCTTTGGAGGTATGGGTGGCTTTGGAGGCGGAATGGGCGGCTTCGGCGGAGGCCGTGCCACAGTAACCTGGAGTTACTTCTACCCCAAGTCCGACAAACTTGCTCCCGAGCAGGAGAAATACATCAGTGATTATATCAAAACCACTGAGAAGGTAATAATGAGTGACAATTTCGCCGATCCCAAAGAGGGATACGCCAAGTATATCGACGTAGAGTCATTCGTGGATTACATAATCCATACCGAACTCAGCCTGAATGCCGACGGACTCAAGCGCAGCACCTATTTCTATAAAACCAAGCAGAATGAGGACGGCACAGGCGGCAAACTGCATGCAGGAACAGTCTGGGACTACAACCTGGCATACGGAAACTGCAATTTTGCCAACGGAAACAACATCGAAGCCTGGGTTTATAACGGAGGCGAGACCAACCCCACCCCGGCCATGTTCAAACGTCTCATGGAGGATCCCGCATTCGTGGCAAAGGTTAAGGCCCGCTGGAAAGAACTCCGTAAGGGCGTACTGAGCATCGACAACATCAACAAATACATCGATGAGCATGCTGCACAGCTGGCAGAGGCCAAGGACCGTCAGTTCGCACAATACGCCAACCTGCTTGTACCTGCATCAAGGAATCAGAACCAAGGAGGCCGTAACGGCGGATTCGGTGGCGGATTCGGCCCCGGAATGGGAGGATTCGGCGGCGGCATGGGCGGATTCGGCGGAGGATTCGGCGGAGGATTCGGCGGAGGTGATGCCGTTGGAATGTTCGCAGCCTACCGTGTATCCAGTTACGATGAGGAAATCACAATCCTCAAGAAGTTCTTCGCAGACCGCATAGCATTCCTCGACAGGAACTGGAAGTAATTAAACCTTTTGCGTTTTTCAGGGTCAAACAATTGATCCTTTGATTCACTGACTCTATGCGCATTAAGAAATTCCTCTCTTTACTGATAGTAGCTATGCTCTCTGTCACTGCTGTGGCACAACCCGGTGGCGGCTTTGGAGGCGGCGGAGGAATGCGCGGCGGAGGCGGTGGCTTTCAGGGCGGTGGCTTCCAGGGCGGTGGCGGTCAGCGCGGCGGAGGAGGTTTCCAAGGCGGAGGCCGTGGCGGTTGGGGCGGTTTTGCCACCCTCAACGACAGCACAGAGCTTGAAAGATTCAGCGGCAGCCTCACATTCGTCGAGGGCCGAGGCGCAGGCAATGCCATCCGTGAGGATGACCTCAAGCAACTCCTGGATTCCCTTCAGTTCCAGAGATATGAGACAGCCAACCGTAATTTCATCAAGGGAGACAATAAAGAGAGCGTAGGCGTAATGTGCGGCATACCCACAGCAATCCTAGCTCTGATAGCTGTAACCCACTACAGTTCCGATGATCCGGGGCTTTCCAAGAAGCTCTACATACTTTCGGGCGCATTGGCCTTACCCACAATAACCTTCTACACGTGGGGCCGACTCCAGAAAGGCAAGGCAAAACGTGAACTTGAAAGGATTGCCGATGAATACAACAAAGACCTGCCGTTCAAGAAGGCAGCCAAGATGCTGCAGTTTGAATTTGAACCAACGGTATTTATAGATAGGGAAAACAACTCTTCGTTCGGAGCGTCGGTAAGCCTGACGTTCTGACAAAAAAGAAAGGCGGGAAACCCCGCCTTTTCTTATTCCCTTACATAAGGTGATTCCGGCATGAACAGGTAACTCTTGATATAGCCACCCGCATCAATAACCACCTTCTCGAATACCGTACCCGGCTCGATGGGTCGGAACGTGATTGTATGCTCACCCTTGGCTGCCTTGCCCAGCTCTACGCGGTCATCCTTGACACGTGTAGCTACTGTGGGATAATATACTGAGTAGATGTTGCGCTGGTCCTCATTAAGGCGCTCGTTGAACACAACCTCAACCTCGGGACCGCCATCCAGGCTTACCATGTAGCGGTGACCCTCCAGACGGTAGAATGTAAGAGTTGCGTTAACAGCAACAACTGCTGACAGATTCTCAACATCCTCAGTCAGATTGAACTTATAGGTCATTGTAGCACCCTCAGTAGGCTGGCTGTAAGGCATCAGAGCTACGCCAGAGAGCGTACGGCCCATATAAGGAATGGTAGTCCACTTGGCGGAACCTGCGTTGACAGGAGTCTGGGCATAGAAGTGCTCTGCCTCCATTGCAACAACGCCGTTCTTCTGAGTGAATACGTATCCACCCTCCTTCTCGCCTTTCTCAACACGGCTTACGCGCGGCTGTGTATCGGCCCTGAAGTTATCGTTCCATGATGTGTAACCGATGTGCTTCTGGATCATCATGCCGTCCCACTTGCCGCCGGCCATCTCCTTGTTGTAGTATGCGCAGAGCTCGGCGTCACGTTTAAAGTCGCGCTCGCAACGCTCAGCCCAGTAGTTTGCTGCGGGGTCGTTGTTGCGTGCCAGCTTCTGGTTCATGGCCTGGCTGTAGTACATATCATAGATGTTGCCCATTGCCTGTACGGGGAACAGGATTATCTGCTGATATGCATCGCGGTACTCGGGCTTAAGGCGCAGATACTGGCGCAGTGCCTCGGCCTCCAGACGTGCGTAATCGTCGCAAACCTGCTCAAACTCACCGGTCTCGAGAGTGTAATACTGACGTGCGTCGAGCATCTCGGCACTGATTCGGCCGTTGTACTTGCAGCAGAGGTTAAGTATGCGTGCAGCCTCCTGAGCCTCCTCCTCACCAAAGAACTCAAGGCAGAAGTCATAGGTATGCTCCAGCAGGTTGTCAACGGTGAATGATGTGGGGTTCCAGGCCATATCCAGGAACAGTGTGATAGGATACTCCATCGGCTTCAGGTCACCTACGTTCAATACCCAGATCTTATCTACACCGTAGTCATAGGTAAGCTGCATCTGCTCCCAGAGGTGCTGTATCGGAGTGATATTCAGCCACTTTGAGTTACGCGGAGCACCTACATAGTCAACGTGGTAGTACATACCCCAGCCGCCCTTGCGCTTACGCTCCTGCTCATTGGGAAGACGACGGATATCGCCCCAGTTGTCATCGGACAAAAGGATGATTACGTCATCAGGCACGCGCAGGCCCTTGTTGTAATAGGTCTGAACCTCCTTGTAGAGTGCCCATACCTGCGGACGCTTCTCGGCGGGCTTGCCGGTAACCTCCTTGATTATCTGGCGCTGGTCGGCGAACAGACCCTCCAGCATCTTCATGTTGTCCTCATCGGAACCTCTCAGTTCAGCGTCACCGTCACCGCGCATACCGATGGTAATCAGATCCTCGGTATCCTTGGCGCGCTCAACGCCCTCACGGAAGAATCTCTGCAGCTCCTGCTTGTTCACTGTGTAGTCCCACTGACCGCCGTATGCCTTGGGATTACGTGCCCACTCCTGATGGTTGCGGGCCATCGGCTCATGATGGCTTGTACCCATGATTACGCCCATCTCATTGGCAGTCTTTGAGTTCTCGGGATCATCGGCATAGAATGCCCAGTCCCACATTGCGGGCCACATGAAGTTACCGCGCAGACGCAGGATCAGCTCAAAGCAGCATGCATAGAACTCATGTCCGCCGCGCTGTGTGCCGAATGTATTTGCCACCCAGGTGGTAAGGCACGGAGCCTCATCATTCAGGAAAATGCCGCGGTAGGTAACTGCAGGCTCACCTGCGGTGTATGTACCCTTGGCCAGAGATACGTTATCCTTATGCTCGATTGGAACATCGGCCCAGTAATACCAGGGAGATACGCCAATCTGCTCAGACAGCTCGTAAATACCGTAAATGGCACCTCGCATATCACTTCCTGCAATCACCAGAGCCTCATCGATGCCCTTCAACGGATTGCTTACAACGGTCATGATATACTTCTCACGCTTGCCCTTAAGCTCCTTCTTGTCGATCTTCTTGGCCTTGATAATCTGTGAGATATACTTACTGTCAATGGTACCCACAATCACGGGTTTACCCTGACCCGGCTCATAGATAATCTGAGCCTCCTGCCCTGCTACGGCCTTGAAATCCTTCTGCAGAGCCTTAAGAGCTATCTGAACGCCGCTCTTATCGGCCTCATCGGCCAGAATCTGAACCGGCTTGCCGTTCTCAATGAGCGTAAACCTATCGGCCGATAACTCATCAAATGAAATTCCCTTGTTGTCAGCTGCAAATGCTGATACGAAACCAAGCGCCAATGCGCCAAGGACCATCAATACTTTTCTCATAAGTTTTATTTGGTTGAATTGAATACTGTTACAAAGGCAAAGATAAGAATATTATCTTACCCAGACCACCTTACCCTGATGTATATACAGACGGTTGTCAATCCTGTACCATCCGTCATCCTTATGGAGTGACTGCTGCTGTATGTAAGGAACACCAGTGGGCATGTCATTGTGGAAGTGGAACGATGCAACACCCTCTGTCACAGTCATTTGAGTGACCGGCTTGGACATGAGCACCGTATTGTCGCTATTGGGGTTGAAAAGCTCTGCCGCTGGAGTTGACGTATTGGTCAGACTGTTGTTGAGCCCATACGGATACGCCCAGCCCTTAATGTTGTCATCACTTACAGACTTCTTGTTGTTAGCCGGTATTATAAGATAATTCTGTTCGTTTATGGTATTGGGACGGCCATATATGAACATATCCTCATCATAATCGACATGGAACACCAGGATACCGCTGCCAGGGAGCGACTCATCCCATCCCACGTTCTGTCTGTTCTCTATCACGTAAAACTCATCGGGCCTTCCTTCATTGCGGATCATATACGCAACCGGCTGCGACGACAGCGCCGGCACACCCGTAACATCCTGCTCCTCAGTAAGTTCAATAGGTGTCAGCCAACCCAGGAATGAGCGCTCAAATGCAGAATAACTGCATGGACGGAAGCCGTTCCCATTGTAATTACCGTGATCCATCAAATCCCAATTGCTTACATAAGACGTTGAGCCATAATAAAAATCCGGAAGACCCAGACAATGGCTGAACTCATGACATAAGGTTCCAAAAGCACCATAATCACCTTTTTTGCTCAGTTCCTGAACAAAGCAATATGAGTCAATTATGTAGCTCCCGTTGCCACTTCTGACAGTTATAGGATTGAAATGGAAATAATCCGGAAAATCGCTGAGCCACCACTGATGAGGCCAGATAGTCATACTGTCACCGCCGTCTGACTGCCCTTTACCGGCAAAAATCATGAGCAGCTGATCCACAAATCCGTCACCGTCCCAGTCATACACGGACCAGTCCTCTACCCTTTCACTCAGGTATTTCACCACTTCCCGAACCAGATAAACGGCGTTGACATCACTGGTGGCGGTACTGTGATAATTCTCACGGTTTCCGGCCACCATATAATACATATCAAAAGTCAGGTCAAACTGACCGTAACTCTGATCATAGAAATAATCATGCACAGAACCGCAGAACGGCTCCTCATTAAAATTCTTGGCATTAAGAATCTTGTTCCACTGCTCCATAGTCCGGGCGCTGTCCCCCAGAAAAGCCCAGTCTGCAAACTCAACCATAACAACAAGCTGGCGGCGCTTACCTTTGTAGCGATCCTTATTATTTGACCTGTTTGTTGATTTCAGGGCCGATGAACGGTGCGTGGCATGCCTGGACATTTCAGCCTCAGGAAATACCTGACGGCAGTTTCTTCTATGGATTATCTCCTGGCCGATGGCCGGGCACATGAGAATCAATGACAGAACAAACAGGAAAAATCTTCTCATATCATTTGAATAATCTAAGTTCAAACCGGCCTGTTATGGCCATACGGTCATCCTTGACGGCTATTGCACCAAGTATCTCAGGGATTTCCGATATACTGTCTATCACGGGCTGCAGGTCATCTACGGTCTTGATGCGGTTTGCCATGGCGGTGGCATAACTGTCAGCCAGCAGCACGTCCTTGCACACAATCATCACGGCATCCGCACGGCCCAGACTGAGCGACGGGCCAACCGTGCCGCTTGATGTGCAGATTCCCAGCGGAAAGTCCGCTGCAGGTATGTGCAGGCCTATTTTCTCAGAGAGCGGTGACTGTCCGGCAAAGACTGAAATATCCATGTCAGAAGCAGCCTTGGCATATATGTCTCC
>JAEEGG010013538.1_pt1 | contig 17432 bp, 6 predicted proteins | sample 9134161 | NCBI WGS metagenome assembly JAEEGG01 (sample SAMN16246543, study PRJNA631951) | gut metagenome | biome: gut microbiome; feature: rumen; material: CR-attached | host: Bos | place: Iran: Karaj | collected 2018-10 | reverse complement strand
AATCTCATGGACGGAAAGGTACTCGGCGCCGGACTCCAGCACCGCGCGAAGTTCGCGGTCGAGGTCCTCGGGCGTCTTCCTGAAGTCGGGGTCGATGTCGTTTGCCCATGGTCCATAGGCGACAAACGGCACGCCGTGGGCGAACGGCCAGTGTTCGCGCTGGCCGCGAACGACCGTCTCGGCGTATTTCCGGACCTTCTCCACCGGCCAGCGGAAATACCATGCGCATGTCTGCGCGCAATAGTCGAGCTTCAGCCGGCTGCCGTACAGCGGATCCGGCAGGAACACGGGATAGATGTGCGCGTAGACGACGATGGACGGATCGTATGCCTTCACGGCGTCGTAGAGCGCGGCATAGTACGCGACGATCTGCTCCTCGAAGAAGCGGCCGCGGTTCTCCTCTGTGTCGGCGAGACCCTCCCGCTCCAGCCACGCCTTCAGCAGACGCAGGCAGTCGGGATGGCGGCAGCCGCGGTAGTTGGCGTAGCCGATGTAGTCGAGGCACACCGCCTTCACCTCCGGATTCGCCCTGAGCCGCTCCACGAGCCCGGCGGCCCCTTTCGCGCAGGCGTTCGTCCCGACGAAGCAGCCGATGCTTTCGATGTAGGCCTCCGCGTTCCCGGGTTCGGGTTCGCCGCCGAGACGGTAGTGCCGCGTACGCCAGCGGTCGGTCCGCCCCTGTTCGCCAGCATCACCTTTTGCCTCGGGCGGGTCAAACCGGCTCTGCAGCTCGGCCTGGAGCCGCGCCTCTTCGGGCGAAAGCACCTGGGCATGCGAATCGCAGAACGGACCGAACGCGACACAGGGCACGATGCCGAACCGCTTCGCCCGTGCGATCTTCTCCGGGTCCGGACGGTTCGCGGCATCGCAGCAGTTCGCGGCGAAGACGTTCAGTTCAGCGAGCTTCGCCGCGTGTTCGTCGTCGCCGATGTCGGTGAACGCGAACACCTTCCGAAACCGCGGCCCCCCGCCCGCAGGCGCAGAGCAGGCGAGCAGAACGCCCGCCATTGCCAGCATCAGCCTTAAGCGCACAGATTACCCTCCTTTAAGATTTCAACAAAAGTTTCAGTCCGTATCGGCAAACATCGCCTTCCGTCCCATGTTGCCGAGAAGTAAGTTATCATTTTTCACTCAACAATGTCAACTTTCGTGTCTACTATCTTGTTTTTTTGACAATAGTAGACCATAAACCCGCAGAATCTAGTGACTTTATTGTCTGGACGGCCGCAGTGCCGCGCTGCCCCACGCCGATAAAGCCAACGCGAACATTCCTGCCCTTGAGCTTCTGGAATGCGTAGTCCTGCAGAAGTGCATCTCGGCATACTTGCAAAAATTATTACGCTGAATGCCCGAGATTCAGTTGCCAGAACGCAGGGCCATGAAGCCCTTCTCCACATCAGCTTACAGAGGGTTGAGGACAATGTTACGGTATTCGATGCCGAAACCTTCGCTCTGGAGCTGGATGCGGCCGTATGAAGGACTGAGGTCCCAGTATTCGCCTGTCTTCATCCCGTTGAAGAAAAACTCGGCCTTGTCGCCGTTGCAGACGACCTCAACCTTGTTCCACTCGCCAATCGGCTTTTCGTTTGGCGAAAGCGGCTCGCTTATCAGGTTCTTCCACTCGGGGTTCACGTCGGGCCGGCGTATGCGTCCCCAGTCGACGATGGCGACGGTTTCGCCGTCTGCGCTCCAGCGCTGGCATTCCGTTCCCTTCGTGGCGGGATCGACACGCCCCTTGCAACGATAGACCCCCGGCTTCCCCTTCCTGTCTCCGACGACGATGAGATCGCCCGTCGCGCCCTGGATGATGTTGCACTCAAAGGAGCTCATCCAAATGCCCCAGAACGCGCCATCCTCGCCTGTCGAGTGGAAAAGGATCCCGCCGTCGCGCGCTTCCTTCTTGTTGAGCTGGACGTCGTTGTCGACGTAGCGGTACTCAAGCGAGAGCCGGTAGTCTCGATAGGCCTTGCGCGTCGTCACGCACCCCATGCCCTGACCGGAGACCTTAAGCGTGTTCCCCTCGGCCACGAACACCTTGTTCGTGTCGGAATCGCGTCCTTCACCCTTCAGCCACGTGTACCAGTGCTTCGAGAGGTCGCCGTTCTCAAGCAGCTCGATCCTCTTCGAAGCCTTCTCCGGTTCGGATTCCGATCGCCCAGGCGTCGCGGCGCCGGCAACTTGCACCGCCAGAAACGACGCGGCCGCCGCCGCAAGGGTCAATGTCGCATGAGGCTTCATCGCCGCACTCCTTTACCTGAGATCACGGCGCGGTCGTTGAGACGACAATGCGGTAGAACGCCTGCGCCTCGTTCGCGGCGCGGGCGATCGAAAGCTCCTTTTCGCCTGACGCGAGAGCAGAACCCTTAGTCCAGGTAGTCTCGTCGAGAACAAACGGCTTTGAGAGATCCGTCGTCTTCTCGAGGGCGTACCAATAGTCCGCCGCTACTTCGGAAACGCCGACCTTCACCGTCGAGCCGACAAAAGTGACTGACGCGGCCGCAGGGGTTTCGGCTGCGCTTCCGCCGCTCACCGAGACGGTAATCGTGCCGTTGCCGTTGTCCGTCACCAGATAGGCGAGACTTCCGCCGACGACGAGAGCATGCCCGTTCGTAGTGATAGTGTAGTCGCCGGCAACCGTGGGATTCCAGCTCGCATCCCAGAGAAGTTCTGCCTGGCCATTCCCGGCCGCAAGCGCATCGGCGACCGTCTCGTATTCCGTTCCGCCGACTTTTGCGAGGTTGGAGTCGAGCCCTTCGAAGCGGTATGCGCCGTCGAGCGACGTGACGTCTGTCGCGCCGATGTACCTGACGGTCGAGACTCCAACGGACTTCTCGGCCATCGCGTACGTGCCGAGATTGACGCCGCCGATCGAATAGGAGACCGTATGCTCTCCGTCGTCAAGTGTCACGACGACGGTCACGGGAGAAGTAGTGTTCGCGACGACGGAGAGGTTCGTCGCCGCGCCATTTGCAGTCTGGACCGCATAGCGGTTGACGCCACCGACGCTCACGACCATGACGCCGGCGCGGGAAGTCGTTTCGAACGCGGTTTCCGACGGCGAGCCGAATTCAAAAGTCGAAGACACGGTTACGAGCGCCGCACGCGGCGCGGCAGTCGTTGCCACGAACGTCGCGTTGGAGACGCTGATCTTGCCATTCTCGGCCGCGGCCTTGTCGCCAGACCAGACACCAGTCGATCCGAGCGCCGTCGCCGTCTCGTGGACCCAATCCGCGCTCTCGTCGACCTTGATGGTCCCCTGCACGAGATCGACGCTCTTGGTGTAGTCAACGCCATCAACAGTCAGCGTAATCGTGCCCGTATAGACATTGCCAGCAGTCACAACATCAGAGGGGATTGCAAAAGTCGCAGCGCCATTTGCCGCATCAACTGAGCCAATATAGTTGACGCCGCCAATCGTGACCTTTGCTGACACAACGGCACCGTCGGGAATGGAGCCAGTGAAGGAAACCTCTACAGCGCTTCCGTTGTAGTCCGTCAGGGGCATAGAACTCGCCTCGCCAAGCGCAATAGAGGGCGACGGCGGAACGCTGCCAAACTCAAAGCAGCCCATGGACGGAGGATTCGCGAAGTCGCAGTCCATAAGGTCCTTGCCGATGCCGGAATACGTCGTGCCCGCGTACTTCGCAGGCGAGTCCGCGCCAAGCGTGTAGTCGCCAGCGGCCGCGTCAGTGAACTTTGCGTCGCCCGTCTTGCAATGCGAGCCGACCTGCTCGCCAGATGTCTCGATCGTCACGCAGTCGTCGGTATCGAACAGGCAGTAGTCCACGTTCGTCGCATGATGCAGCTTTACGTCGGGATTGCCGCCCACCGTGGTATTGCCAGCGACAATGCAGTTGACCATCGTCAGCTTGCTGCTGTAGTCGCTGCCAACGCTCAGCGCGCCGCCTTCGGAAGTCCGCCCTTCGACGCCGGAAACGTTCTCCACAATCGTGGTGTTGCGAATCGCCACGGCGCTTCCGTAATTCTTCAGCTCCATGCCGATGCCCGCGCCCTTGCTCGCGCCCCAGGCATAAGCAGCCCTGTTACCGCGGACCAGGCAGGCGTCTATCGTGATCGGACCGGAGTAGTCGCCGTTCACGCCGATGCCGCCGCCCTTGCCGCCGTTACCGTCGTTGGTGTTGAAGGCAATAAGCGAGTGGTCGATCGCACCCTGCTTGATGAACACGCCACCGCCGTAGGCACCCTTGCCCGAAGCAGTATTGTTGCTGACGCAGCACCAGGAAATCGTGCCGCTCTCGACATACAAACCACCGCCATGATTCCAGTCCGCCGTAATTTTTCCGCCAGTCATGGTGACACCCTCAAGCGTAGCGTCGCCAGAAAGAGTTGCCACACGCTCAGAGCCGACCTGCTTGATGACGGTTCTCTCCCAGCCCTGACCCGCAAGCGTGACGCCGTTCGTGACCATCAGCTGGGCGTTGATGTAGAATGTACCACTGCCGAGCGTGACTGTTCCGTGCGTCGGCGCAGCGGCGTCGATGAGCGCCTGAATAGCCGAGAGGTCGTTCGCGCCTGTCGCGTCGTTGCTAGGCGCAAGCGCGTCTTCCGGATCGACATGCGGCTGGGGGTCAGGCGTGGAACCGCCGCCAGTCTTGGGAAGGACGACGTCCTTCGTCTGCGTCGCGAACGGCGCATCAAATGTCGCCGTGTAGCGACCAGTGCCGTCCGTCGTTGCCGTCGCCGCGACGACTACCGTGTAGACAGCAGTGACGGTCTTGTTCGTCGTGTGCGAGGAATCGGCGGTGCAAGTCGCGCTTGCAGTGCAAGTCGTGTTGTCGGACGACCAGACATAGGTCGGCGCGCCCCAGGTGTGGGTATGCGGCGCCGGAGGATCGACAACGGGATCGCCGCCAGAGCCGCCACCAGAGGTGCTTCCGAATTCGTAGCAGCCCATCGACGGAGGATTCGCGAAGTCGTTGCATGAAAGATCCTTGCCGATGCCGGAGTAAGTTGTGCCAGCGTACTTTGCAGGCGAGTCCGCGCCAAGCGTGTAGTCACCCGCCGCGGCGTTCGTGAACTTAGGGTCCCCGGATTTGCTGTTCGTTCCGATCTTGTCGGCGGAATCGTCAAAGAGGCAGTAGTCAACGCCGCCAGCGTATGCGAGGTCCATGTTTGAACCGTTAACAGTCGTATTGTTCGCAAAGATGCAGTTGACCATCGTGAGCTTCTTGCCAGAGTCGCCCTCCGCATAGACGGCGCCGCCCTTGGAATTGTTGTTCACGCCGCCGCTGCCGCCAGCTGCATTACCGACGATAGTCGTGTTGCGGACAGTCATCGTCGTGCCCCACATCGAAATCGCGCCGATGCCGCCGCCCTTTCCGTTGCGATGCTGTGTATTGTTGATCGCGCTGTTGCCGCTAATAAGGCATGTGTCGATCGCAATAGCACCAGAAACCTGGTTGGCGCCAATTCCGCCGCCAACATTAGTGTCCTCGTATGTGGATACGACATGGTTGTCCGCGACGATGGAGTGGTCAATCTGGCCAGGGCCGGTGAAAGCGACGCCACCGCCAATCGCAACGTTCTTGCAGGTCATCGAGTTGTTCGTTATGCAGCACCACGAAATCGTGCCGTTGTTCACAAGTACACCACCGCCATACTGGTAGGTGGCATCCTTTACAAAACGTCCACCGGTGAGCGTTACGTTCTTGACCGTCGCGCCACCCTGAATCGTTGCGACACGCATGCTATCGCCAGAGGAGACCTGCTTGATGATCGTCCTCTCCCATCCCTGGCCCGCGAGTGTGACACCGTTCGCAACCGTCAGCTGCGCGTTGATGTAGAATGTTCCGCTGCCGAGCGTTACCGTTCCGCCGTTTGCAGTCGCATTTATCGCGGCCTGAATTGCAGAGAGGTCGCTCGCGCCAGTCGTGTCGCCGCTTGCGGCTATTGCGCCTTCAGGATCACCCTGCGGCTGAGGGTCAGGCGTGGAACCGCCGCCGGAAACGGCAGTCGCCGCGCTTGCAGTGAGGAACGAGGCAGAGGACTGCGCGTACTCGGCCTTGACCCAGTCGGCGGAGGAAACGGCGTCGCGCAGACGGAACTCGTCGAAGAGACCGGTGAAATGACCCTGGACGACATCCTTGTCCTTCGCGCCGAAGATAAGCTTGTTGTCCGTGTCCTGTACGGCAGTGATGGTCGAGTCCGCGAGCTTGACGCCGTTGGCGTAGGTCGTAAGGGTCGTGCCGTTGAAGACGGCGGCGATATGGACCCAGGTGTTTTCCGCGGAAGGCACCGTGCTGGAAACGGCCGTAAGCGAACCTGCGTATCCGTTGAGAGTCGTGTAGTTGGGAAGCGCGAGCTCCCAGTCCGGCGCATAGCCGCCGCCGCGGTTGCGGCTCGCGAAACGCGCGAGGCCGTCCACCGTCGTGAGCGCTGTCATCTTTACCCAAGCGGACATCGTGAAGTCGCTGCCGACGTCGAGAAGCGTGGAGTCCGCGACCTTCAGCATGGACTGTCCCTGATACGACGCGTTGTTCGCGGAATTTACGCGGCTCTTCCCGAAGACGCCGTCGGCCGCAACCTGCTGCGTCGCCGCGGCGGCTCCGATCGGCTCCGCGTCAAGTCCGTTGACGGAATCGGAAACAGACCCGCTCGCCTCGGCCATGTGCCACACGCCGACGTAGTCCGCCTTCCAGGTCCAACGCGACTCGACCGCGTCCGCCGGAGTGCCGCCGTAGTACATCTTGAACTTTGTGCCCTGCGAAAGCGACGGCATCTTGACCCACACGAGCGAAGCGCCGTTCGCGTTCCACTGTTCGATTTCGTAGGAGAGTGAATTGCCAGCGGCGTCCGCAAAGCGAAGCTCGCTTCCATTTGCGGAGTTCGCCATGTCGGAGTAGCTGAAGCCCGAGGGCGAGCCCGCGGCGATTCGCACGGCGACAGGGAAATCAGAAAGCATCGAAGCCCCCGTGTAGCCGGAAACCGTGAACTCAACCTGCTTCGAGAAAACGGAAGTGTCAACCGCATGGACCGGCTCGGTCGGCAAGTCGGAAGCCGTCGCGGCGGGAAGCTCGTGAACGGCCGCGAGCATCGCGTAGTTCGCGATGGCGGGAACGCTGTCATGCGTGGACATAGCCCTGCCGCAGTCGATCATCTGATCGTACGTGACAAGCGAGGCGAGAGGCGTAGCCGAAAGCTTGACAGTCGCGCCGCTTGTGGCCGTGACTTTGACGGGGTTCTGCTTCATCAGTTCCGCGCCGCGGTAGAAGAGATCCTTGTGGTACTCGCCAAGGGACTTGCCAGCCCTTCCCGCCGCCGCCTTGACGGCCATATACTCCTGCTCGGTGATCTGCACACTGGGATGGAATTCGATGAACGGGGCGTTGGCGTTCCATGCCGCCTCGGCGTTGGCCATTTCGGTCGAGTCGAAACCAAAGGCCTTCAGTACTTCGCGGGCGATGATGCGGTTGCCGACGACGTCCATATGGGTTCCGTCCTTCGTCGCCTTGTAACCAAACTGGTTGATGACAGGATTGGCGGCATCTTCAACGCATGCACGGAACGCCTCGTAGGTTTCGGCGTATGGAATGTTCCGCGCAGTGGCGATGCTCTTAACGGCCGCAGCATAGTCGCGAACATTCTCCTTGAAGCCCTCGCCGTTGACGCCAGTCGGCGACAGGAGCACCGGCGTGATTCCGGCGGCGATCGCCATATCCGCCATCGCGGCGACGTCGTCAGGCGTGCTGTTCGTGTTGGTGGGCCAGTTGCTGCCGCAGTCATTCACACCCGCGAAGATGGTGCAGACGTTCGGGTTCTTGGCGACCACGTCGTTCTGAAAGCGGTTCTTCATCTGGACGGCCGTCTGGCCGCTGATGCCGACGCCATACCACGTAACGTTGATGTTGTTCGCGGCAAGGCCCTGGACGACAAGGCGCAAGTAGCCGTCGACCGTATCCTTGCCGAACTGGGTGATCGAGTCGCCCATGAAGACAAGGGTGTCGCCGTTCTTGATCACCTTCTGTCCGCCATTCGCGACGAGCGCGACTGCTGCAGCCAGAGACAGGATTACGTTTTTAATTTTCATAGATTACGACTCGCTTTCTTTAGAGGTTTTCCATGCACCAAAATAATAACACGAAACGAGTCGAGTCAACAATTATACTAAAGTAGTATACCTCGGAATGCCTCCGAGAGGCGTCAATCGAAGAGCAAAAAAACGCTTCTTCGACTCAGTCGACGCAGAAGACGACGCTGGGCTTCGCTGCAGGCGGCTCAACGCCACCGCCCTGCACATCCGTCGCCGCGCCAGCGACGAGGAACGAAGCGGAGGACTGCGCATACTCGGCCTTGACCCAGTCGGCGGAGGAAACGGCGTCGCGCAGGCGGAACTCGTCGAAGTTTCCGATGAAGTGCCCCTGCCAGCAGTCCTTGTCGTACGCACCGAAAACGAGCTTGTTGTTTGTGTCCTGCACCGCGGCAATCGTCTGTTCAAACACTTTCTCTCCATTGGCGTACGCCGTAAATGTAGTGCCGTTAAAAACGCCCGCGACATGCACCCAAGTGTTCATCGCAGACGGAATCGTACCCGATACCGCCGTCTTCGAACCGGAGTATCCATTCAAGGTGCTGTCACCAGTAATCGCCAGCTGCCAATCCGGAGTGTCGTAGACAGCCGCAACGTACCTGTTCCGGCTCGCGATGCGGGCGATGCCGTCGCCAGGAGTCGATGCCGTCATCTTGACCCATGCGGAAAAAGTAAAATCGTCGCCGACATCAAGAAGCGTCAAGTCGCTGACCTCGAGCATCGACTGGCCGGAATACGCGTTTAGCCCCGGAACGCCATTGACTCTCCCCTTCCCGAAAACACCGTCCGTTGCAGATTGCTTCGAGGCGCTGTTGCCTTTCGGCACCGCTTCCATTCCGTTTGCGGAATCAAAAACCGAACCGCCCTCTTCGGACATGTGCCAGACGCCGACGTAATCGGCCTTCCACGTCCAACGAGATTGGACATTGTCCGCTGGCGTGCCGCCGTAGTACATCTTGAACTTTGCGCCTTGCGAGAGCGCGGGAAGCTTGACCCACAAAAGCGAAGTCCCGTTCGGATTCCAGCTTTCTATTTCATAAGACAGCGAACGACCAGAGGCGTCGGCAAAACGAAGTTCGCCTCCATTTGATGAGTTTGCCATGTCGGAATAGTTGAAGCCCGAAGGCGAGCCCGCGGCAATACGCACAGCAACAGGGAAATCAGAGAGCGTAGACGCACCAGTGTAACCGGAAACCGTGAACTCTATCTGCTTCGAGAAAACGGAAGTAGTGACAACCTGGACCGGCTCAGTCGGCATGTTGGCTTCGGCAACGGCTGGAAGTTCGTGGATTGCCGCGAGCACGGCGTAGTTCAGTACATTCGAAAGACTTCCGACTTCCGACCTGATGTCCGTCTCGTTCTGGCGGAGCGCCCGGCCGCAGTCGAGCGCCGCATCATAGGCGGGAAAGCCGACGAGCGCACCAACGGAAAACTCGACACTTGCCTCGGCCGTCGCTGACACTTCCGACGGATTCTGCCGCATCAGCTCGATGCCGTGCAAAAACAGTTCCTTGTGGTATTCTGCGACAGACTTCCCCGCGTTCCATGCGGCCGCCTTTACGGCATTGTATTCTGCGGTTGTGATCTTGACGCTCGGGCGGGCCAGATAAAACGGCGCAATTTCGTTCCATGCGGCAGCCGCTTTGTTCAATTCCTCCGTCGAATCGAAACCAAGCGCCTTCAGCATCTCGATTGCGATAATGCGGTTTCCGACGACATCCATGTGGAGACTGTCGATGGTGGCTCTGATCGGAAATCCCTTGTCAGTCTTCCCGATAACTGGATTTACGGGGTTCTCTATGTATGCGCGAAATGTCTCGTGAGTCGTCCCATACGGAATGTTCCTCGCTTGCGCAATGCTCTTGACCGCCGCTGCATAGTCGGTTATGCTCTGCGGGAAAGACTCTAGCGAGCTTCCTGTCGGCGAAAAGAGAACCGGCTTTATTCCCGCTTGAATAGCCATGTCCGCCATCGCGGCGACGTCGTCCGGTGAGCTCGCCGAATTGTTTGGCCACCCTTGCGCGCAGTCGTTCACGCCGGCAAGGATCGTGACGACATTCGGGTTCTTGGCAATGACATCGTCCTGGAAGCGAGCCCTCATGTTGGCGGCGGTATTGCCAGCGATGCCGGCGCATATCCACGTCACATTTACGCCGTTTGTAGCGAGCCCTTTGGCGACCAAAGGCAAATAGCCCGCAGCGCTGTCCTTGCCGTACTGCGTGATTGAGTCTCCCATGAAGACGAGCGTGTCGCCGTTCTTGATGACCTTCTCGCCGCCATTGGCGACAATCGCGGCAACAGCCGCCGCACACAGTATCGCTTCCTTGATTTTCATGGCATGCGCTCGCTTTCTTTGACGAGTTGCAGAAGTCAGTCTATGCTAAACACGACGCTCGGCTTCCCCGGAGTGATCGTCAGCGTACGCTTCAGGAGATAGATGACATTGTCGTGGTCAACGGCGACTCGGGCTTCGTATGTACCGACTTCCACCGGCGCGCCTGCAAGTTTCACGCCGTCCTTGTAGTACTCAAGCATGCCGAGTTCGGAGTCGGTCAAGGCGGCGAAGTCGGTCCCGACGAGCGATGCCTTGAGCGCCGTGCCGTCATACATCTTCGTCGTAGCACCGCCGATGGAGAACGTAGGAGTACCGGCAGTGCAACCATCGTTCGCGCAGATGGCGATCAATGTGTCGCCCGAGGCCGTCAGCTGCCAGTTGTGCTGGTGCGTCGGCGCGTCTGGCGGCACGAAATCCGCAGTCGAGAACGCAGCAGCGGGACTCCCTGCCGCGTCGCAGAAGTTCACCGAATTGGCATCGAGGTTGTTGCATCCGTAGCGAACGACAAACGGAGGATTGAGGTACTGTTCCGTCGGCGTGACCGCAATCGTCGTGGAATCGACGAGACGGACGGAGGCATCGTAGTACTTCTTGTTCACCTGGCCGAAGTAGTCGCCGCCCATCTGGAAACCGCGTAGCGTCGCTCCGTCCTTGCTGACGATTCCACCGTTGGCGTCGAAGTGGAGCAGTATCTCGCGTGCGTTGGAGGGATTCACCTCCCAGCTTTTAAGAATCGGGCCTTCCGGATAGAGACCTGCTTCTCCGTAGATGTACTTGCGCGCAAAGACGCTCATGCGCGCGCCGAGTTCCGGCTTGCGCGGAGGATGGATGTCGGCGAGATCGCCGATGTCAAGCGTCGGGACGACGTACACTCCAGGCACTGTCGCAGCAACTTTGTTCTGGGCAAGGCGAATGTCGCACCACTGGCCATAGGCCCCGTAGAACGGAAGCTGAGGAACGATAAAAGGAAGGTTCTGATTGTTCCAGATGGAGCGCCAGTTCTGAATCATCTCCGTAAGGCGGGTCGGATATTCGCCGCTGAAGCCGAACATGCCATCGGACTCGCCCTGATACCACAGTACGCCCTTCAGCGGGAACGGGGGAATCGGCTCGAGGTAGTTGTTGATCATTTTCGTGTAATGGTCCTTCGAGCTCGTGCAGTTCGGCATCCACTCGGTAATCAGCGAACCATCTGTCGCCGCGATGACGACGCCCATCGGCACATTCACAGTCTTCTGCAAGGAACGGGCGAAGAAAAAGCCCATCGCCGAGCACTTCCCAGCCGTCGCTGCCGATGATATCTTCCACTCGTTCTTGTTCAGCTGCCATTCGAAATGGTTCTCGGTGGCCTCGATGAAACGGATGTTCGGATAATCGGCGTCCTTGAGCCACTCCTCCGCATCGGCGAAGCGCTCGATCGGATAGTAGGCGTTTGACTGGCCGGAGACGAGCCACACGTCGCCGACCGTAATGTTGGTGGCCGTCAAGGTCGTAGTGCCGTCGGCTGCTGTCAGCATGTACTGTCCGCCCGCAGCATTGATCGCCGGGAAATCCACGGACCAGCGCCCTTCGCCTTCGTCTGTCTTCGACGTCTCGATATTGGCCGTGGTCGTCTTCGTCGCGCCGTTGAATGTGACGGTAATCGTCTTGCCCCAGTCGGCCGTGCCGCAGATTGGCAGCGTCACCCCGCGTTGCAACACAGCGTTGCTGTCGTAGTACTGGTTGATGCGGAACTTGGGGATCGTATAGGCGGCCTCGCACTGGAACGAGAGCCCTACGGTCAAGGCGGCGAAAGCCAGAATGTGCTTGATTGCAGTCATGTTCGGTCCTCCTTTAAGTTGTTTCGATGGCATTATACTACAATCGGTTCATTTTTACACTTATACGAAAGTAGTATACGTCGAAATTATTGCGCTACGAGCTTGAAAAAGCCGCAATTGGAGCTCGAGGAGACAGGAACGTCAACAGACTGGCCGTCCGCTCCCAATTTGATTTCGCCTTCAATCGGCTCCCAGTTGACGAGATCGGACGACTGATAGATGGACACCGTGAGGTTCGTCGCCGTCGAGCCGCCGATTCCAGGATCCGACTTGCCGGTAGCGGCCATCAATTCGGCGTAACGCGCGAGACTCGTCCCATTGACAGTCTCAAGGTTGTAGAGTCCAGCGAACGAACCCTGGCCGATTTCAGTAATCCCTTCGCCTAATACAAGCGATTTGATAGACGACGCAACGGCCGCCCACGGCGCATCTGCCGCGGAGCTGAAATCCTTTACCGCTCCGCTGCCGCTGAGGACGAGCTCGCCATTCTCGTTCAGTCGTGCCATAACATCCCATTCGACTGGCGATCCAACGGCCCAGAGCTCCGGCGGAACAACATTGGCCGGCTCGACAAGCCATGTGGAATGGTCAACCCCTTCCTCCGGTTCCTCGTCGTTCGCTTCGTTGAACGGAGTGATGCGTACCCAGTCCACTTCAAAGATGCGCGTGTCAAAACTTGGTGTTCCAGCCCAGTCCTTCGGGAACCATGCACCAACCCAGAAGCGCGCGGCACGAGTCGGGACATGGGAAGTGTTGGTCCGCGCAAGGACGCCGTCGACATAGAACTCGACGCGCGCAGTGATGTTAGTTCCGTGGTCCGCGCCGCCAGTATGCCAGTCAAAGCGGTAGGTGTGGAAATTGCCGTCGTCCTGCGATTCTGCGAGCGACACGAAGGCCTTCTGGCATTCGTAGTTCTTTTCGCCGCATATTGTGTTGCAGAGAGCGTGTCCAAAATCGATGTTCTCGTTTGCAGACGCAGGCCGCCCCGGCGTCTGGAAGTCGATCTCCTGATTCTTGTTCGTCCCGCCCGCATATGTCCACATCGCGCTGCAGACGCCAAGGACAGGCGCGACCTTGGCGCGGATCTCGTAGCGGCCCGAGGCGAAAAAGTCGCGCGTCACGGCACAGGCGCCGACTCGCGTGAAACGCTCCTTGCCCGACTCGTCAAAGCCGGCTACTGTTCCCTGGTAAAGATCGCCGTGCGCCTCGCACTGGAGGACGCCGTTCCTGACGTAAAGGTTTTCCGCAACTACGCCGCCGCTGTAGTAAGCGTGCCACGAGTCGAAGTTCCTGCGAGCCGCATACCACTTGCTCGCGTCGACAAACCCCGAACCGAAATCGTCGTAGAACGCAGTCGACGAAACATTCGCAGACGCGATGGACGAGCAGACGAGCGCGAAAAGAAACAGTGCGCCCTTGCGATTCGAATTAGTATTCATTTCATTGTCTCCAAAATTTTACTACTCTGCCGAACTCACATGAACCTGTGCCTTTGGCGCCTTTCCTTCAGATCCAACCGTCATCTTCGAATTGACCGGCGTCCAGTGGATTGAGTCTGGCGACTTGAATAGCGCCATGGAGAGATTCGCCGTATTCGCGCCTGGATTGACGCTTATTGAAGTCGGAGCGACGCGAAACTGGACGGCGCCAGACGGATTGACTGAGTTCGCCACCTGGCTAAAAGTCGTCAAGGGGATTCCGTTGAGCTTTGAAAGATTGTCGAGACCGGCAAGAGAGCCGGGGGCAAGCTCGAGGTTGCCGTCGAGATGGCCGTACTCCCAGTACTGCACCCAGTTGCGCGACTCGACGAAGAAAGGCCCTGTCGTGTTCCAGGTGTCGTATATGACGACATCGGTGATCCTGCTCGCCTGCGATGCCCAAGGGGCGTCCGCGGCAGAGGCGAAGTTAGTAACAGGTCCACATCCGTTGAAGACCAGTACGCCGTCCGAGCCAAGTCGGGCTATGACGTCCGACGCAACTGGCGAGCCGACTTCCCAAATCGGCGGCGGGACGATGTTGAGCGGCTCGGCAAGACCGTCGGTTCCATACGTCTCGTGCTGCGGACGGTCGTTCTCCTCGTGATACGGCGTGATCTTCACCCAGTCGACCTCGAAGACGGACGTGTCGAAGTTTGGCGTCCCGGCCCAGCCACGCGGGAACCACGCGCCAACCCAGAAGCGACCGGCCTTGAACGGAATGTGCGTGTAGTTGATCTGGACGAGCACACCGTCGAAATAGAACTCGACGCGGGGACGAATCGTCCCATCTTCGCTGCCGCTGTGCCAGTCGAAGCGGTAGGTGTGGAAATTGCCGTCGTCCTGTCGCTGCGGGAGCTTCATGTGGCTCGCCGTGTACTCGCTGCCCTTCTCTCCGATCCAGGTATTGCAGAGAGCGTACTCGTAGCTAATGTCCTTGTTTGCAGACGACGGCCGTCCAGGCATCTCGATGTCGATTTCGTGGTTCACGACATAGTAGGAACCGCTGCCCTTGAATTCAGGGTCGTTCTTGTCGTAGATCTCCTCGTACTCGAACGTCCACATCGTGCAGCAAACGCCCTTCGCAGGCGCGACCTTGGCGCGGATCTCGTAGCGGCCAGAGGCGAAGTAGTCGCGCGTCACAGCGCACGCGCCGACGCGCTTGCCGTCCGGACGCGGCTTGCCGCCCTTCGTGATCCCGATAACATTGCCCTCGTAGAGACTGCCGTGCGCCTCGCACTGGAGAATATTGTTCCTGACATAGAGGTTCGCGGGCACAACGCCGCCGTTGTAGTTCTGGCCGAGCCCATCGAGGTCTATGTCGCCGCCCCAGTTCTTGTTTGCCGCGTACCACTTCGACGGATTAACCGTCCCCGAAGTGAAATCGTCGTAGAAGACTCCCCACGCCTCTTCTGTGATGTCGCCGTTGTAGAGCGCGAGGGGGATTCCGTTCACGCAGGCGAGCTTTGAGAGCCCTGTCTGCGAGCCCTTGCCGAACACGACGCCGTCCGCTACCTTTGCACCGGTGATCACCGCCGCATACGCAGCCCATGGCGCGTCAGATGCAGAGGCGAAGTTGGCAACCGAACCCGTTCCAGTGAAAACGAGTTCGTTGTTTTCGTTGATGCGGACCTTGACGGACGATGCAGCAGGCGCTCCGACATCCCACACGGAGTTCGTATCGACGTCCGCGAGAGAGGCGAGAGGCGCCATGAGCGACACAAGAACAATCATTGATAATTTCATTCTAGCCCTCTTGTTTGTTGTTGCGCTGACATTATACTACAATGTGTTAGGTTTTACACTTATACGAAAGTAGTACGCGTCCCACCTTTTTGAAAGCGGTCTCTGCTCTGGAGTTTACCCATTTTTTGACTGTCAATGTGCATTTCACCCCGATAAATAAAGGATGATGTGCGTTTTTACAAGTGAAATGGGCGTTTTTCTCCTGACAAAAAGAAACTCCGAGCGTTAGGGCTCCCGCTACCGCTCCGCAGCTTCGCGATGTCTTAACGGCAATTCAGTGCGTCGAATTGTCTTCTTGAGCTGCCTTCGGCAGGGTTAGAAGACATGACAGCCGATCCCCGCACGCCAGAGGAGGTCTGGAGGAGGCCTCCTCCAGCTCAAAGCCGACATGCGTCGCTCAGCGAGACACGAATGAAGGGTGCGAAGCAAATGTAATTCTGCGGAGCGGTAGCGAGAGCCCTGCTGATCGGAGTTAAATTCGGCGGCTTTGGCGAGGGGCGGACCGTCAGAAGCGAAAAAATGGGTAAACTCCAGGTCTCTGCTCGCTTGCAATTCCCGCGGGATTTGCTATACTATTTACATGAAATTTCCATCACTCTTCGTTTTCTGGGCGCTTGCAGTTCTCACGGCCACCGCCCATGGGAAACAAGACATCAGCTCCTTGGCGGACCTCAACGCCTTCTTGGAGGACGAAACCCCGCGCACGGAGTCGCTGGTGCTTACAGGCAAGGTGCTCAACGTCTTTATCACCCCAAAGAGCGCGCAGATAATCCTTTCCGACGAAAGCGGAGTCCGTGCGGAGATACATCGTTTCATCAACGCAACGCAGCCAACGCCCGGCGACACGATTCGAGCAACAGGCCACGCCTACATGAGCAAGAGTCTCGAATCGTATTCCCACATGGACGAATTCGAAGTCATCGAGCACGGACCGCGCCCAGAGCCAACCCCAGTCAAGCTTTCAGAGATCAGGTCGGAAACGCACCACCTGATGACTATCAGCACGGAAGGCACAGTTGTCGATGCAGTTATCGACGAAATGGACAGCCGGTACATGATCCTCATACTCAAGGACGACGGCGCAACGATTCCGGTGACGATTCCACTGAACCTCTTTGGCGACAGAAGCGACCTTGTCGACGCGCGAATTCGCGTCACCGGCATTTACCGCCACTCTGTCAGCGGAATTCGCAAGGTCTCGTGGCCGAACATCCAGCCGACATCGCCGGACGACATAAAGGTCGTCGTCCCGCCGCCGAAAGACCCCTTTTCGGCCCCGCCACTCGAAAAGCGGCTATACCTCATGACGGAGGACTTCATGAAGATGTCCAAGCGCACCATCAGCGGCGAAGTGCTTGCGACATGGGCTGGAAACCGAGCGATGGTGCGGACTGGGGACGGCAGGATCGTCAACCTTGAGCTTGCGAACGGGGCGAAGCTCCCGGAATGTGGCGAGGCGATCGTCGCAGTGGGACAGCCGGAGACTGACCTCTTCCGCGTCAATCTCGCAGCCGTGCGCTGGAAGCCCGACACGGGCCATGCCGCGACCGTTGCCGTCGAGGAGCCGGGCGAAACCAGCGCCGCCAACATATTCTGGAACGACAACGGAAGGAAATCCATAGACGGAAAGACCCACGGAACGCTTCTCTACGTCCAGGGCATCGTTCGAATGCTTCCGTCACCTGAGAGCACAGACCTCAGGTTCGTAGTGGACATGGGCGGGTTGCAGGTTCCTGTAGACGTGACCTCCAACCCTTCTATCCTCGACGACATCGCAATCGGATCCAAGGTCAAGGCGACGGGGCGCTGTGTCCTTCTTACGGACGCCAGAAGACCGGACAATATCTTTCCTCAGGTCAGTGGATTCGTACTCGTGGCACGGTCGCCTGCTGACGTCGTTGTCCTGAGCCGCCCGCCCTGGTGGACGCCCGGTAGGCTTGCCGTGCTGGTCGCGCTTCTTCTGATGACTATAGCGGGCGTGGAGACGTGGCACCTTCTTCAGCGCCACC
>JAEEGG010013531.1_pt1 | contig 17436 bp, 14 predicted proteins | sample 9134161 | NCBI WGS metagenome assembly JAEEGG01 (sample SAMN16246543, study PRJNA631951) | gut metagenome | biome: gut microbiome; feature: rumen; material: CR-attached | host: Bos | place: Iran: Karaj | collected 2018-10 | reverse complement strand
GCGTTTTGACATGTTGGCGCAGCCAATTTCAACCCCGTCTCCTATTCCCTAGTCCCTACTCCCTAGTCCCTGTTTCATTCGATTTGCCTCCGGCAAATTGCATTCGTTCCGAATGCCGGACAAGCGATGCTTGTCCCTACGGCAGAGAATGACCGTTTTCGGTTTTTTCGGCGGGGGTCTGTTGTCGATCCGTGCGGGCGCGTAGATACGCGCCCCTACGTCCCTGATCCCTGGTCCCTGATCCCTGATCCCTAGTCCCTGATCCCTATTCCCTGATCCCTATTCCCTAATCCCTGGTCCCTGATCCCTAACCCCCAGCCCCATCCACCGGATTTCCACCTTTTCCTCTTGCAAATTGCCGGCTCTTACGGTATAATGGGAACGAATTGTGGAATTTCGCGTCAATTAACTGTCCGGAGCCTTGCTTCGGCGGTTTTTCGCGGAAGGGAGGCATTGATTTGGTTTTCTCCAGCTTGTTTTTCGTCTTCGTTTTCTTGTTTGCCAATCTTCTCACCCAGGCCCTTGTAACGGACCTGAAAAAGAAGAATATCGTCATGCTCTGCTTCTCCCTGGTGTTCTACGCCTGGGGCGGCGTCCGTTACGTTCCGCTGCTGCTCGGCATGACCTTCATCTGCTGGTTCTTTGCCCTCCGCATCCAGAGCGTGCAGAGCGCGGGCCGGGGCAGCGGGAAGGGCGATCTGATCGCCTGCATCGTGCTCCAGCTTGTGATCCTCGGCATCTTCAAATATACCGGCTTCTTCCTGCGCAACGTCCAGATCCTGACCGGCGTACCCAAGGAGATCCCGAATATCGTCCTGCCCATCGGCATCAGCTTCTATACCTTCCAGCTCATGTCCTACGTGGTGGACGTCTACCGCGGCGATACGGACGCCCAGCCGAAATACTGGCTGCTGCTGCTCTATGCCAGTCTGTTCCACCAGTGCATCGCCGGTCCCATCGTCCGCTACCGTGACGTCGAGAACGACATTCTCCACCGCCGCGTCAAGATGGCCGAGGTCAGCCGGGGCGTCACCCGCTTTGCCGTCGGCCTCGCCAAGAAGGCGATCCTGGCCAACGGCTGCGCCGCAGTGGCCGATCTCCTGCTCGACGCCGAATACCTCTCCCGTACCTCCGTCCTCGGCGTCTGGATCGGCGCGATCGCCTTCATGCTCCAGATCTATCTGGACTTCTCCGCCTACTCCGATATGGCGATCGGCATGGGTCTTATGTGCGGCTTCCACTATAAGGAGAACTTCAACTATCCGTACACCGCCGATTCCATCACCGATTTCTGGCGGCGCTGGCATATCTCCCTGTCCACCTTCTTCCGCGACTACGTTTACATCCCCCTGGGCGGCAACCGCTGCGCCAGGAGCCGCCATATCTTCAATATGCTCGTGGTCTGGGCGCTGACCGGTATGTGGCACGGCGCAAGCTGGAACTATATCCTCTGGGGCCTGTTCTACTTCGTCTTCCTGGTCCTGGAGAAGTATCTGATCCCCGTGGACCGCATCCCGAAGGCCGCCCGCCGCGTCCTGACCCTCGTCATCGTCCTCTTTGGCTGGGTCCTGTTCAAGTTTGAGAATATGTCCCTGCTCGGCACCGCGCTCAAGGGCATGTTCGGTCTGAACGGCAACGCCTTCTATCTGCGCTTCGACTGGCTCCAGCTCCAGAACAATATCTTCTTCCTGATCGCCGCCGGGATCGCCTGCACCCCGCTGATGAGCAAGCTCGGCAACCTGCTGAAAAACCTCAGCCGCAACAGCAAGGGCGGTCTGATCGCCTACGGCGTCATGGACGTCGCCGTGCCCCTGGTCCTGATGGTCCTCTCCACGATGGCCCTGGCCGGAAACAGCTACAATCCCTTCCTCTATTTCCAGTTCTAAGGAGGTGCGAACATGAGACCGACCAAACGCGAATTTCAATCCATCCGCTACGCAACTGCGCAGATCAAGCAGCTCGTCTTTCTGGGCTTTCTGGCCCTGATGGCCTTCATCGGCCTGCTCTGGTTCGCCCGCCCGAAGGAATCCGCAACCGAGCAGCGCAAGCTGACCGCCTTCCCCAAGCTGACCCTCGCCGGGATCTGGGACGGCAGCTTCTTCAACTATGAGCCGAAGACCCCCGAGGAGAAGCCGGGCGGCGTCAGCACCTGGTACGCCGATACCTACCCCCTGCGCGAGCTGATGACGACCGGCTACAACGCCATGCGCGACGCCTACGGCACGGGCGACCGCCTGACCAAGCGCCCCACCGCCGACGAGATCCCCCAGCAGGGCGGTCTGACCCCGGAGCAGCTCGCGGCCCTCGCCGCCGAGGGCGACCCCAAGACCACCCGGAAGAACGATCCCGTCGTGACCGACGCGCCGGCGAAGACCGAGGTCCCGCCTGAAACCCAAAACGGCGCCGTCCCCGTGGAGACCACCGCCGCGCCGACGGAGCCCACGACCACCGAAAAGAAATCCGGCGCGGGCGACGCCGTCACCCCGGCGGAGCAGGCAGGCTCCATCTACATCACCGAAAACTGCGGCTACGGCATCTACGGCTTCAGCCAGAGCGGCAGCGCGAAATACTGCATCAACGTCAACGCCGTGGCCAAGGCGCTGAGCGGCAAGGCCAAGGTATACTGCATGATCTGCCCGATCTCCGCCGGTATCATGCTCTCGGACTCCGTCCGCGAGGGCATCGGCTGCTCTGACGAGAACGAGGCGATGAACTGGATGTACTCCAACATGGACCCCTCGGTCACGCCGATCAAGGTCTATGACACGCTCAAGCAGCACAACGACGAGTATATCTACTTCCACACCGACCACCACTGGACCGCCCTCGGCGCCTACTACGCCTACCGCGAATACTGCGCCCTCAAGGGCTGGACGCCCCACGAGCTCAGCAGCTTTGAGACCATCACCTTCCCGAACTTCCTCGGCACCTTCTATTCCAGCAGCAACCAGAGCCCGGCGCTCGCCGCCAACCCTGACACCGTCACCGCCTACTATCCCAACGGCACCAACGATATGACGATGTACAGCAACTACAATATGCCCACCGGCAAGTATGCCGAATACGGCTGGAAGATCATCTATGACGTCTCGGGCTATCCCAAGTCCGGCCTGTACGGGACCTTCTCCGGCGGCGACCAGCCCTATAACTATGCCCACAATCCGACCGTCACCGACGGCTCCTCCGTCCTGATCGTCAAGGATTCCTACGGCAACGCCTTCATCCCCTTCCTGGTGGATCACTACGAGCATATCTACTGGATCGACTACCGCAGCTTCCAGAGCTGGTGCGTCTGGGCCGGAAAGCCCTATTCCTCCATCTCCGGTCTTGTGACGGAAAAGGGCATCCAGGACGTGATCCTCTGCAACAACATCAACTCCACCGGAAGCTCGACCCTTCTGGAAACCATGGAAAAAATCTTCAAATAACATATTTAATCGGGAGAGATCAATATGAATCTGATTCAGCGCATCATCAACGAGCTTCGCAAGGCGGTCCAGGGCAAGGACCAGGTCCTGATCTGGGTTCTGATGACCATTCTCGCCCGGGGCAATATCCTGCTTGAGGACATTCCCGGCGTCGGCAAGACCAATATGGCTTTGGCCTTCTCCCGCGCCCTCGGTCTCGACTACGGGCGCGTCCAGTTCAATCCCGACGTTCTCCCCTCCGACATCACCGGCTACTCCGTCTACCAGAAGGAAACCGGCAAGATGATCTACCAGAAGGGCGCGATCCTCTGCAACCTCTTCCTGGCCGACGAGCTCAACCGCGCCACCTCCCGCACCCAGTCCGCTCTGCTGGAGGCGATGGAGGAGGGGCAGGTCACCGTGGACGGCGTCTCCCATCCGCTGCCGCGCCCCTTCACGGTCATTGCCACCCAGAACCCCACCGGCGCAGCCGGTACCCAGCTCCTTCCCGATTCCCAGATGGACCGCTTCACGGTCCGCCTCTCCGTCGGCTATCCCCAGCCCAAGGACGAGCTGGACATGGTCCTGGCCCGCCAGGGCGGGGGCAATCCGCTGAACGCCGTCCGCCAGGTCGTCACCGCCGCGGAGCTGGTCTCGATGCAGGAGGCTGTGGGCAAGATCTATATGAAGGAGAGCCTGATCGCCTACGTCGTCTCTCTGGTCAGCGCCACGCGCCAGCATCCCCAGATCAGCCGCGGCGCAAGCCCCCGCGCCACCCTTGCCATCGTCTCGATGGCAAAGGCGACGGCCTATATGAACGGCCGCGACTACGTTCTGCCCGAGGACGTTCAGACCGTCTTCGTCGGCACCGTCTCCCACCGGCTTCTGCTCTCCAACGAGGCGCAGAATCTCGGCCTCACCGAGAACGCTGTCCTGACCGAGCTGATGTCCAAAATCAGCGCGCCTAAGGTGTGACCTATGGCTGCCAACCGGATCCTCTATTGCTTCGCGGTTGTTGCGGCGGCGGCCTTCTACTTTGCCAGCAGTCTCTGGGTCTCCTGGATGCTGCTGGTTTTGGTGGCCGCCCTGCCCTGGATCAGTCTGCTCTTTTCCCTGCCCGCGATCCTGACCACCCGCGTTGAAGCCGCCCTGCCCACCTCGGCGGAGGAAAACGAGGCCGTGAATCTGCACATTCACCTGCGCCTGCCCCGTTTCCTGCCCACGCCCGAGGTCCGGATGCGCCTCAACCTGCGGACCCGCGATACCATGACCGACCTGCGCTTCCTCAGCCGCCTGTCCCGGACAGACGGCGTCCTTTCCGTGCCCACCTCGCCCTGCGGCTATCTGGCACCGGAGCTGCGGAAGGGCAGGGTTTATGATTATCTGGGCCTCTGGGCTTTCCCGGTCAAGGCCCCGACCATGCCCGTCATGGCGATCCTGCCGGCGGCGGTCGCGCCGGACCCCATGCCGAATCTGGAACAGATCCTCAACCAGCAGCTCCGCCCCAAAAACGGCGGCTATTCCGAGATCCACGACCACCGGCCCTACCGCCCCGGCGACCCGGTGAAGGGCATCCACTGGAAGCTCTCGCTCAAGTCCGACGAGCTCATCGTCCGCGAGCCGATGGAGCCGATCCGCCGCAGCATCGTCCTGGCTGTCCGAACCCCCAGAGGGCCGGCTGCCCGCGCCAAAACCCTGGGCAGCCTGCGCTATCTCTCGTCCTGGCTGGTGGACCACAGCGTTGACCACACCGTCCTCTGGATGGACGGGGAGGAGGTCGTCCGCGCCGAGATCCACGCAGAGGACGACGTGATCGCCGCCCTGACCGGCGCCTGTCTGGTCCCGGAGACCAGCCGCGCTCTGCCCGCGCACCTGCCGATGAAGGCCGCCTGGCTCTGCTGCATCGGAGAACAGGGGGCGGAGAAATGAAGCAAAAAAGCACCCTTCACACCGCCGTGCAGCTCTTTTTGGAAACCGTCGTCGGCGCGCTCGGCATCTTCGGGGCGCTGTTCTGCCTCTGCACGGCCTTTGCCGAGAAGCGCCCCAACGGGGCCGCTGTCCCCATCCCCCTGCCGGACGTCGTCTGGATCGTCATTCCGCTCCTGCTCCTGACCGTGGCCGTGCTTGCCCGGATTCGTTCGGGCGGCTGGTACACCCTGGCGCTCGGTCTGGCGCTGCTCCTGGTCGCCTTCCTTCTGCGCCGTCAGCTCTGGCTCCAGGCCAGGGCGCTCTGGAACGTGCTGGCCTACCAATACCGCCAGGGCTACGTCCAGCTCCGCTCGGCCTATGATCCAAAGCTCGGGCTGAATTATCCCGCCGCGTCGCGCTTCCTGCTCCCGCTTTCGATCCTGATGGCATTTTTCATGGGTCTGGCGGTCAGCCGCTGGCGGACGGCAGCCGTCGCCGCCCTCGCCCTCGTTCCGGGCATCGCGCCCTGCTTCGTCCTGCTGGATACCCCGCCCAGCCGCATCGCCCTGTTCTGTGCGGCGCTCTGCGTGCTGACCCTGCTCTTTTCCCAGAACGTCCGCCGCCGCGAGATCCGGGAGACCGGCCGCGCCTTTTTCTGGGGCGCTCTCCTTTCTGCGGCCCTGCTGGCCGCCCTGCCCGCCATCTTCCCGGAAAAGACTTATCAGCCGCCGCTGACCTGGAAGGAGCTGACCGATAAGCTGAACCAGTTCTCCGCCGAGGCCGAAAACCGGCCCATCGAGGAGGCCGGTCTGAGCGGAAACCCGAGTGCGATCAATCTGAACGAGCTCTCACCGCTTCCGAACCGCCCAAAGTCGGTCATGCGCATCACAACGGACTATCCCGAGCGCCTCTATCTGGCCGGCACGAACTACGCGGGCTTCGACGGCGGCACCTGGACCCGCCTGTCTGAGCAGGAGTGGCCGGTGTTGTCGGTCGCCTGGCCTTCGCTTGTCATAGACTCCCAGCCTTATACCCTGGAGGTCGAGCCGATCCAGGAGGAATCGGTCTGCTACTACCCCGATCATCCGACCGCGATTCCGGATTATGCGGAGCCGGTCTCCGACGCCTACATCCGAAATCCGAACCCAAAGGACCCCTATTCGATCGGCTTTTACCCGAATCTCACCGTTGTGTTCGCCCTGAACCGGGGGGACGGGAGCATCCTGTACCGGGAGGAGGGCAGTCCGTACGATTCCATCTGGATCCCAAATGATTGGTTTTATCTCGACGTTGACAACCGTGCATACGCAGACTGGGTCAATGAAAACTGTCTGTACCTGCCCGATCAGACCAGATCTGGCCTGCTTGCCTGGCTGGACGAGCATTCAAACGAGTCGCTGACCAACCTGCCCGTCCCGGACCGCGCCGCCGTGATTGCGGCTATGGTCTCTGAGGCCGCGCCCTACAGCCGCGACGCAAAAGCGCCCCCCGCAGGCAAAGACTTTGCGACCTGGTTCCTGACCGAGGCCGATTCCGGCTACTGCGTCCACTACGCCACGACTGCCGCCGCCCTCCTGCGTGCCGTGGGGATCCCGTCGCGCTACGTCTCCGGCTACGTCTGCAACCCGGTTCCCGGCGAGCAGACGACCGTGACCTCCATGATGGCCCACGCCTGGGCCGAGTATTACGACGGAAACGGCTGGGTCCGGATTGAGGCGACCCCCGGCGACGCCACCGAGTTCACCGGCGAAGTACCGACGCAGCGGCACGACGAAACCGAATTTACCCTGCCGCCGGTCACGCGGCCCACCCGCCCGCCGGAGACCAGCCCCGACACCGAGCCGACCGGTTCCCCGGAGACCGTCATCGTCCCGCCTGCTCCCACGGCCACAACCGCCCCCGGCACGCCCGGGAGCGAACCGAAAGGCAGCGAGTCCTTCCGGATGCCGACCTGGGCCTGGTGGGTCCTGGGCGTCCTGGCCGGGATCGGCCTCCTGATCGCCCGCCGCCATGCCGCAATGGCCCTGCGCAAGCACAAGCTGGATCGCGCCGACGCCAACGGCAAGGGCATTCTCCTCTACCGCCGCTGCAGAAGTCTTCTGGCCCACGTCAAAATGACGCCGCAGCCGGAGGCGGAGGAACTCGGCAAGAAGGCCGCCTTCAGCCAGCACGAGCTGACCGAGGACGAGCTGAAGCTGCTCAAACGGCACCAGGCCGTGGCCGAGCGCCTGCTCTGCCGCTCCGGCTTCTTCCGGCAGCTCTGGTACAAATACGTCCTTGCGATCCTCTGACCGCCCGCCCGAGGGAGGCATCACCGTGAATGAAAACGAGACGCGCGCCGCCCTCCTGCCGTTCGGCAGCCTCCGCGGCATACCGGTCTATCTGGCGCGGCTGACCGATGGGGACTGCGCCGCCGAGGTCCTGACCTACGGCGCAGCCCTCCGCAGCCTGACCGTCCCGGACGGGGCGGGACGGCTGACCGACGTCGTCCTGGGCTTCGACCGGCTTGAAGATTACGTCAACCAGGACTGCTTCATCGGGGCCACGGTCGGCCCGGTGGCGAACCGGATTGCGGGGGCTGCCTGTCCGCTGAACGGGCGGACGCTTGCCCTCGATCCGAACGAAGCGCCGAACTGTCTGCATTCGGGCCTTGCAGGCTTTGACAAGGTCGTCTGGACCGCGACGGCGATCTCGGAGCGGGCGGTCGCCCTCTCTTACGTTCACCCGGACGGTCTGGGCGGCTTCCCCGGCGACCTGCGCGTCACGGTGACCTATACGCTGATCGACCGGACCCTGCGCATCGACTACCGGGCCGTCAGCGAGCGCGATACCGTTCTGAACCTGACGAATCACAGCTATTTTAACCTCAACGGTCACGCCGCAGGCAGCATTGCGGATCACGCGGTCTGTATCCATGCCGACCGCTTCACGCCCACCGACTCGGCTTCCGTCCCGACGGGAGCGCTTCTTTCCGTGACCGGAACCCCGATGGATCTCCGGCAGGCAAAGCCCATCCGGGCGGGACTGTCCGCCGAGTACGACCAGCTCCGTCTGGCAAAGGGCTACGACCACAACTGGGTCCCGAACGGCAGCGGCTTCCGGGAGATTGCTTCGGTTGCCGCAGACCGCAGCGGGCTGCGTATGCGGGTGTGGACCGACCGCCCCGGCGTTCAGTTCTACACCGGAAATTACCTCCCGGCGGGGCTGCGCGGCAAGGACGGGGCGGTCTACGGCCCCCGCGCAGCCCTCTGCCTGGAGACCCAGGCCTGGCCCGACGCCCCCAACCACGCAGGCTTTCCGTCCATCGTCCTGCGTGCGGGGGAGACCCGCACCAGCCGGACGGAGTACCGCTTTGAAGCGGAGGGATAACGAAAAGCTATGTCAAAACTGGGAAGCGCGGCCGCGTGGCGGCCGCGCTTGCGCTATCCCTTTGCCAGACCGAGCACCAGGATCCCGATCACCTTTTCATAGATCGCCTCAAGCTGGGACAGGGGCAGGGGATTCGTTCCCGTGCCGACCTCCACGGTGTAGCCGGGGCGGTCAAATTTCAGGATGAACCAGTCCTTGTAGCCTGCATAGCCGGAGGCAAAGGGCACGTCCTCCAGGGTGTAGCCGGAGACCGCCGCAAAGTCCTCGCCCAGCTCCCGTGCGCCGTCCGGCTCCAGACTTCCGAATTTCCAATAGATGACCTCGCCCTGCGTGTGGAAGGACAGGGTCAGGCTGGGCCGGAGCCGCTCGGTCAGGGCCGCCATTGCGGCGCTCTCCGGCTGATCCAGCGGGGCCGTACCCACGTAATCCCGCGGCCCCGGCCGGGTATAGCCCTGCGCAAACTTGATTTCCCGTGCCTGCTCCCAGCCGGCGGGGTAGTTCAGATTCAGGTCTACCCCGCGCAGATTCGCCTTCCAGCCGTCCGGGAAGGGGATATTCGGGTAGCTCTCCGCCAGCCGGACGGCGTTCTCATAGCCCGGCGAGCCCTCCGCAAGACCGCCGGTCACCAGATCCACCCCGTCGGGGTTCACCATCGGGACCAGATGCAGGACAACCCGCTGATAGAGGGCCTGGGCCGAGTAGCCGAAGATCGTCCCGTTTTCGGAGATCGCCCTGGCGTACTGCTCCAAAAAGCGGAGCAGAAGGGGAACCGTGATCCATTCGTTCGCGTGGTGGGCCGCGTTGTAGAGGACCCGCCGCTGCCCCAGACCGACCGCGATCTGGGGGATTTTTCTGCCGTAATAGGTCTCCCCGACGTCCCGGACCGTCAGGAAGGGATAGCGGGCCGAAAGCCCGCGCAGGCAGAGACGCAGGAGCTCCCAGGTCATCGGCAGGTTGGACGGAACCAGGGAAAAGCCCAGCGGCAGGGTCAAGAGCTGGCCCACCTGCAGGCGCAGGGGGTCCTGGTTCGGGTTCGCCGTGATGATCGCCCGCACCGTGGTCCCGAAGCGGGCGGCGAGCCGCTCGTAATTGTCTCCGGGGACCACGCGGTAGTTCAAATAGCCCAGCAGCCAGGGAAGCAGGGCCTCCCAGGTCAGCGCGTCCGCCGTCCCGGTGGGTACCAGCCCCGCCTGCCGCTGAAATTCCGCCAGGGACGGCGCTCCGGCCCGTCCCAGCGCAAGCTCGATCAAGTCCATGCAGCTTCCTCCTTCGTGGAATCGTGCTACAGCCTATGCACCCGGCCGGGGAAATAGAAGCGGAGATTGAGCAGCGATTGTTCAAACCCATTTACAAATCCCCTTTTTGGGGATTGCATTCTGCGGCAAATGCGGCTATAATAAGAATTGGGTAATTATACGCCGCAATGAAAACAAAGAGACGGAGGAATCCGCACATGAATGAAACCATCCGCTCCGCAGTCGAAGCCTTTCACCGCGGAGACAATATCCGCGCCGCGGACCTGCTTGGCTGCCACCGGGAAACCCGTGACGGTGTGGCGGGCTGGGTATTCCGCGTCTGGGCGCCGAACGCCCGCGCGGTCAGCGTCGCCGGCGATTTCAACTTCTGGAACCGGCAGGAGCTTGCCATGCAGAAGATCTCGCACGGGATCTGGGAGGTCTTCTCCAAGTGGGCCAGACCCGGCTGCCTCTATAAATACTTCGTCGTCGGCGCCGACGGGCGGGAGGTGGATAAAACCGACCCCTACGGCTTCCGTACGAATTGGCCCGATACCTGCTCCGTGGTCTGCGACCTGGACGGCTACCGCTGGCACGACGGCCTCTACCGCGCCAACCGCGACCGCCGCAACGCCCTGCGCGCCCCGATGAACATCTACGAGATGCACCTCGGCTCCTGGCGGCGCAAGGCCGACGGGACCACCTACCGCTATTCCGAGCTTGCGGACGAGCTCATCCCCTATCTCAAGGATATGGGCTATACCCACGTCGAGCTGATGCCGATCACCGAATACCCCTACGACCCCTCCTGGGGCTATCAGGTCACGGGCTATTTTGCCCCCACCGCCCGCTACGGCGAGCCAAAGCAGTTCATGGAGCTGGTGGACCGGCTCCACCAGGCGGGCATCGGCGTCATCCTCGATTGGGTCCCCGCCCACTTCCCGAAGGACGCCAACGGCCTGTATGAGTTCGACGGCTCCTGCTGCTACGAGCTTTCGGACCCCGCCATGAACGAGCATCCGGACTGGACCACCCGCATCTACGACTACGGCAAGCCGGAGGTCCGCTCCTTCCTGATCTCCAGCGCGGTCTTCTGGCTGGAGCGCTACCATATCGACGGCATCCGCGTGGACGCCGTGGCCTCCATGCTCTATCTGGACTACAACCGGCCCAACTACAAGCCCAACCGCTTCGGCGGGCGGGAAAATCTGGAGGCCATCGACTTCCTGCGCGCCCTCAACCGGGCGGCCTTCTCCGTCGCCCGGCAGCCGATCATGGTGGCCGAGGAATCTACGGCCTTCCCCCTCATCACCAAGCCGACGAACGACGGCGGCCTGGGCTTCCTGTTCAAGTGGAACATGGGCTGGATGAACGACAATCTCAAGTACATGTCCCTGGACCCCGTCTACCGCAAGTACAGCCATGATAAGCTGACCTTCTCCATGACCTACGCCTTTTCGGAGAACTACATCCTGCCCCTGAGCCACGACGAGGTCGTCCACGGCAAATGCTCCCTGGTCCAGAAAATGCCCGGCTACTATACCGATAAGTTTGCGAATCTGCGGGCCTTCTTCGGCTGGCAGATGGGTCATCCGGGCAAGAAGCTCAACTTCATGGGCAACGAGTTTGCCCAGTTCATCGAGTGGAACGAGAATCAGGGTCTCGACTGGCTCCTGCTGGACTATGACCGCCACCGCCAGATGCAGGACTTCGTCCGCGACCTCAACCACCTCTATTTGAAGCACCCCGCCTTCTGGCAGAACGACGAGGACTGGAACGGCTTCCGCTGGATCTCCTGCGACGACCGGGACAACTCCGTCATCGCCTTCCGCCGCATCGACCGCAAGGGCCATGAGATCATCGGCGTGTGCAACTTCTGCCCGGTCAAGCGCGAGCACTACCGGATCGGCCTGCCCAAGCCCGGCGCCTACGAGCTGCTGCTGAACTCCGACGCGGAGCAATACGGCGGCTGGGGGACCCCGCTGCCCGCCGTCGCTGCCGAGCCCGGCCCCTGGGGCGACTGCGAGGCCTCCGCCGAGCTGACCCTGCCCCCGCTGAGCGTCCTCTACTACCGCCCGAAGCCCCGCCGGACGGGGCGGCAGGGAGGCAGCGATTCAGCCCAAAGACCTTCCCCTTGAGAAACAAATGAAACGATGAAACGCTTTCGGTGTCGCTTCGCGACGGATTGAACTCATAATATTCAAATTTTTCGATAAGGAGAACCGAACACCATGAACTTCCCAAAGAAACGCTGTGTCGCCATGCTTCTGGCCGGTGGCCAGGGCAGCCGTCTGCTGGTCCTGACGGAGAATACCGCCAAGCCTGCCGTTCCCTTCGGGGGCAAGTACCGCATCATCGACTTTCCGCTGTCCAACTGCGTCAACTCCGGCATCGACACGGTCGGCATCCTGACGCAGTATCAGCCGCTGGAGCTCAATGAGTACATCGGCAACGGCCAGCCCTGGGGTCTGAACCGCTCCCACGGCGGCGTCTCCGTCCTGCCCCCCTACGCAAAGTCCAAGAAGTCCGAGTGGTATAAGGGCACCGCAAACGCGATCTATCAGAACATCCCCTTTATCGAGCGCTACGATCCCGAAAACGTCCTGATCCTCTCCGGCGACCACATCTACCGCATGGATTACGCCAGAATGCTCCGCTACCACGAGGAGCATGATTCCGACGTGACCATCGCCGTCCGCAAGGTCCCGACGGAGGAGGCCTCCCGCTTCGGCATCATGAACACCAACCCCGACGGCTCCATTTACGAATTTGAGGAAAAGCCCAAGCAGCCCAAGTCCAACAACGCCTCCATGGGCATCTACATCTTCAAGTGGAGCATTCTGCGCAAGTTCCTGGTGGAGGACGAGGAGAACCCCGATTCCGACAACGACTTCGGCAAGAACGTCATCCCCGCCATCCTGAACGCCGGTCACAAAATGATGGCCTACGACTTCGAGGGCTACTGGAAGGACGTCGGCACCATCTCCTCGCTCTGGGAGGCCAACATGGAGACCCTCGGCCTGAACCCCGCCTTCAACCTCTACGGCGACGGCACCGCCCAGATCTACGCCAGAAACTACGCCCTGCCCGCATCCTATATTGATACGAAGTCCAAGAACGTCAACTGCCTGATCGCCGAGGGCTGCGAGGTCTACGGCGACATCACCCACAGCGTCATCTCCACCGGCTGCAAGATCGGCAGGAACGCGATGATCGAGGACTCGGTCATCATGCCGAACGTGGTCATTGAGGACGGCGTCATCATCCGCAACGCGATCATCGGCGAGGACTGCAAGGTCTGTTCCGGCGCCGTGATCGGCGGCAGCTTCCGGGAGGGCGAAAAGCGGCAGATCAGCGTGGTCGGCAAGAACCACGTGATCGCCGCCAACCAGGTCGTCAAGCCCGGCGAAGTCATTTGAGGCAGGAGGTAGAAACCAATGAAAAATATAATGGGTCTTGTTTTCGCAAACATCTATGACAGCTCCCTGGGCCAGCTTACCAACAAGCGGACGCAGGCGTCCCTGCCCTTCGGCGGCCGCTACCGCCAGATCGACTTCACCCTGTCCAATATGGCAAACGCCGGCATCCGCCACATCGGCATCGTCACCCAGTACAACTACCAGAGTCTGATGAACCACATCGGCTCCGGCGAGGAATGGGATCTTGAGCTTGAGGAGGGCGGCCTGGAGTTCATCACGCCCTATTCCCAGGGCATCAACAACAACTTCCGCGGCAAGATCGAGGCCATTCACGGCGCGGGCCGGAGCTTTCTGGATAAGGCCCAGGAGGAGTACATCGTCCTGGCCGACGCCAGCGTGATCTGCGCCATGAATCTGGAGGAGGTCATCCGCGCCCACATCGATTCCGGCCGCGACGTGACCGTCGTGGTCAAGGCCGGGATCGCCAACGCCAACAAGCAGCTCGATCTGGCCGTCCACGTGGACGAAAACGGCGAGGTGGACGATCTTGCCGTGGACTACGACGCGCCCGCCGACTACCTGGCCTCTATGGGCATGTTCGTCATGCGCTGCGACCTGCTGATGGCCTCCGCCGAGGAGTGCATGGCCCACAATCGCTTCCGCTTCGAGCGGGACTTCATCCTGCAGGACTGGACCGACGGCAAGCTCAGCGTCAACGCCTTTGAATTCCACAACGTCGCCCTGTTCAACGAGTCCGCCGAGGAATACTTCCGCAACAACCTGGCCATCATCGACCGCAACGTCCGCCACAGCCTCTTCCGCGACGATCTGACCATCTACACCAAGGTCCGCGACCAGGTCCCGACCTACTACGGCGAGAGCTGCGAGATCGACGACTGCATCGTGGCCGACGGCTGCATGCTGCTCGGCAAGGCGTTCAACTCCGTCCTCTTCCGCCGCGTCCGCATCTCCACCGGCGCGGTCGTCCGGAACTGCGTCGTCATGTCCAACACCGAGATCGGCATCGGCGCCCAGCTCGAATACTGCATCCTGGATAAGGACGTCAAGATCTCCGCCGGCACCAAGCTGATCGGCACGGCGGAGCACCCCGTCATCCTGAATCGAGGAGACGTCGTATGAAAATCGCGATGATCGCCTCCGAGGCCGCCCCGTTTGTCAAAACGGGCGGCCTGGGCGACGTCCTTCAGGCCCTGCCCGACGAGCTTGCGCGCGTCGAGGGCAACGAGGTCGCCCTGTTTCTTCCCTATTACAAAACGATCAAGCAGAACCCGGAGATCGAGACGGAGCTGCTCTCCGCCTTCACGGTCAATCTGACCTGGCGGCAGCAATACGTGGGCCTCTTCCGTCTGGTGCGGGAGGGGGGACCTGCGGTCTACTTCCTGGATAACGAATACTACTTCCTCCGCGACGGGCTCTACGGCTTCTATGACGACGGCGAGCGCTTTGCCTACTTCTGCAAGGCCGTCCTGGCCTCGATGCGCCAGCTCGACTTCTGCCCCGACGTGATCCACTGCCACGACTGGCAGTCGGCCCTCGTGCCCGTCTATCTGGACGCCGAGTTCCGCTCCGACTTCCCCCGTGCGAAAACGGTCTTTACGATCCACAACGTCGAATACCAGGGCAAGGCCGGTCCCGAGTTCTTCAACGAGGTCCTGGGTCTGGAGGACTACTGGCGGGGCGTCTGCTCCTTCGACGGCTGCGTGAACTTTATGAAGGCCGCCGTGGTCCGGTCCAATCTGGTCACCACGGTCTCCGAGACCTATGCCACGGAGCTGCGCTATCCCTACTTTGCCCACGGTCTTTCGGGCATCCTGGCGGCCCGCGGCGAAAACCTCCGCGGCGTCACCAACGGCATTGATACCGGCGTCTACGACCCCGCAACGGACAAGGCCCTGCCGAAGAATTACACCGCCGCGACCTTTGCCGACAAGCAGATCTGCAAGCACGCCCTGCAAAAGGAGCTGGGTCTGGAGCCCTCCGACGCCCCGATCCTCTCCATGGTCACCCGTCTGGCGGGTCACAAGGGCATCGACATCCTCTGCTACGTCCTGCGCCGCCTGCTTGAGCGGGAGGTCCAGCTCGTCATCGTCGGCACCGGCGAGGCCAAGTATGAGCACGCCCTGCTCTCCGTGGCGAACGAATATCCCGGCAAGTTCTCGATGAATCTGCGCTTTGACCCCGCCCTGGCCTCCCGCGTCTACGCGGGCTCGGATATCTATCTGATGCCCTCCAAGTCGGAACCCTGCGGCCTGAGCCAGCTCATCGCCATGCACTACGGCACGATCCCCATCGTCAACGCCACAGGCGGGCTCAAGGATACCGTCCTGCCCTTCAACCCCGAGACCGGCGAGGGCCGCGGCTATACCTTCCAGTCCTACAACGGCGACGACTTCCTCGGCGCCATCGACCGCGCCCTGGGCGACTACTACGAAAACCGCCCCGCCTGGGACCGGCTTGCGAAGAACGATATGGCCGTCGATTTCAGCTGGAAGCAGCCCGCGCAGAAGTACATGGAGATGTACGAGAGCGTTCTGTAAGCGCGGAATGCAGCAAAACCACAGGCGTGACCGTCGCGGTCACGCCTGTGGTTTAGGGATTAGGGATTAGGGATTAGGGATTAGGGATTAGGGATTAGGGATCAGGGATCAGGGATTAGGGATCAGGGATTAGGGATCAGGGATCAGGGATCAGGGAACAGCGTAGGGCGGCCAGACCTCTGGCCGCCGTCCTGCTGCTGAATTGAGAATTGAAAAGGGAGAATTGAGAATTTGCGGTCTCCCTGCGGGAGGATTGAAATAGGCTGCGCCAACATGTCAAAACGCAGCGCCTCGTAGGGGCGCGTACCTACGTGCCCCTGCGCGGAAGCGTTACGCAAATATTTTTCCGAAAAACCATAAAATTACATTTGACATTTGTTTTTCCCTGTGGTATAGTGTACAAGCCGCATTGAAGAGGTCAGAAAGCGCAGGACGACCTGCCACCTCCAAAGCGAGACTACAAGAAAGGTAGAGACAGTATGCAGGCGATTATCGTTACCGGCGGCAAGCAGTACAACGTCAGCGAAGGCGATGAGCTCTTCATCGAAAAGCTGAACGTCGAGGCTGAGGACACCGTAACTTTCGATCAGGTGCTGGCAATCGTGGACGGCGAGAACTCCCGCTTCGGTACCCCCGTGGTGAACGGCGCTTCCGTGGAAGCCAAGGTCATCAAGAACGGCAAGGCCAAGAAGGTCGTCGTGTTCAAGTACCGCCCCAAGAAGGACAGCAAGTCCCTCCGCGGCCACAGACAGCCCTACACCAAGGTCAAGATTGAGAAGATCAACGCGTAATTATGATTACGGTTGAATTTTTCAGTCAAGACGGCAGACGGACCGGGTTCCGGGTCTCCGGCCACAGCGGCTATGCCGAGGCCGGCGCGGACATCGTATGTGCGGCAGTGACTGCCGTGGTTCGTTTTGCAGAGGCCACGCTCAATGACATTCTGGGCGTCGGCGCCAAAACCAGGGTGGACGGCGAAAAAGCCGAGATCACCCTGACCCTTCCCGCAAAGTATGAGGACGAGGACACCGTGCAGACCGTTTTGGACGGCATGATGCTGACCCTGGCCTCCCTGCGGGACGAAAATCCTGATTATATCGAAGTTATGGAGGTGTAACACATGCTGAACATCGGTTTACAGTTCTTCGCCCACAAAAAGGGCGGCGGCTCCACCAAGAACGGTCGTGATTCCGAGTCCAAGCGGCTTGGCGTGAAGCGGGCTGACGGTCAGTTCGTCCTGGCCGGCAACATTCTGGTTCGCCAGAGAGGCACCCACATCCATCCCGGCAACAACGTCGGGATCGGCAGCGACGACACCCTGTTCGCGCTGATTGACGGCAAGGTCAAGTTCGAGCGCATGGGCAAGGATCGCAAGATGTGCTCCGTCTACGCAGAGCAGTAAGAACAGTCACAAGGCCGGAACATAGATTGTTCCGGCCTTTGGCGTATATCAGGCAATAGGCAATAGGCAATAGGCACTAGGCACTAGGCAATAGGGGACCTCTAAAAACTCATAATTTCGAGAAAAACATGGAAGAAA
>JAEEGG010013529.1_pt1 | contig 17438 bp, 13 predicted proteins | sample 9134161 | NCBI WGS metagenome assembly JAEEGG01 (sample SAMN16246543, study PRJNA631951) | gut metagenome | biome: gut microbiome; feature: rumen; material: CR-attached | host: Bos | place: Iran: Karaj | collected 2018-10 | reverse complement strand
GCAACACAAACTAAAAATCAGAAGCGTATGAGAAAGATTTACACAACCCTTTTATTATTTGTCGCCTCTCTGACCATTTCGGCTCAAGACTCTAATGCCGGATGGCCTAAGAATTATGAAGGCGTGATGCTCCAAGGATTCTCATGGGATTCTTTTGTTGATACACAGTGGACCAACCTGGAACGTCAGGCGGATGAGATGAAAGGCTATTTCGACCTGATATGGGTGCCACAGAGTGGTAATTGTAACTCGTCGTATAACCAAATGGGTTATACGCCGGTGTATTACTTCGACCAAAACAGCTCGTTCGGTACGGAGGCTCAGTTGCGCTCGATGATTAAGGCTTATAACAAACGGAACATCGGGATTATTGCCGATGTTGTGGTGAACCATCGCGATGTGCTGGGCAAGGACGGTTCATGGGTGGACTATCCGGCAGAGGTGTACAAGGGCGTGACATACCAAATGCAGCCTACGGACATCTGTAAGGACGACGACGAAGGCAAGACGAAGACATGGGCAGACGGAAAGGGTATCAGCATCAGTAGTAATATAGACACGGGCGAGGACTGGGGCGGCTGCCGCGACCTGGACCATAAGAGCGAGAATGTGCAGAACATTATTAAGGCATATCTTGGCTTTTTGCTGGGCGACCTGGAGTATGCGGGTTTCCGCTATGACATGACCAAAGGTTTTAGCCGTAGCTATGTGGCAGACTATAATGCGACGACGAAGCCTAAGTTCTCAGTGGGTGAGTATTGGGACGGCAATGTGAACACCTTGAAAAGCGTGGTGAATCAGATGAAGAAGGGCGGTGAGGTGCAGAGCGCTACTTTCGACTTCGCCTTCCGCTATTCCGCACGTGATGCCTGTAACCAGAATAACTGGACGTATCTGGAAAACGGCGGGCTAGCCACTCAGGAAGGCTTTGGTCGCTATGCGGTGACTTTCGTGGAGAACCACGACACGCAGGACCGTGGCAATGTTAGCGGCTATACGAAAGACCCGATTACCAAGAATGTGGCGGCAGCCAATGCGTGGCTGCTGGCAATGCCCGGAACGCCTTGTGTGTTCCTGCTGCACTGGAAGAGCTATAAGGAGGAGATTAAGCAGATGATTCTGGCTCGCAAGGCGGCAGGCATCACCAACCAGAGCACGTTTACGCAGGTGAGCAGTGCCACTCAATACTATGAGATGTACACCACGGGTTCGAAGGCGAAGCTCTATGCGGTGTTCGGCAGCAAGTCATTCAGCGGTAGCGACTATGTGAAGATTCTGAGTGGCGAAAAGTATGCCTACTATCTGGAGAAGAGAGCTGAGACACCATGGGTGAGTCTGGCAGAGGATACCTATACCGACCCTATGGAGGCTACTCTGACTGCCGTTTCGCAGACGGCAGATGCCCAATTGGTATATACTCTCGACGGCAGTGATCCTACGGCTAGCAGCACGAAGGTGAACAGTGGTGCCAAGATTACCATTAGCGAGACTTGTACCCTGAAGGTTGGTCTGCTCATTGGTGGAGTAGTGAAGAACATCATCACGCGTCATTATATTATCAAGCCTTTCGAGCCTCATAAGGCTACCATCTACCTGAAGAATCCAGACTGGACCACACCTGTATATTTCTACGCATGGGCGAATGACGGGAAAAATACGCAGCTGCTGGGCAACTGGCCTGGTACGCAGATTACTACGACCAAAGAGATTAATGGATACACGTGGTACTGTTATGAGTTCGACGTGAATACGAAAGACTATAGCTTCAACATCATCTTCAATCAGGGCGACGGCAAGAAGCAGACTGTCGACATCGGTCCGCTGAGCGAGGATGCTTATTATGAAATCAGTGGTGAGACGAGTGGCAAATTCTCCGTCAACGATGTAACACAGATCATTACGGGCATCACGCCAGTGACCTTCAAGAACCGCCCGACGGATGACTACTGGTACGACCTTAACGGTCGCAGACTGACAGGGGAGCCAATGAAGAAGGGTGTTTATATCTATCAGGGGAAGAAAATTCTAAAGTGATTTAAATAGAAACGAAAAAGAAGAGGGACGTTCTGTGAAGAACGTCCCTCTTTTGATTATTTCTTGACAAAATTACTTGTCAACAGCCTTGGCGAGCTCTGCACCAGCCTTGAATTTAGCCACCTTCTTAGCAGCAATCTTAATCTTCTGCTTAGTTGCAGGATTGATACCCTCACGAGCAGGCTTCTTAATTACATCGAATGTACCAAAGCCAACGAGCTGAACCTTGTCACCCTTCTTCAGAGCCTCAGTGATAGCTGCGATAGTTGCATCAAGTGCCTTCTTAGAATCAGCCTTGGTCAGACTTGCACCGGCTGCGATCTTCTCGATTAATTCTGTCTTGTTCATAATAGTTTTTTTTAAATAAGTGAATTATTAATAGTTTAAATAGGTTTTATTTCTAAAATCCATCGCAAATATAGGATAAAGTATTTATAAAACAAACAAAAAAGCGAAAAAAAATCATTTTTTTTTGAAAAAAAGTCCTTTAAGGCCCGTTTTAGTGCCTAAAAACAGATATTTTTAGTAATTTTGCGCACAGAAAGAGATGAACAAGGTAAAAGTATATTGTTAAATTGCAAAGTGATAGGATGAACAACATACCTACAATGACAAAGAATTTGCTCATCGTCAATTTCCTGGCGTTTGTAGCAACATGGGTGCTGGAACTGCGCGGTATCGACCTGACGTCGATGCTGGGACTTCACTTCTTCATGGCGAAGGATTTTCATCTGTTCCAGTTTATTACCTATATGTTCCTGCACGGGGGCTTCACGCATATTTTCTTTAATATGTTTGCCCTGTGGATGTTCGGTGCAGTAATAGAAAGAGTATGGGGCCCGAAGAAATTCCTTTTTTATTACATTTCGTGCGGTGTCGGTGCCGGTATCGTGCAGGAAATTGCGCAGTATGTCAACTATCTGTCGGTAGGACTGGCTGCCTATGACCATGTGAACCTGGGCGGTACGCTGATGTTGACGGATGATTATCTGAACCTGTGGACGACCATCGGTGCGTCGGGTGCCGTTTATGCCATCCTGTTGGCTTTCGGTATGACATTCCCCAACGAGCGGTTGTTTATCATCCCCTTCCCATTCCCCATTAAGGCCAAGTGGCTGGTAGTTGGCTATATAGCCATCGAGCTGTTCTCGGCACTCAGCGGGCCGGGTGACGGGGTAGCCCATACGGCTCATTTAGGAGGTATGCTCTTCGGTTTCATCATGATTCGCTATTGGCGGAAGCATCCGGGCAATGGCGGCAGTTTCGGACGTAGCCGAGGGCAGGAGTTCTTCGATAATATGAAGCGCAAGTATGACGAGCGCAAGCGCTATGCGTCAGATCACCAGCGTCGTCGCTGGACTGACGAGCCAGACGACCCCGAGCCTCCCAAGAAGCCGAAACGTGCCAATCAGGAAGAGATAGATGCCATTCTCGACAAGATTAGGAAGAGCGGCTACGATAGTCTGACGAAGGAGGAAAAGAAGAAGTTGTTTGAACAAAGTCAGGAGAATTGATTAAGCAACTGAAGAAATTCACTGTTCAGATGATGGCGGGTGCCAATATCGCCACAATCATCGTGATGTGTCTGGTGGGCTATTCCGACAGGCTCAGTCCGACGGAGCATCCCGTGCTGTCGTGCGTGGGCATGACATTTCCCCTGTTCCTGTTGGCCAATATGGTGTTCCTGCTGTTCTGGATAGTCTTTAAGTTCCGGATGATATGGATACCCATACTCGGCTATGCCCTAGCGTACGTACCTATTAATATATATATGCCCCTCAACCTGAAGTCGGTTGATGTGCCCGACGACGCCCTCAAGGTGATCAGCTACAATGTGTGTGCCTATGGTGGCAACTTTAAATATGAGCAGGGTTTTGAGAAGGTGCGCGACTACCTGTTTGAGCAAAATGCCGACATTGTCTGTCTGCAAGAGGACGTGGACACGTGGCGGCGCTATTGTTTCCAGCATTACGAGAAGAAATTCGCCTATAACGACACGGTGCAATTCGTGAGCGAGGGACTCGTCAACGGGGTAGGTATCCATACCCGGTTTCCCATCATACGTCGGGAGCGCATTCCCTACCGCTCGCGGGTCAACGGCAGTGCGGCTTGGTATCTGCAAATAGGGAGCGACACGTTGCTGGTGATTAATAACCACTTTGAAGGTACGCATCTCTCGTCGGAAGACCGTCAGGTGTATAAGGAAATCCTGAAGGGCGAAATGAAGGGCGACACAGCGCGTAGGGAGTCGAAGAAGCTATTGGTGACGCTGGCAGAATCGTCCACCAGGCGTGCTCCGCAGATAGAGGCTGTGTGCCGCTATATTGAGGCTCACAGACAGTATCCCATCATCCTCTGTGGTGACTTCAACGACAATCCCATTTCCTACTCTCGTCATCGGATGGCGCAGGTACTGAACGACTGTTTTGTTGCCACGGGAAAAGGACTCGGTTTGTCATATAATCAGAAAGGATTTAATTTCCGAATCGACCATGTGTTCTGTTCCGATGACATCCATCCCTATAACTGTCAGATAGATAGTAAAATGGACGCAAGTGACCATTATCCGGTGGTCTGTACGTTAAAAATAGGTGGAAATGATTGAAAAATGAGCGAATTTTCTTGATAAATTTCGCCAAGTGGAGAAAAATAAGTATATTTGCAGGCTAAAATAGCGGAATCATAAATTAAAATAATATAACAAACAAGATGCAAAACAAAGGAATTGTAAAGTTTATCGCACTCGTTTTGATTCTCGTGTGCTGCTTTTACCTGTCCTTCTCGTTTGTGACACGCCACTACGAAAGTAAGGCAGCTGCCATGGGTGAGGAGGCCGGTCAGGAGTACCTCGACTCAATCATGAACGAGAAAGTGTACTGCGGAATCTATTCATTCAAGCAGTGCCGCGAGATGGAGATCGGTCTCGGACTTGACCTGAAAGGCGGTATGAATGTCATTCTTGAGGTTTCAGTACCCGATGTAGTCGACGTACTGGCTGACCACAAGACAGATGCTGCCTACAAGAAGTCGATGGAAGAGGCTAAGAAGGAAGAGGAAACCAGTCAGAGTGATTTCATCTCCCTGTTTATCAAGTATTGGAAGCAGAACTCCAATGGTCGTCCCCTGGCTGCCGTCTTTGCTACTCAGCAGATGAAGGGCAAGGTGAGCACTAGCAGTACCGACGCCGAGGTGGAGCGTGCTCTGCGTGCAGAAGTTCAGTCGGCTGTTGACAACTCTTTCAATGTAGTCCGCAACCGTATTGATAAGTTTGGCGTTGTACAGCCAAATATCCAGAAGCTCGAAGGACAGAGTGGACGTATCATGGTGGAAATGCCTGGTATCAAGGAGCCCGAGCGTGTTCGTAAGTTGCTGCAGGGTAGTGCCAATCTGGAGTTCTGGGAGACTTACAATTCTCAGGAGATTTATCCGCTGCTGGCTCAGCTCAACCAGAAGTATGCTGCTGTTGAGGCTGGTGTAGCTACCAATGATTCCGTTGCTGCCGATACGACAGCCGTCGATACCGCTGCTGTTAAGACCAACGACTTGGCTGCCAAATTGGCCAAGAAGAACGATAAGGTCGTGGATGCCAAGGCCAAGGCTGAGGCGCTGAAGCAGAATCCACTGTTCGCTGTGTTCCAGCCCGTTCCCCAGGGACTGGCTATCGTTGGTTATGCCAACGCCCGTGATACCGCCGACGTGAACAAGGTGATTTATTCCGACGTAGCCCGTCAGGTATTGCCCACAGAGTGTAAGCTCCGTTGGGGTGCCAAGGCAGAGGACTTCGGTGAGAACACCCATGGCGACATCTTTGCACTCTATGCACTGAAGATTACTGAGCCTAACGGACGTGCTCCACTGGAGGGTGACGTGATTACCAATGCCAAGGACGAGTTCGACCAGATGGGTCATCCTTCTGTTTCGATGCAGATGAATTCTGACGGTGCCCGCCGCTGGAGCCAGATAACCAAGCAGAACATCGGCCGCGGTGTAGCTATCGTGCTCGACGACGCTGTTTACAGCGCTCCACGTATCTTGACTCAGATTGACGGTGGTAACTCATCCATTACCGGTAACTTCACCATCGAGGATACCAAGGACTTGGCAAATACACTGAACTCAGGTAAGATGCCTGCCCCAACCCGTATCGTACAGGAAGAGGTGGTAGGTCCTTCACTCGGTGCCCAGTCAATCAAGCAGGGTGTCATCTCGTTCGTTGTAGCCTTCGTGCTGCTGATGGTTTACATGGTGATGCTGTATGGTTTCATCCCAGGTATGCTGGCCAACATGGCACTGCTGTTCAACCTGTTCTTCACCCTCGGTATTCTGACCTCGTTCCAAGCAGCGCTGACCATGCCGGGTATTGCCGGTATCGTGCTGACCTTGGGTACTGCTGTGGATGCCAACGTGCTTATCTATGAACGCACCAAGGAAGAGCTGCGTAAGGGTCACACCGTCAAGGAAGCCCTGAACCTCGGTTACTCGAATGCCTTCTCGGCTATCTTCGACTCTAACTTCACTTCGTTGATAACAGGTATCATCCTGTATGTCTTCGGAACCGGTCCTATCCGTGGTTTCGCAACCACCTTGATGATTGGTATCTGCGTATCGTTCTTCACAGCCGTCTTCATGACTCGCTTGATTTACGATGCTAAGATGAAGAAGGACAAGTGGCAGAACCTCACCTTCTCGACAGCTTACTCGCGCAACATGATGCAGAACACCAAGTTCAACTTCATGGGTATGTATAAGAAGTCGTTCACCATCTGGGGTGTTGCAGCCATCCTGTTCTGCGTCAGCTTCGCCGTTCGCGGCTTGAGCCAGAGCATCGACTTCACCGGTGGTCGTAACTATGTAGTGACCCTCGACAAGGAAGTGCCCGTTGAGCAGGTTCGTATTGCGCTGGGAGGTGTCTTTGTCAACACCATTGGTGAGAATGCCGGTAAGGAAGCTAACACCAGCGTTATTGCCCTCGGTACAGACGGAAAGACCGTTCGTATCTCTACCAACTGGGACATCGAGTCGAACAATCCTCAGGTTGACGACAAGGCAGAGACCATTCTCTACAATGCATTGAAGAAGGCAGGATATGTTAATCAGGCTAATGTGGAGGCCTTCAAGAACCCCGATGTTCGTGAGGGCGGCTCTATCATCAGTTCTGCCAAGGTAGGTCCTTCAGTAGCTAAGGATATCACCTATGGTGCTATCATCTCAGTAGTTATTGCCCTGATTGCCATCTTCCTCTACATCCTGTTGCGTTTCCGCAACGTGGCTTACTCAGTAGGTTCTATCGTTGCCCTGGCACTCGATGCACTGATTGTGATTGGCTTCTACTCAGTATTGTGGGGATGGGTTCCCATGTCACTCGAGATCGACCAGACCTTCATCGGTGCCATCCTGACCGTTATCGGTTACTCTATTAACGATAAGGTGGTAGTATTCGACCGTGTACGTGAGAACTTTAACCTGTATGCTAAGCGTGATCGTCAGAGTCTGTTCAACGGTTCACTGAACCAGACGCTGGCTCGTACCATCAACACCTCTATCACAACGCTGATCGTATTGCTGTGTATTTTCATCCTCGGTGGTGACTCTATCCGCAGCTTCTCGTTCGCCATGATTCTCGGTGTTATATTCGGTACGCTCTCGTCTATCTTCATTGCTGCTCCTACGGCATTCCTCGTGATGGGTCGCACCATCCGTGAGGCCGACGCTGCTGACGAGAAGTAACATAGAACTTTGTCTTTTGTAAAAATATGTGTGACAGTCTGTTTCCTGTTTGGAGACAGACTGTTTTTCAAAGTAAGCAATCAATTGATATAATAATGGAATTAAGAAACTTTTTTAACACAAAGACGCTCTGTATTGCTATGGCTGTCATGAGCATGACCATAGTATCGTGCAGTGACAATGACGACAAAGGCACAGTGCCGCCTCCTACTCCTCCTGCTCCTGAGGAAAAATATGCAATTGAGGTGGAAGAAGGCATGACTTTGCCCGGGGATGAATTCTTGAAAGTACCCGCTGTCGCTGGTGATCAGCAGATTGTCAATGCCCTGAAGTCAATCGACAAGGTGACAGACGTGAAGCCTTTTGAACAGACGACGGGCTATGATGATAAAACCCAGAAGGCGATTACCAAGACTGCCTACTATTTCAATTACAAGCAGGACATTGACCATAACAATCCTTCAAAAGGTTGGTTCAAGCAGCAGTGCGTGCTCTCTGTGGCTGGTCAGGACCGCCCCACGTTGTTGCATACAAATGGTTATGCTTTGGCTGATAACAACCGTCTGCAGAATCTTGTCCCATTGGCGCTGGAGTCAGTGCTTGATGCTAACTGCCTTCATGTGGAATATCGCTACAACGGTTGGTCGCTACCTGAGGGATATACCAATAGATGGAACTATCTGAGTGCCAAGCAGCAGGCGGCCGACTTGCATGCTATCGTCACTGCCATCAAGCAAAGTGGTGTAGTAGGCAAGAATAGCAAGTGGCTCGCTTCCGGTGTCAGCAAGGACGGTATGACTACAGCGCATTACGCTTATTTCTATCCCAACGAGATGGATGCCTATGTGCCCTTCTGTGCTCCCTTCCTGCTCGACCTGCTGGACAAGCGTCCCTTTTCATATATTCTTAGCAAGGCAGCTTACAACGGTAATCAGGAAGTTGTGGATAAAGTGAAGGCAGCCTACCGCGCGTATGTCGGCAACAAGGAATTGCAGGCTGAGTGTGTGAAGATATATAAGACGAAAAAGCCGGAATATGCGTCTTCTGCCGATGAAGATATACGTTTTGTCCTGTTGAATAGCCTATTCTCTAATTATTATTCCAAAATGTCGTATGTACCCTATAAGAAATGGGAGTATATGATTCCTAAGGCTGGCGATCCCGCTATCAACTTCTATGATTTCATTATGGCAGATGCGGATACGAAATACAAGGAAAATAACCTTTCTGGGCTATATAGCTCCAGACGTGCTCAGGCAGTCACCCGTCATGACCCCTATGATGTTCAGGCGTGTATCGACTTGGGAAGCTATAGCTTTGTACTCGACTGGGTAGATGACTTGTTGAGCGATGCTGAGAAGAAATATCTCTTAAAAGGTTACAATCAAGCGACCTATGGTGTGACTTACGACAAAGGCAAGTTTGTCAGCGAGTTCCTTGAGGGTATGAAACAGTCCACCTGTCACATGATGTTCGTTTACGGTATGCAGGACCCCTGGACTGGCGGTCAGATTCCCGACGACAAAATGGGAAAGAACAGTCGTAAGCTCATCATACAAAGACCATACGATGAAAGTGAGGCGGGACTGCACAATGATGCTATTTCTACATGGAGCCAATCGGAGAGAAACGAGCTCTTCACGTGGCTTAACCAGCTTGGTTTCGCTACTAAATAATAAAATAAAGGTGCGCAATCACAAGCGCACCTTTATTTTTCTGTAATCACGTTATTCAAAATAATAGAGGAAGGCCGCAATACCTTCGAGGGCAGGTTTGCGTTGCCCCTCGATTTCGATTTTGAATTTGATTTCGGTCTTGCAGATGCCACGCAGGTTCTGAATGGAATGGAGCTTGGTGACCAGACGCACGCGGCTGCCTGTGATGACGGGCTGACCAAATCGCATGTCGTTCATACCATAGTTCACCATCATCTTGATGTTGTTGACCTCGATAATCTGTTCCCACATGTAGGGCAGCAGGCTCAGTGTGAGGTAGCCGTGGGCAATGGTGCTCTTGTAAGGGCTCTCTTCGCGCGCGCGTTCCACATTAACATGTATCCACTGATGGTCGAGTGTGGCATCAGCAAAAAGGTTGATACGTTCCTGGTCAACCTCCAACCACTCGGAGGTACCTAATTCTTCGCCCAGATGGGCTGCAAACTCGTCGTACGAGTTAATGACTAATTTTCCCATGTTATAAATAATTTAAAATATGGTACAAAGTTAGTAAAAACTTTAAACTTTAAACTCTAAACTCTAAACTTTTTATTATCTTTGCACTCGTAAATGATGACGCCCTGATAGTTAAATGGATATAACAAGGCTCTCCTAAAGCTTAGTTCCGAGTTCGATTCTCGGTCGGGGTACTATGAAAATGATTGAGATTAAGGAAGTTACAAACATAGCGCAACTGAAACAGTTCGTTCAGTTCCACTATGACCTTTATCGAAGCTGTCAGCAGGCGGTTCCTTTTCTTTTTTCTGAGGAGATGAACACGCTGAGGCATGACCGTAACGCTTGCTTCGACTTCTGCGAGGCGAGCTACCTGATGGCTTTCAGAGGCGAGGAGATGGTGGGACGCGTGGCTGCCATTATCAATCATCGTGCCAATGAGCGTTGGCAACGGAAGGTCGTCCGTTTCGGATGGCTCGACTTCATCGACGACAAGGAGGTGAGCCGCGCCTTGCTCGAGGCTGTCGAACAATGGGGCAGGCAGAAAGGAATGACCGAGGTGGCAGGTCCCCTGGGATTTACCGATATGGACCGTGAAGGACTGCTGATAGAGGGTTTCGACCAGGATGCTACCATGTATATCAATTACAACTATCCTTACTACGTTCAGCACATCGAACAGATGGGTGGCTTCGAGAAGGATAACGACTATATGGAGTATCGGGTGAAGGTGCCTGAGCAGGTGCCCGAGAAATTCCATAAGATAGCCGAAATGATTCGCAAGCGCTATAATCTTCATGTGCGCAAGTTTACCCGTGCCGAACTGCTCAAGGGCGGCAAGGGTAGGGAGATTTTCAATATCGTCAATGCCACGTATAAGGACCTCTATGGCTACTCTCAGCTCTCTGAGAAACAAATCATCCAATTGGTTGACCAATATATCAAGGTGGTTGACTATCATCTCCTGACAGCCATCGAAGACTGGAATACCCCCGACCATAAGATAGTGGGATTCGGCATTACCTTCCCCTCGTTCAACGAGGCATTGCGTAAGACGCGCGACGGCAGGCTGCTGCCCTTCGGTTGGTGGCACATGCTGAAAGTGCTGAAGTGGCACAAGACCGACGTGGTTGACTTGCTGCTCATCGGTGTGTTGCCCGAATATCGTGCCAAAGGTGCCAATTCATTGATTTTCGACGACCTCATCCAATGGTTTCAGCGCTATGGTTTCAAATGGGCTGAAGCAATGCCACAGATGGAGACGAACGAGCACATGCGTGGGCAGTGGCAGTACTTGGAGGCCACCCAGCATCGTCGCCATCGCTGTTATAGAAAGAAGTTATAACTAAAAACTGTTATTATTATATGATACAAACTGTTGTAAAGCGCGACGGGCGCATTGTGGGTTTTAATGAACAGAAAATCATGGCTGCTATCCGTAAGGCCATGCTGAGTACCGAGAAGGGTGAAGACGAACGACTTCTCCAAACCATTACCGACCGTATTGCAGCCAAGGGTAGTCCTCAGATGACGGTTGAGGAAATCCAGGATGCTGTTGAGGTGGAGCTGATGAAGTCGAGTCGTAAGGATGTAGCCCAGCGCTATATCGCCTATCGCAACCAGCGTTCTATTGCCCGTAAGGCAAAGACCCGTGACGTGTTCCTCGATATCGTGAACATCAAGAACAATGATGTCACCCGTGAGAATGCCAATATGAATGCCGACACTCCAGCCGGTATGATGATGAAGTTTGCCTCCGAGAGCACCAAGCCCTTCGTTGACGACTATCTGTTGTCGCCCGAAAGCCGTGATGCAGTAGAGCATAACTATCTTCATATACACGATAAGGATTACTATCCCACCAAGTCGCTGACCTGCGTACAGCATCCGTTGGACAATATCCTCAATCAGGGTTTTGTGGCAGGTCATGGTGCCAGCCGTCCTGCCAAGCGCATCGAGACAGCCGCCGTGTTGGCCTGTATCTCGATGGAGTGCGCCCAGAACGAGATGCACGGTGGTCAGGCCATTCCTGCCTTTGATTTCTATCTGGCTCCCTTTGTACGTCTCTCGTATATCGAGGAACTGAAAGCCCTCGAAGACTTGAACGGCGAGGATTACAGTGCCCTTTACGACGAGGTGCTGATAGACTATCTCAAACAGCCGCTCGGCACGTTGAAAGGCATTGACCGTGTGCGCCAGCATGCCATCAATAAGACAGTGGGACGTGTGCATCAGGCGATGGAGGCTTTTATCCATAATATGAATACCATCCATTCGCGTGGTGGTAACCAGGTGGTGTTCTCGTCTATCAACTATGGTACCGACACCTCTGCCGAAGGCCGTTGCATCATGCGTGAATTGCTGAACAGCACCTACCAAGGTGTGGGAAATGGTGAGACAGCCATCTTCCCCATCCAGATATGGAAGAAGAAACGTGGTGTGAACTATCTGCCAACCGACCCCAACTACGACCTCTATCAGTTGGCTTGTAAGGTGACGGCTCGTCGTTTCTTCCCCAACTTCCTCAACCTCGACGCTACCTACAATCAGGACAGTGAGTGGCGTGCCGACGACCCCAAGCGCTATCTGCATGAGGTGGCTACCATGGGATGCCGTACCCGTGTGTTCGAGAATCGTTTCGGTCCCCGAACCTCTATCGGACGTGGCAACCTGTCGTTTACCACCATTAACATCGTGCGTATAGCCATCGAGTGTATGGATGTGAAGGACAAGGAGGCGCGTATTGCCAAGTTCTTTGCACGCCTCGATGAGATGTTGGAGGTGGCTGCCAAGCAGTTGGACGAGCGTTTCCAGTTCCAGAAGACAGCCTTCGTCAAGCAGTTCCCACTGCTGATGCGCAGCCTGTGGATAGGTGCCGACAAACTCAGTCCCAACGATACCATCGAGAGTGTAATCAATCAAGGCACCCTGGGTATTGGCTTCATCGGTCTGGCTGAGTGTCTGGTCGCCCTTGTCGGCAAGCACCACGGAGAGAGTGAGGAGGCTCAGGAATTAGGTTTGAAGATTATAGGTTATATGCGTCAGCGTATCAACGACTTCTGCGATCGTTATCAGCACAACTATTCGGTGCTGGCTACTCCGGCAGAGGGCTTGAGTGGTAAGTTCACCAAGAAGGATCGCAAGGAGTTCGGCATCATCCCTGGGGTGACTGATCGTGACTATTATACCAACTCCAACCACGTGCCTGTTTACTATAAGTGCTCGGCCCGTCACAAGGCGGAGATTGAGGCTCCTTATCATGAGATGACGCGTGGCGGACATATCTTCTACGTGGAGATTGACGGTGATGCCACACATAACCCACAGGTCATTATGAGTGTGGTGGATATGATGGATAAACTGAACATGGGTTACGGATCTGTCAACCACAATCGCAACCGCTGCATGGACTGTGGCTACGAGAATGCCACACCGTCGCTGGAGAAGTGTCCGAAGTGCGGCAGTACCAACATTGACAAGTTGCAGCGCATCACGGGCTATCTCGTGGGTACAACCGACCGCTGGAACCATGGCAAGCTCTGTGAACTCAACGATCGTGTGACACATATCGAGGGCTCGCAGCAGCAAGAATTGTTCTAAATGATTTCCGTCTTAGACATCATAGAAGATACAATGGTAGATGGTCCGGGTTTCCGGACCTCTATCTATTGTGCCGGATGTCGCCATGCCTGTCCTGGCTGTCATAACCCACAGTCGTGGGATTTCAGCGGGGGCCACCCCATGACCACCGAACAGATAATGCGCGTCATTGAGGCCGACCCCTATGCCAATGTCACCTTTACCGGTGGCGACCCCATGTATCAGCCTGAGGGTTTTGCCGAACTGGCACTGGCCATCAGGGAACGTACGAATAAAGATATATGGTGTTTTACGGGTTTCACCTACGAAACCCTCTTGCACAACCCCCGCCACCGCCAACTGCTGCAACTGATTGACGTTCTTGTTGACGGCCCCTTCATCAAGGCTTTGCGTGATGAGACATTGTTGTTCCGAGGCAGCAGCAACCAGCGACTCATCGATGTGCCGAAATCGCTGACAACAGGTAAGGTGGTGCTTTTTGAACCTGATGTGTGAGGGACGAATTACGAAGTATTGTTATTTTAGGAACTTTTCCAATTCTTCTACCACCTTGTTAGGTTCTATGTCGCGAGCAACGATTTTCCCTTGTTTGTTGGTGACGACCATCGAAGGAACAACAAACAATCCCAATTGCTGAACAATAGGTGTCTGAAACATCTGCTCGTCGCAGACGATGGTCCATAGCAACGAGTCACGATCCACGCGTTTCTTGCACTCCCGCTTGTCACCGTCGATGCAGATGCTGATGAGCGACAACTCCTGCGGATATTGTTTCTGTAGCTTTCTGAGCTTTCGCTGTATGTCCGTGCTGGGGAAGTTCCATGTAGCCCATGTCGAGATGACGCCAATCTTACCCTTCACCTGACTGGTTGATATGCTCTTGCCATTGATATCAGTAGAGCTGACAACTGGCAGCATTGCCTGCAGTCGGCTGTTTTTCAGTCCGTCCAATTGCTTCTTCAGCTTGTGCAGTCGTCCGTTGTCAGGATTGGCCTTCAGCATCAGTGTTGCCAATCGCTGTGCCTCTACGTAGTCGGGTGTTTTGGCATTGACGAAATACTTGTCCAGCAAGTAGATGCTGATCATCGAACTTGGCTCCTCCTGAATATATTCGGCAACGGCAGCCGTTATCTCGGGTGGAGTGAGCTTATTCAGACGGATGCGCAACTTGGTAAGTTCGTCATTCTCGTCGGTTCCGGTGATGGTCATCTCCTTCAGATGAGTGGCGTCGCCCTTGATTTCTACCTCTTCGCCTGGCGATGCAAACACAGCCTGTTCGCTGAAATTGGGGAATACCAGCATGAGTGTGACATCCTTGCGGACCTCCTTCTCATAGGCGAAACGTCCGTTCTGCACTTTAATGGTGTCAATACCCACAAAGGCTCCGTCGGGACTATATACCAGAAACTGGCCTTGGTTGATGTTACGCAAGCGTCCTGCCAGTCGGAATTGGTTCCCTGAGGGACCGCAACTGGTTAAGAGCAATAGGGCGAGAAGGGTAAAAAGTATTTTTTTCATTTCTTAAACTCCAAATCCTTATCGGCATATGCCTTCAGTGAGGGGTCTTTCTGGATAGCACTGCGAAGGAACGAGGCTGCTGCGTCGCGATTACCCTGTCGGGCCTGTACGATGGCTGCCAGATAGTCGGTCATGGCGTCAGGGTCTTTCACGTTCTTTAGGGTGCGCTGGGCACGTTCGTAGTCTTTGTTCAGCAATTGTGCCAGAGCAGCACTGTTGCTGGGATGATAACCGAAGTCCTGCTGGGCAAGGGCATAGTTGCCTTGTGCCAGATGCAGGTTGCCTAATGCCTCCGACAGACCGTAGGCACCAGCCGATTTGGCAATCAGGTTCTCGGCAGTCTGCGTGTCGCCTGCCTGTAGGGCCATCAGTCCCAGGTTTGCACTGGCTTCTGTCACATCGCCAGCCTGTGCGAAATACTGTCTGGCCTCCTCTTTCTTACCCTGCTGCATTGCCAGTACTCCGAGGTTGTTGTATATTCTGCCGTCCTTGGGATAGAGACGGGCAGTTGTCTTCAAGATATTCTCTTTCTCTGTATCTGTTGTAGCAATCGAGGCAGCATAGATCAGTTCCTCCACGCTCAGTTGCGAGGCATCCTTCTGATACTGCTCGAAAATCTGGTCGTCATCACGTCCTATCACTTCGTAGTTGATGGTCATGCGGGCGCGTCGCAACTCCGGCAGCACGCCCTCTGCCAGTTCGCGGAAGCCCTGACTCAAGTTCTTGATTTGTTGCTCACGCTCCTGTGGGTCTTGATACATGGACAGCACGCGCAGGATGACGTCCTTGTCGGGAATATTGCTGGCCTTCACCAGTTCCTGAAATCCCTCCCAGTCCTGAGCAGTATATTCCGAACTGATACCGCCTTCCAACTTGGCATCCTTCATCTGCTGGCGAACGTAGCTCTCCGTGTTCTGCTGACGCTTATTGGCCAGTTTCTCGTTCAGCTGCACACCACCGTCGGGCGATGCATAGGCTGATATCTCTACGTCAGTGAGGTTCAGTCCCTCTTGGTCGCGGGCTATCTGCTGCAGCATCTTCACGAAGTCCTGCACCGAGTTCGACTGCAGTTCGCTCTTGCGCAACTCAGCCTGCTGGATGAGGAAACGGATGTTGGCCTCCTGCTTCTGTTCTGTAATACGTTGGAAAGCGTCCTGAGCCACGCAGGGCTGTGCCGACGCTACCGTCTGGTGATACAGTTCGCTGGTGGCAATCACTCCATTGCCAATCTTGACGGCAGGCACATGGACAGTCTTGTTGCCCACCTTGGCATCAAACGTCAGGTAGAGGTCGCTCTGCTGCATGGCAGGCTGATAGTCGAAAGCAGTCTTCATCGTGTAGTGACCGCCCAATAAGTAGGAAATCACTTGGTCGTTGCCCATGACCTTCTCGCCCTGGAAAGTGGCAGGTTGTCCCTGCACCTTCTGCTGTATGCCGTCTTTCGTGAAGCGCAGTTCGGGAATGACGGTCACCACAGCTTTGCGGTTCATGTATTGCTCAGGAAACATGCCGTTTATCGTTGCCTGCACCTTACCGCCTTCAGTTTCTAACGGATGGGGGTTAACCTTGAAGTTGTCGGCAGAGAGCGATTTCAGTCCTCCGCCACATGATGTCAGCAGTGCCATGGCACCAGCCAGTACTATCAGATTCTTTTTCATATTCTTCTTTGTTTATTGGTGCAAAGGTAATAAGAAAAAGAGTAATAACGAAATAATTTTATTTTATTTAGGAAGATAAGTCCTAAATACCATGTAGAAACCGTCAGCACGGATGGTGAAATGGCTGGTTAGCGATTCGTTGAGGGTTCCCTGCCATAGTTCTTGGTACGCATAGGAATTCCATTTCAACCCCTCCGACGTGATGGTTTTACTTCCAAAGTTGAAGATGCTGACCTGTTGTCCGGGCGTTGAGTCAAAAGTCCGTTCCCCTTGTGCCGGTGTGAAGCATCCGGAATCGGTGAACATGGTGCCGTTGATGTTCATCTCGCGGAAATAACGCATCAGGAGTGAGATATTCCCCAAGGTGTGGTCTTCGCGCTTTCCAGTACAGCCTATGTAGGCAATGTCGTGCCACCCCTGTGCCTTGCAATATCGGGTTGCCTTCGTCAGGTCGTTGTCTTCCTGTTCGTCCACCTTTATCAAGCGGTCACGGAATTCGACAGGCACCGAGTCGCCGTCGCCTATCACGATGTCCGCATTGGGGAAGGCATTGATAGCTCCGTCGCAGCATACTACTCGAGGGGCCTCGTGTAATATTCTTAACGGCAGGAAGTGAGTAGGGAACGTCCCGTTGGCTAATATGACGACCTCAAACTTTTTCATACTTGGTAATCTTTGTCATCTTCTTCCACTTGTAGTAGCCGGCTATAGCGATGATGACATAGAGTCC
>JAEEGG010013528.1_pt1 | contig 17439 bp, 9 predicted proteins | sample 9134161 | NCBI WGS metagenome assembly JAEEGG01 (sample SAMN16246543, study PRJNA631951) | gut metagenome | biome: gut microbiome; feature: rumen; material: CR-attached | host: Bos | place: Iran: Karaj | collected 2018-10 | reverse complement strand
AGTTCGTCTTCGTCGAACCTGGTGTCTATAAAGACTTATGTTGCTTCGTCGGTGCGTTTCGCTGTAAACAATGGCATGCTGACCGTGAATGCGAATATCAGTGGACAAAAGAAAATTCATTTGTTCGATGTCAACGGAACTCTCCTTTTGGAAAAGACGTTCGACGGCAATTTCTGCGAAATCCAGCTGAAGAACCTGGGCGGAAAATCGTTCGTAGTCGGAACGATGGAATCGGGTGGACGGTTGCTTAAATCGTTCAAATTGCGGTTAGACTAAAACAGGGGGCGAAAGCCCCTTTTTTTGTTGCTTAACACAACTTTTTTTTGAAAATATCTAAATTGCTTAGTATGAAAAATCTTTTTGCTAGAATTGCTTTGAGTTGTGTTTTGATTCCTGCGTTGCTTGCCGGAATTTCCATGGCCTCCGTGAATTTGCCTGTACATAAGGAAGTCCTGGATAACGGGCTTACTGTGCTCCTGTATCCCAACAACCAGGCGCCTACGGTGAGTTTCCGTCTGTTCTATGTGACCGGTTCCGTGCACGAAGTTCCCGGCAAGTCGGGGCTTGCTCACATTCTGGAACACGAATTGTTCAAGGGAACAAAAAAGGTCGGCATATCGGATAGCATTGCCGATGCGAGGTTCATTGCGACTCAGGATTCCCTGCAGGCCTTGATCCGTTCGGCTAGGCTTGCCGACGATACGGCTGCGGTCAAGAAATTTTCTGCGGAACACGATTCCGTTTTGAACGAACACCGCAAGATTTTTGTCAAGGATGAACTGTGGAGCGCATATCAGGCTGCTGGCGGTACCGGGCTCAACGCTTTTACCAGTGATCTTTTGACGGCCTACACGGTCACGCTCCCCAAGAACAAAATTGAACTGTTCATGTGGCTTGAATCTGACCGTATGCAGAACGCCGTGCTCCGCGAATTTTATTCGGAACGTTCCGTTGTCCGCGAAGAACGCCGCATGCGCTATGACGACCGCCCGACGGGACGTTTTTACGAGACGCTCAACTCCATGATTTACGAAGCGTTCCCGTACCGCGTACCGACTATCGGCTGGCCAAGCGATATCGAAAACTTGACTCGCGAACAGGCCGAGGAACACTATCGCAAGTATTACAAGCCACGCAATGCCATTTTAGTCATGGCGGGCGACTTGGACACTCTCGAAACGATGAAACTTGTCCGGAAGTATTTTGCTCCGATTCCTGCGGGTGATGCGTTCCCGCCGCTTACGGTGCGTGATCCGGAACAGGCTGGCGAAAAGCGGCTGATGGTCAAGCGCAAGGATGCTCCGAACCTCTATACGCTTGTCTTTAAGACGCCTGCCGTGGGCGACAGCACTCTGTATGCGCTCGATATTGCCGAGGGTGTTTTGAATGGCCGTTCTGGCAGACTTTACAAGCGCCTTGTCGAAGAAGAAAAACTGGCTGTCGGTGTCAGTGCGAGCAATAGCCCGAACAAGTATATCTCCGAGTTTGCTGTTCGCGTGAGTCTGCGCCCGAACGCCAACCGCGATAAAGTCGAAAAGATTGTGTGGGAAGAACTTGAAAAGCTGAAAACAGAACAGGTGAGCGGTCGTGAATTCCAGAAGGTCAAGAATCGCGCTTATGCAGGGCTCATCCGCAGTCTTACGGACATGGAAAATGTGGCGACGATGCTTGGCTGGTACGAAATTTATGGCGATTACCGCATCTTCTTGAACTGGGCGGATAATTTGGACAAGGTGAATGCGTCTGATGTGCAGAGCGTGGCGAAGAAAACATTTGTCCGCGAAAAGTCCATTGCGGGCTTCCTCGTAAGGGAATAAGATAGAGCGGAAAACATGGCGTTCGTTCATTTACAGACTCATTCTGAATTTTCGATTCTGCAGGCCTCTGCTCGACTTGATGATATCCTGGCTGCGGCAGCGGCGGAAAATGCTCCGGCTGTGGCTCTCACCGACCATGGAGCGATGTTCGGTATATTGGAAATCCAGACGCGCGGAAAGGATTTGAACAAGAAGCGCAAGGAACAGGGGCTCCCGCCGGTCAAGACGATTTATGGTTGCCACATTTACGTGGATACGCCGAGCGCAAGCCAGAAAGATCCGATGACGTTTGAACGCTTGACGCTCCTCGTCGAGAACGAAAAGGGTTATTATAACCTGTTGCGCATTGTGAGCTACCGCTACGAAGATGGCGACCGTTGGGCCGAAATTCCGTCTGTTCCGCTGGAAACCATTGAGCAGTTCAAGGAAGGGATTATTGCGATTGCGGGTGATTTCTTTAGCCGCTACGGCCAGAACGTTGCTTCGGGCAGGGATTCCCTGGCGCTAGAGTACATGGACCGTTTGAACCAGATTTTTGACCACGACCACTTGTACATTTCGGTCTGCGATAACGGAATTCCGCAACAAAAGCGCGTCAATGAATTTAACGTGGAACTCGCGAAGAAGTATGGTCGCGAGGTGGTGGCTGTTGGCGATGTCCATTACATCAAGCCCGAAGACGCTACCGCGCATAAGATTTTGCGTTGCATTTCCTTGAAGGTGACGCTGAACGGTTTTGAAGACAAACGCTTCCCGACAGACAAGTTTTATTTCCGTACGGAAAAAGAAATGGTGGAACTGTTCGGGCATATCCCGGGCGCCATCGAAAATACGGTGAAGATTGCGGAACGCTGTAACTTCACGGTGAAAACCGGTATCGGTGATGATTTCTGGCCGCGTTTCAAGATTCCCGATGAGTTTCTTGCATCCGACGAATACCAGAACATCAAGTCCATCATGAAGGCGGAATACGAAGCGGAATATCCGGTTGTCCGCGAACGCGAAGTCAAGGGTGTCATCAAGGATCGCAAAAAGAAGGTCAAGGCCGCTTACTGTACAGAAAAGGGCATTGCCGAAGATGCTTTGACCGATGAAGACAATGCCGAAATTGACCGCTTGTCGCAACCGGAATTCTTTGACGAAGACGATAAGAAAGCTTGGGACAAGAATGTTCATCGCTGGTGCAAGCCGGGCGGCGATGCGGACATCTACATCACGCACCTTTGCAATGAACGCTTGAAGTGGCGATTCCCCAACGAAGATTTTAAGTTCCCTGCTCACGAAACGGATGTGGGCAAGCGCATGTACAAGGAACTCAACTGTATCCGCAACATGAACGTCGCGGGTTACTTGTTGATTGTGTGGGACTTCATCAACTGGTCGCGCGAACACGGGATTCCCGTGGGGCCGGGGCGTGGTTCTGCTGCAGGTTCGCTTGTCACTTACATTATCGGTATTACCGACATCGACCCGCTTACATTCGACCTCCTTTTTGAACGATTCCTGAACCCGGAACGTGTGTCCATGCCGGATATCGATACGGACTTTGCGGATAGGGATCGCGGTCGCGTAATCCAGTACGTGACGGACAAGTACGGCAAGGAGTGCGTGGGCCAGATTATTACTTATGGCATGCTCAAGTCCAAAGCGGTGATTACCGACGTGGCGCGTGTCTTGGGACTCCCGCCTGCCGAAGCGAAATCGATTACCAAGTTGTTCCCGCAGCGTACTTTGAACTTTAGCCTAAAGCAGGCCTGGACGGGCAAGGACAAGAAGGGCAACAACCTCGAAGACGGCTACAGCCCGGAACCTTTGCAGGCGATGATCAATAGCCGCGCCAGTTACCAGAACCTCTGGGATGTCGCGAAGAAACTTGAAGATTTGCCGCGCCAGACGGGCGTGCACGCTTGCGGCGTGGTGATTACGCCGACTCCGATTTACAACCTTGCGCCTTTGTACCGAGCCGCCCCGGAAGATACGCCGGTGGTGATGTACGACAAGCATTACGCCGAAGACATCGGACTTTTGAAGATGGACTTCTTGGGGCTAATTAACTTGTCCATCATCCAGGACACGGTGAAGATGGTCGAGCAGAACCGCAACATCAAGCTTGTGATGAACAAGATTCCGATTGATGACAAGGCGACGTTCGAACTTTTGGGCAAGGGACTCACGACGACGGTGTTCCAGTTCGAATCGCCGGGCATGCAGAAGTACCTGCGCGAACTGAAACCGACACGAATTTTTGACCTTATCGCTATGAACGCCCTGTACCGTCCGGGGCCGATTGACCAGATCCCGCATTTTATTGCCCGTAAGAACGGCAAGGAAGAAATCGACTGTTACCATCCGGACTTGGAACAGGTGCTGGGCGAAACGTACGGCGTTATTGTTTATCAGGAACAGGTGATGAAGCTCGCCCAGATTCTGGGTGGCTACTCGCTGGGCGGTGCAGACAACATCCGACGCATCATGGCGAAGAAGATGCCGGAAAAGATGGCAAAGCTCGAACCGGAATTTTTCGAGAAGTGCCTTGCGAAGGGCTACGACCGCGCCATGATCCAGAAGGTTTGGGATGCGGTGCTCCCGTTCTGCGGATACGCGTTCAACAAGAGCCACGCTGCGGCATACGCTTACGTTGCCTACCAGACGGCTTACCTCAAGACGCATTACGGCCCCGAATACATGGCCGCGTCCATGACATCGAAGATGGGCAAGACCGAAGATACGGTGACCATCATTTTGGAATGCAAGCGCCTTGGCATCGAAGTTCTGTCGCCGAACATCAACACCTCGCTGGGTGTGTTCTCCGCCAATACGAAGGGCCAGATTCTTTACGGCCTGGCGGGTATTCGCAACGTGGGTATCGCTGTTGTCGAAGACGTGGTCGCGGAACGCGAACGCCGTGGCGTCTATAAGGACATTTTCGATTTCTGCAAGCGCGTGACGGAGTATCAGTCTTCGCTGTCGGAAAAGCGTCCGCCTCTCAACAAGAAGGTGCTGGAATGCTTGATTATGGCTGGCGCCTTGGACGATTTGCCGGGGAGCCGCGCCGTGCAGATTGCGACTGTTGACCGTGCGCTGGAAGTGGCCATGCGCTGTCAGGAAGACAAGGCGAAAGGTCAGGTCTCGCTGTTTGACTTGGGCGGTGCCGCGGCCATGCCGAATACGGCTGAAGTCTTGGAAGAAGCCGAAGAATGGACGGCGATGGAAATGCTCAACAAGGAACGCAGCGTGCTTGGCTTGTTCCTTTCGGGCCACCCGCTTGACGAGTTCCGTCCGGAACTTTCGGGCTTTACGTCTTGTTCGCTTTCGGAAGACGAAATCACGCGCCATGTGGGCGAAACGGTTGTCGTCGGTGGCGTGGTCATCCGCATGCGTTCTATCGAGACGAAACGTGGCGATACGATTGGTTCCGGAGCCGTGCAGGACTTCCATGGCGAAGTCGAACTGTTCTTCAAGAAGGACGTTTGGGAACGCTTGCGTGATACGGTTTCGATTGACGACCGCGTTCTCGTGAAGGGTGCATTGGAACAGCAACGCGACCGCGACGGTTACCAGATTATCGTCGAAGAAGTTCTGCAATTGGATCGTGTCCGTTGCGACATGGTGAGCTACATCCATGCGTCGCTATACACGGGAATGCTCACGGATGAATTTTTGGGCAAGCTTGAAGTCGAGATGAAGGCGAATTTGGCCGACGAATACACCCGCGGTTGCGAATTGGTGTTCCATTTGGAGACTGAATCTGGATTTGAGCATGTCGTTGTTTTGAAAAAATATAAAGTTGTATATACACAGGAATTGTTGCAGTGGCTTAGAACAGATCTGGGCGCTCTGAAGGTTTGGGTGTCGAATCGTGCAAAACGTTAACGAAGAAAATTCTCCTTATATCCTCTTCTGCGTGGGAGAGGATTCTGGCGACATGATTGGCGCCGAGATGGTTGCGACTGCCGTGCGGCTGGGCTTTAAGGTCATTGGCGCTGGTGGCCCCTTGATGCAGGAGAAAGGGCTTCAGCCCTTGTGGGACTACAACGAGCTCCCGGTTTCGGGTGTGGGTGATGTCGTCCCGAAGTATTTCTCGTTGAAGAATGTTTTTGAAGTTTTGAGCGATGCGGCGGAATCTAAAAAGTGCCTTGGCATTGTCGCGATTGATTATCCCGGATTCAATATGAGACTTGCCGCGCTTGCAAAAAAATGGGGAAAGCCCATGCTCTATGTGGCGCCTCCGCAAGTGTGGGCTTGGAAATCCAAGCGGGCAAATATTTTTAAGCAGGCGGACAATATACGCTTGGCGGTTTTCTTCGATATCGAGGCGAAAGCGTACGAACAAATGAACTGCAAGACGATTCGACTGAAACACCCGATTACAAGTTGGAATCATCGTTATGCAGAAACCAAGTCCGACATGTTGCTTTTGCCGGGGAGCCGCCGTGCGAGTGCGCTTCGCAACTTGCCAGCCTTTGTCGCGGTGGCAGAGAAGTACCGTAAGGTTTGGGCAGAACGCAATGTGGGGCTACTTCCGGATGTTGTCGTTGTCGCGTCGCGTGAACACTTGGAAGTCCCGCTTATTGTCGCTCTCGAAAAGCTTTATGACGGGCGCTTGCCGACGTGGCTGAAAGTCATGGTCGCGCCAAAGTGTATTAGTGATCGTCTGGATTTCTATTCGGGATATTCCGCGGCGCTTACGTCGTTTGGAACGAGTACGCTTGAAATGGCTTGCGTCGGGATGCCGTTTGCGGCATGCGTGGTGCCGGACTTCTTCACGTACGTGACGGGAAAGTTCTTGGTCAAGTCCGAATTCCTGTCGCTGCCGAACGCCATCTTTGGCTGTGGCGTGACTCCGGAATTTATCATTCGCCATAAGATGAATGAACGTATGGCCGAGTCTATTGTGGAAGCCCTTTTCCAGCAGGATTTGGGGACCGTAGAAGAAATCGCCCAGCGTCTTCGCAAGTCGTTGAATGTCGGCCAGACATCCAGTGAATTAATGTCTGAATTTCTTGCTCAGTTCGTCAAGAGTTAAGCGCATGAGCGTGGGGTTCCCGAAGGGGGACTTGAGCGGCTCCTGCGTAATCATCAGCTGGCCGACGAGTGCCGTGATTTCTTCGGGCTTGAGCTTGTCGCCTGCCTGGTAAGCGTTTGTCTTTGCCCAAGACTTTGCTATTGCTTCTTGGAACTTGACCATGTCGTTCTTCGTATCGTTTTCATCGACATCGTTCAAAAAGTCATGAACGGCCTTTGCGGCGCGCGAAAGCGGGAGCGCGCTAGGAATCGAACGGATCTGGAACGTGTCACCGCCAAACGGTTCGACAAAGAATCCGAGCTTTCTCAGTTGCTCATCGACGTTCCGGAATATTTCTTTTTCTTGTTTAGAAAGATCGATGAGTTCCGGGAACAAAAGTTCCTGGCTGTCTTGGGCGATGTTGTTCTGGAGCGATTCCATCGCCTGTTCAAAGAGAATACGCGTGTGGGCGGCGTGCTGGTCGATAATCAAAAGGCCGTTGGCGTCTTCGCCTGCGATGTAGGTGTTTGCAATCTGGAAGAATGTCGGCGGCGCCCACGGTGCTTCGGGTTGAGGTTGCGGCTTGGTGAGGTCGGGTTCCAACGAAATGATCTTGCCATATTCGGGGAGCGAAAACAGGTCTTGGACGTCGTCGCTTACATCGTATTTGGACCTCTTGTCCGAAAGCGTATTTGTGTTTGTCGGCTTCGCAAATGATGGAGCATGCGGCGGAATGGACTGCGCGGGCTGCTGCGGCTGATAGGGTTGCGATGCAAAAGTTTGCGGCGTGTATGGCTTGGTCGGGGCTTCCCACGGCAGATCGTTTTGAGCTGGTGAAGGTTGCGCTGGGTTTCCCATGAGTTCATCGCTCAAGTCGATGAACGGGGAGTTGGCTTCCAGGTCTTTTGTAAATGTGTCGCGAATGGCGTGCGTCACGACGAGGAACACGAGGTTCCCGTTTGCGAACCGGACTTCACGCTTGGCCGGATGGACGTTGATGTCGAATTCCATGTCCGGCATGTCCAAGAACAAAACCGTGACAGGCTTGCATTGCGCTCCGTAGGGCTCGTATGCCTGCGACACTGCCTTGCTCACCATCTTGTTCTCGATGGGACGGTTCCTCATGAAGAGGAACTGGTGGTTGCGCTTGCCGTTCGTCTCCGTGGTGGGGGAGATGAATCCGGTCACGTGGACGCCCGCTTCGGTATAATCGACGGGCAATAAACTTTTGGCGACTTTGGAGCCGATGGCTTCGGCGATACGGCTGCGGAGTTCTCCGGGCACGCCAGTAAAGACCGCTCTGTCGCCTACTTTATAGTCAAAGCGGATTTCCGGGTGCGAAATGGCGGTCTTGAGGACGATGTCTAAAATGCGGGAGCATTCGGATGTCTCGCTGCCGAGGAACGTGCGGCGGACGGGCGTGTTGTAAAAGAGGTCTTCGACAAGGAACGTGGTGCCGCGGCTTGCCTGGATATCTTCTTTCGCGACGACTTCACCGCCTTTGATGGTTATGCGGCCGCTTTCGCCATCTTGCGTAGCGCTTGTGATGGTAAGCTTTGAAACTGCGGCGATTGAAGCGACGGCTTCGCCTCGGAAACCGTTTGTCTGGAGGTGGAATAAATCGTCCGCTTTTGTTAGTTTAGATGTAGTATGACGGAGGTAGCACATGGCCAGATCGTCGGCCCCCATGCCTTTACCGTTGTCTGTAACTTGGATTTTTTTCTTTCCACCCTGTTCGATTTGGACTTGAATTCGGGTGGCTCCGGCATCGATAGCGTTTTCTATGAGTTCCTTGACAGCCGATGCTGGACGTTCGATAACTTCTCCAGCGGCAATTTTATTGATGATTTCATCGGATAAAAGGTGAATTTCTGCCATTTTTTGCTTTATATGTAGCTTACGATGCGGATAATTGGTATAGGATTGCTATATTATAAATATAGCTAATGAATTTTAATGAACAAGTGAGGTGAGTGAAATGGTTTCAAATCTATTCCTTCAGCTAGCACACATTGAATTACTGATGTCATACCCAGTCAAGGACATCTTGACCTTGGTCAAACGAGACTCGCGATTCAACGTGAAACTTCTAAATGATTTGTACTTTGAAGATTCATATGTAGATGAAAGCGCTTACCGATTCATAATGGACAACATCGTCGCGTGGTTGTATGAACGCGGTGAAAGTCCGGATGACTTTATTGAACGTATCGTGAAACGTTGTGCCGCGTTTGAAGCTGTTCCCGCACGTAGCGTGCTTCGCTCTTACTTGCCGTTCGTTTCATCATTCTATTCTGCTGAAGACGCTCGCGAACTTTGCTTGGAAATCATCCCGAAACGTTATCCGTTCCTTACGAAGGCAAGCATCCTTCGTAACGAGATCGTTAACGGCAACCGCAGGGTGGACTTCACTTTCCAGTTCGAGACTCCGGGTGTGCTTGCCGCAAATCCGATGCGTTGGATTCGCAGCATGATCAACATCGGACCTCTCCTCTTGAACACGCCTGCTTACGAACACATTAGCTATCTCGCCTCGCAGACGTCGTTTATCGAAGCTCTTGAAAACAGAGTCCCCGCTGAAATGAAGGAAGACGGCGGAGTCTATATTAAGGACCAGCTTGTGGGTCGCCACGCTACGTTTGGCGACTGCATCAAGGAACACAACCTCGAATGGAAGAACGAAGTGGAAAAGAGCATTGGTTGTGTCCGTGCTCTGACAGACATCCGCGACCCGAAGACAGGCGCCTTGCTCGTTGAAAAGGATTGCTACTACGGTGCTCCGGTCTATATCCTCGGATTCAATTTCAAGGCGAATGTGAATGCTTCCGAACCGTTCCTCAAGTTGATGAGTTCCGTTGTGAAGCAGGAATTTGCTGCATGGGCTCCGCTCCAGAAGGCTCATGAACAACTCCTCGATGCCATGAACGATTCTGTCACGATTGTCTATTACAAGAGTGACGACTCTATTTCTGTGAACAGCAAGCATCTTATGCGTAACGTGCCTGCTCGAATTCTTCGCAACCTGCTCCGCGAATATACTGTGACGGGCCGTGAAGAATACGAAAACCGCGAATTTAAGCGCGATCCGGCCATTTGCATGGATCCGCTCCGCCCGAACTTCGAGAGCCGGTTGAACCGCGTTATTGCCCATATTAATGGTTCTGACGATCCGGATCATCCGAGCGAAGGCGTGAAGAAGTATTTCGAAATCGAACGCCACCGCCGTGGTGGGTTCCGTTTTGTTCCGAAGTGCAAGATTATCTTCAGGGAAGAATAAAAATTACTTTGTTCTAAATACATGACGCAGGAGGGAAAAACCTGCGTTTTTGTTGTTGGAAAGGTAAATTTTATTGAGTGAAGAAATAAGAAAAACAAAAGAACCAAACCGGATATGAATTGGTATATTTGGAGTGTTGAGAATGGTTGGAAAGGTAAATCCTGAAACGACTTTATCATTGCTCCCCTCCTGATAGGTTCAAGGTTCTGGAAACCGCTCAATATTTTCTCCTTCTTAGGAAAGGGCTCTTCTGAGCCCTTTCTCTTTTTTTATAAAAAAGATTTTTAAAAAATTATGCGGGAGGGGCCCCAGCTCGGAGTTGCGAAGGCCGCACGGGCCCCTCCCTGCACCCTCCCCATCCTTGGCCGACGCTCTATTCTCACAACGTAAGACCTTTAAATTATTGGTTTGATATCTTTCTCGCTATTTATGGATTAAAGCTGTTGTGAATTTTATGAAATAAAAAAGACGATGTAAATACATCGTCTTTTTGAATCTTTTGCAGATTTGTATTAGCGACGGCGGGCGGCCATCTCTTTCGTGAGGATGTCCATGACGGCGCCGAGTTCAGCGGGAGCCTTGAACACCGGATTTGCGAACTTGCTTGCAATGTCGGCGAGCTTTTGTTCGTGATAGCCGACCTTGAATTCCGTGAATTTGAGGCCGTGAGCCGTGCTGATGACGACCACGTTTTCGTCCTTCGCAATCTTGCCTTCGGCACAGAGCTTTTCGAGAGCGCCGAGAGCGACACCCGTGTGCGGGCAGCAGTAAAGACCGATGCGGTCGCCGCGGTGGGCTGCATTGGCGAGTTCTTCTTCAGTGACGCTTACGACCATGCCGTTTGTCTTCTGGATGGCGCGTACGGCCTTCGGATAGCTGACCGGGTTGCCAATCTGGATGGCACTGGCGAGAGTCTTCTTGGCCTGAACCGGTTCGAGTTTGTCGAAGCCGCGGGTGTAGGCGCGATAGAACGGGTTGGCATTTTCGGCCTGGGCGACGATGATGCGCGGGATGCGGTCGATGAGGCCCATAGCCTTGCAGTCTTCGAAACCCTTGGCGAGAGCGCTCACGTTACCGAGGTTGCCGCCCGGGATAATCACGGTGTCCGGGACCGTCCAGCCGAGTTCCTGGCAGATTTCCGGAGAAATCGTCTTCTGGCCTTCGACGCGGAGGCTGTTCATGGAGTTGGCGAGGTAAATGCGGTTGTCCTTTGTGACTTCCTGAACAATCTTCATGCAGCCGTCAAAGTCGGTGTCGAGGGCGAGCACGATGCTGCCGTTAGAAATCGGTTGGATGAGCTGTGCGGTGCTTGTCTTGCCGGCCGGGAGGAATACGATAGACGGGATACCGGCCTTGGCGCAGTAGGCGCTGAGGGCTGCGGAGGTGTCACCGGTGGAGGCACATGCGACGGCGTCAATCGGGTGAATCTTCTTTTTGATGATGTGGTTCACCTGGCTCACGAGAACCGTCATGCCAAGGTCTTTGAAGCTGCCCGTGTGGGAATTGCCGCAAAGCTTGACCTTGAGGCTTCCGATGCCTAGGTCCTTGGCGAGCGGGGCTGCGTCAAAGAGCGGGCTCCAACCTTCGCGCATGGTGACGATGTCTTCGACAGGCATGTCCGGGAGCACCATTTCACGTTTGCTCCAGATACCGCTCATGTCTTCGGGCTTGAAGCTCATACGGCGTTCGGCAAAGAGTTTCTTCCATTCTTCCGGGCTCTTGCTTGCGAGCGCTGCGCGGTCGTGTTCGACTTCCAAGAGACTTCCATCGACCTTGCTGCGGTAAATGACGTCGGTCAGCGGGTAGGTATCGTCGCCGTTGATGTTTCTGAAATGAGCGTTAAACTGAGACATAATAATCCTTTTGATTTTTACGACGCAAATATAGCATTTTGGATTGGAGTTCCAAGTTTTGAGTGACTAGAATATCTGAATATAAAATCCTCTATGAACAATCATCTAGTAACTACCAACTAGTAACTAGTAACTAAAATTTCCTAATTGCGTTTTTGCTATATTATGGGCGAAATTTATTACAAGTAAATACTCGGAGTTCTGAGTGAAAATGAAAAAATTGCTTCTTCTACCGTTTGTGGCGCTTTTCGTGTCTTCCTGCTCGTTCGATATGGATGACGAGGGTTTGTCTCATTGGCTTTCTGATCAAGGGATGCCTAGCAGCTACAAGGTTCAAACAGTAACGGTCAGCAACTTGAAACCGATTTCGGCTGAAGTGCTTCAGGATTCGCGGCCGCTTAATGCTATCACTAGGGGTATGTTTGGTGCCGCTAACGGAATGTCGATCGATGCCGTTTTCGATTTCTCTATCGATAGTGCATTTACGGCGAGAATGAAAAAAACGGATTCGGTAAAGTCGAGCCTTATTTTGCGTATGGTGGAATCGCTTTACAAGTCTAAATTTTTGCCTTTGGATTTTTTCCCGATTGAAGAAGAATTGAAGCTCAATGTGAGCTGGATTCTTTCGGAAAAGCTGAGCCAGAAGGAATGGAATAAGCTGGAAGACATCAACGACTCGGTCTGGTTGCATGAACTTGAATCCTGGAAAACCAAGAAAAAGGCCGACACGACGATTTCTGTTTCGGTGGGTCGCAATGATTCCCTGGTCTTTGATTTGCCGAGCGCTCTCGTCAGCGACATCCGCAAGAATGCCGGTTATCGCCGCTTGCAACTGCGCTTGTCTGCTCCTGAAGCTTCGAATATTTATCGCTTCTACGGTCCCGGTGTTTATTTCCCGCGTTTCCACATCGAAGATCGTGGTGGAAATGGCGACTACGTGACGTATAATGCGTACCGTTCTGCATCGCTTCCCAAGAACCGCGAAAAATGTTCTGATTGCCTTATATTGCATAGTGGCGTTTTCGATTCTCTCGTGGTGGAGTTCCCGTCCAAGCCGATCATGAAGGCTTTGTCCGATTTTTACGGGGATGAGTTCCCCTATACTAAGGGGGACAGTAACGATGTGCGTCAGGCTGTCGTAATGGCTGAAATAACTTTCTTCAGAGATGATTCCAAGGGATCTAGCGAATTTGATTTCCCGATAATGCTTGAAACGGGTTCGTATGTGGATAGTGTTGGTGTTGCTGTGTTTAGATCCGAAAACTATAAGATAGACAGACCGCGCATCAATGAAAGTGGGCATCCGAACATGGTGTTCCATAATGGAGATTCTCTTGCATTGCAGGTTACTGCTGGAATGCGAGACTTGATTAACAGGGGGGGCGATGAACGCTCGTTTAAAATGGTGATGCGCCTTGGCTCTTCTGTTGTTTTGGACAAAGATTCGAGTGCCACTTATCGTGTCGTTACCGAAAAAGATACAATAGAATATGACAATGGTGGCAAGATTGTAGTGGATCAAGGAGACACTCTTGATGTGTTCTTCTCTGAACACGACTATGCCCGTTACGATTTTACCTCCATCAAAAACAAGCCGGCAACTCTCAAACTGTGGCTTGCCTCTAAGCGCGGGGAAGAATAATGAAAAAGTTGATTAGTGCTTTACTTTGTGTTTCTGGATTTTCCTTTGCGTCGATGATTGGAGTTGATGCTCTTGGTCAGGAGCAAATTGCTGGCGGTTCTGCTGCCATGGCTGGTCGAGGCTTTGCCGGTAATGCGAAAACGGGCGATATCGAAGGCGTTTCTGTAGTGAACCCGGCTCGTCAGGCGTTTGACACAAAGGTCGTTCTGAACTTGAACTTCTTGTTGGATGTCACGACGGTGAGTCGTTCGTCATCCAGTTTCACGACGAGCACTATTTCGATGCCGTCGATGAACCTCTCGTTCCCGATGGGCGATTTTGGTACGATTGGCGTTTCGTTGTGGCAACATTATGCATCCTCGATCCGCGAAGATATCCATAACGAAGAGGAAAAGTGGAATGCTGAAATTGAGTACCAGAGCAGTATCTATGAACTTGTTCCGACTTACGCTATTAGGCTTCCGTTCCTTCGTATGGTCTCGCTTGGTGCCTCGGCTCACTTTGTGATGGGCAGCTTTACCCGCAGCCTTACGCTTGGGCCTGACAATAGCGAAATCTCCAAGGATGATGCTTGGGCGACAAGTAACGCGATGGTTTCGGATTATGTGAAGGGCGACTGGGAAATCAAGAATCATTCGGCATATTACACGTTTGCGGCTCAATACCGCGGTCGTATGGCTTCTTACTTTTTCTCGATTACGACGCCTTATACGTTATCCAATGAATTGCTGTATGACTTTAGGTTTAGCGCATTGGATACGCTTGCGCCGACTCGCTATACTCGTGAAATCAAGGTGCCGGCTATGCTCGCGACGGGTGTCAATTACCGTTTCAACAAGCGCCATAACGTAATGGTGGATGTCGCTTGGCGTGCGTGGGACCGCGATGTCGAAAACGTCGCCGGGAGCTGGGGTATGGCAGAAATCACCAAGACTCAGAACGACTTTAATATTTCTCTGGGTTATCAGCGTGATGGAAGCGATGTCTTTTACGATGCCTACTGGGATCGCATTGCTTATAGAGCCGGTTTTTGGTTCAAGAACTGGTATGTAGAAGATGTTTCTGAAATTGGCGGATCCATTGGTGCCGGTTTGCCGCTTGGCAGAAAAGGCATGATGTTGGATTTGGCTATTCAGGGAGGGGCTCGCCTGGCTGACGGCGACCGCAACTGGAGCGAAGGATTTTTTGGTATTCGCCTGGGATTGGTCGGTGTCGGAAACTGGGGAAAGACCCGTGGTCAGTAAGATTTAATTAGAAGGAGATCGAAAATGGCTACTAAGAAAAAAATTGAAGAATCGAAGAAGCCTGCTGCAGTAAAGAAGACTGCTTCGACAAAGGCTGCCGCTGCGAAGACAACGGTCAAAGCGGCTAAGACCGTGAAGGCGAAGGAAGAAAAGCCTACGGTTACCTCTAAGGAAAAGGTGGCAAAGGAAAAGCCCGCAAAGGCCGAAAAGAAAATCGCTGCAAAGAAGGTTGTTGCAGAGAAAAAGCCGGCAACAAAGAAGGTTGTTGCAAAAGTGGCCAAGAAGCCGAGCACGACAACGATTGAAAAGGTTTCTGCCAAGGCCGCACCGGCTAAGAAATCCGTGAAAAAGTCTGCCGCTACGGCAAGCGCTACGGCTAAGACCGTAAAGGAAAAAACGGAGAAGTCTGTTGCTGCCGCAAAGAAAGTGATTAAGGCTGTAACGAAAGCCAAGAAGGTCAATGTCAAGGTTGTGGAAACTCCGGCTGCAAAGAAGGCTGCCAAGGCTGCACCGGAAGCTTTGCCTCAGTCCTTCGATGCCGAATACCTCGTGCTCATGCAGAAAGATCCGAACTGGATGCAAGCTTTCTGGGATGTGTCCGAAGAACGCATCAAGGCCGCCAAGAAAGGCAAGGGCAAACTTGTGCTTCGCTTGTTCGATATTGCAAACGACTTGACGGTCAAGCGCAACAAGAAACTCAAATTCCATGACGTTGTCGTTCCTGAAAATGCCCGCAGTTGGTACATTGAAAATAAGGTGACGCAGAACTGTGCAGCAGCGCTTGGCGTTGTCTCTGGAAGCAAATTTGAATCGCTCGTAGAAACGGGCCCGATGCAGACGTTCACGCTGGAAGGTTCCGACGTGAATACGGACAACGTTTTCGTTCGCGCTTCGCTCGGTGGGGCGACTCTCGGTGGCTTTGGCAGTTCGGGACTCTCTTCGATGTCTGCAAAGAACTGGCTCGAATCGCTTTCGAGTTCTTCGGGTTCTATGTTCTCGGGCGCACTTTCCAGTGCCGCTCTCAAGAGCAACAAGCTTGAGCTGCCGAAGGATTCCGTGAATTACGGCAAGGATTTCTTCTTGTGGGTCAAGACCCGTTTGATCGTCTACGGTGGTACGCGTCCGGACGCTCATTTGCAGGTGCGTGGCGAACCGTTCCCGCTGAATCCGGATGGCACCTTCAGCTTCGAAGAAGACCTTCCGGACGTGACGAAGATTATCCCTGTCTTTGCTACCGACAAGGATGGCGATTTCCCGACGACAATCGTTCCGATCGTTGTGAAGCGCACGGAGTAATGTCGAAACCCGGTAGAGTACATCTTTTGCTTCACGCACATTTACCGTTTGTGCGTGAACCTTCTTATGACCGGTTCTTGGAAGAGAACTGGTTTTTTGAAGCTATGGCGGAGACGTACTTGCCTATTATCCAGATGCTAAACCGTCTGGAAGAAAAGGGCGTGCCGGGAACGCTTAACTTTAGCGTTTCTTCGGCGCTTTTGGCGATGCTTACGGATCGCTCGCTTTTGGACAAATTCTCGCGTCATTTGCATAAACAGCTCGAACTTTTGGAACGCGAGAAAGTTCGCTTGCAAAATGATGCTGAGCGGATGGAGGTGGTGAATTTTTATTACCGTCGCCAGGTTGCGCTCATCAATACGTGGGAGCGCGATTGCGGTTGTGAAATTGTGCCTGCGCTCAAGCGCTTGGAACAGATTGGCAAAATCAACTTGCTCACCTGTGTTGGGACGCATCCGTTTTTGCCCGCGTACCAGAGCGATATCGAATCGATTCGGTTGCAGTTGAAAATTACGGTTCGCGCTTTTGAAGAAGCGTTTGGCAGAAAGCCTCGTGGCTTGTGGCTGCCGGAATGCGGTTATTTTGAAGGCTTGGACGCAATCCTTGCCGAATACGGTTTCAAGTATTTCTTCTTGGAAACGCACGGCGTGCTGCTTGCAAAGCCTGCGCCGAAGTATGGCGTGTTTGCTCCGATTAAGACGCCTGCAGGGCTATATTGCTTTGGCCGCGAACAGAGTAGCTCCATGGAAGTGTGGAGCCGCAAGACGGGCTACCCGGGGCATCCCGAATACCGCGAGTTCTTCAAGGACATTGCGCACGAACGCGAAAGCGATTACTTGGGCGATTACTTCCTTGCGGCGGGAACGCACATCGAAACGGGTCTCAAGTACTACCGCATCACGGGAAGCGAAGACAAGAAGGTGTATCGCCCGTGGAATGCGCTTCGCCTTGTGGAAGACCACGCGCGACTTTTTGTCGCCAATCGCGAAGCGACTGTATCGAGCTTGCTTCCGAACATGGATGGCAACAAGGCTTCGATACTTTGTCCGTACGATGCGGAGCTTTTTGGACATTGGTGGTTTGAAGGCCCGCTGTTCATCGAAAAGATGTTTGAACGTGCGGCAAGCTCGAACGTGGTCGAGATGGCGTCTCTTGAAGATTCCGTACCATCGAAGGCTGCGGAACCTGCCGCGGATACCGATGTGCATAAGCCGATTTTCTCGTCGTGGGGCGAGGGTGGCTTTGGCGAAGTCTGGATGAATGACGATGTCGCTTTCCAGTATCCGCTGTTCTTTAGAATGCGGA
>JAEEGG010013522.1_pt1 | contig 17444 bp, 16 predicted proteins | sample 9134161 | NCBI WGS metagenome assembly JAEEGG01 (sample SAMN16246543, study PRJNA631951) | gut metagenome | biome: gut microbiome; feature: rumen; material: CR-attached | host: Bos | place: Iran: Karaj | collected 2018-10 | reverse complement strand
CAGATATTCAAACTGCAGTGCCAATCTGTATATCAGAGTAGCAAACTGATTATACGCATCATTAAAATTCTGATGAACGATGGTTTTAAAAGACATAAAGATTACCGGAAACTTCCCCATGTATTCACTGCAGAATTCCTTGTCCTCAAAGATCTTGGTGTCCTTGAACCATTTCTCCTGAAGTGACACATCACCGGGATTTTCGATATTCAGAGATAGAAAGTCATAGAAGGTGGACATGGTGAGAGTTTTACCGAAACGTCTCGGTCTGGTGATAAGCATGACTTTCGAGGTATTGTCCTTAAAAACAGTTCTGATAAAAGGAGTCTTGTCCACGTAATAACTGTTGCTTTCAATTAATTCGTGAAATAATTCCGCTCCAATACCTATAGACTTCAACATTCTGCTCCACCTCTGAATCTGACCATCACCTCAAAAAGGCCTTTCCCCGGTCCGCTGTTCACGAAGTGATTGAAGCGCAGAAAGGCTCTATCACTGTCATTATCCCATAACCTGCTTAATCGTCAACCGCCAACATCTTACTTTTTGATAAGAATATAAGCATAAAGTATCTATCAATGACACGTCCAAAATATCAACACTTAACTTTTTACAAAAAATTTTTTCAAAAACGTCAGATTTTTCCCTCTGCTGTGGCTACTTAATGAAAACAACGTTTTTTGGCTTATCGCGGTTATGCGTGGCAGGAAGCGATTTGTTGTTCTCTCCAACTATTTGATGCATCTGGCATTTTGTCTGGATTAAGTAGTTGCTATACCCGAAATTGTACGGGACTATACAGTCAATCGAAGGAGGAAATTTTAATGTTTAAAACCTATATCGGAGGCAATTCAATGGAATTAAATAATCAGAATGCTGTAACGGAAGATAACGGCTCAAGGAAGAATGAGATCCCGATGAACCAGCGTTACACCTTATCACTTAACGAGGCAGGTCAGTATTTTCACATCGGCGTTAAGAGACTGAGACGTCTTGCTCAGTGTAATATCGGTAACTTTTCCGTCAGATGCGGCAACCGTTATCTGATTGTACGTCCTAAGTTTGAAGAGTTTCTCATCAATAATTCCTATGTTTAAGGGAGTGGCCGATGGACGAACGTAAGCTTGAGGAAAAGGAACTGCTTACCGTTGAGGAGGCCATAACGCTGTTTAATCTCAGCCGGGGGAAATTCAAACGTCTGATCCGGGAGGTTGAACTTAGCTTTGTGGTTCCTTACGGAAAGCAGTAGCGCTTCATTGTCAGGGAAGAGCTTATCAGGTATTTAAGTAATGGGGAACAGGAGAATCTAATAAATGCCAAGTTTAAAAATCAGAAGAGACTCGAAGCGTAGAGTTCTCCATACCGGAGAATCTGTCAGAGCAAACGGCAAATACCAGTTTAAGTATGTGGTTAACGGCAAGCCCAAATTCTTGTACAGCTGGCGGCTTACCCCGACAGATCCGCAGCCTGCCGGAAAACTGCCGTGTCTATCCCTCCGGGAGCTTGAGAAAAGCATTAACCGGGATTTGGAGTCACGGCTTGATCCCTCATGCAGGAATCTCACGGTCAATGAGCTTGTTGAGAGGTATCTTAAGACCAGAACTGGTGTCAGAGAATCGACACGTATCGGTTACAATTTTGTCCGTAATCTGCTTAAGAATGAGGAATTCGGAGACCGGAAGATGTGTGAGGTGAAAACCTCCGATGCCAAGCTTTTCTTAATCAAGCTGCAGTCAGACGGTCGCGGTTCAAGCACGATTAAAACTGTTCGCGGTGTGTTAAGACCTGCTTTTCAGATGGCAGTGGATGATGATTTGCTGATGAAGAATCCTTTCGGATTTGAGCTGGTCGGAGTGATTTACAACACTGAAAAAACAAGACTTGCCATCACCAGGGAGCAGATGAACAAGTTTCTTAAATTTGTTCATGACGACAACATCTACTGCAAGTACTATGAGGCTATTTACATTCTGTTTCACACCGGAATGCGAATATCGGAATTCTGCGGTCTGACACTAAAGGATCTAGATCTGGAAAACCGAATAATCGATATCAATCATCAGGTGCAGAGATCAGATCCGGCAAATACGACATCTGCCCCACCAAGACGAGTGCCGGTACCCGCAAGCTGCCGATGACGGAGGAAGTGTATCAGATGTTTAAGTCCCTGGTGGAAAACAGACCGACAGATCTGCCGGAGGTAATCGTTAAAGGTTATGCCGGATTCCTTATCAGAGATAAGGACGGAATGCCTGAGGTGGCTCTGCACTGGGAACACAGGTTCCAGCATGCAGTTAAGCGGTATAACGACATCTACAAAATTCAGATGCCGTCAATAACACCTCATGTCTGCCGCCACACTTATTGCAGCAATCAGGCCAGAGCAAGAATGAATCCTAAAACTCTGCAGTACCTCATGGGACATTCTGAAATTTCAGTAACCATGGACGTCTACACTCACCTCGGTCTTGATGATGCCAAGGATGAGATTATCAGACTTAAAGAGCTGGAGGACGCCAGAAAGGAAATCAATAACATTGAGCGTGACACCATACGCAGTATGGAGAGTCAGTTCAAGTACATTTAAGGCATTCCACAACTAATCTACTTAAGCTCATGACCATTACGTCATGGGCTTTTTTAGTGTCAAACAGAATGGCGTGTTATTCATTAACCTTGTTCTTTTCAATCTTGCCGGTATATTCAATCTGAAATATATTCATTACTCTAGGATCCGGACAGCAGAATGTAACAGCGTTCTTAGGAAGTCCTTCACGGGTAAAGGTTTGCCCATCCTTAAGTTTTGAAATGTACATATTGGCAACAGTCAGCATCCAGGGGCACAGCCTTCCTGCGTCCTTGGCATAATCATAAATATCACCAACGCGGTGGCCATAGTCACACCCACGTTTTCCTCTTTTTTCAACAACAGTGATTTTTATATTTTCATTGTTTTCAGCCATTTTGCTTCCTTCTTTTACTTTTCTGAAAGTAACTTCAAACCTGTTATTCCAACGATAATGAACACCAAACATATGTGATGGAACACTGTCAGTTTTTCGTTAAACATTACTGCACCGGCTACAGCTGTACCGATTATCCCAAATCCAGTCCACATGGCATAGGCCGTTCCTAGAGGCAGCTGCTTTAAGGCAAAAGCCAGAAACACGGCGCTTGCCAGATAGCTAATAATAGTTATGGCGGTTGGTATCACAGCAGTTAAGCCATCTGAATACTTCATTGCACAAGCCCAGCCTACTTCAAATATTCCAGCCAAAAGCAACCAAATCCAGCACATTTCCTTTACCTCAAATAAAAAACGTCATTTCTTTATCTTCTAAGACCTAACGATAAAGAGATGACGTTCTCCCGCCACCCGGTGGCAACGGGCATCATTAACTGTAGTGATTATCACCAATCACACAGTTAAAGTCAACATTAGACAGTTTAACTAAAAACATAAAAGATAGTGGCCTCCCTGAAGCCACAATCTCTTATAGCCAATGAAGATGTCGTCATGGAATTTTACACATAATTGCCTTCGAGCGTATTAAAAATATCCGAGTAGTCAGCCTCCGGATTTTGACTACGATTTGACTACTTTTCGTGTACACAAAAGGCAGTATTTTGGATATTTTCGCCATTTCTGTTAATATTGCGAAAGGCAGTTCTGCATAGGTTGAGGGCCGGCAAACCTTGCAGACATGGGCAATCTCCGGCAATTCTGGACAATCAACAATGACAATTCGGGTGCTTTTCGTGTGCCACGGCAATATATGCCGCAGCACAATGGCTCAGTTTGTATTTCAGCACCTTGTCAATCAGATTGGAGCAGATGATGATTTTGTTATTGATTCCAGAGCAACAAGCACCGAGGAGACAGGAAACGCTCCGCACCGCGGCACAGTCAGAAAAATGAAGGAACAGGGTATTCCCGTTCTGCCTCACACTGCCAGTCAGATTACCATGACCGACTACAAAAATTCAGATATGATTATCGCAATGGATGACGCCAACGTCAGAAGTCTGAACCGGATGCTTTGCGGAGATCCTGAAGAAAAGATCGTAAAACTCCTTAGTTTCTGCTCTCTTGATCGTGATATTGCCGATCCATGGTATACAGGAGATTTTGATGCAACTTATAACGACATTCTCATGGGCTGTCGCGGACTTATCTCCCACCTCAAAGCCCATGGACTTTTTAGAAGTTCTTTAATATCTGACTGACCGATTCAGTGCCATTCTCCTGTTCTTCTCTTACCTTCAGTATCCGGATCACAACTTTCATTAAGACGAATCAGGGTTTTCTCCTTCTTCTCCAGCAAAAGGAATGCCGTATACTTCTTCTGAAACACAACTTCTGATTTCTGCAGCATAATTCAGAATGTCAAAAGAAATTAAAATCAAAAAACAACAATTTGTGCAGTATTCACAGCACGTTTAGAAGATTTAGTTTTTTCACCAGTGCAGTCTGCAGTATCCGGGCTATATTTTCATTTTTCTGTTAAAATTTGAACTATATTTCTGCAACTGGTTGAAACCGGCACACCCTGCAGAAAAGACTTTACGACATCAGAAAAGGCTGATCATGACTATAAGAAATTTTTTCTTCTGCCGTGGCAGAAGCTCCATTAATACATTAGCAGCAGTCCTGGTTGCTATTACCCTTCTCGTTCTTTTCAGTGCTGGCTCAAAAGAGTTCAGTGCTCCGCAGCATAACACCGGCGAACAAACCACACGATCTGAAAACACCATAACCGCTCAGACCTCTGTATTCTACAGATTCAGAACGGCCAAACACCTGGCAGATCACTTTGCAAAACACGGAAACGAATTTAACTATGCTGATGAAAACGAATATCTGTATCATGCAAATCTGGTGATCAGCAATACCAGCGATATGAAATCAAAACAGCCAGACGGTGATACCCAGTACCTGAATTCAAAAACCTGCGAGTACGTTGCGTTAAGTTATGACAACTACATCCGCACCTATTTCAGACCGAGAAACTGCGTAAGATATTTCAACCGCAACAAAAAGTAACTGAAATATCTTTCACATCAGATTTCAGAAGCACTCCGGAACCGCCAGATGAAACAGACGGAAGTGAATATGCAGAACAGTCCGGCAGTTCAAAAAATAATCAGAGGATCACAAAAAATGAAGAAGGTTAAGATAACAGTAAAGCGGATCAGCAGATACGACGATCTGATCAGCGAATACGAAAACCCGCTGGAACACGCCTGCGACATGAAGTCAGGACAGGTATTCATTTGCAACGGATGGAAAAAGCCGGAAGACTTCTGCGACAGTGCCTGGGATTCAGTATCATCCTTTGTAATGACTCTGGCCCACGGCGGAGAAAACTTCTACAACGGCTGGATGAAAAATCCGCGATCGGCCATGATATCCTGCAACGACGGCTTCAGACCTGTCAGCTTTCTTTTGGAGACCATGGAAGAGGACGCTGACGACGAGTAATCAAAGTCGTCAAAAATACAGACAAATCATCTGCTCCCATCCGGAAGTCTTTTCAGTCTCTGCACTTCCTCCTTTATGTGGCTTACATCAGTTATCCCGGTTGCAAGTATGCGGTTTCCAGAATCCAGATCTTCAATAACTACTGACGGAGTGCTTACAATTCCAAGAATTCTTCCCTCCAGTACGTCACTGCGGACTCGTCCCACCGGATCGCTGTGTCTGATGCAGTCTGTCAGTTCATCCTCGCTGATCTTCAGAATTTCATTTATTCCGCGGTAATCCGCCGTCTCATAAAGCATGGAAGCGGCAATCCAGAATTTTCGGTTGCCCCCGATCCTTCCGTAACACTCGCTTAAAACAGATCTGAGCAGTGTCTGGGCACCATGCCCGGTTAAAGGAAAATGTCTGAATACAAGGTTTATTTCACCGTGACTGTCTCTTACCAGTTCAAGAAGAGGACGAAAGATATTACGGCAGAAAGCACAGGAAAAATCAGAATAGACGTAAAGAGAAAATCTGGCCTCGCTCCTACCGAAAAGATGCTGTGAATTCATGCGAGGAGCAAGACTGAAAATCACATCAGGAGCAGCAGTGATCTCCATGCCAGAAACAGCAGGATCCCTGCTCTCACCGACAGGACCTATAAAAACAGGATCTGCCATTTTTGCGAACAGACTGTTTCCTCTGCTCTGCTCCGCCACTTCGACAAATCTCTGCTGAATATCAGCACCATCTGATCCTGTTACCTTTACTCCGGAATTTTCATTCTGTGAGTACATCACCGGAATTTCGCCAGCTTTGAATTCATCCGTATCCTCTGCCTCAGTTCCCCGGAAATATCCGTTTTTTAAAATCTCCGCTCCTACTTTCCCGTCTTCAGATTTCCTTTCGCTTTGCTCGACCGCCTGCTCCGGCTTCTCCGCCAAAGCTCCATCATTATGAGGCTGTAAGGAAAACGAACAGTAGAGATTTATCGTAACAGTTGCCGCCATGTAGCACAGAAGAATATCCTTAAGATCCAGAATTTTCACTGTTTCCTCCCTCTGCTCTTTCCATCTGCACCAGAAACCTTTTCTGCCAGATCATCATTGGTCTGAACACTGAGCATTGCCGATGTGTCAATGGCAAAATTGATTACATTGCCTCGATGATAATCGCTCTGAGACATGGCAAGCAGTCTGCTGCGATATGAAAGACGTTCCATGTCTCTATCATTATCGAGATCAAACCCGTGTCTGGCCGCATATTCCCGCAGACCGTGATGAGTTCTGATCCCTGCAGGATCCTGAGGCACAGGTTCTGATGATGTGACAATATCCCGAAGATCCGGATCGAGATTTCTCGTCAGTTCCCCTTTAATCTGACTTCCAAAGGCACTGTCAGTCAGAGCTCTGGAAATCACACCGCGGCTCCTGTCGCCTGCGGCATCACCGATAGCGGAAACAGCTCTGCCGAGAAAGCCGTCAGACACACGATCCAGCATATCAGGATCCAGAGCCATGCCGGCAGCGTACAGAACAGGTTTGCCCCCTGAATCACTTATCACGGAAACTCGTGAAGAAATAGCAGCATCCACAGCTGCGGAAGAGCTATCTTCTGTTTTCCTTAAAAAGATGCCGGCAGTCGCATCTGCCCCCGCAGCAAACTCACTTCTGATGCCGTCTCCCGTAGCCGACAGTTCTGCAACACGGACTGACGCTTCTCTGAAGGATTTCTCCGCCATGCCGGAAACCCTGTCTGAATTTCCTGGGGAACTGCCGAAGTCTGAAAATTCTGAAGACAAACCGTCAGATAATACACTGGAAAATGAAGTACCGGAAACAACCTGCCCACTGTCCCCACGGTTAAGCATGGCCCAGATACCAAGAACCGAAGCACGCTGCTCATCATTTCCCTCATGCGCCAGTTCAAGAAGCGCCATATCACCGGCGGTAACCCTGTCGGTAATGCCATAGCGCTGCTGAAAATCCGCAGCTCTCTGATGCAACGCCGCCGAACCAGAGGCTGTTGCCGTAACAGAATCCCGAAGATCATCCAGTTCAGTGCCGAATTTATCTCTGGCATCATAGGCAAAGGATCTGAGATCCACACTCTGACGCCAGTCAGTTCCGCTGATCGCAGAGGATACTGCCTGAAGCTGAGAAAGCTGTGTAAGCGAGCGGGTGAACTTTTTCTCTCTGCCGCCGCCAGTACTGTGCTCGCTCCTTTCACTGCTGCTGTCCCTTGAGGCATTGACTATTCCTTTGGAGAGAGCCAATGAAAGAGCCCTGCTGTCAGTTCCGCTGTATTCTGATGCAATGGCTGCACCTATACTGGATGCGGAGTTCCGGGAAGATGACAGTGAACTTCTGTCCTCCGCATTTCCCGTAGATGTAACTGCGGATCTGTTCTCGGAAAATACTGAATGCTGATCTGATGCATCCATCCCGGCAGATCCTCTCATACCGGAAGTCGATCCTGTTGCAGAACCGGAGGCCTTTACACCGATCCCCAGCTGATCTGTCTGTCCGTCGGCTGCAGATACGGAGGCACCTGTAAGCTGACCGATGGTGCTGGCAAAAATACTGGTTGCATCCGTTCCTGTCCGCTCCGCCTCCTGAAGAGACTGTTTCCAGACAGATGAAAGAACTGTATTGCCGGCTGAGCTGATCACATCCTGGATCGACTCCGTGCGATCAAAACCGTGACTGTCTCCCACGGTTTTCAGCCATGATTCGTTAAGAGCCATTGAATCCGCAAGAGTTCTGCCGATACCGGACTGAAATGTTCTGGAAAGAGCTCTGGAGTCGCTGCTGCCGAAGGAGATTGACGGAAGCTGGGAGGCTCTGGATTTAAGCACGCCGCCGGTACCGGTCATAACCATGGCTGAATGCTCGTTGGTCATAAGCGGCGGCTGGCTTACCAGATCGGGAGACATAATCTTCTCATCCACGTGATCTCCTCCACCCATGCGGCCGGCCAGAGTGGTAAATGTATAAGTGCTGGCAGTAACTATGAAAAGAGCTATCAGAGGAGTGGCGGCGGCCAGCATTCCTGCAGTGGCCATCCAGTTCTGAAGGCTGTCATGGATCCCCTGAAGTACTGCCGGCGAATCCCAGACTCTTGATCCGGTAAGATACCGTCCGGCCTCACTGCGGAATCCGGAACATATGTACAGATTGATAATACACAGGATAGGCATCCACAGCTGGATCCAGATCAGAGTCTGAAAATATCTGATCGCCACGGAAAGACCAAACCCGCCGACACAGATCAGGATCGCCATGAACGGGGCTATGGCATAGATAAAGCCTTCAAAAAATGTAACAAATGGGCGGATTGTGGTCATGAATACAGACTGCTCAGCCGCCCACTGGATGTTGCGCTGCATCAAAGCCTGGCCGATCATTGCACCGGCGGCAAAATCCTGCTTTGAATGATAGTAGTCCTGTGATGATTTCTGGTAAAGAGGGAGAAGCAGTGATGCCTGCACCATCCTGGTGGTGCTGACAGCAGATGCTCCCAGCATTTCAAGAGAACTTCCCAGAAGATCCGACGTCGTGTGAGAAGCATCCGTCAGCGAAGAAAAGCTGGAGGATCTGTCTATCAGATCCGGTGTCAGTTTCTCAAGCCACGAGTGCACTCTGACGGAGGCCTCACGGCATGTCGCCTCCACAGGTCCGGATCCGGTATAGTAGACTGTTCCGTAAATTCTGGAAGGAAACTCTGAAATCAGTGCTGATAAAGATCTGTCACCGTCTGCAGTCAGAGAGCTGCCGCCTGCGAACTGATACCTGAGCATGACACAGTCCCGCCAGAACGCCTTTACTGATGATTTAACGTCGTCACCTGCATTGCTTTCCTGCAGCCTGGCCCAGATACTGTTCAGAAAATCCTCATCCCGCAGTCTGCTGATCACAGTAAGGGTTTCAAGAAACGGACGTCTGGTGATCCCGTACTCCGATGAAGCCGGCGCAAATGCCTGATCAACCGACTCGGAAAGTTTAAAGCCCACCTCTGAGATGATGTGCCCCGGAGCTGCTATACCCACAGGGACTGAATCCACGGTGTAGACAACACCTGTATATACATCCTCAATCAGTACCGTGGTCTTTGGAACAAAGAGAAGACCGTAGAGCAGAAAGGAAACAAAAATCACCCCGAAATCAATCTTCTGTGCACCGCTGAAAAGAGATCTGAACAGTGTAATGAAAACTCCGAGAAGCAGACCGATCCCGCAGGCACCGGCGAAGCTGCCGGAGGAGGTGATGCCGGCAACCGCATCCAGGATCTGTTTGAGAAAGCCTGAATCACCGATGGAATAGATCTGGTAGCAGCTGTTAAGAGGTGAGCAGTATGCCATAATCCGCCCTACTGCTGACGGAGAGGAATGTTCTGCTCGATCCTGCTACGCATGCTCTCCAGCCTTCTTTCAATTTCAAGAGTTCCGCCGTTATGTCGCAAAAACTCCCGATACTGACGGTTAAAATTATCCTCGGATCTGCTCAGCACATTAAGGGCTCTGGTTACATTGCGACTGGTGGACTGTCCGAGAGAAATCCTGGAGGCTCTGAAGATCTCAGACAGAATCTCATGAACTGCCATGGCACTCAGAATTTTCGAGTAGTCATGAATAAAGGAGTGAAGAAGTTCGGTGCTGCCGCTTAAACCGAGATCATGAACCGCGGTGGCAAGCACTGAGGAACTGTCGAGAAGAGCTTTCTGGGCATCTGTCAGTTCCGCATCAGGATCTGCCCCATGGGTGTATTTCCAGATCACAGAATCCCGTCCGCCGTCCAGCGCGGCACCGCACAGCTGCTTCTCAATACGTCCGGTCATGTTTACAAAGCCGCCGGGACTACGTCTTACCGTATCAACCTGAAGACAGTCACTGTCTCTGCAGGTGTAGACGGTTTCTCTGAAATCATCACCCGCTGACATGAGATCATTGAAATCGATCAGCGGAGGCTTTTCGGTAAAAACAAGCTGCTCCTCGGATGAGTCCCCTTCTGCTCCGGATCCTGCCAGATCTACTATGAGAGTTCCCGTAACCGACATCAGCTCCTCGATTCCTGTCTTCCGGTCGCCGTAGCCGAAGGCATCTACCACACCGCTTCTGCTCAGGGCCTGGTAAATCACGTTGCCGGCGACAACCTGGTTGAAGGCCTCCGCATTGTTGCGCTTTAGATTTGACAGGACATTTCCCCTGCCCGACTGATGCATGGCATCAAGATAGTCGCTGTACCATCCTGAAAGGGAACCCACCACGCTGGCGGAGGTTCTCGCACGGTTGGTCTGGGACCAGATCCCGCCGGTCACATCATTCACCAGTCCCTGGGCCAGTTGACATGAATTGAGCTGTGACAGATTCAGCCTGTTCACAATGCCCTGCAGCCATTCTATAACCGACAGGATTTCAGGGGACATCTCCCCGAGAGCCAGGGCAAAGGCATAGCCAGCCGCATTGGCGGCAATGGATCGCATCAGCTGGATCAGCTGCTCTGAATTGATGAAGGAAAAGGATCCTGCGAAGATGTCAATTCCGCCGCATCCGGCATTGATGTGAGGCGGAGCAAAGGAGATGAGACTGAGATCAAGGATCCTGGATCTTGTCATAATACTCCCGCCGGAAAGAACACCACGGCGTGATGATCTGTAGTATCCTCCCGATGTGCGGTTTGAGATCATTTCGTCAAACATACGATCTGTCTGCTCGGATATCAGTCCTGCCTCCGCATGACTACCTGTCAGAATCATCAGAAGAAGAAATATTCCTTTTAGTCTCATATTTTCCCTCAAAGTATTTCACAAGATCCGAAGGCTGCACCAGAGCCTCGGTTCCAACAGTTGCAAATTCCGGCGGAAGATCCGCTCCGGAAGAAGATCTCACCGGAAAAGCAGCTGCGTATTCCTGATCTGAAACAATCCCCTCCCGATGTGACACAAGAAGAAGCCGATCAAGCAGCTCCGGACTGGATATATATCCCTGCACAAGCGGGATCATTCCGGTACTCCCGCTGTAGACATAAACCGCCGGAAGAACGGCAATTCCGAGGGAATCTGGCAGATGCCCGCCGAAAGCCGCATCGGTGAAAAATCCACTGGTGTCTTCACCGCTGCCTGTTTTCGCCGCTCTGACATAAATGCCGTATTCATCCTTAATTGAGCCGATTATTCTGGAAAACTGAGCTGATCCGGCATCTCCGGGATCAAATACATAAATCAGACTGAGTCTGTCCTTCAGATCCCTGAGGAGAGTTTCTCTGGCAAGGGATGCTTCATGATCCTGGATGGCGGCACCGAAAGAGGCTACAGGACGTCTTGAGACTTCATCAAGAAGAGGATTTCCTGTAACCGCCTCTCTGACCGCATCTGAAAACCTCTGGGAGCGATCCAGAACAAGACGCTGCAGATACAGGTAGGCCAGAACATTTTGAGAAGTGGGGTTGTCTATGGCCAGATCCAGGTAGCGGGGAAGATTGATCCGGAGCCAGGCTGTGGTAAGAGGAATGCGCTCGGGATGATATGCTGCACTCTTCTTCCACGAATCATCGTCACCTTCTTTGTTTCCTCCATTATTCTCTTCACGGCCGTTTTCCGTCATACGCGGATCACCATAAAAGAACCAGCCCTCAGCCTTGCGTCCCCAGTATCCCTCAGGATCGGTCACACCCATATTTGCATGAGGCCGGTTCCCATCCCCGATCCTGCTCTTTTCTGATGTCCGCAGTTCTGATAATGCTGAATGCTCCCGGACGGAGGTATCTGAAGATGTATGAAGACTGCTGATCCCGGAACCTGATGACTGCAGATCTTCAGTTGCAGATACAGGAAACACGGGAAGACAGATAAGAACAGATGTCAGGAACAGAACTGGAATCGTATTCCGGAATGAGAGTGAATTCCGGATCGCCGGAGACAGGAACGAATGAAGATATGAATAACAAATCCGAAACGGGGACGTAGACAGATGTGAATTGGGAATCTGAAAAGGATGCTGATGCTGATGCGGATGAAAATAAGAACGGGGATGACAATAAAGATTAGCTGATACAAAAGGACAGCAGTAAACCGAACAGGGATATGACTTTGAAAAGCAGAGAAAAAGGAAAAAAGAAAGTTTTCTGAAATATACTGAGGGATCCATGACCACCCCGCTGATCCGGTTATAAATGCAGAGGTAAGTTAACACAGATTCAGGAGATCAGAGGGTTGCAGGCATTCCCTCAGAGGAAATTTTGGTTCTGCATAAAAAAGTAAGAAAAAGGGAGACAAATCGTCCCCTCTTAGTTATCAAAAACAAGTGATTTTATTTACTGTCTGAACGTATGTAGTAGGTGTTTCTGCCACTTTCCTGTTTTATCAGGATGCCTTCTTCTGTCAACCTTTTTATCTCCTTCAACACCGAGGATTTTGCAAGTTTAGGACAATTGGCAGCAACATCCGTTGCAGTAATTTTTCCTATTTTACTCTTTACATAATTCTTCACTATGTCGTAGGCGAGACTTCTTGAACCGCAGTCATTCATAATACAGACACGTTTTTCAAATTCAGTATAGCAGGCAAGAATTACCTTCAGCATATATCTGATGAACGGAGTAGGATCATTTCTGCCTTCATGCCAGTCTGCGTCAGACAGTTCAAGAGTTTCATAATACCGGTCCTTTGTTAATTCTATCTGCCGTTCGATACTTATGTATTTACCGACTTCATAACCGCTTTTATAAAGCAGAAGCAGAGTAAGAAGTCTGCTCATTCTGCCGTTCCCGTCGTTAAACGGATGAATGCACAGAAAATCAATGATAAATGAAGGGATCAGGATCAGGGCATCTATTCTTTCTCCGGAAATAGCCTGCTCATAGGCATGACAAAGATTTTCCACGGCGTCCGGGGTGCAAAACGGTTCAACAGGCGTAAATCTGGTAAACACCGTGCCATCGGCCCGTGTTTCACTTATGTAGTTCTGTACGTTTTTAAAATGCCCGCCGTAGGATAATCCAGCTTTAGCAAGAAGATCTTTGTGAAGCTGCAGAATATATGAAGGACGGATGGGGATGAAATCATGGCTTTCATGTATAGTATTCAGCACATCACGATAGCCCATTATTTCGTCTTCATCACGGTTGCGCGGGGTGGTTTTCTCCTCGAAAAGCTGCTTCATTCTGGTACCGGTAGTGACAATTCCTTCAATCTTGTTTGACGCCTCTGTACTTTGAATTTTGGCAATTTCCACCAGTCGATCAAGCTCTACGCGTTTCTGTCTGACAAATAAGTCCTGTCGGCCCTTACATTCATGAATTCTGGCCACCAGATTAAGGATATCCGTTCCCCATTGTTTTTGTTCCAGTGGGCTGTAATCAAACGTTCTCATCATTCATCCTTTCTTCTTATTTAATTGTTTTTCTTCTAATTTTGCTTTATTTTAGAAGAAAAATCAAATAATTAGATGAGAAAAGTAGGTCTGTTTCGACCTCCAACTGTTCGGTTTACCCCTTTATCAGAATTGGTTTTCACCGAGTTTTTCATGGATGATTTCGAGGATTTCGTCCTGATTTTCTTTGCTAATCCCGACAGCCTCAAACGCCCTCTGGTACCGCATTCGGGGCAGATTGGCGTGGAGTTGTCTTTTCGTGAAAGATCCGGATGCCCGGTGTAGATTCTGCCACAGAGCGGGCATACTTTCGGTTCGTTTTTATCAGGATTGATTCCTAACCTTAACTTCCTGGATATATTTTCTAAGCACAAATTTTAATTCATGCCCCCGCTCGCTTCAATGAATAGTACGACGTTGACCACTGCGGTGAATCTGTTTGGAAATAGTGACAGCGATTTTGAATGCCAACGCATATCACTATTCATAATCCAGTCATTTCAGCCTTTTGCGAGTCCTCGAAATGCTGGTCAGTTTGAACATCCGCCATTTTATTTTGTTCTGTGAGCCTTTAGGTCTGCCGGACTTTTGTTTATTAGGAGTAGATATTACACCTTCGGCAGTGGGTTTTCTTCACGCTCGAGAGTCTTTTTGTTTTTGGCACCTTTTGATCTGTCTCGTTTTTTATTTTCATTTGTTTTAAGCAACTCTGAAGATTCTGATTGTCCTGCTGATAAACATAACTCTATAAGAGCACCCGTAGTTTCAGGGAAACTCCTAATAATCAAAAGGATGTCACAAAGTTTTTACAAACATATAAATCTTATTTGACATAAGATTATGTTAGTAAAATACTCTGAAAATACAGGTTCATACGCTTCCTGTTTCCGGATTCTCTGCTCTGAGACAATGTTGTGCAATCAAATGAGTTTTCCAACAGGACAGTTAAGAGCTGTTGATTAATGATGACTATATTTTTTGAACTAAGAGTAATAGAAATTAGGCGGTAGCTATGTCTTTTTTTCCAAATCTTAAGATAAGGACGAAGATCCTTATCTGCTTTGCTGTTGTAATTATTCTTGGAATAATTCAGGGTGTCATGTGCGTCAGTGCGCTCAAGGATACTGCTGTGCAGGTCGACACTCTTACCGATCATGCTGACAATGTAATTATTCCAATCAACAATCTTAAGGCAGAGTTCCGTTCCATGCGTATCTACGGTATGCGTCTCTCATCATGCGAGCAGGCAGATCTGCAGGAATACAACGGAAAAATCGACAATGTCGCCAAGAATGTCAAAGAGCATGTAAAGAATTTAAGAGGTAATGCCAGCGACGATCTTCTTAACAAGGTTGAGACAAATCTCGGTCACTACCTGAGTTCATATGATCACATCCGCAACATATGCGCCGACACAGCAAAAACCAAAGAGGCAAAGCAGACCGAAATTCTGCGCTACACAAAGGATGATATGCTCAAAATCGGCAACGATGTAGACAGTGCTGTTGAGCAGATGATCAAAAATCAGGACAAAATATCCCAGAATATAAGAAAGACGGTTGAAGACAAGGCAGGGAGCGGTCCTATCATTTTCTTCACCATTCTGAACATTACTCTTGCAATTATCTTTACCACCATTCTGTCAAAGTCCATCAGCGCAAGAACAACAAAACTTGCAGAAGCTGCCAATAAGGTTGCAGATGGTGATCTGTCAGTCGTGGTAAAAGCTGACAGCACTGATGAAATCGGTGTTCTGGCATCATCCATCTCCACAATGGTTGAACACCTGAGAGGCATTATTTCCGATATGTCCTCCCACTCCGAAACAATATCCTCTTCTGCAGAGGAACTGCAGTATGCAAACAAGTCCATTTCTGATTCAACCGCCCAGATCCTCAACCAGACTCTCACTGTAAGTGCAGCCAGTGAGGAAATGGCGGCAACATCAAAGGAAATTGCCAACAACTGCAACTCCGCAGCCATGGCCTCGGAACAGACCAAGGAAACAACCCTCAACAGTATCGAAACAGTACGCTCCACAGTATCCAAGATCAGAGAGCATTCCAAGAAGACTGAAGAGGATGCCAGCATTATTGCCAAGCTTGGTGATGAAACCAAACAGATTGATGCAATCATCGCAACAATTCAGGATATAGCAAACCAGACCAACCTGCTTGCTCTGAATGCCGCAATTGAAGCAGCCCGAGCCGGTGAGCACGGACGCGGATTCGCCGTTGTATCTGACGAAGTAAGAGCACTGGCAAACCGTACCGCCCAGTCAACACAGGAAATCAACAAGATGATCAAGGCTGTCCAGGATGAAGTATCCTTCGCCAGCACGTCCATCGGTGAGACTGTAAGCCAGATGGAGGAAATTGCCAGCGAAACAGAGCAGCTTGAACACTGGCTTGACACCATCATCAATCAGGTTAACGATGTCAACAATCAGATTAACCAGATTGCCGTAGCCACCGAGCAGCAGACAGCTACCTCCAACGATATGTCCCAGAATCTTCAGAAGATGGCGGATCTTACCAAGGAGGTTTCAACCAACGCATCCGATACAGTTGAGTCGGCTTCTTCAATGGCCAAACTTTCCAATGAAATGGCTGATTCGGCTGCCAAGTTTACAATTTAATTAAGCGTTTTTACTCCGAAAATTTAAGGGGTGGATTTTGATATCCGCCCCTTTTTTATCTCTAAATCAGCGAAACAGCAGAATTCCCTTCATGTGTTATCGACTTCAATTTTTTAGTGACAATTATCACTAATTTTTCAAAAAAATTTCTTGTGAAATAGTTTTTGTTTGTAATACACGTCTACCCACTGACTAAAATAGATTTCTGTTTTTTTTAATTCTCTCGCCTTTTGTCACTGCTGTGTTTTTGAAGGAGCTTTACTTTTGCAGTATCTGCAGGCATGAGTGAAATTCAATTTGGATGATTTTCCGCTTACACTCAATATTCATAATGTCTCCTCTCATAAATAGGTTGGAAAAGGATTAAACGCCTAATCCAAAGAGTACCGAACACATCTTTCAAATAAACTACAGCATCATTTTAGCCTTGTAGCAGTCAAAAATATAATTCGGATTTTCATAGTAAAAGTTGCTGTTGTAGTCATCAATTTTAGGACTGACGAAAGATGTGTAAATATCGATCAGAGCATCAACTGCTTCAAGCATTTCCCCATCAGCAACCATTTTTATCAGACGTCCGTAAACCTTTGCAATATCCCAGTACGAAGGCACCGTGTAGCAACAGTCAGCTACATTGTCAAATGTTCCTGTTTCAATTCCGGCAGCTTCTATGAACTCATCGCAGACTCTGTCAAAATTGTCACAATGATAGACATCGGCAAGTTCGTAAATTTTGCTGATCCTGTCTCTGCCCAGCCGTTTAACCACCTCAGCTCTGAAATTTTTTGTCTTTCTTGAAATATGTTCAATCAATGCACAAGTAAAAAACAAATCGTCATCCTTTTGCCCGACATTGGACAGTAAAATTTCTTAATTATTTCTTCCCTGTAAATCTCTGTGTTTGTTCTTTTTTAACCTGCTTCGCTTTCATTATAATAGGCATTGTAGAAGGTTTCGTAGGTTAACGTCTGGTA
>JAEEGG010013521.1_pt1 | contig 17445 bp, 12 predicted proteins | sample 9134161 | NCBI WGS metagenome assembly JAEEGG01 (sample SAMN16246543, study PRJNA631951) | gut metagenome | biome: gut microbiome; feature: rumen; material: CR-attached | host: Bos | place: Iran: Karaj | collected 2018-10 | reverse complement strand
AACATGACCGCGAGGTGGGATCGAGGGTGGGCCGAGGCAAGGGGAAAAATCCGGGCAATTTTCTACATGAACGGGGTTCTATTTGCCCTGAGAAGATAAAAAAAAGCGTGTCTCCTCCCTCGGCGGGATGGAGACACGCTTTATGATAAGTACAGAGTGCTAATTATAATAAGTACAATACGGATTATCGGACCAAGGTCTTTCGGCCACGATGGAGCAAGAGACCCTTGCCGGGACGGTCAGGGCGGCCCAACAGGTCATAGTAATGGTCGGCAGCAGGATCGGGACGGAGCTCCTCGATAGCCAAAGTGGCAAAAGACTGGTCCAGGAACTCCATGCGTTGGGCAATCCACTGCTTGATGTAGTCCAACTCAGCGGCGAAGTTCAGATTCAGTCCGGCAATGTCGCTGTCGCCGCTCCAACGGCGCTCCTCGCGTTGCAAGGCACCGCTGCGACGCAGTGCCTCGTAGGCATCAACGAAACGCTGCTGAAGACTTGCGACCGAGAAAACCGTCGGACGCAATTCGTGATAGCGCGACAGCACAGCATCGTTGAAACGATTGACGTCCAACGTCATAAGTCGGTGAAAGATATTGTTAACATACAATAACTCCGTATTGTAGGCGACATAGTCGGGGCGCAAGGGATCGTCCGTAGAATTCTGTCCCATGCAGCAGTCCAAATCCCACATGGCCGGGGTCAATTTCTTGTCCACCTGCTTGTCATAGACCGCCCACAGGATGTTCTTGCCGCAGATGTCGAAGAGGTTGCCGACATTGGCGAAAAGATAATAATCGACCAAGACAGGCAGGTCGAAATAGTCGGCAACCGAGGCGCGGAACTCGTCGTCGGACGACGTTGCCACAAACAAGATGGCGTTGCGCAAGGTGGAATAATCGGTGGGACACAGGTCCTCCACCTCAGGATATTTGACCTCCCACACATTGTTTTTGGGCAACGTATTATCGTACTCAGCCGGTACGTTGAAGAACGTGGCATCGCCAAAAGCGGTGGCTCGCCACAGACCGCCATGAATGGTGCCATCGGCATCGAACTTCTTGAGTTTCATCTGTTTGCGGTCGATAGGTTCACACAGATTGTAGATACCCCGATATTGGTCATTAAGGAAAAGCTCCACCATCACGCCACGGGTGGCGGACAGGGCTTTGGGCTCTTGTTCAATGTAATAAGGCGCGTGAGCAAAATCCTGCCACAACTGCGCCATCACGAGGTTGCGGACGCGGAACATATCGGCCTGACCGGCATCCAACACCCAACTGTTGTCGTTCCGCAAGGAGCCAAACGAATAATTCTGCTTCTGGCCCTCGGCATCGATGAAGCTCAACTCATAGTTCCGCTTGTGTTTCCCCTCCCCATTGGTCGTTCCACCGCGCCACTTGACCTTGGCAAGCAGACCTTCCGACAGCGTGCCATCCTCCTGCCAATCGACCTGCACCGTGGTATATTCATTGCTCAACTCTCCCCCTCGGATAGTGAGGACGGGGAGGAAGGTGAACTGCAAGGTGTAGGTAGTGCTTTCCGAGGCGGAAACTACCTCAATCGCGTATTTCTGATCCTCTCCAACCTTCCCGAACGTGTATGTTCCTGACACTGATTCGCCCTCGATGAACAGTTGCTGGCCCGCCTCGCTGTCAGACAAAGAGACGGACACCGAAAGGGGGGTATCTTGATACTGTTCATCGACGGAGAGCAAATAGGTATGCGTCTCGTTATCAAAGGCTGGGGTGATGCCATTGATGACAAGACGCGGTTGTGACTGGAGTTGAAAACAAACGCCCGCGAGGAGCAGTAACAGAATGTTTCTAAACAACTTCATGGAATCAAAATAATCGAAAGGGGAAAGGAGCTGGAGCTCCTATCGGGGAAGAGGTTTCAACCTGATTTACAGCGGATTGGCCTGAGCAAACGCCTCGATACGCTCCCGGAAGAGAGGTTCCTGGGCAGGCTGGAAGAACGAGGTGCAGATGCGTACGCCCTGTTGGGTGCTGCCCATCGTGTCGAGTGGATAGACCGCTATTCCGTAGTACATCAACGACTTAGTGAGTTGGAGGTCGGTCATGCCGGGGTACTGCACCGTGAAGTAGAAACCGTCGGCAAGGGGTTCGCACATGTCGTTGTCATAGACCAGATAGAAGCCGTTGTCGAGCAACACTTTCTTGAGGAAAGCGGCACGTCGGCCATACTCCTTGACGTCGTCGAGGAAGTTGTACGAGCCGTTGCAAGCTGCCTCCATGAGGGCCGACATGGCATGTTGGACACTGTGCGTGGTACCACTGGAGAGGGTGTACATCAAGCGGTTACAGAAGAAATCGCCGAACTCGCCGACGCCGAAGTTCTCCTTCAGAGGAGCATAGATGCGGTGGTACATCTTGTTGCCGATGCAGGTCACGCCGATGCGTTGGCCGGCATAGGAGAAAGCCTTCGAGCCTGACACCCAGAGCACATAATTGTCTGTATATCTGGCCACTGTGGCCTGATAGGGTGCTTGGTAGGGGTGAGAAAGGTCACGTCGGAAGTCCATGGCAAAATAAGCGAGGTCCTCGAGCACCACGAAGTCATACTGGGTGGCAAGTTGACCAATGCCTTGCAACTCCTCGTCGGTGAAGCAGACCCACGACGGATTGTTTGGGTTGGAATAGACAATAGCGCAGATATTGTCTTGAGCAACAATCGTTTGCAACTTATCGACCAACGCCTTACCACGATATTGGTAGATGTCGAGACCGACATGCTTCAAACCGATGACGTCGCACTGCGTGGTCTGCACGGGGAAGCCAGGTTGGATGAGCAGGACGGTATCTTTGCCCGTTCCCGAATAGGCATGATGGAGGGCGGTGAAGGTGGCAAAAGTACCTTGCATACTACCCGTGGTGGGGATGCAGCCCAGCGGGTCAATATCGACACCGATGAAGGCCTTGACGAACTCCGAGGCGGCTTTTTTGATTCGGGGGATGCCTCCGTTGGGAGGATAAATAGTGGCACAACCCTCAGCCAGAGCTTTCTGCTCGGCATCGAGTGCAATCTGCGATGGCTTCAAACCGGGCACACCCATCTCCAAGTGGATAATAGGCTCTCCGGTCTTGGCCTCCAGCGCCTTACTGAGTGACTGGATGTCACGGATGGTGGCAGTAGAAAAATCGCCGAGGTGCATCGCCTCAATCTCGGCTGAAACTATTTTGGAATCTAACATTAATTACAAAAAAAGATGGTTAGAATCGGAGTATCGGAATAGTCAGAATAATCTGAGTAATCCGAGTACTCCGAATATTCCGATAATGTCCGATAGTGCAAACTACATTACTCTTTACACTCTACTCCCTTATTTCCAATCCGTCAAGATGGTGCGCTTGTCGAGCACGTGCTTGGCCTTACCAGTAGAACGTTCGATGTTGCCGGGTTCCTTGATGTGGATGTTTGGTTTGATGCCAATCATGCTGACAATGCGGTCGTACAACGGTTTGATGAACGGCATCTGGTTGGCAGGATTGGGCGAGAAATACTCGGTGCGGAGTTCGACGTCGAGGTCGAAGGTATCCTCGTTGTTCTTACGATCGACCGTAATGAAATATTGAGGCGTGAAGACAGGGAACTCGGAAAGCACGGTTTCGATCTGTGAGGGGAAGACATTGACGCCACGGATGATGAGCATGTCGTCGGAGCGGCCCAGGATCTTACCGATGCGGACGGTGGTTCGACCACACTCACAAGGCTCGTAGATGAGGTGCGTGAGGTCGCGGGTACGGTAACGGAGTATCGGCATCGCCTCCTTGCACAACGAGGTGAAGACCAACTCGCCCTCCTCGCCAGGGGCAACGGGTTCAAGGGTTTCTGGGTCAATGATTTCGGGGTAGAACATATCCTCGGCCACATGGGTGCCGTTCTGGAACTGGCACTCGCCACCTACGCCGGGACCACTCATCTCGGTGAGACCATAGATGTCGATAGCCTTGATATGCAGTTTCTTCTCCAACTCGCGACGGATGCCCCACGTCCAAGGTTCGGCACCGAAGAAGCCGACACGCAGTTTGAGGTCTTCGGCCTTGATGTCACGACTCTGCTCAATGACCTCGGCGAGGTGCAAAGCATAGGATGGAGTGCAGCACAGACAGGTGGCACCCAAGTCCTTCATGAGCATAATCTGCTTCTCGGAGTTGCCGGCCGAGGTTGGCAACTGCACAGCGCCACGTTTGATGACACCGTCGTGCACACCCAAACCACCGGTGAAGAGACCATAGCCGTATGCCACTTGGACTACGTCGCCAGGACCGATGTCGCCCACCGCCAAGACGCGGGCAACGCATTCTGCCCAATTGTCCAAATCCGCCTGGGTGTAAGTACCCACGACAGGTTTGCCCGTCGTACCCGAAGAGGCATGGATGCGACGAATCTCACTCTGCGGAACAGCCTGCAAACCAAAAGGATACTCATCGCGCAAGTCATGTTTGGTCGTAAAGGGCAACTTGTAGATATCCTCTACACCACGGATGTCCTCGGGTTTGACACCCATGCGGTCCATCTTCTGCTTGTAGAAGGGTACGTTTTCATAACAGCGCTTCACCTGCTGGCGGAGTCGTTCACTTTGGAGAGCCGTCATCTCGTCGCGGCTCATACATTCCATTTTGGGATTGTGTATCATAAAGTTAGAAGTTTAGTTACATCAGTGTATTGAATTCGTAAGGTTGATGCGTGCGATAGGCCAAACCTGTCACACACGCCAACACTTCACCTCGTTGGTTGGTGATGCGCACATCGCAATAAGGCAGTTTGTGGTGATTGACTTGCTCGAAACATTCGGCCGAGAGGCGGTCGCCCAACTGTGCTGACTTGATGTACGAGATGGAGTTTTGTACCCCCACACTCAAGATGCCGTGACTATTGGCCACAGCGGCGAAAGCCAAGTCGGCCAATGTGAACATCACTCCACCTTGGCAGACGCCCGCCCCATTGAGGTGGCGGTCCTCGACCGTCAGTTCGGCACGGGCATAGCCCTCACGCACTTCAACCAACCGGGCGCCAATGCTTTTGGCAAAGTGGTCGGCTTGGTTCAACTTTTCGAGCAGAGTCATAAATAGCTAATGCAAAGTTACTATTATCCAATTTGCTTACAGCAATTTGGAGAGGTCTTCTTCGGCAATGAACTTCAATTTGTTGAGGATGATGGTCTCCTTCGCCTTGTCGCAAGGATCGGCACGGAAGATCATGACCCCCTTGCCGCCCAAGAGGAAGGTGTACATATACTTGATAGAGACACCGGCAGCGCTGATGACACGGATGGCGTCGGCTGCACGACCTGGTTGGTTGTCCAACTCCAGTGCCAACACATCGGTCAAGGCGACGTTGATACCTGCCTCCTTGAGAATGATGTACGCACGCGTGGGTTCACTACAGATAACTCGATAGATGCCATACTCCTGGGTATCGGCAATCGTGGTGGCAACCAACTGGATGCCAGCCTCTTTCAAGATGTCGAGCACTTTCAGCAAGGTCCCTTGCTGATTCTCGACGAATATGCTTAATTGATGAATAGTCATAGGTTGAGGTTATTAGGTTGTGAGGTTGTAAGGTTTTAAGGAGACCCCCATCCCCCTGCATAGGGGGCTTAGGTTGGAAAGGGACTCGCGACGTTTGGGTGTGGAGAATGGGACTAATGGGCAACATAAAATGCCTTTTAACTTCCAATCAACTCCAACAAAATATTAAATCTCCCTCCCTACGAGGGAGGGTCGGGGAGAGTCCTATTGGTACACCTTTCTCTTGTCCACTACACGGACGGCTTTGCCCTCGCTGACAGGCAGAGAGCCTTTCGGCACGAGTTTGACGATTGGGGTGAGCAGAATCTCGTCTTTGAGTTGGCGGGTCACCTCTTTGCGGAGCGACTCCAATCGACCATAATCGTCGGTGAAGAGTTCCTCCAGTTCGACTTCGACAGTCATGTTGTCGTTGTCCTGGTCGGTGGTCAGGGTGATGAGGTAGTTGGAAGCCAACTCCTTGAAATTCATCAGGATCTTCTCTATCTGTATCGGGAAGATATTGACGCCGCGGAGCACCATCATATCGTCCGAACGACCCTTCATTCGGTCAATGCGAATGTGGTTACGACCACAAGGACAAGTGCGACCCAGGACGCGGGTCAAGTCGCGCGTACGGTAACGCAACAACGGCATTGCCTCACGCTTGATGCTGGTCAATACCAACTCACCAATCTCACCATCGGGCACAGGCTCAAGCGTCTCAGGGTCAACGATTTCGACGATGTAGTAGTCCTCCCAGAAGTGCAGACCGTTCTGCTCCTTGCACTCGAAGCCGACGCCCGGGCCACACATCTCCGACATGCCGAACGAGTTGTACGCCTTCACGCCCAACATATTCTGAATGCGCTGACGTTGTTCCTCGCTGTGCGGTTCGGCACCGATAGCCAACACCTTGAGTTTGGTATCCTTACGAGGATCCACTCCCTGCTCCTGCATCACTTCGTAGAGACGGGTGACATACGAGGGCACAGCATGGAGAGCGGTGGTTCCGAAGTCGCGCATGAACTTAATCTGTCTCAACGAGTTACCAGCCGCAGCGGGGACGGTCAACATACCCAATCGCTCGGCACCATATTGGAAACCGAGACCGCCCGTAAACATACCATAGCCGCTGGAGTTCTGGAAGACGTCGTCGGGTCGTAATCCAACCATCCAGAGGTTACGAGCCACTTGATTGGCCCACTCGTCGAGGTCATTCTGGGTGTGCAAGATGACAGTCGGATTACCCGTCGTACCACTGGATGAGTGCAGACGCACACAGTCACGCAGGGGCACACAACTCAGTCCGAAAGGATAGTTGTCACGCAGGTCCGACTTCGTTGTGAAAGGAATACGACGGATGTCGGCCACCGAGGTGATACTCTCGGGAGTGACTCCAGCCTCCTCCAGCCGTTTCTTGTAAATAGGGTTCTTCATGCAACGCGCTGCCGTCTCTCGGAGGCGCTCCACTTGCAGTGCTTCAATCTGCTCGCGGGTCATCGTTTCGTGCTCTTTGTCAAAGTATTCGCACGAATCGTCAGGTACTGGGAATTTTATCATGGTAAGTATATATTTATAGGGAGTTAACAGGTGTTAAAGGAAGTTACCGCTTCGCTCAGTAGTTAACGGACGATACCTATTACTATGTCAATCCTTTAGACTGGCGCAAGTTTGTCCACCCGTGGTAACTATTCCCTCCCCCTATTTAACGGGGGAGGGTCAGGGAGAGGGTCATTACTGCACCGCCTGGACGCCAGCGTCGAAGGCTTTCAAGTTGGCATTGACGATGTCTTCACCCTTACGGGCAAAGACGGTGGCGATGGCACTACGGAGTTGGTCCACAGAGACAATCTCCAGGTAAGGAGCCGCCATACCGAGCAGCACCATGTTGGCACCACGCATGTTGCCACAATCCTTAGCGACGGTCTCGATGTCCAGTTTCTTGACCGACGGCAGGGCGTCGAGTTCGGCATTGAGTGCCGCCTCGTCAGGGTAGTTCGGGATATTGACAAAAGGCTTACTGCTGGTGACGATTGTGCCCTTGGGCGACAGATACGCCAAGTAACGGAGGCTCTCCATGGGTTCCATAGAGATAACCACGTCGGCACCGGCCTGAGGAATGAGGTCACTCCAAATAGCCTCGGTCGAAAGGCGCAAGTTCGACTGCACGTCACCGCCACGCTGACTCATACCATGCACCTCGGCCTGTTTGAGGTTCACGCCGGCTTTCGTTGCTGCCTCTCCTATGATGGTTGCGATACTGAGGATACCTTGTCCTCCCACACCGCAAAGGATGATATCTTTTTTCATTTTAAAAAGCTATTAAAGGAAGTGAAAATGAAGTGAAATGGAAGTGACAAGGACAATGGTTGAAATCTCACACAGAGTGTAAGGAGTGGAAAAGAGTTTTTCCGACAACCTATCCCGTCTTCGGTTTTCAATTTTCAACTTTCAATTATTTTGTTGCCTTGGCTTTCGCAGCCTCCCTGGCATGTCGTGCAGCCGTCTGGATGCACTCACGACGAGGAATGATGACACTCACACCCTCGTAAGCAATCTCGTCGCGCAACAACTGCGTGATGTCGGGAATGTTCTTGGGCAATGGGGTGACCACATGGAGGTGAGCAGGATCCATACCCAAACCGAGACAGATAGCCTCGAACTTGTTGGTTCCTGCCGAGTCCTGACCACCTGTCATACCAGTGGTTAGGTTGTCGCTGATAATCACCGTGATAGGCGAGTTCTCGTTGATAGCATCCAACAATCCTGTCATGCCCGAGTGGGTGAAAGTAGAGTCGCCAATCACAGCAATGGCAGGACGCAGACCGGCGTCGGCGGCACCCTTGGCCATGGTGATGGAGGCACCCATATCGACGGTGCTGCTCAATGCCTTGAAAGGTGGCAACGCACCCAAGGTGTAACAACCGATATCGCCGAACACGCGTGCATCGGGCATCTCGTCAATGATCTGACGCAGAGCGGCATAGACGTCGCGATGTCCGCAACCTTGGCACAACTGCGGAGGTCGCGGAGCCAAGTTCTTGGCGGGGTCGAAAGCAGGTCCTGCTGGTTTGCCCAAAGCCTTAGCCACACAGTCGGGGGTCAACTCTCCGGTGCGTGGCAGGTCTCCTGTCAATCGACCCTTGACGACATAGCCGGTACCCAACAACGCCTTGACATCCTGCTCAACCACCGGTTGACCATCCTCAACGACAAGGATAGCATCATTCTCGTCGGCCAATGCCTTGATCTTACTCTCGGGCAAAGGATATTGCGAGATTTTCAAGATGTTACCATCGTTGCCGATAGCCTCCTTGACATAGTTGTAGCCGATACCGCAAGCGATGATACCGAGTTTCTTGCCGCCCTTCTCGACCTTGTTGAAGACCGACTTCTCCGAAGCCTCGATCATCTGACTCTGCTTACCGAGCAACACCTCATATTTCTTACGCGCGATGCCTGGCAGCAACACCCACTGGTCGGTAGAAGGGTTCATGGGGTTGGTGTCACGCACCTCACCGATCTCCACGGCGGCACGGGAATGCGCCAAACGAGTCACGACACGCAACAGGACCGGTTCCTTGATGGCCTCGCTATAGTCGAAAGCCTTGGCCATCACGTCATAACACTCTTGCTGGTTGGATGGCTCGAAGATAGGAATCAAGGCAAACTTACCATAGAAACGGGAGTCCTGCTCGTTCTGGCTGGAGTGCATCGAAGGGTCGTCGGCAGCCAATACCACCAATCCTCCATGTACACCCGTGACAGCCGAATTGACAAATGCATCGGCACACACGTTCATACCCACATGCTTCATGCAGACCAGAGCACGTTTGCCGGCATACGACATCCCGAGGGCAGCCTCCATAGCTGTTTTCTCGTTCGTGCACCAGCGACTATGAATGCCGCGCTCCTTGGTCAAAGGGTGACTCTGAATAAACTCAGTTATCTCGGTCGATGGCGTACCCGGGTAAGCATACACGCCACTCAAACCGGCATGTATGGCGCCCAATGCAATGGCTTCATCGCCTAACAGTAATTTCTTCATATCATAGGGTTAATTAAATTCAATATATTTATAATATAGGAGTTAATCGGAGTTAAAGGGAGTTAACAGGCTGCGCCTGTGGAGTTAACGGACGATAGAACCTGTGACAAATAGTAGCTAACTACTTTACTCTTTACTCATTACACTCTACTCTCTAAGGAGGGATGCATCCCTCCTCAGAACGCCACCTGCGTCTGCACTTGGATGCGGTGCGTAGGGTCTTTATATTGCCAACTGTCGCTCCAGGTGTATTGCAACTGGATGCGGCAATTACGATAGAACCAATATTGCAACCCAGCTACGAGGTTGGTCTGCTCCTTGTCATAATGGGGATCGTATTCCCCATTAGCTTTAACATAATGGATATCACAGTTGTAATTGAAGTAGTCGTAAGAGGCTACCCAATCCCACTGTCCAGCAATAGGACCCGAACCTGTAACATATCCGCCACGCGAAACATTGTCTTTGTCCTTACCGACCAACCATTCACCACGGAGAGTCATACTGCGGTTCTTCCAATGGTCATTGGGACCACCCTTATATTCAACACCTGCGGTCCAACGGTCGCGGCGATAGGTCTCGCCTGGCGCAATGGTATTTGTATTTATGGCATACTCGTAGCCATAGCCAGAACCATAGCCATAGCCGTAACCATAACCATAGCCATTACCATTAGCATAATAATTACTCTGAGTATCGTAATACGAATAACTCTTTGCCGTAGCATAACCCTTCTGTGCCGATACTACGAAGCGGAAGTTATCCCATGGACGCCAGTCCAACTTGACGATGACATCTTTCTTGTTGTCCATGTCTTTCTTGTTGATGCCCGTACCATTCATCAACTCCAGGTTATAGCGCAACTTGCCATCGAGGAGTTCGCCGTAGAGGTCGATGCCGAGGTCACGACCATAGTTTATTCCGAAGAGGGGGTCGCTGCCACAACCGGTCAAGTAAGTGACACCCTGACTGCATACGTCCACCAATTCGAGCACCACCGGCGAGAGTGGATTCTCCATCGAGAGTTGGTTCTTGAACTGACCGAAACGCAACGTCATCTGCTTCCCCTTGGTGATACGGAAGTCGGTATAGAACTCCTGCACCTGACTGTTGAAGTCGGTCATGAAGAGGAACGACCAGCGGTCGGTGATTCTTGCCTTGGCCCAAAGCAGCGTGCGTTTCAGGTCCAACGTGTTGGTTTTGGTACCATCAATATTCGAATAAGTATATCCTGCCTGGGCATAGCCGTTGACAGTGATACGTTCTTTCAGTTCCTTGTTCCAGTCAATGTTGTTTTCATCTTGTGCCGCTGCGGGCAAAACGGTGCAAGCCAGCAAGGGCAGCAATACTTTAAAATTCATAACCACTAAAATTAAACTACTAAATATTATATGTCAATTTTCAATTCTCTCTTTTCAATTTTCAACTTTCACTTTTCTCGTAACACTTAAATATATTATTTATAGTGGCTTCCTTCAGTTTCGGCGTGAACCACGAAACCACAGGGACGACCACAAAACCGCCCACCATGGCCACGGCACCACAGTCGATAGGGTTCATCAACGCATTGCCCAACATCATGTTCACCAACGTCAGACCCACGCCCCAGATGAAGCAGGCCCAGACAGCGGCTTGGGTGACACCCTTCCAATACAGACCTAACAGGAAAGGAGCCAAAAAAGCACCTGCCAACGCACCCCATGAGATACCCATCAGTTGGGCAATGAACTGCGGCGGATTGAGCGCAATCATCAGCGAGAGCACAATGAAGAAGACGATCAACACGCGCATTATCACCACCTTACGACGCTCTTTCCGCTCGGCCACCTGATCGTCGATCTCACCTTGCGGAGCCTCCTCCTCGTCGGCACGCTTGTCGCGGTAGATGAGGTCAAGCGTCATGGTCGATGACGAGGTCAGCACCAACGACGCCAACGTGCTCATCGAGGCACTCAGCACCAACAGGACCACCAGGGCAATCAAGGCATCGGGCAAATGTTCCAACATCGAGGGCACGATGCTGTCGTAGGCATATTTCTTGCCGCCGATGATGGCCGGTTCCTCAAACAGTCGACCGAAACCGCCCAGGAAGTAACAGCCGCCTGCCACGACAATGGCGAAAAGGGTCGAGATGATGGTGCCGCGGCGTATTGCCCCCTCGTCCGAGATGCTGTAGAACTTACCCACCATCTGCGGCAATCCCCATGTGCCCAGCGAGGTCAACACAATGACGCCCAACAGGCTCATCGCATTCGGACCCCAGCACGAGGCGAAGTCGCCTGATTGGAAATGGGCAAAGAGTCCGGCCTTGTCCGACTGGAGGTCGAACTCGGTCGGCACCTGCTGCGCCATCTTGTGCATCGCCTCGGTGAGTCCACCTTGGCCATTGAGCACCACCGCAATGACGGTCACGATGCCGAACAGCATGATGATGCCCTGGATGAAGTCGTTGATAGCCGTGGCCTTATAACCACCCAGGATGACATAGACGGCAGTCAACACCGCCATAATCATGGCACAATATTCGTAGGGGACACCGAAACCCATCTCAAAGAGTTTCGAGATGCCCATATAGACGCCTGCGGTATAGGGAATGAGGAAGACGAAGGCAATGACCGAAGCCGTAACGCGCAGTCCCTGACTGTGATATCGTGTTCCAAAGAAGTCGGGCATGGTGCGACTCTGTATGTGCTGTGTCATCAGTCGCGTCCTCCGCGCCAATATCAACCACGCCAACAGCGAACCGATCAAGGCATTGCCAATGCCTATCCACGTAGAGGCCACACCATATTTCCATCCGAACTGACCTGCATAACCCACAAAGACCACCGCCGAGAAATAGGAGGTGCCGAAAGCAAAAGCAGTCAACCAACCCCCCACGGAGCGTCCGCCCAAGACGAATCCATCTACACTCTTGGTCGATTTCCTCGAATAAATGCCCACGCCAATCATTATTCCAAAGAACAAGACGGTCAGCAGTATTTTTATAAGCATTTTATTACTTTTTGTAAATTAGTTTTTCATCATATCGGCGCAAATTTAATAAATAATTTTGATATACCCTACAAAAAGTAAGAAAAACAGGTCATTTTTCACTAAAAATGTTGGCAATTTACCATTTTTTATCGACAACTTGCAACTTTGCTCTCCAAACAAGGATTATTTTTCCTCTCAGAACTTACAACCATCAAAGGTCGCGCTTCAGGAATTCGCGCAAATGCAGATGCAGGATGCCTTGGTAATTGGCCTCTGTCAGAAGCGGGTTCATCGAAACTACCATCTTGGGATGATTGTTCGGAATAGCCAACAAGTTACCGAACTCACGACGCTCGGTGGCCTCATCGGCAATCAGATAAGAAGCTTGCACATAGAGCGTGCGGTCTTCTTTTTCAGCCACAAAATCAATCTCGGCACTATTCAGTTGTCCGACGCGCACGCTCCATCCCTGTCGTAACAAGTGCATGAAAACCACATTCTCTATTCGCTTCTCGATGTCGTTCGTCTGACCGCTTCTCGACAAGAGGTTACGGATACCCAAATCCTCGAAATAGTATTTCTCGTTATTCTCCAACAACGATTTGCCATGTATGTCATAACGATAGACCCGATAAGTCAAGAACGAGTTGGTGTAATAGGTCAAATAGTTGTTGATCACCTGGGGCGAAATGTTCTCTCCCTGCGAGCGCATGTATTTCATAATGCTGTTCGGCGACATCAACTTGCCAATGTTGTCTCCCATGAATTTACCCAAGTTGAGCAAAAAAGGAATATTACGAACCTGTTCGTGCTGTATGACATCCTTCAGCACGACGGTGTCATAGACGCTTCGCAGATAATCGGAAATCTGCTGCTTATTCTCCAAACCCAACACAGGCAAGAAAGGTAAAGCCCCCCAGGTTAGATACTTTTCCAGAGCATCGTCGCTATCCGCAAGACCATGGAACTCCAAAAACTCCAGATAACTCAAGGAGTGAATGGGAACCTCGATGTAACGGGCAGAAAGCTGGGTGCTCAGGTCACTGGACAACATCTTGGCATTGCTTCCTGTGATGATGACCTCGGTATCGGGTTTCTTTATCCAACTGCGCACGGAATGTTCAAACTCCCGGATGTCCTGTACCTCATCTATGAAGATGTAGTTATGCTTCCCCGCCTTGAAATGAGCATCCAAATATTGATTGAGTTCCGCCGACGAAGTAATGCCATCAAAGAGATGATCTTCCTTATCTATATAGATGACATGGTTATCACGATGTTTGGCTGCTCGGTCGGCCACCATCCGGAGGCACATACTTTTCCCGACTCGTCTTTGTCCAGTCAGAACTATGACAAGCCCCTTGCCCAACCATTGTTCTATCTTCTCGACGTACTGGCTTCTTTCTATCAACTTCATAATCAATCAGCTTTTAGTGTATCGCAAAGGAACAAAATAATAGAGACACCTGCAAATTATTACAAAGAAAAATCTAACTTATACTTTAGATTTTTCTCTATTTTCCGAATTTTCTAACTTATACTTTACAAAAACCGACTACTATTGAGGTATTCTTCCCTCGCTCAGATGGCCTCCCCGAGAAAGACACCGCAGGAGATGGTAGTGTACAAACGAGGCGACGGCTATTTTCTCCGCAAAGGGAAAGAATGACGGCAAGAGATAGCACTTTTTCGGTCAAAATCACCCTTTTCCCTCCGTATCATTTGGTGGATTGAAGAATCTGCCGTATCTTCGCGGACAAAATAACCGAAAAACTAACTATGGACTATAAGAAAATCATCAACCCCTACGTAGGCATGGCAGGTTACAACTGCTTTGCCTGTTCGCCCGACAACCCCATCGGCCTCCACCTCTCGTTCTACGAGGACGGCGACGACATCGTCTGCCATTGGAAACCCAACGACAACTACACCAGCTGGATCAATACCCTGCACGGTGGCATCCAGGCCTTGCTTCTGGACGAAATCTGCGGTTGGGTAGTGGCGCGCAAAGTCAAGACCGGTGGCGTAACCACCAACATGGACCTTCGCTACCGCCACCCCGTCACCACCAACGGCCAAGAGATAGAGGTACGCGCCCGCATCCACGAGCGCAAGCGTAACCTCATTGTCATCGATGCCACCCTCGCTGACGGCGACGGCAAGATCTGCACCGAGGCCACCTGCACCTATTTCACGTTCTCGCAGGAGAAGTCAATCCGCGAACTGGCCTACCGCGACTGCCACGTGGAGGGCGAAGAAGTTTGACCCTCCTATGCACGTCCTTTGACCCACCTATGCACGTCCTTATGCCGCCCTTTACCTTCCGTCATTTTTCCCTGGACCTTCTCCCTTTTTGCTACCTTTAAAAGGGAGAAAGAAGGCAGAAGGTCAACAAAACAAACAGGTAGGCAAAAGGGGAACAAGATACCATCATAAAGCCGTCGTTACTGAGGCAGCGACACCTTTTCCCCACCACATCTATCCACCGACTTATCAACATCGGGGGGAAAACGTTGTGGATAACTGTGGATAACCCAACCTCTCCTGTTGATAACTCCGTGGATAACCCTGTCGGACAGGAGTTATACACACCGATGGTGGATAAGTCGAACCCAAGAGAAATGCGACACCACCGAAGAGAAAAATACGTCCTATGTTACATATTTTAACGAAAATGTAACGAGGGCGTTTTTTTTATTGCGAAAGTAGCTGTAACTTTGCACCGCGATTTAGAAACTTAATTGACTAACTAGGCATAACGAACCGAAAACACTGCCTAAACTAATTATCTTACAACGAACATGAAGCAAACTATTACTTATGCCGCCGTGGCACTGACTGCACTGTTGAGTGCATCGGCAACAGCACAAGACAAACTCTACGCCGACGAGTTCCCGTTGGGCGACGTGACCCTCCTGGACGGACCATTGAAGCATGCCCGTGACCTCAACATCGAGACATTGTTGAAGTACGACTGCGACCGTCTGTTGGCCCCCTACCGCAAGGAGGCTGGGTTGGAACCGAAGGCCAAGGCCTATCCCAACTGGGACGGACTGGACGGACACGTGGGAGGTCACTACCTGACGGCAATGGCCATGAACGCTGCCACGGGCAACGAGGAGTGCCGCCGCCGCATGGAGTACATGATAAGCGAACTCCAGGAGTGCGCCGATGCCAACAACAAGAACCATCCCGACTGGGGCAAAGGCTACGTGGGCGGTATGCCGAACAGCGCCAACATCTGGTCGAACTTCAAGAAGGGTGACTTTCGCGTCTATTTCGGTTCGTGGGCACCTTTCTATAATCTGCACAAGATGTTTGCGGGTCTGCGCGACGCTTGGCTCTATTGTAATAATGAGCAGGCCAAGAAGCTCTTCCTGGGCTTCTGCGACTGGGCCATCGACCTCACCGCCAACCTGTCGGACGACCAGATGGAACAGATGTTGGGCAACGAGCACGGCGGCATGAACGAGGTGTTGGCCGATGCCTATGCCATCACGGGCGACAAGCGTTATCTGGATTGTGCCAAGCGCTTCTCGCACCGCCGCTTGCTCACACCGATGTCGGAGCGATTGGACAACCTGGACAACATGCACGCCAATACGCAGGTGCCGAAAGTGGTTGGTTTTGAGCGCATTGCAGAACTATCGAGCAACGAAGCCTACCACACGGCGAGCATCAACTTCTGGGAGATTGTGACCGAGGAGCGCTCTCTTGCCTTTGGCGGAAACAGCCGTCGCGAGCACTTCCCCAGCAAGGAGGCGTGCGTCGATTTCATCAACGACATTGATGGTCCGGAAACCTGCAACACCAACAACATGTTGAAGTTGACCGAGGACCTGCACCGCCGCAATCCCGAGGCCCGTTTTGCCGACTACTACGAGTTGGCCACCTTCAACCATATCCTGTCGAGCCAGCACCCCGAGCACGGTGGATACGTCTATTTCACTCCCGCCCGTCCACGCCACTACCGTAACTATTCGGCTCCGAACGAGGCGATGTGGTGCTGCGTCGGCACCGGCATGGAGAACCATGGCAAGTATGGTCAGTTCATCTACACCAAGGTGGCTGATGCGTTGTATGTCAACCTCTTTGCTGCATCGGAACTGAACTGGCAAGAGCGCAAACTGAAACTCCGTCAGGAGACGCAGTTCCCCTACGGCGAGTCGAGCCGCATCACCGTGACCGAAGGCAAGGGACAGTTCAAACTCATGGTGCGTTACCCAGGTTGGGTGCGTCCCGGCGAGTTCGCGGTCACGGTCAATGGTCAGCCGGTGGCATTGACCAGCGGCCCTTCTTCTTATATTAGTATTGAACGCAAATGGAAGAAGGGAGATGTGGTCGAAGTGAACTTCCCGATGCACAGCAGTGTCAAGTACCTGCCCAACTTACCTAAATATATTGCCCTGATGCACGGTCCTATCCTGTTAGGCATGAAGACGGGCACCGAGAACCTCTGGCATCTCATTGCCGACGACAGCCGCTTCGGCCAATATGCCGGTGGCAAGAAACTGCCTATAGATCAGGCTCCTATCCTGATCAACGACGACATCGAAGGCATTGCCAATCAGTTGAAACCTATCGAAGGCAAGCCTTTGCACTTCACGCTGGAGACCAAGATGGAAAACGGTATTCACAACGAAATTCAGCCATTCTTCGAGATTCACGATTCCCGCTACATGATGTACTGGTTGGCGCTGTCGGAGAAGAGCTACAAGGGCTATCTCGATAACCTCGCCAAGCAGGAACAGGAGCGACAAGAGTTGGAGGCACGCACCGTCGATAAAGTACAACCAGGTGAACAGCAACCGGAAACGGACCACAAGATGGAGACCGACCACTCGTGGACGGGCAATACGAACGATGTCTTCTACCGTGACGCCCGTAACG
>JAEEGG010013520.1_pt1 | contig 17445 bp, 13 predicted proteins | sample 9134161 | NCBI WGS metagenome assembly JAEEGG01 (sample SAMN16246543, study PRJNA631951) | gut metagenome | biome: gut microbiome; feature: rumen; material: CR-attached | host: Bos | place: Iran: Karaj | collected 2018-10 | reverse complement strand
TGGCCTTCTACGTCCGCCCGACCTGCCGCGTGAATCCGTGGGCGGAGGCGATACACGGCCTGTCGGACGAGTTCCTGTGCGAACACGGCATCGCGCCGGAGGAGGCGATGCGCCAGTTCTTCGACTTCCTCGGCAAGGACGCGCTGCTCGTCGCCCACAACGCGACCTTCGACCTGCGGATGCTCCGCATGGAATGCGCCAAGTTCGACCTCTGCTTCACCTGCGAGGGCATCGACACGTGCGACACGCTCGCGCTTTCGCGGAGGCTGCGCAAGGACCTCCCGAACCACCGGCTCGCCACCCTGGTCGAGGAACTGGGCGTCGACGGTGTCAACAGCCACGACGCCCTCGACGACACCCTCGCCTGCGCGGGGGTGTTGTTCAAACTGCTGCCGGCCACTAGGAAAATCTCTGAGGCATTGTCTTTGTAAGGCCAGCATTCGCGTCCTTTTGATACAATACTAGCATGAATCCAAAGATGATAATCCCCGCAGGCGCGCCAAAGGCAGTGGCCTTGGCCGCAGATGAGTTCGCCAAGTACTGGAAGCTTGTAACTGGGCGTGATTTCGCAGAAAAGGCCGATGCTGTGGTCTATTTCCAAGTCGATTCCGCGTTGGACTCCGCGCATGACGAATACCGCGTTCGAAGCGTCGCGGACGGACTTGAGTTCACCGGCTCAAACGGGCGCTCCGTCTTCTACGCGGTCTACGACTTCTTCGAGCGGCGCGCCGGATGCCGCTGGTTCTGGGACGGCGATGTCGTTCCCCATCGCGACGAGATCGATCTAGTCGGCCTCGACGTCCGCGAGAAGTCGCGTTTCGAATACCGGGCCATCCGCTATTTCGCCCACCGTGGCCTCACGCGCTTCCAGGCGGAGCACTGGGGACGCAAGGAGTGGAAGCAGGAGATCGACTGGTGCCTCAAGAGCCGCCTCAACTGCTTCATGCCGCGCATCGGCATGGACGACACCTGGCAGAAGGCCTTCCCGGACATCGTCGGCTATCCGACCCCCGACGACCCCGCCGACGACAAAATGGGTGGCTTCGACAACCGCGCCCCGTTCTGGGATCTCCGCCACAGGGGCGAACTCCGCAAGTTCTTCACGGAGTACGCCTTCGACCGCGGACTGATGATCCCGACGGACTTCGGAACGATGACGCACTGGTACGCGCGCACGCCGGTCTCTTTCCTCGAGGCGAAGAATCCGCCCTTCCTGCCGCAGTCCAACAACAACTACAAGCAGCGCACGGGACTCGTCTGGGACGTTTTCCAGGGCGAGTGGGCGGACGACTACATCCACCTCACAGAGGCCTTCATCAACGCTGGCTACGGCAGCCCGGACCTCCTCCACACAATCGGCCTTGGCGAGCGCATGTGCTATGACGACCGGGCGAAGAACCTGAAGCTCAAGAAGGATGTTCTCGCCCTCATGACGAAGAAGGCCCTCGCCAAGTATCCCGACTCGAAAATCCTCCTCGCCGGATGGGACTTCTACAGCACTTGGAATCCCGACGAAGTCAAGACGCTCGTCGCCGAGCTCGACCCCGAGCGGACAATCATCTGGGACTACGAGGGCGAGGTGGCGCCGGGAAGCGACAACAGCGGTTGGTCCTACCCGGAACGCAACTTCACGAACTGGGGCGTTGTCGGCAAGTTTCCGTACACCTACGGCGTCTTCCTTGCCTACGAGTGCGCCCTCGACATCCGCGCGCACTACGGCATTATCGAGGAACGCGAGAAGATCGTCGCCGCCGACCCCTTCTGCAAGGGCTACATCCTCTGGCCAGAATCAAGCCATACAGACACCTTCCTTCTCAGCTACTTCACGACAAACGCCTGGCAGCCCGGCCACGGACACGAGACGCTCCTTCCGGTCTTCTGCCGAGACCGCTATGGTGAAAAGGCGGCGGTCTTCGAACCCATCTGGCGAAAGACCCTTCCGATTTCCCAGCTTCTGGGCTGGTGGGACAACTGGGGACACGAACTCCTCTCCTGGCTCGGCACATACCGCCAGGGGCACAGCTTCGAAGAGGACGAGGGCATTCTCTCCGCGGTTCCGGGAATCTTCTCCGACCTTGCCGCAATCACGCCCGAAGACGACTTCCAGCGGCGCGACATCGTCGACATCGCGCGTACCGTGGGCGACCGTCTGGCCATCTGGACGCGCCATCGCCTCTTGAAGGCATTCGCAGACTGGTGCGGCGGCGCGGAAGATGCGGATGCCGTCCGCTTCTGGTGCGGGCGTTTCCTTGAAATTGTCAAGGCGAACACGGAGATTCTCGCGCTGCACACCGACTTCTCGCTTTGCGAGTCGCTCGACCGCCTTGCCGAGGAGGCGCCGATATTCAGCCGAGACTTCGGCAAGGTCCTGTTCGACAACGCCTCCAACGCCTATTGCCGCTCACACCAGTACGAAATGGCCGCAGGATGCTACATTCCGTTTGCCGAAGCCTTTGTCCGCGAGGTGTTGCGCCGGGTCGAGGCCGGGGAACGCGAGCGCCTTCCCGACGAATGGGCGGCGAAGACCCGCGAGTCCTGTCTCGACGATTTGAAGGGTAGGGGAATCGAGGCGTACCGTCCGTCATCGTTACGGACGGCGGACGACTACCGCCGCGTTCTGACAACGGCCTTCGCCACGGCTGAAAAGATCTTCAGGAGGATTGTTTCATGAACATCGGAACACTTTTGCGCTGCGGCCAGATCACGGAGGGGCGGGTCGCCTTTTTCCGCGAGGTCGGGCTGGACTGCTTCCAGATCGCCGGCGTCTACGAGGACTGGCTGGCGTCCACTCCCGAGGCGCGAAGGGCCTCGGACGGATTCTTCGAACTCTTCGGGAAGTACGGCATGACCGTGCCGACCATGTTCCTTTCGTACGCGGGGCAGTGGGACAATCCCAAGGCCGGCTTCGGCCTTGTCCCCGTCCCGACCCGAAGCGAAAGAATGGTCGTTTCCTGCCGCCAGATGGAGTGGGCCGCCCGCTACGGCATCAAGCTCATCACCTGCCACGCGGGCATCCTCCCCGAGGAAAGGGACGATTTCTACATCCGTTTCGTCACCGACATGAAGCAGCTTATCCGATTCGCGGCGGCCTTCGGCCAGGAGTTCCTCTTCGAGACCGGAACCGAAACGCCGGAAAACCTGCTGCGGCTGCTGGAAGACCTGGGCGAACCCAACGCCGGCATCAACTTCGACCCCGCCAACCTGCTGATCTACAACAACGGCGACCCGGCGGAACTGCTGGACAAGCTCGGCGACCGCATCAGGGTCGTCCACTGCAAGGACGCGAATCCCCCCGCCGACGGGGCGACCCGGGGCCGCGAGACGCCCCTCGGCAAGGGCTCCACCCACTTCACGGCGCTCCTCAGGCGCATTGTCGATTCGGGATTCCGCGGCCCGCTCATCATCGAGAGGGAAATTCTCGACGAAGCGGAGCAGAAAAAGGACATCGCAGAAGCCGTCCAGCTTTTGAACTCAATCACGAAATGACCGCCAACGACAAGCAACGAGGTGCCACTATGAACAAAATCCCGACCTGCGTCGCATCCTACTCCTTCCACGGTCTGCTCGGCCGCGGCGAATGCGACGTCTTCCGCTATCTCGACATGCTCCGCTTCCGCTACAACGTGCGGTACGCGGACATCTGGACTGGCTTCCTCCCGTCCTTTGACGATGATTTCATCGGTAAGGTGCGAGGCGCGCTCGAACGAAACGAACTGACGCTCGCGAACCTCTGCGTCGACGGCCCGCACGTCTGGATGGACGACGCGGAAGAGCGCGCCGCCCACCGCAGACAGATGCTCGACATCATCCGTGCCGCCTCGAAGCTCGGCGCGAAGACAATCCGCGTCGACTTTGGCGGCACCAACGGGCACACGATGCCGGCCGAGGCCTTCGACTACATCGTGGCGACCTACCGCGAGTACGCCCGGATATGCGGCGACCTCGGCATGAAGGTCGGCCCCGAGAATCACTGGGGCTGGGACCGCGTGCCCGAGTACCTCGAGTCCGTCAAGAACGCGGTGGACTCGCCAGCCTACGGGCACCTCTACCACCTTCGCAACTTCTTCGACGAACCCGAGCGGGGCGAGGCCCTCTGCATCTCGTACGCGATGCACACCCACATCCACGCCGACTCCATGCCCTACGCCAAGGAGGTGCTGCGCCGCCTCGCGAACGCGGGCTACGAAGGGGTCTTCTCCGTCGAGCACCATTCGGGCGAACTCGAGCCGGAGCGCGTCGACTGGCAGCTCGCCACGCTGCGCGGCATCCTCGCCGAACTCGACGCCGAAGGCTATGACAACCCCGCAAAACCATCCTTCTTCGAGGGCGTCTACGGAAAGAAGTGAGGAAAAAATGGCAAAGGACAAAATCCGCGTGGCCCTCGTCGGGGTCGGAATAATCGGCGAATCGCACATTCAGACCTACCGCAACATTCCCGAAGCCGAGATTGTCGCGATCTGCGACATCGACGAGGCCCGCCTCAACGAAATCGGCGACCGCTACGGCATCGCCCGGCGCTTCACCCACATCGGCAAGATGCTGCAGGAGGACGACATCGACGCGGTCGACGTCTGCCTCCACAACAACCTGCACGCGCCGGTGTCGATTGCCGTCATGCGCGCCGGAAAGGACTGCTACTGCGAGAAGCCGATGGCGGGCTCGTTCTTCGACGCCTGCGCGATGTACCGGGCGATGGAGGAGACCGGTCGCAAGCTGCACATCCAGCTCGCCTTCCTCTACTCCAAGGAGACCAAGGCCGCCCGCCGGTTCATCGAGGCGGGCGAACTGGGGCGGCTCTACCACATGCGCTCCTACGGCTTCCGCCGGCGCGGCAGGCCCTTCGTCGACGGCTACGCCCGAAAGGAGTTCGTCAACACGGCGACCTCCGGCGGCGGCGCGCTCTTCGACATGGGCGTCTACCACATTTCCCAGCTGCTCTGGCTGGCGGGCCTCCCGAAGCTCGAGCGGGTCTGCGGACACACCTACGCCGAAATCGCAATGGACGAGGGACGCCGGCAGGAGAGCGGCTACAACGTCGAGGAGCTCGGCGTCGGACTGGCCACCTACGAGGGCGGACTGTCGATGGACATCCTCGAATCCTGGGCGGTTCACGGACGGCCCTTCCCGTCCTCCGTCATGATGGGTTCCGAGGCCGGTATCTCGCTCAACCCGCTCATGATCCATTCGCGCAAACACGACCTCGAGACGGACACCACCGTCGACCTCGGCGTGATGGACTACCTCGACCACACCGTCTACGCCGCCACCGCGCATTTCGACAACTCCCAGCAGCACTGGATTCACGCCCTGCTCGGACGCTGCGAGCTGATCCCCACGGCGAAGATCGCGCTGGAGACGCAGCGGGTCCAGGAGGGCATCTACTTCTCCGAGAAGCTCGGGCGCGAAGTCACAGCCGACGAGATCGCGAAACTCTCAGTATCGAGAGCGCTTGAAATCCCGAATCTCTAGACGAGACGCGTCGCCGTTGGAATCGGGATTGAGCGGGTCTGTGCCGTTCTGCACCTCGTAGCCGTCCACGAGGCCGTCGCCGTCGGTGTCCGCGTCGTGCGGGTCGGTGTGGTAGCGCTTGACCTCCTCCCAGTCGGTGAGACCGTCGTCGTCCGTGTCGCCTGAACCGTCACTCAAATCGCCTATGTAGGCGATTTTGAGGGTTGAAAGGTTGAAAGGTTGAAGGGTTGAAAGGTTGTTCGTCAGCGAAGGGTCTTGAAAGGTCAGAAGGTCTTGAAAGTCGGAAAGTCCGAAGGTCAAGGCCGCGCCATTTCGGAAGAGACCGATGCCGGTGAAGTTAGTCTGGGCGGGGTTGTAGCGGTACGTCACCTCGCCGTTCTCGTGAAACTCGGCCTGGAACGACACCGGTTGCGAAACGTCGCGCTCCAGTCGCGCCCCCTCCCATGTGACGACGCGGGAGCCTTTGTCCGTCGTCGCGGTCCAAATCAGCGAAGGCATGAAGTCGGGCCACATGCTCGCGGGCAGGAAGCCGTATGCCCCCTGGAGCGGGGCGTACACGGTTATGTTCGAGTAGACGGATGTCTGCGCCAGCTCCTGTATGGGCACGCCGGGGGCCGGGGAGCGCAGCGTCACCGTGCCGTCGGTGTGAATCCACACGGGGTTGCCGAGGTCGAGGCCGTCGCGCGCCAGCCTGTTCGTGTAGGCGTCGAAGTACCAGCCGCCGTCGTCGTGCGCGCCGCGCTTCGCTATCCCCTCGGCAAGCTGCGCGTTCTCAGGCATCGTGAGGTCGTGCGTCTCGTTGGTCCCGACGGTTGAAACGGCGTAGTCCGTCAGCCGCTCGCTTGAAGTGAATATGTTGGTGCAGAGCGACCCCACGGCCCCGCCTAGTGTGCGCATCCCCTCGCCAATGTGGCCGCCGAGGATCTTGTCCGCGCCGTAGGCCACGGCCGTCAGGACGAAGACCGTCACGAGGCATCGCATGAGCCGCGAGGCCCCGCGCCACCACGCAACCAGAGGCGCGTATACGCCGCGACGATGCTGGGCGCGCGCAATCGCGACCACGCCGAGGGTGGCCAGAAGCAGTATGAGGTAAGGGAGAATGTGTTTCATCGCATTATGAGCTGCGTGCCGTCGGGCGACGAGCACACTTCAAGGCTTTCCTGTGGCGGCGCACAGCCCCTGGTCATGACGCGCAGCATGTTCCACGAGGCCGCAGGCGGCAGGGCCATGCCGAGTGGGCTTGGCAGAATGGGGACGCCGCAGTCAAGGAGCGATAGTTCTCGAATCGAGTCGTTTGGACGGATGCCCAGCCTGAGCGTCAGGGTCTTGCGCGCATCGGCGGTTGCCGGGAGCATCTCCACGCGATTGGTGAGACCCGGCGCGTCGAGGAACCAGCAGCCGCAATCCCACCCGAACCGTAGCGATGCCTCGGCGGTGGACAGACTGCCGTTTGCCGGGGCCGTATCCGCGCCGACGGCGATCTCCACGCAATTCGAGGCCCCCGCGTCCAGCGAGAGCGAGACGGAAAACGAGCGGCTAACGTCCCAGGCAGTGAAGGCGATGTTGGTTGAGGCCTCAGTGTCCGCGAACGCTGATGAAGGAAGCGTCGGCGGAGCGATTCGCTCTGCTAATGCAACGGTGGCAACAAGGGCAAATGTCAAACTGTGGATGAAAGATTTCATGGCATTATTTTACCAAAAAGCAGTTTACAGGGATTGATCTACGCGTTCCCCTTGGCTCGGTTGTGGGTCTTGCAGAGCATCTGGCAGTTGGCCTCGCTTGTATCACCGCCTTTCGACCATGCCGTCACATGGTCGGCCTCCATCTCCTTGAAGTCGTAGATGCGCTTTGCGTTTGCGGCATGGCCGATGGCGCACAACGGGCAATTCGAGACGCCCTTGGACTTGGCTTTCTCCTTTTGCCTCCTATACGCCCTTTTCGCAATCTCGGGGCTGAAGATTCGGATCTTGAGAAGCCTGGGATCCGTTTCACCACCAAGGACATATTCAAAGATGTTACGGGCGTTCGTGATCTTCTTGTCCTCGGCGTCGGCGAAGAGCACCTCAATGCGTCCCCAAACCTTGTCGGGGTCGTAGGGATTGCCATGGAACTGCTCGTAAAGCCGCCCCCACTCAAGTCCGCACATTTCCGACCTGGTGTCCTTGAACACGCCACCAAGCCATGCGATGACGCTCTCGAAGTAACGTGTCAGCTCCGTGATGTCGGGGTTGTAGCGGTGGTCTTTCAGGTATTGCCTGACATTTCCCTTCGACACCCAGTCAAGTGCTTCGGCCAATATCATCTGTCGCTTCTCGTCACCGGCGACAAATCTTTTCCATTTCTGCATGTTCGCGTTCGACGAGTTGCTGAACACGGCTTTCGCCGCCGTGACGAATGGTCCCGAATACGTCGCGTTCAGGAGTTCCTGCTCGTTGAGGGGTTTGCCAGCAATGTTTATTGTCCTAAACCAATCCTTGATTTCAGCCTCGGGATCGTCGCCCTCTCCCTCGCAGATGTAGATTGTTAAAGGCGTATTCAGTAGCCATCCGTGGTGCGACGGGTCGAACTTGTGCGGATCTCCGTTGGCGTCAATCACATCAAGCTGCCCTGTCACGAAACGCCCGAAGCTTGTTATGCGTTGCTGCCCGTCCAGAACTTCGTACTTGTCCTCGCCGACTTTCAGGAAGTAGATGAGACCGATCGGGTATTTCTTCAAAAGCGACTCCACAACCGCCACGTCGTCCCTGCCGTTGGCGTAGATGTAGTTGCGCTGATACTCGGGCTGGATGACGAGCCTGCCGCTCCACCCGTAAAGCCCCCTGCCTTCAAGCGAATTGTAGGAGAAACCCTTGCAGATGTCCCCGACGGTAATGTCAGTGCGAAGTTCGGTCTTCATGTGCAGTTGACTTTCAGGTGGTGTTTATCGGTTAGGGATGGAACTTTTCGAAACCCTCGTTATGGTTTTAGCCTACGCGGTTGGAAATCATTTCTCCATGCGGTAACGTATCAAAATGCGAGCGTAGAGTTGCGTATATGGAGCTTCATCTACGAGATAGTATGTTTCCCCATCAGGCTCTTTGGTCAGTTTCAAAGAAGCTCCATCGTTCAACTTAGTGACACGCTTTCGCTTACCATTGGGCGATACCTCTATTTGTTCCGGATAAACCTTGTTAGCCGCTCCGAACCATGTCTTAGTGATTCCAACGATCTCGAACTGCTCTGGGCAATACTTGTCAAGGAATGATATTGGGACGCCCATAATGCCAGAGTAATCGCTCGGTATCGCATCGGTAAAGGGCACTTCGATGGCGTCGTAGTTGTCATATTTATTGTAACCGACGCACTTGACTTCCTTGTGGCGTGAATACTTCTTGTTGTCAGCCATCGTCATAAGTTGTAGCGGCTGGTGACGGCGTCCATGTTCAAGATTCGTGAACCATCTCACGCCCTTGACACGAATGAAACGATTTCCCTTCTCATCTACGCGCCAACCTGCCGCTTCCAGCGGGTATTCCTTTGGTACACCGAATTCGCGGTCTCCACTATGTATGCTTTCACCGAGCCACATTCTGTTGGACATGATGAGCGGAAAGACTTCCTTGTAGGTTATGGCATTCATATTGCCTATGATGAGAAAGCTTTTCCCCGCTGTGACAATCCATGTGAGAAATTCCCTAAAGAGCGAAAATGGTGGATTTGTAACGATTATGTCGGCCTCGTCGCGCAACCGACATACCTCTTCACTTCGGAAATCGCCGTCTCCTCTAAGATACTGCCATTTGATGTCGTCGTAATTAATCTTGCCGTCGCCCGTCACGTCGCGGTCGAGGACGAAAATGCGACCGCGAGATTTGTCAATGTCTCCTGCAGCCCAATCAAAGAGTACCCCGTATTTTTCGCGTTTGGTGTCAGGCGCGTAACTCGTCGAGATGAGCTTCTTCAGTCCAAGTGCAGAAAAGTTCTCCGCGAAAAAGCGGGTGAAGTTGCTCCATTCGGGATCGTCGCAGGGGAGAAGAACTGTCTTTCCCTTGAATGTGTCCGGGTCGTATTCGAGATAGGCGTTGATTTCCGCTTGGATGTCCGCATACTGGGTGTAGAATTCATCCTGTTTCGCTGTTTTTGCCTTCCGTAGCGCCGTGCTGTCCGCCATGCTTGTCTCCTGTCGTGATGCGTCTGCATCGCGGCAAGATGGATGGGGCAACGAAAAGAGCGCGTCCTCAATCCATGCCCTCACCGGAGGCCCTACCACAGGCCCGTGAATTTCGCATGGCGAGAACGCGCCCATACGGGCGCGTTCTGCTGATGGAAATTCACATGGCCAATGTGCGGGCCAATAGAAGAGACGACGAAGGAAGGTGGTAGGTTTTCCGGTGAGGCGTCGTTTAGCAGTTACGCAAGATTCAGTTGTGGTTGAAGGTCAGTCTAGAGAGATGTGGTCTCCTTGTTAGTCAAAGGCGGGAGGGCCGGGCATCGCCCCGGCCGCCGCTTGTCCAAAGTTCGTACCTTGGACGCTGGAAGTATTGTAGCGCAAAGATGTGCACCGTTGCAACGAAAATGATCGGCACCGCATGGTGCCGTCCAACTCAGAGTCCCGAGAAGGGGTTGGAGCCGAATCCCGAAGGCCCGCTCCGCCAGACCTGGCCGCCGTCGCGGTCGACCTCGCGGTTGAAACCTCCGCGTCCGTAGCCGCCGGGGCCGCGGTCGCCACGTGGCGGACGAGGACCTATCTGCGGGTTGGAGCGCGCGGAAAGAGAGATGCGCTTGCGGGGGACGTCGACTTCGAGGACCGTCACCTTGAGCTTCTGCCCGACCTTCACGACTTCGGCCGGGTCGCGGACAAAGCGGTCGGAGAGCTGCGAGACGTGGACAAGTCCGTCCTGATGCACACCGATGTCGACGAAGGCGCCGAAGGCGGCGACATTGGTGACGACGCCCTCGATCTGCATGCCGGGCTTCACGTCCTCGATTGTGAGAACGTCGTCCAGGAACTTCGGCATCTCGAAGGAGGCGCGCGGGTCGCGCCCCGGCTTCTTGAGTTCTGCGAGAATGTCCTTGAGCGTGAGTTCGCCAACGTCCGCGGAGACGTAGTCGCGCAGATGGATGCCGTCGACGAGCGAAGCGTTGCCAATCATCGCGCGCAGGTCAACGCCCATGTCCTTCGCCATCTTCTCGACGAGGGCGTAGCGTTCGGGGTGGACTGCGGAGGCGTCGAGCGGGTTCTCCGCGCCGCGGATGCGGAGGAAGCCGGCGGCCTGCTCAAAGGTCTTGGGACCGAGCGTCGGTACGTTGAGAAGCTCCTGCCGCGACTTGAAGGCACCGTGTCCGTCACGGTACGCGATGATCTTCTTCGCCATCGACGGGCCGACGCCGGAGACGCGCGCCAGAAGCGGCGCGCTGGCGGTGTTGAGTTCGACGCCGACGTGGTTCACGCAGCTTTCGACCACCTCGCCGAGCTTGTCCGCGAGCATCGGCTGGTAGACGTCGTGCTGGTACTGGCCGACGCCGATAGCCTTCGGGTCGATCTTGACGAGTTCCGCGAGCGGGTCGAGAAGACGGCGGGCGATGGAGATGGCCCCGCGAATCGTGAGGTCGAGGTCGGGGAACTCCTCGCGGGCGATGTCGGAGGCGCTGTAGACCGAGGCGCCGGCCTCGCTGACGCTGACGACGATGATCTTCGTGGCGTTGGCCTGCTTGAGCGCCTCGCGGACAAAGGCCTCGGTCTCGCGCCCGCCGGTGCCGTTGCCGATGGCGATGGCCTCGGGACGGTGCTTCTGGATGAAGCGGAGAAGGTCGATCTTCGCCTCCATGAGGCTGCGCCCGCCCTGCGCGAGGTAGATGGTGACGGTGTCGAGGAACTTGCCCGTGGCGTCGAGCGCGGCGCACTTGCATCCGGTGCGCAAGCCGGGGTCGATGCCGATGACGCGGTGTTCGCCGAGAGGCGCGGCGAGGAGAAGGTTGCGGAGGTTGTCCGCGAAGACCTCTACGGCGGCACGGTCTGCCTTGAGCTTCATCTCGACGGAGACGTCGACCTCGACCGACGGCGCGATGAGGCGGCGGTAGGCGTCTTCGACGGCGGAGCGGAGCTGCGCGCCGTAGGACGTTCCAGGGCGGACGTTGTACCGCTTGGCGATATCGTCGACAAGAGGCTCGGAATCGACGTCGAGCTTCACGCGGAGCACGCCCTCGGTCTGTCCGCGGCGGATCGCGAGGTAGCGGTGCGACGGAATCGTCGCGGCCGCCTCGCTGAACTCGTAGTACTGCTCGAACTTCGTCGGCTCCTTCGGGCGCGGTTCGACGACTTCGGAGACGACCTTTGCGGTGGTCGAGTATGCGTGGCGGACAAGACCGCGGACATCGGCGTCCTCGGCGATGCGCTCGGCCACGATGTCGCGCGCGCCGGCGAGGGCCGAGGCGGTGTCCGCGACGCCCTTCTCGGCGTCGACGAATGCCGCCGCGTCGGCGTCGGGGCTGCCATCGGGCTGGGCGAGGATCTTCTCGGCGAGCGGTTCGAGACCGCGCTCGCGGGCGATCATCGCGCGGGTGCGGCGCTTCGGCTTGAAGGGGAGATAGAGGTCCTCGAGGGCGCTCTTGGTGCCGCAGGCGAGGATTTTCGCCTTGAGCTCGTCCGTGAGCTTGCCCTGGTCCTCGATGGACTTGAGGATGGTGTTGCGGCGCTCGTCGAGTTCGCGGTGGTAAGCGAGGCGCTCCTGGATCTTGCCGATCTGGACCTCGTCGAGGTTGCCGTGCGCCTCCTTGCGGTAGCGCGCGATGAAGGGGATTGTGTTGCCTTCGGCGAGAAGGCGGGCGACGGCCGCGATCTGGCGCGGCGAAATGCCGAGTTCCTGGACCAGCTTCGGGAGGGAGGCCATCTCAGCTTCTTGTGTTTCTACTGTGGGCATGGATTCTCCAAATTGAAAGTAATACCATTATACCATGCGGGCCGACGGCCCGCATGGTATAATGAATGGGCAAAGACGGCGAAGACCGAGGGTCACAGTCCCAGCAGTCGCGAGGCCGGAACAATTGCGTCAAAATAGCCGTCGGCCTCCACGGACGGGGCGAGTTCACCGCAGTAGACGAGCGCGGTCTTTATTGACACGCCGGGTTTCCTTCCTATCTTCGAAACCTTTTCGTCAACTTCCCGGATGACTTCTCGCCCGATTTCGCGTCTCCGCTTCACTTCGACAATGCACCGCGACCGATTCGTCTGGATAAGAAGATCGATTTGCAGGTTTTTGCGCCGAAGCGGGGCCGCGGAAATCAGAAGCGAGCGGTCGAGGCCGAGACATGGAAGCAGTTCGCGGAAATTGTTGACGACAAGGTTTTCGAAAGCCAGACCCATTACGGAATCCCAACCCTCCAGCCTGTCCAGCGAGGAAAAAGCGAAGGCATCGCGCCTGATCATGGACATGTTCGGTTCTATGTAGCGCAGGTAAAAGCGCGCGTAGTTGTCGCTTATGCGGTAGAGTTTCTGCTGTTCTGCCGCGCCAGTGTCGGGATTTAAACCTTCATCGTCCGAAACGAATCCTGATTCTTCGAGCTGCTCGAGTGCCGCCGAAAGGTGGCCTCCCTTGGTCAGGCCAAGCGCCGTGGCGATTCCTGAGATGTTCTTCGCCCCCGAACAGAGCGAGCGGAGAATATCGGCCTTGACGCCAGGGGCGCGATTGAAAACGTCGCGGAAGATGTCGTCAAAATCCGTGGCCAGTATTCCATTCGGCAAAAACGCCATGCGCCTGATGTTATCGGATGCGCTTTGCGCAGGATCGATTTCCTCGAGATAGCGGGGAACGCCGCCAGTCACCGACAGGACATCGAGAATTTCGCGGATGTCGGTTCTTTCCGCCGCAGCACCCCAGAACCGAGTGCACTGGCGCAGCGGGAGTTCGCGCACAACAATGTCGAGCGAACGTCTTCCCGCAAAGGCGCCGTTGTCGACGATGTTCTCCCGTATCCAGCTTGAAACGCTTCCGCAGAGGACGACCACAAGGCGCGGATGCCGCTTCAAGAGGTTGTCCCAGGCGACTTTGAACGTCTCGGGGAAAGCCGGGTCATAATGGCCCATCCAGGAGATTTCATCAAGAAGAACCACGGTCTTCCCATTGCTGATTTTCTCGTCGAGACGGGCGAAGGCGCGGTCCCAGTCCGAAGGCGGGGAATCGTCTCCTCCCGTCTGGCGCGCCAGTTGACGGGCGAAGGATGCCAGTTCGTTTGCGTTGGAGAACTTTTCCTTGGGGCGCAAACCCTCTATCTTGATGAAACGGCTGCCTGTACGCCTTGCGAACTCGGCGATGAGGGTCGACTTGCCGATTCGCCTGCGCCCCCGGCAAGTGACTAGTGACGACACCCGCTTGTTCCAAAGCGCCATCAACAACTCCAGCTGGTCTTCGCGTCCAACAAACATGGATTTTCCTTTCGTCAAACTTCTCCAATCGACTGTATCAATTCTACTTCCCGTCTCCGGAAAAAGCAAGACTTTTTGGTCACGGTTTCGCCGTTTTCGGCAAACCGTGACCAAAGTAAATGAAACTAAGAGGTCACGGTTTGGCCATTTTGGCAAAATTGTGACCAGTTATTCCAGAATGAACTCTCTTAGGAACAAACCATACCATGCGGGCTGACTGGCCTGCATGATATAATGGTAGCGAAAGGTTTTCCCATGAACTATCGCAATAATATTCCTGTCGCCCTTCTCGCAGCGCTGTTTCTCGCTGGCTGCGCGACCGATTCCACTGTCCAGACGCCTGCCCCCCCTGCGCCGCCCACTGAAAATGCCGCACCGACGGCGGCCGTAAAGGCGACGCCCACCCCGAAAACGCCGATAGTAGCGCCCTCGGCTTCGCTCAAACTTCTCACCCCCGCCGAAAACGCCGTCGTGCCGACGCTCAGTGACGGACAGAAGGCCTACCTCACGCTGCCGCGCGCGGAGCGCATCAAGAAATTCGCTGACGCGAAGTACCGTCCGAAGATGAGGGCGCTCGGCTACTATCCGAAGCCTCTGGAGCTTTCCTGGACCAATGCCGCGCCTGAAACGGCGGCAACCGCGCAAAAGGTGGAGCTGTTCCGCGCGACCGACGGGCAGTGCGTCTTCACGACGAACTTCGTCTCCGACGCGCCATACGGTTCCATCCTCGTCGACAACCTCGAAATCGCCCGCCCATACGAATGGAAGGTCACCATCGGCAAGGCGACGGCCACCGGCCACTTCACGACGGAGGACATGGCGCCCCGCCTCATCCGCCTCCCCGGCGTGCCGAACGTCCGCGACCTCGGTGGTCGCGTCGGCCTCGACGGACGCCGTGTCAAGCAGGGCATCGTCTATCGCAGCGCCGGCCTCAACAACAACGCCTCGGCGATCTACTACACGCCGGAGGAACTGGAAAAGATAAAACCAGAGCTTGCCAAGCGTACCAAAGTGCTTGTGGATGGAATCGCGAAATGGCGCGCCATCGAGTCCGAAGTCAAGACAAACGCAGCGGCCATGCCTGTTGTTCCGGTTTCACTCTCTGAGAACTGGACGCTTTTCCGCCCCGAGCTCAAACGCGCGGCGTTCTCCACGAATGCAGTTCCCGCGCTTGAGAAGCTCGTTTCCATCCCGGACGAGTTCCTCGGCGCAAAGGCGGAGGCAATCGTCCTGAAGCCGGGCGACACGCATGTCTTCGACTTGAAAGCCGCCAAGGGTCCCGCAATCATGATGCAGGAGGTCGAATCTCCTCAAGACGGCTACATCGCGATAACGGCCGGAGGGGACTACTGGTGGGAGATGCGCGCCAACGGCGAAGTCGCCCTTGACCTCATCGAGGTCGGCAACTGGCGCTACCCGTACACGGCCGGTAACTACAACGTCGCCCTGCCGGTGCGCAAGGGAAAGAACCTCATCGTCGCCACGGCATTCGCAGGCACAGGCGGATGGAGCTGGGGCTGGGGGCTTTTCAAGGACGCGGCATCTTCGCTCGCCGGCACCAGGGCCCGCGTTCTGGAGAAGTGGCGCGAACAGGTTTCCGGCAAAGTCATCAAGACGCGCGTCACCGGCGCCAACCGACTCAAGGGCCCCCATCTTGACTACGCCCTCAACACGATGGGCATCAAGAGCGACATAGACCTCCGCAGCGATGGGGAATGCTGGGGCATGAAAGGCTCCCCGCTTGGCGACACCGTGAAGTGGTTCCACTACTCCTCCGCCGCCTACAGCGGCATGCAGGGCGTTTTTGGAAAGGCCGCCTTCACGAACGTCTTCAACGTCTTCCTCGACGAGAAGAACTACCCCATCGACTTCCACTGCATCGCCGGCCAGGACCGCACCGGCGCCGTCGCCTTCATCATCAACGGTCTTCTCGGCGTCGAGGAGGAGGAGCTCTACCGCGACTGGGAGTCCACGGGCTTCTGGAATCCCAGCACCTCCTTCAACCACGCCAGGCTCTTCAACTACCTTTACACCGGCTTCAAGAATTGGCCGGGCAAGACAATCAACGAGCGCATCGAGGCATACGTCCTCTCGCTCGGCTTCACCAAGAAGGACATCGAGCACCTCCGCGACATCATGCTTGAGAAGGAACCCGCGGTAAAAGCGGCGGCAACGGAGGCGGAAAAGCAATGAAAAAACCGCTCTCCAAGGCCAGCACCATCATCCTTGCCACCTACAACCTCCGCGTCCCGTGCGACAAGCCGCCAAATGACTGGGACAGCCGCCGCGACCGCGTCCGCCAGATGATCGCCAAGCACCACTTCGACATCTTCGGCGTCCAGGAAGCCGTCAAGAGGCAGGTCGACGACGTAATTGAAGGCACCTCCTTCGCCAAGGTCGGCGGCGGCCGCGACGATTTCAAGGACCAGGGCGAACACAGCTGCATCTTCTACGACACGAGGCGTTTCGAGCTTCTCGAAGGCGGCACATTCTGCCTTTCCGAGAAACCCGACGTGCCAGGCTATCGTTCCTGGGGCTCTGCCTGCACGCGCATCGCCTCCTGGGGCAAGTTCCGCGACAAGGAGAGCGGCAAGCTCTTCTGCTACTACAACACACATCTCGACCACGTGAGCGAACTCGCCCGCGTCAACGGCATCAAGATGGTCGTCGACCACGCCGCGAAGAACTGCGGCCCGATACCGCTTGTCCTCACGGGCGACTTCAACGCGTTTCCCGACAGCGAGACCTACAAGATCGCCTCAAGGCTTCTGCGCGACGCCGCCGTGGTTTCAAAGACCGTCCACAAGGGTCCCGTACGCACCTTCCACCACTGGGGGCGCCGCACAAGAAACGGCCCAATCGACTTCATCTTCGTCTCGAAGGACATTACCGTCCTTTCGCATGTCACGGACGGATCCAGATCGCCAGGCGGCTTCGCCTCCGACCACTACCCGGTCTTCGCCGAACTGCAATTCTAGGTCACCCACCCCACCGTCCCTTCCGTCTGAGGACACAAAAAAAGGCGGACGGGCAAAGCCGTTCATTTTCGGTTTGCATTTTATTGCGCAGTCGAGTATCATCTTATATGTCAATTTGCGACGGCAAAGACCGTCATTCGCGGAGAGGTGGCCGAGTGGCCGAAGGCGCGGCACTGGAAATGCCGTATACCACACCTTGGTATCGTGGGTTCAAATCCCACCCTCTCCGCCATTTTTTTAAGTAATCCAATTACTACTTCAACCATGAAACTTGTAACCATCTACGCCAACATCTCCGTCGCGGAGGACGTGCTGGACGCCTTCCGCGCCGTCGGCGTCAAGTCCTACACGCAGTTCCCGCGCATCGTGGGCGACGGCCCCGTCACCGGCCCGCGCCTCGACTCCCATGTCTGGCCCGGCGCGAACACCGGCTTCCAGGTCGTCGCGGACGAGGCCCTCGCCTCCCGCCTCATGGACCGCCTCCAGGAGATGCGCGACTCCGAAATGGGCAAGCAGTCCGGCCTCTACGCCTTCCAGACCGCTGTCGAACGCGCGCTCGCCTAACGCGTGCCGCGAAGGTGTGGTATAATAGCAGGA
>JAEEGG010013519.1_pt1 | contig 17446 bp, 9 predicted proteins | sample 9134161 | NCBI WGS metagenome assembly JAEEGG01 (sample SAMN16246543, study PRJNA631951) | gut metagenome | biome: gut microbiome; feature: rumen; material: CR-attached | host: Bos | place: Iran: Karaj | collected 2018-10 | reverse complement strand
TTGGTCTCATGGTGAGGTTACAAAGCCCGAAACAATTAACTATCATTCTTTGAAACCAGAAGCAGATGGTTTATTCTGTCAAAAGATTTTTGGTCCGGTCAAAGACTATGAATGTGCATGCGGTAAATACAAGAGAATCAAATTCCGTGGTGTTGTTTGTGAACGTTGCGGGGTTGAAGTTGGTTCTTCGTCGGTTCGTCGTGAACGTATGGGACATATCAAGTTGGCAATGCCAGTTGCACATACTTGGTTCCTGCGTGAAGGTAAAATCGCAACACTGTTGAATAATCTGTCGCAAAAGAAATTAGAGCAGGTTATATCATACGATGCATATATTGTTATTGAACCCGGTTTAACAAATTTGAAACAGTACGATGTTATCAGTGAAGATGAATACCGTGCGGCGGTTGAAGAATTTGGTCCAGATGCATTCCGTGTCGGTATTGGCGCCGAAGGTGTACGCAGCATAATCGCCAACCTGGATATGGGTGACGAAAGAACACGTTTGCGCGCCGAATTGGCCGAAACCAAATCCGAGGCTAAACGTAAAGCAATTATCAAACAATTAAAACTAGTAGAAGCTTTCTTGGATTCTAAAACTGAACCACAATGGATGTTGCCAGACATCATCCCGGTTATTCCACCAGATATGCGTCCATTGGTCACATTGGATGCGGGACATGTTGCGGCATCTGATTTGAATGATTTATATCGTCGTGTGATTATTCGTAACAATCGTTTAAAACGGTTTATGGAAATGCATGCCCCAGATATCATTATTCGCAACGAAAAACGCATGTTACAGGAAGCGGTTGATTCGCTGTTTGATAATGAACACAAGGCACGTCCAATGGTTTCCCAGAATCGCCGTCCGCTGAAATCTTTGTCGGGTGCGTTGCATGGTAAATCGGGGCGTTTCCGTATGCACATGTTGGGTAAACGTGTAGATTATTCGGGCCGCAGTGTTATTGTGTCGGGACCATCATTAAAAATGCATCAGGTTGGTTTGCCAAAGGCGATGGCATTGGAATTATTTAAGCCTTTTGTCTTTGCGCGTTTGATGGCGGGTGACTATGCAAACACATTAAAGACCGCACGTAAAATGGTTGAAAATGGTGAAGATGTTGTTTGGGAAATATTGGAAAAGGTTATTCATGAACATCCGGTATTGCTGAACCGTGCGCCAACTTTGCACAGATTATCACTGTTGGCATTTGAACCGGTTTTGATTGAAGGCAAGGCAATTCGTCTGCATCCATTGGTATGTAAGGGATTCAATGCGGACTTTGACGGCGACCAGATGGCGGTGCATGTGCCAATTTCATTAGAGGCGCAATTAGAGGCACGTACACTGATGTTATCAACAAATAACATTTTATCACCGGCAAATGGTGAACCTATGACCGTTCCATCCCAGGACATGGTTTTGGGTATTTACTATATTTCGTTGATAAATGGCGAACACACCGAAAAATCACCGCGTTTCAGTGGTATGGACGAAGTGCAATTGGCATTGGAAAACAAAACAATTACACTGCATACACCGATTGTAGCGCGTATCAATGGTAAAAATTACAAAACAACGGCGGGTCGTATGATTATCGGTGAATTGTTGCCAAAGTCTGAAAATATGCCGTTTGATTTGGTAAACAAAGTTATGGGACGTGGCGATTTGGAACATTTGCTGTCTATAACGTATGAACGTTGTGGTGATAAGGCGATGATTCTGCTTGCCGATGCATTAAAGAACACCGGTTTTGAACAGGCGGCACGCAGTGGTATTTCAATCGGATTTGATGATGTGGTTATTCCAGAAGAAAAAGAATCCATGATTGAAGAAGCAGAAAGAGCCGCTGCCGATATTGAAGAGCAATATCAAAACGGTTTGCTGTCAAGTGGTGAACGTTATAACAAATTGATTGATATGTGGCAAAAGACCACAGATAAACTTGGTGATTTGGCGTTTGCGGCATTGGGTAAAAATCATGGTGACGATTGGAATTCAATTTATATGATGGCGGATTCCAAGGCGCGTGGTTCCAAGAACCAGATTAAACAGTTGGCGGGTATGCGTGGTATGATGCAGAAGCCCGATGGTTCAATTATTGAAGTTCCGATTATTTCAAACTTTAAAGAAGGTTTGACAATGGCGGAATACTTTACATCAACCCACGGTGCGCGTAAAGGTTTGTCGGATACCGCGTTGAAAACCGCGCAGGCAGGTTATTTGACACGTCGTTTGGTTGATTTGGCATTGAATACGGTTATTACCGAACACGATTGCGGTACCAAAGAATACATTACCGCAAAACCAGTTTATCAGGGCAGCACACTTTCTGTGCCACTTGGTGACGTTGTGTTGGGTCGTACCGCGGCAAAAGATATTGTTCATCCGATTTCCAAAGAAGTTATCGTACCAGCCGGTGAATTGATTACCAAGGTTGCGGCACGTGCCATAAATGAATCAGGTCTGCCAAGTGTAGATGTTCGCAGTGTGTTGACCTGCTGCAGTGATGGTTTGTGCGCGAAATGCTATGGTATGGATTTGTCGCGTCAATCATTGGTACATGTCGGCGAAGCCGTCGGTGTTGTCGCCGGACAATCCATTGGTGAACCAGGAACCCAGTTGACGTTGCGTACCTTCCACATCGGTGGTATTGCGTCTGGTGGTGCCGAAAGTCACTATATTGAAGTCCCAGTGGCTGGAACAATTAAATTGTCTGGTGTGAACACAATTACAAATTCTGTGGGCCGTGTTGTCGTCTTGTCACGTAATGGCAAGGTTGCAATCGTTTCACCAAAGGGTGATGAATTGTTCAGTTGCTCATTACCGTATGCATCTATGTTGATTGTCAACGATGGTGACAAGGTTGAAAAGGGCGCCAAGGTTGCAGAATGGGATCCTTATTCCAACACGATTATCGCAGAAAAAGATGGTATCGTCAGTTTCAACGATTTGACCGAAAATGTGTCATACCAAGAAGAAGTTGATTCTATGACAGGTATCGTCTCACGCAAGGTTATAAACTGGAAAACAAACACCAAGAAGGCGTTGCAACCAGCAATCAGATTGGTTAATGAAAAAGGCGATGTTTTGTCATTGGGTGGCAAAAAGGTTGCCGAATATCTGTTACCAATACATTCTGTGTTGATGGTTGAAAATGGCGCCAAGGTTGCTGCAGGTGATGTCTTGGCACGTATTCCGGTTCAGGCAAAGCGTACAGGCGATATTACCGGCGGTCTGCCACGTGTTGAAGAATTGTTGGAAGTCCGTCGTCCTGCGAACCCAGCATTGCTGGCGGAAATTGATGGAACGGTTGAATTGGAAGACGCCAAATCCAAAATTATTATCCGTATTGAACCAGATGATGGAACAAAGCCATTTGAATATGCGGTGCCAAAGGGAACAAACCTGTTGGTGCGCAGTGGCGATGTCGTGAAAAAGGCGGATAAGTTGGTTGACGGTGATCCGGTTCCACAAGATATTTTGCGTATCTTGGGTCAGAAAGCCTTGGCAACATTTATGGTTGAACAGATTCAACAGGTTTATCGTTTGCAGGGTGTGTCCATTAACGACAAGCATATTGAAATTCTGATACGTGAAATGACGCGTCGTGTTGAAATCACTGATCCAGGTGATACGGTGTTCTTGACAGGACATGTTGTTGACCGTGTTGATTTTGAAGAAGAAAATGAACGTGTTAAACATGATGGTGGTCGTCCAGCGGTCGCATCTCAGGTTTTGGTCGGCCTTACCCGTGCATCACTTACCACGCGTTCGTTTATATCCAACGCGTCGTTCCAACAGACAACCAAAGTATTGGTTGATGCGGCAATCAATGGTTCAACCGATAAATTGGTCGGTATAAATGAAAACTTGATTGTTGGTCGTTTGATACCAATTGGAACAGGTGCGTATGTCCGTCGTGTTCGTGAAATTGCCAAGGCCGAAGAAAAGGCCGAGCGCATCGCACGCGAAGGTGGCGAACATCAACAGTTGTTGGATTTATAAGGATATATGTGGGTGGTGCGTGCATCGCACCGCCCCCATTTAACCATCAACGGATAAAGTTTTTCTTGCAAAAACCAGATATTGTAATAAAATAAACGGAAGAAAAATAAAAAAGGATAGAAAATGGCAACGCCAAGAAGTAAAACAAGTAAAGCACGCGGCGCACAACGTCGCAGCCATGATGCATTGTCTGTAATGCCATGTGGTGTATGCAAAACATGTGGCGAAAAGAAACGCCCACATCACGTATGTCCTGCATGCGGTGCAAAATAAAACATAAATGAAATAATTGCAGATTGGGCACGCATTCGTGCCTGTCTGCATTTTTTATACATGATGGAAAACGATAGAAAAATTATTGCAATTGATGCGATGGGTGGCGACAAGGGTCCCGCCGCGGTTCTTGGTGGAATGAACCAATTTTTATATCAGCATGGTGAATCATCTATAACTTTCCGTATTTTTGGTGATGAAAAAGTTCTGCGTAAATTGATGGCGCGGTATCCACGTGTTGCGCGTAATTCTGTCGTTATAAATGCCCCAGGTGTTATTCACGGAACAGATAAAGTTCGTGATGTTATTCGTCACGCCCAAGATACATCTATGTATATGGCCATCAAAGATGTTCGCGAAGGTAATTCGGCGGCGGTGGTCAGTTCGGGAAATACTGGTGTTTTAATGTCGCTGTCTAAATTGGCATTAAAAACCATTGACGGAATTTCACGCCCGGCGATAACAACAATGTTGCCATCAGGGGCGGGGGATTCACGTGTCGTTGTTTTAGATTTGGGTGCCAACGTTCAATGTGATGCGGAAAATTTGTTTGATTTTACAATTCTTGGTGGTGTGTATGCCGAAATTATCGGAAAAATGGTTCGCCCAAAACTTGGTGTGTTGAATATCGGCGAAGAAGAAACCAAGGGTAATGAAACATTGCAACGTGTGAATAATGTTCTGTTGGCACATCGCGATGAATTGCCGTATGAATATCTTGGGTTTGTTGAACCAACAGATATTAGTGCCGGTCGCGTTCAGGTTGTTGTAACTGATGGCTTTACTGGGAATATCGTTTTAAAAACAGTAGAAGGAACGGCAAAATTGATTAAGCGCGTTATTACCGAAAATATGAAGAAATCTATATTGGCGGTTATAGGTGCATTTTTCTTGGTGCATGTTTTCAAACGGTTAAAGCATAAAATTGATCCGCGTTCTTATGCTGGTGCAACATTTTTGGGACTTAATGGGTTCGCGGTAAAAACACATGGAAATTCTGATGCGTTGGCATTTGCAAACGCAATTCAGTATGCGGCAGATATGACGGGTGCAAATCTGAATGATGTTATTCGTGGACGTGTTGCGACAATGGCACATATTCGTTCTGAATTGAAATCGGAATAATTAGTTTCTTATTATTTGCAAAATATGATATAATACGCTCAAGGTGATTTTTCTATCACAAGGGGGGATATTATGAAATTCATCGGATATACTTCGGTAATATGTTTATCGGTTTTATGTGTTGCACACGATGCGAATGCCGTCAACATGACATCACAGATTCAACGGTTGGTACGTGAAAAGCAAGAAAAGGTATCAAAACTTGAAGAATGCGATGGTAAACGCAAAGGGTTTATGATTGCGGGTATTTCTACGATTGGTTTAACGGCGGTTGGTGTTGGTTTAAATATCGCACAGGCCAGCAAGAGCAATAAACTGTCCACGCAAATTGAAGAAAAGAATTTAGAACTGGAAAAACAACAGGCAAAGGTTGTAGAGATAAATTCAGAAATTGCGAGACGTAATGCCGAACAAAGACGTATGGCATGTGAAGCAGATGGCACGCATGTATATGTAAATGGTGTATGTCGCGATAGGGCACAATATGAATGTGAACAATTGGGCAGAATGTGGGTAAATGGTGAATGCAAAGATAAGATAGCAGATGAAAACAAACAAATAGTTGGCGCGAACAGTCAAAACACAACAACGGCACCGGCGCAAACAAATAATGATGCCGCAATTATTAGATGTATAGAAGAAATAGAACATACATTGGCATTTGGGTTTGACGATGGCAAGGTGGTGCTGTATACAAAAGATGGTTATATGATACCAGCGGACAAGGCATCACAATTTTCAAAGAATTGGGATTATAGTAAATTTACGGTTGATGCCGATGAGATGCAAGCAACCAGATCATATAACAGTGCAAATGGTGTCCAAGAACACGAAAAGGACGCATGTGAAACACTAAACAGATTAAAAAATTATTTATCAAGTGTAGATAAATCAACATTAAAACACGTAGAAGATCTTGGGTTGGCAGAATATATTACCACGCAACGAAATAATAATGCCGCGGGAAATGGAAATACCACCACGGACAGACCAACATATTATCGCAATATGGATGATTTGGCCAAGGCATTGGATGAAGAATGTCGGAATAGTGGTGGAATCGGACGTAATGCCGACGGCGATTGTATATGTCCCGATGGCATGAACCAAACAGAAAATAAAAGGCAGTGTGCATGTTCAGATCCCGCCACCACATATAATAAACAACAAGGAAAATGTGTTCAGAGTTTAATAAGTGCTGTACCAATTGGGCCAAAACCGATAAAAAGTTCTGATGGTGGTTTACGCGCATCTTCGTTGGGGCAGGGAACCGCTGGTGCATCACAGCAAACACACCAGCAAACTTCTGCGATGTCAGGCGGTAATGAATATACAATACTAAACAATCCCACAGAAGATTATGGAATTACCAAAGAGAAGTTTTGTAAAGATTTAAATGGTAGTTCTTCTATTGGACAGAGTATAGCTTTGCTAAATTATCGTCATAGTCCCGAGATGTTGGATGCGGTTGTAAAAAATGGTGCGGGACACGGATATCAATGTAAACAGCTTGGTGGCAGGTGGACCGTTACAAAAGAAGTTTATGGTTGGTATTGGAAATGCGAAATAGATAAATCAAAATGCGCCCAGGGTACAACACCGCAACAAACAAATAATACCGTAAATCGTGATGGGTATGCCAATACGGCGCTTGCAGAATCTATTTTGGGACAAAAATGTAGTAGTGTTGAAAAGAATCCTATGCCTCTTATATTTGAGTATTATTGCGTGGGTACAACCCAAAGAAAGTGCGAAGAGCTAAAGACAGCATTTGAGAGTGCCAATCTTCTTGCGCCAGAGGTTGAGTTTAAAGCAACAATAGAAGAACAGTTGTGGCCGAGTGGAACACGAACCATTGAAAATGTATGTGTAGTTCACCTTATTTAAAATACATATCGGCGGTTACCCGCCGATATGCTCTCCTTCCTTCCGGAACCCGGAAACTGGTTGTTGTGTGTAATAAACTTTATGCTGCCATTGCAACAGTGCCATTTGAATTTTCGGTTTCTGCATCCAATATGCGTTTTGCTTCGGCAAAAACCATCTCTTTGACACGCATTGCTAATTCTTTTGTTTCAAGTGATTCTGCGGCAACGTCAAAATTGTCTGTGCGAATTTGCAATGAAACATATGCACCAATCAAAGATGTGCGTGGCAAATCTTCAATAGAACGTGGTGCATTGTTATGACCAATTTGCAATTCATCGCTAAGTGATACGATTTGTCTGTCTGCGTTAACCCATACGGTTGTGCTTAACACTTTGTGTAACGCAATCATGATTTCTTTGATGTTTTTTGGCATGTGTGTCCCCTCCTTTTCGGGTGTTGTTGGCAAAATTTAAAGCATTTTTTGTATTTACACGATGTATTTACAAAAATCGCATTAAATCTTTATTTTTGTTCCTTGTTTTTCCCAGAAAACCAATATTTTCTTAGATTTCTGGGCTTTTTACGTTTGTGTCCCTTGTCTATACACGGATGATAGAATAAAAACGATTCGTTGGTCAAGAGAAAAAAATAAAAAAATTAAAAAAAATTTTAAATTATCGTCAACATATTGCAATTAGACAAATTTTTCAGGAATAATTTTTGTGAAAACTTTAAATAGGCGTCTGAAAATTGTCGTATCGGGTCCGTGATGGTATATACGCAGTTTTGTATCACCCGGTCGTAAACCGTTCCAAGTGGTTATACCGTTTTTAACCGCAACATGCCACGATATCTTGGTGTCATCAATAATCATATCGCGTAATTTCTTTGCAAATTCGGCACTTTCAAATATCACGACGTTTTCGGTATTGTAATATGCGCTGCGTGGATCAAGATTAAAACTGCCTATCCATGAAATTTTATCATCAAACACAATGGTTTTGCTGTGCATAACTGAAAACCGTGTCTTTTTGCGTGTGCGGTCATGTTTTTTACCACGTCTATTTTCCGCAGACAACATAAATTCATATACATCAACACCTGATTGAATCAGTTTTGTGCGATATTCTTCCCATTTGCCGTAAACCGTTGGCGCATTTGTTGATGCCAGTGAATTTGTGACAATAGTCAAATGAACGCCCGATTTTTCTTCGTCGCACATTTTCTTTAACCCATCTTTGCCAGGGACAAAATATGCGGCGGAAACATACGCGCTTTTTTGTGTCTTTTTCCATAGGCGATTAAGAGCCAATATTATTTCACTGACGTATTTTTCTTTGCGTTCCCGTGGCATTTCAACTTTCCCAGGTGGGTCGGCAATAAATTTTCCACTGCCCCATGAAAAATCAAAGTTCTTGCGATTAAATTCACGGATAGTCATGGATATAATCGTGTCATATTTTCGTTTGTTTATAACATTTGTACGCGCCAATCTTTTAAATTGCTTTTCCAATTTCTTTAACGCGTGGCGCGAACAGGCCTTGGGAATCACAGATGCCGGTACCGCCAGATGATGATTCCAATATGCATTAAAACTTTTTGTTGCATCAGATGCGATTGCACCCATAAATAAAACATCTGTATCTGAAAAATTCACCGCGGTTTCTGGCATAAAATAATTACTGCCCACGTTGCGCCCACCGGTAATCAGTGCAACATTATCAACAATAAAAAGTTTATTATGCATACGCGAATTAAGACGGTTAAAATCCATTAACATTTGTGGATAATACAAGAACCGTGAACGCTGTTTAACCGCATTGAAAATTTTTACTTCTATATTCGGATGTTGATTTAGCAAAATAACATCTGCGATATCAGAATTTGTTCCGTAATCGTCAATCAGAACCCGAACCTTAACCCCGCGATCCGCAGCGTTTTTTAATTCATCCAACAAAATGTGTGATGAAAAATCATTGCTGTAGATATACGTTTGTAAATCAATGGTTTTGGTCGCCATGCGTGCAAACGCTGCGCGAATAACAAACGCGGACAACCCATCGTCAATAAGGGTTGCACCACTGCACGCACGACCAGTGGTAAGTTCTTTGTGATATTTTTTTGCAATTTGTGTTTTAATTGGGTCGTATTCAAAATCTTGGTCTGATATTTTTGGTTTGTATTCCAACAGACGCTTGTCGTGCATACTAATCGGAATAGTCGCACAACCAAACAAACCAAGAAATAGCCAAGAAATTTTTTCTAGAAACATTTTTGTTGTTACACTTTGACTCAATTCTATAAAATGGCGAACACGTTTTCAAGTTAAAAGACCAAATTGTATGACTTAATTGGGTACAAACTTACTTTTTTTCTATTGCGTTAATAAGGCGTGTATGATAAAATAAAGATAATGGAAGGAAAGATTTTACAATGAAACGATTTGCTATGTTCCTTGGTGGACTATTGGTATTGCCTGCATTTGGCGAGGTGGCACCGGTATTTTACGATGAATACGATATTGAGTATGCAGATACCGATTATGCGGATGCTGATTTTATTGAAGACGAAGATGATATTGAAGAAATCATCACGCAAACCAAAGCACCCGTAAAAATTACGCGTAAACAAACCGTGTCGCGCAACAATGCAGCAAATCGTTCAACTGCGTCACGGATTGTGCCTTCTTCTACGACAAATGCGACATCAGGGCGTTCATCTGCGGCGGCAAATTCATCGCGTGTTGTTGCGTCGCGTACAACCACAAATGCATCACCACGTGGAACGGCATCGCGTTCTGTTTCAACACGTGCAACAACATCGTCGGCGGCAACGCGCGCGGCGGCAACGCGTACAACGGGTGGTGCGACGCGAAATGCGGCAACTGCACGTACAGGAACGGTGGCCAAATCAGGTGGTGCGGGAATTGCGCGGACGGCCGCGAAATCAAATACATCGCATGTTGCACGAACGGCAACGGGTGCAACGGCGGTACGTGCCGCGAGAATAGATTCACAGCAGGTGTTATATAATCCAAATTCGCGTATTGGAATTCGTGCAACGGCCAGTAACAGCCGTTCACCAGTAATTCGTGTGGCATCGGGGACTGGGTTATCTACGGAAACAACATCATCTGCGGCGACACCATCGGAAATGGATGAATTGGCCGAAATGACCGATTACTGCAAGGCGCAATATGCGGCATGTATGGATAATTATTGTAATGTTTTAGATGAAAATCAGGGTCGTTGCAGTTGCAGCGCAAATCTGAAAAATTATTCAAAATCTGAAAATGCATTAAAGCAGGCCACCGCAGAATTGCAAGAAGTTGCACAAAAGATTCAATACATAGGGCTTAGTTCGCGTGAGGTTGAAACATTATTTAGCCAAACCGAAGCGGAACTTACCATGCAGTCCAAGACGGATAGCAGTCAAATTAAAACCAGCCTTGATAAAATCAAAAATATGATTATTGATGTCAAGAGTGGTACCGCATCTTCTTCGTCCAACGGACTTAATTTTGATATCAGTGGTTTATTGGACTTTACCATAGATAGCACTGGGTTTGATTTGTCGTCTTTCCTTGGTGGACTTACCGGGAATAACAATAATGTTAGCAATCAACGCGGTGAAGATTTGTTCAAAACGGCGACCAATCGTTGCAAGGCAAGTGTATTGCGTGCATGCACCGCCCAGGGTGTTGATGCGTCCATTATTACAAATGCATACGATTTGGAAATAGATAAAGAATGTATCGCATATGAAAAATCATTAAATGAATCAAACGATCAAATGGCGGCAACCGTGCGTAATGCACAAAGCGTTCTGCAAAAGGCGCGTTTGTTGGTGGCACAATCCAAAAATGAATACGATATGCGTGGTTGCATAAACGCGTTGGATTCATGTATGCAGGATGAATTTGTTTGTGGGTCTGATTATGAAAACTGTCTTGACCCGACCGGTCGTTACATTGTAGATGGCGAAGTTGTCGTTGGTTCACAACCGGGACACGCGCTTGACCCGAACAGCAACGGTGTTTTGGGTCAGGTTATGACCAGCAATGTATGCAAGGTGAATTTGTATCGTACATGGGACTATAATCCTGATGGGGGTACAAGTGCCACATGTCAAGATTATACTAACAACAATATGACACATCAGAACAACGCGTGGGGCGCGGGCAGTGCGGATTCCTTGGCCGACTATATTGAAAAAACGGTTACGGATAGCGCCGCGAAAACGTCCAGTACCAATATGTCAGAATATCTGCAAAACAAAATCGGATATATCAAGGATGACAAGAGTTATGGTATGTGTTCGTCTGTGTTGAATAAATGTCAAGATCACACATTTACTGGCAAGGGAACAAACCTTACCTATAATCCGAAAAACGATGTTATCAAACAATATCTGTCGCGTGTGTTGGTTCAGATTAAGGCGCGTCAGGATACAATCTTGGCAGATTATGCCGAAGGTTGTGTCACCGATATTTCATCGTGTTTGGTTCAAAATGGATATCCGACCGAAGAACCAACCGAATGGGCCAGCAATAGCAATTTATCGGTTCAGGCAAATATTGCGGTTAACGCGTGCCGTTCACAGATTATAACATGTATGTCGGTAAATGGTTATTCAATTGATACACCGTCTCCAAATCAAATATATTGCTGGGCAATGGGATTGCTGTTTAATACGACCACATCAGAATGCGATTCTGTTGGCAGTGGTTCCGGTATCAGCGATTCTGGCGGTTCCGGTGGTTCTGGGGGTACTGGCAGTGGCGGCGGCAATGGCACAGAATATACCGTAAACTTTAGTTGCGGTACCGCTTCACCAAGTTCAGGGTTCATAAATTCGCGGACAACTACCAATGGCAGTATAACGTTACCTAGAACTGGATGCATCACACCTGCTAATTGTACATTTACAGGTTGGGATTGTGGCGGAAGTTTTTACGCATACAATACATCATATACACCAAACAGCAATAATACACAGTGTACGGCGCATTTTAATTGCGGTACAAGTTCACCCACAACATACACATTAAGATACACATGTGGTTCAAATTGTAGCACGGTTTCTGGCGCAGCATCCAGTCCTGTGACACTTAACAGCGGTACCACGGTTTCGTTGAATAGTTATTGCAAAGGGTCTGTTGCGTATCCGATAAGTTGGAATTGTGGAACAACAACTGTATCGTCCAGTAATACGTTCAGCATAACGGCAAACACCAGTTGTACCGCAACATGCACATCAAGTGGTAATAGCGAACAAGGCGGTGGAACCGGTGGCGACAGCGAGAATGATACAACTAATTTAATTTGGGATAGTATCGTTTTTGATTAATGATAGGGAATAAATATGAAAAAAATATCTTTATACGCGGTTTGTATTATTACTGGGATTGCGTCCGCAGATGCGGCAACGACCCTGTATTATGAAACAACTGGCCAATGCGATGGGTGGTATGCCCAGATTCCATCGTCGGGTTGCGGAACTGCGAGTGATAAAATGACATCTATTCCTGTATTGGATCAGAGCAGTCGCGCATCAGGCGCAGATAAAAGTTTCGGCGGATATTCTATTGGGGGGTTAAAAGTTGTAAGTGAAAGTGGGGCGTTGGTCGCAACACCGACACAGGTTCGGAATCTGGCCACAAGCGAGGGTAAAACAGTCAGTGAATTAGGTACGCGCGGGGACTATTCATGCAATGTCGGCCTAAAGGCAAATGGCAATGGTGCGTGTGTTGCCGAAAACGGTGATGCAACATACGTAGATTTGGAAAACGGCGAACCAGAAACAGGATATGAAATCGGTGGTGACGATGTCGGTGGTCGTGGTGGCGAAAGCGGCGGCAGCGGTGATGGTGGCAAGGGATGCCAGTATTATCGTGACTTTGATGTATATATACATTGGGCACCACGCGATTACGAAGATATTGTAACAACCCCATATCATTATGAAACTGGATTAGGTACCAGTTTGAATTTGCAACCACGTCCAATAGATTGGACAGGTATTCCGAAAAACGCGTCTGTGGTTAAATATCACTATCACTGGGATGGTGGAATGGCCCCAGGGCGTTGGACACAGAACGGGTCAACGGTTACAAGGATAAATATTCCGTCACATACTGGATGGACACCACGTGGTTTGTATATTTTGAATTACAAGAAAACCGAAGGGGCAACCGAACCAAAATCATCGGCAACAGGATGGGAAAAACAAGAATGGATTCAGTACTTGGTTGGCGTTCGTAACGCGGCGGATAATCTGGTATCAAATGCAACAAGTACGTACGGCACGGCGCGTATAGGATTCTTGCCAAATCAAACAGATTTTAGTTATTTTAATGTAGAAGATGATGGTGCGTGGGGAAATTCATATACACGTTGGTCGCTATGGTCTTGCACCCCAATTACAGAAGTTCATATGTATGCCGGATGGACAAAAAATTGTGCCAATTCAATGTGTAATTTAACTGTAAAGGCCAATGGATTGCACCAGAATAATAATCGTGGTGACGTATTCTATGATACCGGTGAAAACAGATGTACAGACGGTACAATGCCGGCCAATTCCAATACGTATAACCCAACATGCAGCAATTCAACCACAATGAGTTATACATACAGTAAATATCGTGATATCAACAATAACGTCGTATCATGCAGTGGCAGCCCAAGCGGTGGCACCTGTACAATTGGTGGGACGTTGACATTGGCGTCTGCGTCGGGTATAACATGCGGTTCGTCGGGCAGTAATTACAAGTTCTATAAATGGGTAACGGGTGATGGAAACCTGCATGATGCAAATACGTCGGTATCGTGCAATGCCAGTGTTCTGGGGACCAGTCCGGCAAATATTAGCGGGGTTTTATGCAATTGCAATGACACATCATCATCGGGTACCGGTGCCAGAGAATGTTCCGAAATATGTGGCAAGGGTAGTGGCGACGGTGGCGGTAAAGGCGACGACGGTGATACCAGTGGCAAGGACGATAGCGATACCAGTGAAGAGAGACAATAAAAAAACGGGGTGTTACCCCGTTTTTAATTACAATTTTTTAGTGATGCGAAACAATATGCATAACAATACTGGCAATTGTTAATACGGTAATACAAATCAATATGATTTTTTGAATTCTGTGATGACGCGTTTCATGGCAATGGTCGCATTCGCATGCATCATGATTAAAATACATAATCCATGATAAAATCAGCATTAAACCAGAAAATACAAATAACCATAATTCCGCACTTTCGGGAATAATTTCATGGTCGGCAAAATCGGGCGCAACCATACCAATGATGCCCAACACAACCGGCAATACACAACAAAATAAATGTGGCAATATTCCCGCAATAATTCCAAGGCCCAACGCACGATTTTTCATGTTTTTTCCTGTTTTTTGGTATCCCCAGTTGGAATCGAACCAGCATCTAATTCTTAGGAGGAATTTGTTCTATCCAATTGAACTATGGGGACATGCGCGTTATATTTTACTCATAGATTTTGATATTGCAAGTTATATTAAATCTTGTATAATAGTTGGACATCGCAAAAGATTGTTAAAATGGGAAATAAACTTATTGGATATGGATCTTATTTGCCCGCCCGCATTATGACGAACGCGGACTTTGAACGTGTTATGGATACAAGCGATGAATGGATTGTATCACGCACGGGAATTAAACAACGGCACTTTGCCGCCGCGGACGAAACGGTTGCAGATATGGCAACAAACGCGGCGCGTGCGGCGTTAAAAAATGCAAATATCGGTATAGATGATATTGATATGATAATCGTTGCAACAACAACGCCTGAATTAGATTTCCCATCCGTTGCGGTTCAGGTTATGGGTCGTTTGGGCGCAACGAAAAGCATACCGGCATTTGATGTGCGTGGTGCGTGCACTGGGTTTATTTACGCGTTGCATTGTGCACGCGGATTTTTCACCGCCGGTATACATGAAAGAATAATGATAATTGGCGCCGAAAAAATGTCGCGATTTGTTGATATGACCGATCGGTCAACCGCGGTTCTGTTCGGGGATGGCGCGGGTGCGTTGATATTTGAACGTTCCACGTCCAGTTATTCTGGAATCATAGATACAGTTGTAATGTCTGATGGTAAAATGTTTGATATGTTGCATGGATCGCCTGATCACAAAATTATTATGAATGGGCCCGAAACATATAAAATGGCGGTATCTTTGATGCCGGACGCGGCGCGATATATTATGGATCACGCGGGCATTACCCAAGACGATATAGATTGGATTATTCCGCACCAGGCGAATATTCGCATTATTCAATCATGTGCGGCGCGCCTTGGGTTTCCAATGGACAAGATTTTAATTACGGTGGACCAGCATGCGAACACATCTGGGGCATCGGGTGCATTGGCACTTGCATATGCGTTTGATAATGGTATTATTAAACGTGGTCAGTTAATTTTATATCCCGCATTTGGCAGTGGGCTAACATGGGGGGCAACTTTAATAAGGGTGTAAAAAATGGCAACGATAACAAGAAATGATTTGGCTTTAAAATTACGTGATCAATTTGGCTTTACGGCGGCACAGTCGGGAAAGTTAATAGACACAATCTTTGACGAAATATGCGAAGCACTGATAAACGGTGAAGAGGTAAAATTTGCTGGGTTCGGTACATTCAAAATTTTAGATAAATCTGCGCGTATTGGTCGCAATCCGAAAACAGGCGAAACCGCAATTGTTTCGGCACGTCGCGTAACATCGTTCCGCCCATGCAATGAATTCCGCAAACGCGTATCAAAACAATAATGATTATTGAAAGTGGTCAGTAAAAACGGTTGCATTTCTGCAACCGTTTTTTGTGGAATAATCATCTACCACAACTTTACACGATTTTCGGGGGCAACGAACATTTTGTTGTCTTGATTTATACCAAACGCATCGTACCACGCATCAATATGTGGCAATATTCCATTAACGCGATTTCTGTTTAACGAATGTTCGTTCGTTTTTGTTTGTGCAATTTCCTGTTCGGGTCGTACGTTGCCCGCCCACGCGCCCGCATATGCGATAAAGAAACGCATGTCAGGTGTGAACCCGTCCAATGTTTCGGATGCATGCCCAAATGTTTTATATGCCGTATATGATATTGTAACACCACCATAATCCGCCAAATTTTCGCCCAGTGTAAATGTGCCGTTTGCATGCACATCGGGTGCAATTACAATTTTATCAAAGAATTCACGCATCACATTTGCACGTTTTTCAAACTCTTTTGCGTCTGCATCTGTCCACCAATCACGCATATTCCCATCTTTATCAAAATGACGGCCGGAATCATCAAAACCATGTGTCATTTCATGCCCAATAATTGCACCAATTGCGCCATAGTTAAATGCATCATCCGCGTTCATATCAAAGAAAGGATATTGCAATATTCCCGCCGGAAAGCAAATTTCATTTGTTGATGGATCATAGTATGCATTTATTTCGTGTGCGTTCATGTACCACAATGTTGGATCTTTTTCTTTACCAATTTTATTCATCCAAAAATCGTCTTCAAATTTTGCAACACGAATCATATTTTCAAACAAACTATCGTTGTCGTCTATGATCAATTTGGAATAATCGCGCCATTTATCTGGATAGCCAATTTTTGCCTTGAACGAATTTAATTTATCCATTGCGCGTTTACGTGTTGTATCGGACATCCAATCAAGTTTTTCAATTCGTATTGCGTATGCACGACGCAGATTTTCAACCAAACCCTGCATGCGTTTTTTTGCGGACGCCGAAAAATATTTTTTTACATAAAGATGACCAATTTCTTCACCAAGCGTATCATCCAACATACCAACTGCACGTTTCCAACGTGGTTTTTGTTCTTTTTGGCCTGATATAGTGCGACTATAGAAATCAAAAGATATGTCGTATGTTTTATCATCCAAGAATCCATCTGCTGCCAAAATTATCCGGTATTTAAGGTAATCTTTGATTAAATTTAAATCGGTATCATTTATAATTTTTATTGATTCTGCAATTGCAGATGGTTGACCAACATTGATATATTTTGCGGCATTTGCGCCACGTGCGTTAAAATATTTTTCCCAATCCAAACCAGCATATTCACGCTTAAAATCTTCGCGCAACATTTTATGATAATTTGC